>Ga0123353_10001459_pt1 | contig 28926 bp, 26 predicted proteins | sample TergutLab28metaG_3_FD_92763 | JGI IMG/M metagenome (GOLD analysis project Ga0123353, IMG submission 92763) | Labiotermes labralis P3 segment gut microbial communities from Petit-Saut dam, French Guiana - Lab288 P3 | ecosystem: Host-associated > Arthropoda: Insects > Digestive system > Gut ...
CACAGCGGGGAAGTTACCGCTTATACCTATGACGGGCTTGGCAGACTGCTGAGCGAGGTTGAGTCTGTATCAGGTATGGCGACGGAGAGTTTCTATTACTCATATGACTCCTCTCACAACCGCGCTCAGATGATATACATAAGCCCTGTAGCGTCGTTTGTGACGGATTACGCTTATGATCTGAACAACCGCCTTATTAAAGAGACTAAAACCTATCCCGATACCTCCGTAGCTGTTACTTTCTACTCCTACGATAACAACGGCAATCAGGTTGCCAAGTACTACCATAATCTGCAGCCTTCTACGGGAGCAGCTTCATCTATTGCCTTACAGATGGGAGCGGGAATAGATACGTTCTCTTACGACGGACTGAACCGCCTTATATCCGTTACAGTAGACGGAATAGAGGCAGAGTACGCTTACAAATCTGACGGGCTGAGATATAAAACCACAAAAACAGATGGTGCGGGCTCAACTGAGTCGGTGGTGTTTATCTGGGACGGCGCTATGGTTTCGGCTGAAATCGTCATGGGGCTTAGCGCTAACAACGTTGTTAGCGCTAAGTACATACGAGGGATTAATCTGCTGGCATCAGAGACCGGTAATGGCAGAAGTTATTTCCTGTTCAATGCCCATGGAGACGTGGTACAGCTTACAGATGGTTTAGGCATTGTTACGAAATCTTACGTTTACGATGCTTTCGGTAATGAACACGACAGAGACCCGAATGACTTAAATCCATGGAGATACTGCGGCGAATACTACGATTCCGAGACCGGGACGTATTATCTTCGCGCTAGGTATTACGATCCTAATATCGGACGGTTCATATCCGCTGACCCCCACTGGAACGTCGGCAACATGATTTACGGGGATAACCCGGTTAAGTGGAATGAACGCGAGCCAGATGAAAAAGATCCGCTAGGGCTAGCCACTTATACACTTGTGCCCAGTTTAGCGACAATCATGCAAAGCGGAAATCTATACGCTTACTGCAGTAATAATCCGGTGATGTTTGTAGATCCTAGCGGTGAGATTTTCATGTTTGTTACTGCAGCGGTTGGCGCCGTAGCAGGAGCAGTTGTTGGCGGGGTTGTAGCGGCAGCGACCGGAAACAATGTGTGGGCCGGAGCTGCTATCGGTGCAGCGGCAGGCGGATTGATCGGGCTTGGTGCCGGAGCAGCTGCGGGAATTTTATTAGCAGGAAGTGCTACGGCTTCAACTGCTTCGGTAATGGCTGGTGCATCTCTGGCGATGGTTAAAGCAGGAACAGTAACTGGAACACTCGGCGCGGCAGTTCATAGAACATGGCAACTAGCTGAGGCTGCGGTACGAAAAACTTATGATGCAGTTACACATACTTTTTATACCCCATATGGAAATAGAATTGTCGATGGCTGGAATAAAACAACAAAAACAATCCACGAGGTGAAATATGGCTATCAGTCTCTTTCTTCTGCTATACAACAGCAAATTGTAAAGGATTCCTACTTGTTGCAGAGCAGGCAAGTCAGCGAGGTTGTTTGGCACTTTCACAGAAGCGCCCAAACCGGAATGGGCGGCGGAAGCCAGCAGCTCATTGAAGCACTAATAAAAGCTGGGTTCAAGATCATTTTTCATTAGAGGGAAACGCCGTGATTATAAAGAGAATTTGGCTCTATGAACATGAGTATCGCAATATGACACCTAAAGTGGCGGAGGAATATTTTGCTTGGTTCAAGGATAATATTCCTAACGAACTTGCAAATCTCAATGATGCGGTGGGCAAACCAGTAGTTCTTGATTTCTCTCCCGACTCGTTAATATCTCTTGAGAAATGGTTTATATCGGTGAGAAAATATGTAAAGCTGTCCAAAAAGCAAATCCTTGAGGATTTCGGCAACGCACCAGAATATATCTTACAAGAGATGATGCAAAACAGATATGCCCCTACCGTAGGCACTGCTGATTTAGGGGCTAAGATAGCCATTTATTTTGGCGAAATTTTCACACGAAACGACTCTGGTTTGTATTGGGATTATGTGAAAAAACCTAAATCTGACGTATGCTTTAATGAGCCCGTCATATATGGTTTTACGCCACCTAACCTGAAGTATAAGGGTTATGTAAGTACATTTAACTGGGGCATACCATTGTATTCAAATTCCTCAAAAGGAACGAACTGGAAAGGAACATGGTATGAGTTTTATCGAATATGGGAGAACCTCAAGAAACTATATTGGGCACCTGATTACTCTGTTGAAAAATTAATGCGCCAAATGAATGAATTGCCTCGAATGTAATGCGCCCCCTTTGTCAAACGCTAATTAAGGGAGTAACCATTTACCAGCAGTGTTCTCAGATATGAATCTCTCAAACTCTCTGTCGGATAAGTCTTTCATGAACTGCAGTATTAAACATGTGACCAAACGAGTCTTGCCGAAGCCGATGGCTCCTGCTTCGCTTTCCTTGATTGTTACACTTTTGGTGATGCGTTCAAAATCCGGATGCTTTTTCAGTTTACGGTATCTCATATAGCACATTGGTTGCGCCAAACTCTTTGACATTGACAGGAGTTTCTGTTTTGCGTTGTTATTTCCTAACAGTCTGCATATTAATAAACAACTGCAATCTTTCGATGTCTACGACACCGGCAATGCGCCCATCCTGAATAACAGGAACTTGAGTCAGCCCTTCTTCTCTCATAATATTGAGTACTCTCGCTAAATCATCATCCGGATTGACACATTGTAACCTCTCAACCGGTGTCATCAACTCAGCAACTGTTTGTTTATTGCGCGCGTTGCGCACGAGTGTTCGCATGCTATCAAAAGCGAGTACCCCTTCCAGTCTATCGCCGCGCATAACAACAAAGCACTGCTGCCCATGCGATCCGGCATATTCACGAATCAGGCAATCCACATCGATGTCCGGAGAGATTATTATGCAATCATATCTCATAGCATCGCTCACCTTGTATTCTGCTAACAACTCATTAATTTGAACATATTTATAACTGCTTTCCGCGGCGCCGGCTAAAAACCAGCCGATAAGCGCAAACCACACGCCACTAAACCAATCCCCTGTAAAAGCGATGTATAATACGCCTACAATTATCAGACCGTAGGCAACTATACGCCCCACAATAGAAGCTATGCGCGTGGCGCGGTGTAAATCACCACTGCGCCCCCACAGGATAGAACGCAACACTCGCCCGCCATCCAAAGGGAATCCGGGAACCATATTGTAAATACCAAGTGATAGATTAATCCACCCAAGCCAATATGCCCCGACGCCGATGCACCCGCCTAATCCATCAAAACCGCGCAAGACAAACCACAATCCCATTAAAGCCGCGCCAAGCGCCAAGCTTGTAAGCGGGCCTGCCACAGCCATAACAAACTCGTCAGAGGCCTTCTTGGGCTCTGTCGCAATTTCAGCAACACCGCCGAAAATAAATAGTGTAATGGATTTAACTTTGACTCCCCGACACAACGCCATAAAACAGTGCATAAGCTCATGCGCAAGAACTGAAGCGAAGAAGAGTAGACTTGTAATCACACCGGCAGAGAGTTTTGCCGCAAGCGGCCAGTCAGGATAAATCGATGAGTAATAGCCCGCTACTAATGTCCAAGTAACGACAATAAAAATAATCAGCCACGACGGATTGATACAAAAGGCTATGCCGAAGATGCGCCCTAGTGGAATGCTTTTTCCGCCCATCACAGTCTAGCTCTTAAAAACTATTCTCAGAGTATTCCCGTTAAACATAGCGTAGCAAATACCATTCTGTTCTTCAACATGCTAAGCCGCTCGAATGAACTCCGCTATGGAATAGCCGAACGTGTTACGCGGCGATAAGGCGGACGTCCACCCGCGCCGCGCGTAACAGGCGCTCGTTGCCCAAAACGACGACTGCCGGTCAGGCGGACGCTTTCAGTCTTGGGCGATTCTTCGTCGTAATTGAATCCTGCCAGCATACGCCGCTCAACTTTTCTACCAAGCATACGCTCAATAATGCGCACCATCTCAGCGTCCTCAGGGCATACAAACGTATATGCTTCACCGGTATTGTCAATACGCCCGGTGCGGCCGACACGGTGAGTATACGCGTCGGCGGTATCCGGCATATCGTAGTTTATAACATGCGAAATGCGCAGCACATCAATGCCGCGGGATGCGATATCCGTAGCCACCAGTATTTTCACTTTTCCGCGGCGAAAACTATCGATAGCCGTCTGTCTGCGCGACTGCGCCAGATTGCCTTGCAATGAGGTAACTTTGAAGCCCGCGTTTTTAAGCTGTTCGGCTACGCGCTCAGCGCGGTGCTTAGTGCGCGTAAACACCACAACAGACTCTGTTTCTATTTGCCGCAGCAAATCCATCAATAAGGCGCTCTTAAGGTGCTGTTTAACCGGATAAAATACCTGCGTCACACTGCTTGCAGGCGCCACATGGCCTACTTGTACAGTCACCGGATTATGTAAATAAGCCTGAACTAGCTGACGCACATCATCCGGCATAGTCGCAGAAAACAGCAGTATTTGTTTTTTCTGCGGTAGATAACGCAGGATATTATTGATATCAGGGAGAAAACCCATATCAAACATGCGGTCGGCCTCATCAATAACCAGCATCTCAACGCTGGAAAGATCAATACTGCCCTGCCAAACATGATCCAGTAGCCGTCCCGGACAAGCCACCACGATATCTACGCCGTCGCGTAAGCTGCGCATCTGCGGCGTCATGCCAACTCCGCCGTAAAGCGATATTGCACGAATACCCGTGCGCCTCCCGAGCGACGCAATGGACTCATTTGTCTGCTCTGCCAGCTCGCGCGTGGGAGAAATCACCAGTCCGCGTATATTGCCATTTCTATGCGCTTCCAAACGCTGCAGCATAGGCAATACAAAAGCCGCGGTCTTGCCGGTTCCTGTCTGTGCCAGCCCAATAATATCACTGCCTGCTAAGGCATGCGGAATAGCCTTGCTTTGAATAAGCGTAGGCTTAACATAGCCTGAAAGCCGCACCCCGGCAAACACCTTAGGACTAAGCGCAAATGACTCAAAATCCACAACATTCTCCGCCGGTGTTTCAATATCGCAAGGCGCGTCAGGCGCACTTGTATGAATTGCATCGCTTGCCAAACAAATACCTTGACTGCGTTTATCGCGGCATCCGGGGCAGCGTTTCGGCTCATTACGGAAACCGCGCGAATGGAAGAATTTTTGATCGGAAGCACTGAAAATAAAACCTGTTCCACAATCAGAACACATTAACGCTTTATCTTGAAAAATCAAATGGTTACTCTCTCTTTAGAAATACAATTTTAGTTGAGTTCGGGGTGACGAAATCAGAAAAGGGAAATCCGAGGAATTTCTACGCAAACGACACTGCCTAAACTTGAACCAATTACCAATTGTAGCATGTAATTCCCATATAGCGCAAAAAACTTCGAAGCTCAAATCATGCGCGCGCTTATTCTCCATCATCCTCGCATCCGTTAGAATGGCGCCCGCGCAAACGCATGGTCTCGCTTAAAATCTTTTTGCGCAAACGGATATTCTCAGGCGTTACCTCAACAAGCTCGTCGCGATTGATAAAATCAATTGACTGCTCCAAACTCATTATAATAGGCGGAGTCAACTTAATTGCAATATCAGAAGTGGAAGAGCGTATATTGGTCTTTTTCTTTTCCTTGCATACGTTGACCGCAATATCGCGCATGCGCGGGTTAGTGCCAATAATCATACCCTCATACACGTGCGTTCCGGGACCGATAAATGTCATGCCGCGCCCCTGGGCATTATTTAGACCGTACGTGACAGCTTCCCCGGCCTCAGAGGCTACTAGTACGCCGGAGCGAGAAGACACAATATCGCGCCGCCATGGCTCGTAACCCAAAAACAGAGTGTTCATCACGCCTTCGCCGCGCGTCGCTGTGATAAAAGAACTGCGGAAACCAATCAAGCCTTTGGTTGGAATGCGAAATTCTAAATGCACATTATTGTCGGCATCATTATGCATATCACACATTTCAGCCTGACGCTTGCCAAGCATCTCAGAAACTGCACCCATATACTCAGACGGCATGTCAATAATCAAAAGCTCCACAGGCTCCATCAGTTTGCCCTCTATCGTCTTGGTAATAGCCTCCGGCTTTGAGACCTGAAACTCAAAACCTTCGCGGCGCATAGTTTCAATCAAAACCGACAGGTGCAACTCGCCGCGTCCCTTGACCAGCAAAGTATCGGGTGAATCAGAATCGCTGACGCGCAGACTTAAGTTAGTTTCAAGCTCCTTGTATAAGCGCTCGCGCAGCTGACGCGTGGTTGAGTATTTACCCTCGCGTCCGGCGAAAGGCGACGTATTAACAGAGAATGTCATCTCCACTGTCGGCTCGCCAATTTCAATACGGACGATAGCCTCAGGAAACTCCGGATCGGATAAAGTATCGCCTATGTTTACCTCAGAAACGCCTGTTACCGCCACTATATCCCCCGCGCTTGATGCGTCCACATTAACGCGCGAAAGGCCCATATAGGTAAGCACTTCGGATATCTCATACGCCTTATGCGTGCCATCCGCATAAATACACGCAACATGCTTCCTTGGCAAAATACTGCCGCGAAAGACACGCCCGATGGCAATCTTGCCTTTGTGGTTATCATAATCCAGATTGGACACCATCATCTGGAAAGGACCTTCCTCTATACGCGGCGATGGTATTTTCTCAAGTATGGTATCAAACAATAAGCTAACGTCACACCCCTTGCTCAAATCAGGTTCGGCAGTCACAATACCATGACGTCCGCTGGCATACAAAACAGGAAAATCAAGTTGCTCCGCTGTCGTAGCCATCTCCAAAAACAAATCCTGCGTCAGCTGTAATACTTCCTGAATCCGCGCATTCTCACGATCAATCTTGTTGATAACCACGATTGGATATAAACCGTTCTTGAGCGCCTGCTTAAGCACATATTTTGTCTGCGGCATAGGGCCTTCCACCGCATCAACCATAAGCAAACATCCGTCCGCCATATGAATAACGCGCTCTACCTCGCCTGAGAAATCGGCATGTCCCGGAGTATCAATAATATTGATCTTAACGCCCTTGTACATTACGGCGGTATTCTTAGCCATTATGGTAATGCCGCGCTCGCGCTCCTGCGGGTTGGAGTCCATAATACACTCCTCCACCGTCTGGTTAGCGCGAAAAGTATGGCTCTGCTTAAGCAGAGCATCCACCATTGTTGTTTTGCCATGATCTACATGTGCAATAATGGCAACATTACGAATATCATCACGGAATTTCATTTATTACAGACCCGCTTTTTCATAATTAAACAGTAAGAATACTTATTTAGTCAAAAGAAATAATAGCTTGCAATAATACATAGAATAGGCTAGCCGGTGCCAGCGGTTATTTTAAAGCCTGCTGATATTATTCTCTCTATCCGGCTTTTTATAATAAGCGCATGGGCATAATACATTCAACAATTAAGGCCTCTCATGCTTCGGACAGAAGAACGCCATTTTAGCGCTGTCCGGCGCGCTAGACATATCGCAGCCAAGATCCTCTCTGAGATATTTCATGGCATCCTCTTCACCTAAAAAGTCAATTAAATATCGAGCCCACAAATCAAACATCTCAAGCGTCGCTGAATGGGAGCCCTGTATTATAAGCCGCTCGCATGTCAGCCGTAAAATTACAGGCGCGATGTGTTGCGTTCGCGACCACTCAAACAGTTCCTCAATGGTGAAGTCACAGCCGTCACCATGCGAGGCCAAGTATTCCAGTATCTTGTCAATTGACACGGTTGCGCCATCTATCCACTCGCGCGGCATACTCACGCAGACATAAGTTGGTTTCGGTGCCTGTTTTTGGTAAAGAGTAGCATCTTTATCAGAAAAATATATTGTTTCATCGCTCATGTTATTTAATTGCCTGCGTAATATTCACAGAGAATCCGGGCTATCCGTCATGCGCTGATCATCATGCCCAAAGAAAATTAAGCCCTCTATGATAAAACAACTGCAACGGCCTGATGGCCGTTGCAGTGATAATTTAACTTGCGTAATAACGCGCCATACGACAGGTAATTAATACTGCCTTGGCTTAGACATACCCTCCTGGCGCTTGCGCCGGCGAGCACTCTTCTTAGCCTTAATACGCTCCGCGTCTCCCCGAGAGATGAAATACTCATGAGCTCTAGCTTCACGCAAAACACCCTCAGTTGCAACCATTCTTTGGAAACGCTTGAGAAGCGATTCCTGTGATTCACCGTCGCGAATGGTAACTCTCAAAGACAACTTATTTCACCTCCTCTGCAGGAACCTATTAGAGAACCACACACGGGCTGACATCATATCAACCCGTGTGTAAAAATCCTACCTACTCAAGTTGACGATTAGCGTTTGTTGCTGCGATAACAGTCGCTGCAATAAACCGGCTTGTCTCCGCGAGGCTGGAAAGGAACCTCTGTTGACTTGCCACAACTTGCGCAAATGGTTGGGAACATTTGACGAGCACCGCTATACCCGCCACCGGTACCGCCACGCTCCGCCTTGCGAGTCTGACGGCACGAAGGGCAGCGCTTAGGCTCGTTGGTATAACCTTTCGACTGAAAGAACTCCTGATCCTGGGCGCTGAAAGTAAACGTAGCGCCACAATCACAGCACTGGATTGATTTGTCCTCAAACACTGTGGATGACCTCCTCTCTATAATTTCTTAGTTCAAAGTTTTTGGCCATCCAGCGTGAAATAAAATAGCAAATGAGCATGTAACAACCTAAACCTTAACTGCCAACATTATACAATACCATTCTGCGCAGCGCAACACGTGCTATGTCCGCTATATATACCCGACCCGCACGCGCTTATTGACGCGTCCAAAAGAAAGAGCACGCTACCTGCAAAACGCAACGTGCCCCTCAAAAAACCTTGACTTAATTGGCTAAAAGCTAGTTCTATACAACTACCTAAATACCGGCCCACTTCGCAGCCATATCACCAATAACAGGTAACTTCCACAGCTGACCTTGATAGGTGCGAACCAATAGCAGTATTACTATGACGAACATTCCAAGACCGAACACAAGCATCATAATAGTCGCAATAAATCCAAGAGCTGAACTAATCAACCCCAGTATTGCAGTCAGTATAAGAATCGCTATCCATACCGCAACCGCTGCAACCCCAAGGCAAATTGACTGCAATGCATGAAAGCGCACCGTTTTATTGTCTTTCTCTATCAGCAGAAAAACGATACTGATAACCCAAAAGAGATAGCATAACAGACCGGCGACATTCTCCTGAAGTCCGCTGGACGTTTTTTCCATAAAGGAACCCCTCCCATGTAAAATTTTGCGTACAGTGTACACCTGAGTTAAGAAAATAGCAACAAGGTTTAATATAACTTATTCCGGCGATTAACCGTCAACTGCATCAATGCGATAGCACACTTTTCCAGACGGTACCACGACATCCACAGTTTCTCCTTGGCTATGCCCAATTAACGCTTTACCGATAGGTGAAATATGCGAGATTTTGCCGCCGGTAGGATTAGCCTCCTTAGGACCGACAATGGTATAGCAATGCATTTTACCTGACGCCAAATCAACAAGCGTCACTGTCTTGCCTAAGCAAATTTGTAAACCGTGCTGCTTGTTAGGCGCGATAATAGTGGCATTTTTAAGAGTTGCCTCCAATTCCTGAATGCGCCCGTCCATATAACTCAACTGTTCACGAGCGGCATGCAGCGGAGCATTCTCCCTAAAATCTTTGTCGGCAGCAGCGCGGCGAATGTCATCAAGCACCTGCGGGCGTTGATTTTTCAAATCGCCAAGCTCTTTTACAATATTATCATAGCCTTTCTGTGTAAGCGCACACATATCAGACTGCAACTGCACACAAGCAGTTTTGGAAACCTTAGGCATCTATTTCCCTCTCCGGCAGAATATCATTTGAAGAATCGTACCGTGTTCTTCTCTTAAACGGCCATGCTATTTCTTTCAGTAAATGCAGAATAGCACGCCCGTGCCAATCAAATCCAATTTGAGAAGAGGCTGACAGCCTCTCCGGCAGACTTTTGCGCTTTGCTAAGCGAGCCAGCCATTCAATACGCTCATCGCTCAAACTGCCGAATAAACGGTGTCCCTGCCATCCCAAACGCAATTCACGCCCTAATAAATCCGAACACTCTTTATCATATGAGCGCATTTTGCGGGCAGAAAAATCGCCATTCTCCAAAGCTCGATGCAGAGTAGAAGCCGCAATATCAGCGCACATTAAGCCGAAATACAATCCGCCGCCGGTAAGCGGCTTGACCTGCCCTGCAACATCGCCCACTAAAAGCGCTCTTGCCGCGCTCGTATGTGCCGGCGCGCGCAATGTTATGCCGCGATAAGACGGCTTTCCTATTAGAGCTTCTATACGTCCATTCTTTTGCAGCAATGAAACGAAGTGCGACAGATAATCCGGCGCTTGACGGTCAGCCATCAACCCCGCCAGCGCGCGCTTGCCTTCCACCGGTACAAGCCAAGCAAAGTATCCGGGAGCTAGTTCGCGCCCTAAGTATACCTCCACCTCCTGCAAATCACAGGCTTCCACCTCCACCTGCGCCCCAACTGTCCGCCCGCGCGCTTTGCCAAACCTCAACGCATATGGGAAACGAGAAGCAAAACCACAGGCCAGCACCACAGCGCAGGCGCTAAAATATGCTGTCGCGCCATTATTCGCAGAGCTAATATGAACGCCATCAGGATTAATTCGTATTTCGTTAACGCGCTGTCCTAATAAATAGTCGGCCCCGCAATCCTGCGCTTGGCGCGCCATATACGCATTAAAAGCCCCTCTATCAATAGCAGCTGCCTGCATCTCTTCTCGCTCTATATGCAAAACGGCGCCGCCCGGCATATACACGGAAGCACTATTCAGGCGACGTAGTATCAGCTCAGGCGGGATGGCAAAATGACTTAAGCATTCACGGCTGATAATACCGGTGCAGCATACAGGCTGCCCAACAGCAGTATTTTTCTCAAGCACAGCTACCTGATGCCCCGCTCTTGCCAATTCAGCCGCCACGCGGCAGCCTACAGGCCCGCCGCCAACAATCAAAAAATCATACCGATTCAAAGTATAAAATCCAACGAATTATGTTATGCATTGCTTTGGTTAGCCGCCATTCAACGGCACAAAGAATATTAGTCGATGGTCAAGCCTAGTACCGTCATAACCAAGTGGGTAGCCGGATGTTATATCTAGCCTGTAGTGCTGCGGAGATGTGCACAGCCCCGCATCAACTTCATCATGCCCATTGTCTGTAAGCAAGAAGTAACGCGTTGTGTCCGACAATGCGGGAGAGTCGCTTGAGGGACATACGCTAACATTTAATCCATAGCCGACAGGACTACCCACTCTGTATTCAGTGAAAATTGAACTCCATGGCAAACTGCCAATTCCTCTTACAGCATGCCGCATATTAACTATAACAGAAACAGGGAGAGCAAAAATGGATTCTTCATATTTATGCTTTTGCGGAGCCTGAATTCTAATTTGTGCAATTTCATTCGCAATTGGGCTCAAATATACCACTAAATACTGATAAACGTAATTGTCTTTTATGGCGTATATATAACCGGAAAGGTGCTCAATATATCCATCCTGCGCCAAACGGCACTCTAAACCGTTATTTGTCATAAATAACTCGTTGTTGTCCGGCTTAATAATTGATAGTAGCTCACCATAAATCGCCTCCATATCAAGCAGTTGGATATGCTTTTCTGATAGGTCAATATAGAAGTTGCTATCCTTTAGGCCTATGCACCCGCTTAAGAGTATTGGCAACATCATACATACCGCAATGGTTGCTGAAAACACTTTTTTCATAACTATGCCTCTCATTACTTCGACGGTGTAGTTACTATTGGTATTATTAGTATTGGCAGAGTGAAATCGTAAGTTGCCTCCGTGAGTTCGCAATCTACTCTTTCCTCGTTAATAAGCACTCTTATATTATTGAAAGATTTGTTTGAAATTTGTGCTGTGCTCAACAGAGGCTCTGCCGGAGGGATAAGGTGCTCCCTGAAATAAAACTCCGCGCCGGAACCATTTGGATGTATATGTTCTATAGCGATGTGTTTCGATGGGCTATAGAATAAGTAATTTTCATGGTCTTCCTCCCGATAGCGTAAAACATATACAATTGATGGATCCGTACAGTTTTCTATCCATGCGTTGACTTCCGGATGGGTATCAGTATAACGCGAGACGGGCTGGGTTCCGGATGATGAGCTCCACGATTCCGAGGAACGAGGCGTGCCAAGCAGACCAATGCCAAGCGGCACCAGCAGCAAAATCGGAAGTAGGATAAAAACAGCAATAAGATATTTGCTTACAAGCTTATCCTTCTTTACTATAGGATGAGAGCAATCAAAACGATTATCTGCAAGTGATACGGCACAATTTGGACAAACAGACCAATCATCCTTTATCAGTGTTCCGCATTTTTGGCAGGATGCCTTGAGCCTTACGCCGCATCGCGGGCAAACAATATACTGCTCCGTAACCTGCGACTCGCACGACGGGCATAACAAGTTAGAATAATTGCCGCGTATCAGCAAATATACAATAAGCCCAATAAACATCGGGGACAGCACCGCGATTAAGGTCCACAGCACTGCGTTCATGTTACGCCCTTTGGCATCGCTATACACAATGCTGCCAATAATCACGGGGATAACTAACGCAATGATCACACTAATGAGAAAGCCTAACGCATACATAAAATCTCCTTTCTTTTTTCTGAATACACAGCGGCGACCGCGCCGCCGCCACAAATAGCGATACACGCATAAGCAACACATACAAATGAGTACGCCGCACTAACCGGATATATGAGAATTGCCGCCGCGATCAGGCACAAACAATGAAAACTGCCTAGTAAGACCCATAATATTATTTGCCGCCTTAATTTTTGTCGCGCCAACTCTGCCTGAAGCATGGCCTCGTTTAACACGGGCGGGTCATAAAAATCAAACCTGTAAATCTGTTTCATGTTTCAGAACCTCTCTCAATAGTTTTTTTGCTTTATTAAGCCTTGATTTTACTGTTCCAATCGGAATGCCAAGCGATTGTGCCGTAGACGCAATATCCATATCCTCAAAATAAAACAGTATTATCGTTACGCGAAGCTTTTGCGGCAAGCTCTTAATTGCCGTATGCAATATGCTGTAATCGTTTGGCACAGGAGCCGGAACAGATTTTATAAGCAAGTCTTTTTCTTCACTGCTTGAAAACTGATTCCATATAGGGCTTCTAGCTATGCGCCTGAGCACATTTCGATGAGTATTGACACATATTCGCGTCAGCCACGGCTCAAACTCTTTACTTGTGTCATATTTGGAAATGTTATCAAGCACTTTCACCCATGTATCCTGATATAAATCGTCAGCTTCATGCGAGTCGGCGCAAAGATACATACAAAGGCCATATAAACGCTTACCATATCGGCCGATATAACTGTCAATCTCTGGCATTATCCTACTCTAATAACCATATACAAATAAGACAGCTAAAAAGTTCACTCGGTGTCATGAAAAACTTATATGAACTGCTTAAACGCATATTTTTCACGAGCCCATCCATATTACCACGAAACAATCCCAAGCCCCTCATTTAATTGCCAGCATACGAACCCCGTGTTAAAATATTCACCCGGTGGCTAGATTAAGCTAAAACGCTGACCTAACCTTTAGTCCGGTATCAGATAATGGTCGGCAAAATTTGATATGATGAGTTATTCAACAGGAAAGATTACGCAATGGCAAAACATAGTCTTGTAATTGTAGAGTCCCCGGCAAAAGCCAAAACACTGGCGCGCATGCTGGGCAAAAACTATATTATCAAAGCCTCTCTAGGGCATATCCGCGACCTTCCCAAAAGCCGTATCGGCGTGGACATTGAGAATGATTTCACTCCCAAATATGTCGTGTCGCGCGATAAGAGTAAAACAGTTAAAGAACTTAAGGATTCCGCTAAGGAATCCTCCGCCGTGTATCTGGCGACCGACCCTGACCGCGAGGGCGAAGCGATTGCATGGCACCTGGCAGAGATTATCCGCACTGACAAAACACCATTCCGCCGCGTTGTATTTCATGAGATTACAGACAGCGCCATCACGGAAGCTTTCAAACATCCGCGCGAACTAAATATGAATCTTGTAGATGCCCAACAGGCACGACGCATCGTGGATCGGCTGCTCGGGTATAAGCTCTCTCCCCTTTTGTGGAGCAAAGTGCGGCGCGGATTGTCAGCCGGTCGAGTACAGTCAGTCGCAGTAAAAATTATCGTAGATCGCGAGCGCGAAATAGAGAAATTCATTCCGGTAGAATACTGGACTATAGGCGCCGAGCTATTAAAGCACGGCACGGCAAAACCATCATTCCGCGCCGTGCTTGCAGGGCTTGCCGACGGCAAAAAAGTAAATGTAGGCGACAGCAAAACTGCCGACGCGATTAAATCTGAGCTGCAAAAAGCTGACTACTCCGTTCTTAAAATCAGCACCAAACAGGCCAAACGCTCCCCGGCCCCGCCGTTCATCACTTCCACTTTACAGCAGGAGGCTTGGCGCCATTTCCACTTTTCAGCCAAGAAAACCATGGCGTTGGCGCAGCAGTTGTATGAAGGCTTGCCAATCGAAAAAGAGGGGAGTATAGGTCTAATAACCTATATGCGCACTGACTCAACGCATGTAGCCGCCCATGCCATAGCTGAAGCGCGCGAGTATATCAACAGCAAATACGGAGATAGCTATCTACCTAAGAAAGCGCGCGCTTTCGCCGGCAAGGTTAAAGGAGCGCAGGAAGCGCATGAGGCTATCCGCCCGACGCAAATCAAGCGCGAACCATCTTTAGTCAAAGATTATTTAAGCCCTGACCAGCGCAGATTATACCAGCTTATCTGGCAGCGTATGATTGCTTCTCAAATGGCAGAGGCTGTATTTGACAATACCACCGTAGACATCGAGGCTAACAGCAAAGCTGCCAAAACAAACTACCTTTTACGCACACAGACCTCTGTTAACGTGTTTCCCGGGTTCATCGCACTTTATACCGAACAAAAAGACGAGGGTGACGCGGATGACAAGAAAGCCGTTAAACTTCCTAAGTTAACCAAAGGTGATTCCCTCAAATTGGCGAAGCTTTCTACCGAGCAGAATTTCACCAAACCGCCTCTGCGCTTCACGGAAGCCACTCTGATTAAAATGCTAGAGCAGAATGGAATAGGGCGGCCATCCACCTATGCGCCCACCATGGCAACTATTCAAGACCGCGAATACATAAGCAAGACAGGAGGATCTTTCCAGCCTACAGAACTAGGTTTCTTGGTGACAGACATGCTGGTAGAGCACTTCGGCAATATAATTAACGTGGATTACACAGCCCGCATGGAAGACGAGCTAGATAAGGTAGCAAACGCCGAAGCCGACTGGGTATGCACGGTGCGCGATTTCTACCGGCCGCTGGAGCAAGAGCTGTCAAAAGCCGGTGAAAAAATCGAGAAGGTCAAACTTGCCGACGAGCAAATTGGCGAGAACTGCCCCGACTGCAATCAGCCTTTAGTAATTAAAATGGGGCGTTTCGGCAAGTTTATCGCTTGTTCTAACTATCCTGAGTGTAAATACCATACCAATTTCCGCATCAAAACCGGCGTTCCGTGCCCCGACTGCCCTGAGGGCGGCGAGTTATTAGGACGGTTTAACCGAAAGGGTAAGATTTTTTACGGCTGCAGTACATACCCTAAGCATAAGTTCGCTGTCAACGGCAAGCCGCTTGCCCGGCCATGCCCCGAATGCGGCAAACTCCTGATTGAAGCCGGAGCTAAAAGCATACGCTGTACTAACTGCAAATACAGAGGCAAAAAGGCGGAATAGGGCGCATGCAGAATGCCGCGCACGGCTATGTGGAATGCTTCGTAGATTATCTTGAGGCAGAAAAACACGCATCGCGCTATACTGTGCGCAACTACAAAATTGATCTTATCGGCAATAAGCAGCGCGGCACAGAAAAAGGGTTCATCCCATACCTTAAGCAGCACAACATACATTCATTTGAAGAAGTGAATAAGCCCGTCATGCGCGCATACCTAGGATATCTGATTGACCGGCGTACAGCTAAGGCTAGTATCGCGCGTAAGTTATCCGCCATTCGTTCCTTTTATCGCTTTCTGGCACGCGAGCATATCATCGAGCATAACCCTTTGGAGTTGGTTGTCTCGCCTAAGCTTGAGCGTCATCTGCCTGAGTTTTTAACCCATGATGAGATTAATGCTCTTCTGTCAATACCGGACTGCACAACCAAACTCGGGCAGCGCGACGGCGCTATACTGGAACTATTCTACGCCGCCGGTATGCGCGTCAGCGAACTGGCAGGGCTTAATCTGCACCAAATCGATCTTGGATCGCGCGAAATCCGCGTTATAGGTAAAGGCAGCAAAGAACGCTTGGTCATTATTGGGACGCCGGCTGAGCTGGCATTACAGAAATACTTAAGGCTTGCGCGTCCCATGCTGAATAGTCAAAGCTCAGGTCAAGCAGTATTCCTAAATTATAAAGGCGGCAGGCTCACCGAACGCTGGGTTCAAATACTGATACTGAAATACGCCCGCGCCGCCGGCATATCTAAGAAAGTCCATCCGCACTTGCTACGCCACACATTTGCCACCCATCTGCTTGACGGAGGAGCCGATCTGCGCGTAGTGCAAGATTTGCTGGGACATGCTAATTTGTCTACCACACAGATTTACACGCATATAACACAAAAACAAGCCCGCCGAGTATACTTGGCCTCACACCCCATGGCGCAAATTAAGGACAATGAAAATGGACGCATCGAATCGGCTTAAGAAACTACGGGGAGCTCTGGCTGATAGAAATATAGCGGCGTTATTGGTTTCAAACCCGGATAATCGTTACTACCTGTCAGGTTTTAGCGGCTCAGCGGGTTATCTGCTTATTACAGCAGACAAGGCACTGTTGGCAACTGACTCGCGATATGTCGAACAGGCAAAACAACAATCGCCCGATTACCGGTTATTTGAGCACGGAGCCGAATTAGAAAAATGGCTTGGGAAATTTATATGCGGGCTGGGCGTAAATGAGATATCTTTTGAGTCCGATAATATTTCTTTCCGGCATTACAGCCAAATCAATACAATTGCCGAACCGCTTGGCATAACACTTGCGCCGGTTAACGGCATTGTGGAAACACTGCGTACAATCAAGGATGCAGATGAGCTCTCTCTAATACAAAAAGCGGCGGCCATCAGCGATGCCGCCATTGAGTATATCCGCAGCATGGGACGAGCCGGCATGAGCGAGTTGGAAGTAGCATGGGAAATCGAGAAATTCATGCGAGAGCATGGCAGTCAGGCAATTCCTTTTGACGTGATTGTCGCGGCCGGACGCAATGCCGCCATGCCGCACCACAAGCCGTGCGACTACGTCATAAAGGAAAGCGACCCGGTAATTATTGACATAGGAGCAAAATGTAGCGGCTACGTCAGCGACGTTACACGCACCATAAATCTGGGGCTAGAGACTGAGCAATTCAGTCATATCTACAACATTGTGCTGCAAGCGCAGCTGTCGGCGCAAACAAATATCCGTGCCGGAATGAGCGGATATGAAGCCGACCGCACCGCTCGTTCCATTATAGAAACGGCCGGCTACGGAGACAAGTTTGGGCACGGCGTAGGACACGGTATTGGGATTGCGGTACACGAATCACCGCGCATAGGAGCAAGTTCGCAGGACATACTGCAGGACAATATGGTATTCACCATTGAGCCGGGTATTTACCTGCCTGACTGGGGCGGAGTACGCATAGAAGACAGCGCTGTACTGCAAAATGGTAGAATAAGAGTTCTTTCAACTGCAAACAAATAGCGGAAAAGGATACTTTCATTTTGATTAAAGTTGACCTTCATATTCATACGCATTACTCCGGAGATTCAGACACATCACTTGAGCAGCTAACAGAGCGCTGCCAAAAACTAGGATTAGGAGCTATTGCCGTCACAGATCACGGCACTGCTGAAGGAGCGCTTAAGCTGTCGCGCCAAAACACGCCTTTTAAGCTAATCGTTGGCGAGGAAATAGAATCTAGCGAAGGCGAGATTATCGGGCTGTTTCTCAAAAAAAGCATCCCTTGCAGGCTTTCGCCTGAAGAAACAATCCGGCGCATACGCGAGCAGGGAGGGTTAGTGTGTATTCCGCATCCGTTCGACCGCTACCGCTCTTCTGCCATGCAGTCCGCCACTCTAGAACGCATTGCCGATCAAGTAGACATTATCGAGGTGTTTAACGCCCGCACAATTCAACTGCAAAACCTAAAGCTGCCAAACGAGTTTGCCGGCCGGCATCATCTGCTCGCAGGCGCAGGCTCAGATGCGCATTCGCTGGCAGAAATAGGAAGGGCTTATATTGTTATTCCGGATTTCAACAGCCGCGATGAATTTCTGCAGAATATGACACATGCCAAAATATACGGCAAGCGCCCGTCCATGGCAATCTATTGCCGTAGCACATTGCGCCGAGTTCGTAAGATACTCAAGCGCAAACGCTAACGCATTAGCATGCGGGCTTTTCAGCAAGCCTGCGCGCAGGGCATAACGGCGCTGCCGCCGCTATTTATTTTTGTCTTTAGACTCAGGCTTAGTTAAAATCTCGTCAATAAGGCCGTACTCAAGCGCCTGCTGCGGGTTCATATAAAAGTCACGGTCAGTATCATGCGTAATCTTATCCATGCCCTGTCCTGTATTCTCCGCAAGAATATGCCGTATAATATCCTGCACGCGCAGTATCTCGCGCGCGGCGATTTCTATATCAGTTGCCTGTCCTTGAGCGCCGCCAATAGCCTGATGCATATGCACAGTCGCGTTAGGTAAAGCAAAACGCTTGCCCTTAGCGCCGGAGCATAAAAGCACGGTCGCCATACTTGCTGCAAGTCCTACACAGATAGTGGATACCTGCGGGCGAATGAGTTGCATAGTATCATAAATGGCAAGCCCGGCATTAATAACGCCGCCGGGTGAGTTAATATAAAGATTTATATCCTTGTCAGGATCTTCGCGGTCAAGGAAAAGCAGCTGCGCCACAATGCTATTGGCCACCTGATCATTAATCGGCGTGCCGAGCATGACAATGCGCTCTTTTAACAGCAGCGAATAAATATCATAAGCCCGCTCGCCGCGCGCTCCGCTTTCAATAACCATAGGAACAACATTCTGATAATCCATACCGGGTACCTCCTGTGACATTATTCTTAATCAGCCTTGGCTTTATCCGTAAGCAATTGTTTGGTCTTGTTCATAATCAACCACGTGCGCAAAGCCTCGCGGTTCTCCGGTTTATTAAAATAAGCAGTCTGCTCTGTCATTTTCTTCACTTGATCTCCAACCTCAGCAGTAATAGCTGTGATCTGCATATCAATTTCGGCTTCGGCGGCTTCCACCTTTTCAATCTCAGACACTTTCGAGACAACCAAATTGCGTTTTACACGCTGCTCTGCCTGCGGTTTGTACTGTTCACGTAACTGGTCTATTTTTATTGAATCAAGAATCGACTTGAAGTCTTCCTCGCTTCTAGTAGATTCGCGCACACGATTAACATATTCGCGCACCATGCGGTCAATTTCATTCTCAACCAACATTGGCGGGAAAGCAATCCGGCTCTTCTCCACCAATTCATCAATAACCTTCTCCTCAAACGCTTTGTTTTCGTTTTCTTCGGCGCGAAGTTTAAGATTATCGTGCACTGTTTGACGCACGGCATCGATGCCGCTGCTTTCAGGGTCAAGCTTGCGCGCAAGCTCATCATTTAGCTCAGGCAATGCTTCACGGCGCACATCATTAATCTTGATACGAAAATTAATATCCTTGCCAGCACGCTCTGTGTCTACATAATTGTCTGGCAGTTTGATTGTGAACTCTTTCTCATCACCGGGCTTCATTCCTACCAGTTCTTCAGCAAAACCAGGGGCGGGGAAACGCCAATTAGGCTTAAGCTGGAACATATCTCCATTTGAGACGATATATGGCGTTCCTTCGATGTCGCTATCAATGTCTAAATATACAATATCTTCCATCTCTGCCGGAGCATCGGTTGCGACAAGCTCCGCTTCTTGTCGCTGAGCCTGTTTCATAACCTCTTCAACTTCATTGCCAGAAATCACCACAGGATTTGGTTTCATTTTGATGGCGTTATAATCACCCAAAGTTATGCTCGGAGGCAGCGGCACAGTCGTCTCAAAAACCACCGGCTCGCGGCCGGTAATGCTCACTAAAGGCGTAGAATAAACGCTGATTTTATTTTGCACCATCATTTCATCCATCATCACCCGCAAGTACTCTTTCCTCGCATGATTAAAAAAAACGTCTTTGCCCACATGCCGTTCCAGCACATCGCGCGGCGCCTTGCCTTTGCGGAACCCGTCAATATCAACCTCTTTCACCAAATTCTGGTAAGCCGCCTCCAGCGCCTCATCAAGCTCCTCTTGTTCTAACTCCATCTTGAAGATTTCTTGATGATTCTCGTTTTTGTGTTCAAGTAATTTCATATTTAATTAATCTCCTGCTTATTATTCATCACGCAACAGTATATGCACTTCATTCAATTGCTCAGGTGTCGCCGGCGCGGGAGCATTGAACAGCATATCTACCGCATTTTGGTTCTTCGGGAAAGGGATCACATCGCGGATATTGCCCGCGTTAGAAAGTAGCATAACCAATCGGTCTACACCTACCGCAATACCTCCGTGAGGCGGAGCGCCGTACGAGAAAGCCTCAAGCAAATGCCCGAAGCGCTCATCAATCTCAGTATCCGTATAACCCATCACATGGAAAATCTTGCGCTGCAGCCATGCCTGGTGAATACGAATAGAACCACCGCCGATCTCATGACCATTAAGCACTATATCATAGGCGCGAGAGCCTGCTTTAGACGGATCACTATCCAAAAATGGAATGTCTTCCTCCAGCGGAGAAGTAAACGGATGATGCGTCGCCTGCCAGCGATTAAAATCCTTATTCCATTCCAGCAGAGGAAAGTCCGTTATCCAAGCAAAAGCAAATTGCTCCGGGTCAGCTAGCTTGAGCCGCAACCCCATTTCCTGCCGCAATCGGCCGAGAGTATTAGCCGCCACAGCATCGCTATCCGCCACAAACACAACTAAATCGCCCGGCTTAGCGCCGGTGCAAACGGCTATCTGTTTTATTTGTTCCAGTGTGAGATATTTAGCCGCCACCGACTTTACATCTTCCATGGTAAGCGCGTCTATTGAGCCGCACTCTCCGATAGATAAGCTCAATAATCCCCTAGCCCCGTAACCCTGCGCAAGCTCAGTGAGATGCGCAAGCTCTTGACGCGAGTAAGCGCCGCAACCGGGCAAAGCAATAGCTTTTACCTTGCCGCCAGCAGCAACAGTATTCTTGAAAACACCAAACTCGCTCTCAGCCACCACTTGTGACACATCGCTTATGCGCATATCAAAACGCAAATCAGGCTTATCCGAACCGTAATATTCCATAGCGTCGGCATAACGGATGCGCGGGAATGGTATAGTCATTTGCTTGCTAGGACATAAACTGCGCACCAAACCAATGAACATTTCCTCAGCGATAGACATTATGTCTTCTTCTTCAATGAAGCTCATCTCCACGTCGAGCTGAGTAAACTCAGGCTGTCTGTCGGCGCGAGTATCTTCATCGCGGAAGCATTTGGCAATCTGATAATAGCGCTCGATGCCGCCAACCATAAGCAGTTGCTTCATCTGTTGCGGCGACTGAGGTAAAGCATAAAACTTACCCTGATGCACGCGCGAAGGAACAAGGTAATCCCGCGCGCCTTCCGGCGTACTCTTGCCTAAGATAGGAGTCTCCACCTCAACAAATGACAACCCGTCGAAATAACTGCGCATAAAGCGCATTACCTGATGCCGCAGCAGAATAATATCTCGCACGCGCGGACGGCGCATATTTAAATAAAGATACCTGAGACGCAAATTCTCGTCTACCTCAACATCTTCATTAACGTAAAAAGGCGGAGTCTCTGAAGTGTTGAGAACATTAAGCGTATCTGCCAGTATTTCGATCTCGCCGGTAGCCAGCTTGGGATTATGCGTGCCATCCGGACGCATCGAAACTGTGCCTGTCACCTGTATCACAAATTCGCCACGCAAATCCTCTGCTATTTTATGGCAATCAGCAGCCACCTCAGGATTGAATACAACCTGCACAAGACCAGCGCGGTCCCGCACATCAATGAAAATTAAGCCGCCATGGTCCCGGCGGCGATCCACCCATCCGGCAACGGTCACTCTCTGACCCGCCAAACGAGCATTTAACTCAAAAGAATTATGGGTTCTAAGCACAAATTCACCTAATCTAAAAATATCCTAGCCGCTAATTATATCATAAACCGTATCACGACATTTGATATGCCCCCATTGATTGGTCCAATTCCATCTTTAGTCTGACACTATGTCATACCAGTACATTGAGCCTGTCCGTTACCTCCTCAGCCGAGGCAACACACGGAATAATGACCTGAGGTGCCGGAGGCCGTCCTCCCAAGCTTGAATGAGGTCTAATAGTATTGTAATACTCCACCAGGCGCTTGGTCAAAACCTCTGCTTCATACATATTTCCAAACAATTCTCTGTTCAAAAACTCATCTCTCATTCTAGCATTGAAACTCTCACAGTAGACATTCTCCCATGGACTTCCGGGTTCAATGTAAGCCGTGCTTACCCCTATTGCCGATAGCCACAACGTATCCTTTTGGCGGTAAACTCACTGCCATTGTCACTGCGAAGGTACTCAGGCGCACCGTTAAACAGCATAAGTTCTGCAAGAAGTTCAATGACATCATTCTCTCTCCATCTGCTACGCGGCGCGGAAGCCAAGCATCTACGGGAATACTCATCTATAACATTGAGAAACCGAATCTTTCTGCCGTTTGTTGTTTTATCTTCTACAAAATCATAACTCCAGACATGATTGGGATATGCAGGTCTCAGTCTGATACATGAACCGTCGTTAAGCCATAATCTGCCTCTCTTGGGCTGTTTCTGCGGAACCTTCAGCCCATCTATACTAACTTTGTAAACGCGATGAACCGCAGGCTTATGACCGTTATCTGTCATCTATTATAACGTGACCCAGCACATATCATATATGTCTAGCTATTTATTTCATAAGTAATAACAAGGAGGCGAATCTCCGCGCAGTAGCAACGCCTAAACAACCCGGCATTTGCACAAGGCCCCCTCTAACATGGCATAATTAAAGACAGTAATTATTCTATAGAGAGGGAACCCACATGGCCAAGTTTGATTTCAGCGCGATTAATCCCATAAAAATGGCTGACTGGCAAATAGCAGAAGCAGCCGAATCGCATATGACGCGTATTACAGAATTGGCAGAAAAATGGGGTATTCTCCAAGAAGAACTTATGCCTTATGAGCATTACATTGGCAAAGTTGACTTTGCCGCATTACTCAAACGACTTGATAAGCGTCCCAATGGAAAATACATTGTTGTGACAGCCATAACTCCAACGCCTCTCGGAGAAGGCAAAAGCACCACTACCATGGGGTTGGTCGACGGACTCAGCGCACTTGGCAAAAACTCTTCCGGAGCTATACGACAACCTTCCAGCGGCCCCACTTTCAACATTAAAGGCAGTGCTGCAGGCGGCGGCTTGGCACAATGCATCCCCCTAACACCATTCTCGCTTGGGCTTACAGGCGACATCAATAACGTTACCAATGCTCATAACTTGGCCATGGTTGCGCTCACATCCAGATTACAGCATGAGTCCATTAACACAGACGAATTTTTAGCAAAACGAAACTTAAAACGTCTCGACATTGACCCGCGCAATGTGCAAATTAGATGGGTTATAGATTTTTGCGCACAGGCACTGCGCGACACCGTTATCGGACTGGGCAACAACATGGACGGCTTCATGATGCGCTCCGGCTTCGACATTTCAGTCAGTTCAGAGATAATGGCAATTTTAGCTATTTTCAAGGATTTGAAAGACATGCGTGAACGTATGGGCAAGATTATTGTCGCATACGATAAGCGCGGAAACCCTGTTACTACCCGCGACTTAGAAGTCGACGGCGCAATGACCGCATGGATGATGCGCGCCGCCAACCCTAACTTAATGCAAACTATCGAAGGACGACCTGTTATGGTACACGCCGGACCATTTGCCAATATTGCTATCGGCCAGTCATCAATAATTGCCGACAGAGTCGCTCTTAAGCTTTCTGATTATCATGTTACTGAGAGTGGTTTCGGAGCAGATATTGGGTTTGAGAAATTCCTAAACATCAAAACACATCTTTCAGGCCTGACACCTAACTGCGCTGTTGTGGTTGTTACAGTACGAGCCTTAAAAATGCACGGCGGCGGTCCAAAAGTAATACCGGGCAAGCCTTTGGATGAAGCTTATACTCAATCAAACCCGGCTCTTGTAGAAAAAGGCTTAGAAAACCTTCTGGCACACCTAGAAACAGTCAGGAAGAGCGGTATAAAACCGGTTGTATGCATCAATCATTTCCACACAGACAGCAAGGAGGAGACGGATATCATCCGCAGTGCCGCCGAAAGCGCCGGAGCGCGTGCAGCTGTTTCACAGCACTGGCTCAAAGGCGGCGCGGGCGCCACGGAACTTGCTGAGGCAGTCGTTGACGCTTGCAAAGAAGAGGCTCCTTTCAAATTCCTATATAGTGACAACTTGTCGCTTCGTCAGCGCATTGAAATCATCGCTAAAGAGGTATATGGAGCAGATGGAGTAAGCTACACAACTGAAGCACAGGAAAAAGCCGAAAAACTTGAAAAGGATCCTGTTGCCGGTCATATGTACACTTGTATGGTTAAAACACATCTATCGCTATCACATGATCCGACTCTGAAAGGCCGTCCCCGAGGCTGGATACTGCCTATTCGCGACATACTCACATACGCAGGTGCCGGATTTATCGTACCCGTGGCTGGGGATATCAAGCTCATGCCAGGCACATCTTCAAATCCGGCATTCCGCCGCATAGACATAGACACAGAGACAGGTAAGGTAAAAGGGCTGTTTTAGTACTCCTTACACACATACATATATTTGACAGCGCAGTTACTACATGCCATAATAGCCGCTAAGCTATTTGCACTACACAACAATAGATACTGAGCAGGCGATAAACCTTTTTGGGTTTATGGGGCTGGGTCGCAGGGCGGCAGCAGATGATTGATGCACATCTGTGGGACAGTAAAATGTTCCATAGGTGTGTTTTTTTATTCACCGGAACATAACAAAGTGCCATAAGAGCTATCTATAAAACGCCATAAGGCGCGTAATGGAAGTAGGCATTATGACAAACAGTAAAATTGAATACGTCGGGTTAACTGCGATTGAAGCGCTTGGGCTTCAATCGCAATACGGGAAAAACGAGCTTTCCACACAGAAAAAAGAGGTCTTCGTAAAAAAAGCCCTTCACATCCTATCTGAGCCGATGTTCCTGTTGTTAATCATCGCGGCAACAGTTTACTTTATTCTTGGAGAGCCTGTTGACGGCTTAATTATGCTCGTTTTTGTTGTAGGCATAATCAGCATCGAGGCTATTCAAGAGTGGAAAACAGATAAAACGCTGAATGCTCTGAAAGACTTATCCGCGCCGCATATCATGGTTCTGCGAGATGGCAAGGAAACAAAAATTGCCAGCGCCAATCTTGTGCCGGGAGACATTATGATGGTGCACGAAGGCGTAAAAATACCCGCAGACGGATATGTAATCAAATGCAATGACCTGTGCGTAGATGAATCATCGCTGACTGGCGAAGCCGAAGGAGTCTGGAAAGTAGCAACCGACGGCACAAAAAAACCGACTGGCTATTGGCGCAACGATTATTGTTACGCCGGAACACTCATTACGCAGGGCACGGGTGTTTTGTGCGTAGATAAAATCGGCGACGAAACTGAATACGGGAAAATCGGCGCAAATGTCGCTGAAGCACCTATGGAAAGAACGCCGCTACAAAGACAAATCGGCAAGATAGTGAAGTTTTGCGCCGGTCTTGCCGTAACCTTATTCATATTGGTTGCAGTAATTACTTGGTTTAATGTTCCTTTGCACCCATTCAGTGAGAGGATTATTGCGAGCATACTTGCCGGAATCACTCTTGCGATGGCAATGATACCTGAAGAATTTCCGGTTATTCTAACTGTGTTTATGTCAATGGGCGCATGGCGTTTGGCAAAGAAAAGTGCACTGGTACGCAAGCTGCCGTCTGTTGAAACGCTCGGCGCGGTTTCTATTCTGTGCGTAGATAAAACAGGAACCATTACGTTAAACCAAATGACCGTTCAAGATGAATGGGTTGCGAGCAGCGACGAGGATAACTTAGTTGAAATCATGGGACTCGCGTGTGAAACAGACGCTTATGACCCGATGGAAAAAGCTATGCTCGCTCACTGCGAAGAACAACACCATATTAAAAAATCACACCTGTTCGGCGGCAGGCTTATATCCGAATATGCTTTTACCAATGAGCTTAAAATGATGGGGCATATTTGGCACCATGACGGTGAAATTATCATAGCCGCTAAAGGTTCTCCAGAGCGCATCCTTACTATCTGCAAACTAAACGATGACGAGCGAACAGCAACTGAAAATAAAATCCGAGAAATGAGCCGGCAAGGCTTGCGCGTTATTGCCGTGGCAATGGCGAAACCGCAAAGTGAAGCTGACATACCGCAAAATATACTGGATTGCTCTTTGACTCTCTGCGGTTTAGTCGGGCTTGCCGACCCGCCGAGGACATCAGTCAAAGCCGACATTGCTACTTGTTATAAAGCGGGCGTTCGGGTTGTTATGATAACGGGCGACAACGGCATAACGGCCGCAGCCATCGCCCAAAAAATCGGCATAAAAAATCACGATAGTATCATCACCGGTGACATGCTTGAAAAAATGACGGTGGATGAACTGCGTGAGAGCATTAAGAACGTCAACATATTCTCCCGTGTCATACCAGAGCATAAAATGCGTATAGTCAAAGCGTTCAAATACAACGGCGAAGTCGTAGCAATGACAGGAGACGGCGTAAATGACGCGCCCGCATTGAAGTATGCCGACATAGGCGTTGCAATGGGTAAACGCGGAAGCGAGGTATCCCGCGAAGCCGCCGACTTAATTCTCTTAGACGATAACTTCTCAACTATTGTAGACACAATAAAAGACGGGCGGCGCATTTTCGATAATATCCGTAAAGCGATAGGCTATGTTTTTACAATACATATTCCAATAGCTTTTGCAGCGTTACTTGCTCCGGCGTTGGGAATAAATCCGGAGTATTTGTTGTTCCTGCCTATACTTGTTGTTTTGCTTGAGCTGATTATCGATCCGACCTGTTCAATCGTATTGGAAAGGCAGCCGGCAGAATCTAACATTATGGAACGTAAGCCGCGCAACCCAAACAAACAAATGCTGACGTGGAAAGTTATGCTTAAAAGCATCATGCAAGGCTTGACTGTTTTCGCGGCATCTTTCGGCTCATATTATCATGTGTTATCGACAAACCCGGATAATGCAGGCACGGCAAGAGCTATGGGTATTGGCGTAATAATGATTGCAAACCTATTTTTGGTTCAATGTAACAGTTCAGACATTGACAGTATCCTTACCTCTATCAAGCGTTTATCAAAAGATAAAATCATGTGGGCAATCAATATTGCAGTCATTGCAGCCTTGTTTTTGTTCCTCTACACTCCGCTTAGCGGATTCCTTAAACTTGCGCCCCTCACAGCGGGACAGTTTGTAGCAATGCTCGGCTTAGCAGCGGCTTCAGTATTATGGTATGAAATTGTCAAACTAGTAAAAAGAATGCGCATGAAAGCAAATGAGCTGCCACCAGAAAATTATTCCTATGGCTGGAAAAACACAAAGGGGAGATAGAAGTCTTTTTCCTGCCACCCTATTCTCCTGAGTATAATCCAGATGAATATCTCAACAGCAATTTGAAACGTGAGATTGGCAATCGCCCAATGCCTCGCTCTGTGAAAGACATCGAGAACAATGTGCGTTCTCACCTGAAATCGTTACAACTCAACCCGGACAAAGTGAAATCTTTTTTTCAAGCCCCTTCGGTTTCTTATGCCATGCATTAGGTGCAATATTTAATCGTGGGAGGGATAATTGACATTGCTAATTCCACCCTGTAAAATAATCAATATATACATGTCATAACGGATGTGTTATTGTCGGGAATCTTAACAGGCCTTTAGTAGATGGTTCTATACACTACTATTTAACTATTGATATATATTATAGTTAAATCTAAGGAGGGATAAAATGTTAAAGAAGTTATCACTCAGTATTATCGCGTTAATGCTTCCTGTGTTGTTTCTTGGATGTTCAACAGACAACAACCCTGATGGGTTGGGCGCAATGCACAACGAAACCATTGACAATCCAGTCGGTACATCAAAAGGGAACGATTCGATGAACATTTCAACAATTACAGGAGGAGATAATGCCAACTCAATCTCTAACAATAATGCGCCCGACACATGGGTTTACGATGTTGTCATGCCTGCTGACTTTTATATTATTTATGAATACGGAGTGCATGGAAGTGACTTAGAAACATTGCTAAATACAAAAAACAACACTTTCCCGCGCGAGAAATTACAGAGTATTTACGATCATATCGTTTTATATGATGTAATTGCATACAGAAGCATAGGTCCATATGATTGTTTATAGCAAATTTACTTTTCATAGACTATATCCGCAGTGTATAAACCAATTGGAGATAAAATCTACTTTGATGGAATCTAAGGCAAGTGTTACGGCACTCGTTAATTGCTCACGAGTTCTAGC
>Ga0123353_10001460_pt1 | contig 28926 bp, 39 predicted proteins | sample TergutLab28metaG_3_FD_92763 | JGI IMG/M metagenome (GOLD analysis project Ga0123353, IMG submission 92763) | Labiotermes labralis P3 segment gut microbial communities from Petit-Saut dam, French Guiana - Lab288 P3 | ecosystem: Host-associated > Arthropoda: Insects > Digestive system > Gut ...
ATCTTATGCTATGACTGATTATAACATGCGCTGTCTTCGGCGTCAAGCAGCTGAAAGTAGGATTCTACATGCCAATTCATCCCCCGCTTTAGAAGCGGGAGTCTTCTTGGCTATTATGATAAATTTAACTAACCCCAATTTTAGGCATGGTGTGATTCCCTTGACATCCCCCCCCTTCCCGTGCTATAATGCATCTAGCCATTTACATTAGCCGCTTTTGGCGCTTCGGTCGTTGCAGCGATCGGAGCGCTTTTCTGCGTACTCGTTTAAGTAGCTCAGCTGCACATCTTCGGTGCCGGTGGCAATGAGTCTACCCGCGCTAAAAATAGCGATCTGCCCCTCCCGGGTGTAGTTATGGTAGGCTTGCTCCAGGGTTAGGGTGTTGGTGTTCATGGTTTTACCTCCTTGTTTTAGTCTTTTTCCAGGCTGGCTGTTAGCATGTAACGCTTAAATAGCCGCTGGATAACTTCTTCGGCGCGATCTGCGATGCAATCTTCGCAGATTTGCTGGAATCCGGCTTCCAAGTACCTCATCCCTGCGGTAATAGCTTCGCCGCAGTTGGCGCATAGGTAAACGGTTGCTAATCTCTCTGGCATCGCCGCTATCCTCCTTTCTTGAAATCAACCTCTAGTAGTTCCGATAACTTTACCTTCAACTTTAAAATCTCATCAACAGACTGCAACTGCTTCTTTAAAGCCGCGGTTAACTCAAGAGTTACAAGTCCTCCAACTTCCTGCCAAAGCTCTTCTAACTTGTTAGCTTCACGCAGTGCTTCTTCAAGGGTTGTTTTTATGATGGTGACATCATCAACCACGCATTGCAGCTTTGCCAACAGCTCGCGCTCCTCCTCTTTGGTCATTTCAATACTCCCCAGGTAGCAGGATAACGTTGTTGATGCAGTATAGCTTTAGCCCTTCTGGGCATGGGAAATCGGAATAGCCAATTACTTGCTTTACAACTGGAGCCGCATCTCTATCCTCCCTACAAATAACAGTCCAAATCTCATTACCATTATGCTTCACTTCCTTTTCCAGCTTCCAAATCTGGAATGGCAACCCTGCCACGCGTCTGTGAATCTGGTAGCTTCCTATAATATCAAGGAACCAAAACGCTTCTGCTGCTTCGGCAACTGCCTTTACCCCATCGGTTACTACAGGGTAGCCAGGGATAAAACTGATCCTATGATACGCACTTGTGCCATTATTATGCTGGGCAATAACCTCCCTGACCGCCGCTGCTTGTTCCAAACTGTTAAGTTCGCCGCCGCATTTCGGGCAGGTAGCCTTTACGCTTTCCCCTTCGCTGTGGAGTTCGCCCTTAAACTCATAGCCGCAAACATCGCATTTAACCTCCATCGTTATTCCCCTTTCTTCTGCTGCTCTTCTTCGCGGTTTAAGCTGTCGGTATTCTGCTGGGCAATCTTTTCGTTAAAGTGGTATTCCCCGAAGTATTCTACATTCCCGCCGTGGAGCGGCTGCCCCGTGTCAAGCTGCCGCCCCGATATGAACATCCTTTCGCCGTTTATAATCTGGCTAAAAACCTGCCATCTGCCCTTGCTCATGCCCCTGCTCCTTTCCTGTAAACCGCGAATATCAAGCCCTTGCTGTTAAGCGGAACCGCCTTGCTCTCAAACTCCTGCTCAGTCATTCGGGCTGCTGCCCCCGCTGTCGTCAAACTCCTTCTGAGTTCCAACGTAGCATACCTCATGCCTGTTGCCCTCCTTCTCTTTATTGACTTTTATTCGTTATAGTTACCGACACTGCCCCTGTCACCAGGTCATACAGCAGCGCCTTTAGCTCGATAATCTCCTGCGCTTGCTGATACTGTAATAGGGCTGCTTGCTCCTTTACTTCCACTAATTGCTGCTTTACTTCCTCTAATTCCCTCTGGAACTTCTTCAATTCATTTTGCGCTTCGTGGCGCTGATCCAGAACGCGATTTATTGATACATCTGTGCTTTTCAGCTTTTCCTTCAACTGCTGCACATGCTCCTTCGTGCTCTGTAGCTCACTGCCCTTGCGCAATGCTTCATCCACCCAATACTGACAAGTGTAGGCTGCGTCATCATGGATGTTTGCCTCGGCTATTCTCCATGCACCCTCGAATGCTGTCCGAACGTAAGTCGAATTCTCCAACATCTTCTGCAGTTTTGCCAGCAGTTTGCGCTCCTCATCTTTGGTCATATAATCGGTCATCTGTAAACCCTCCTTTGTTTTTGTCCCTTTCAGTCTTTGTCGGCATCGCCGCCGCTGCCCTTCGGCTTGGGTGTGTTATCCCCTGTATCCGTGCACCATAGCCCAGATATTCATCCTTGCGTTTTTTATGGCTTCCTGGTGATCTTCTATGTATTTTTTCGCGCTCCTGTTTTCCGGTAGGTCATAGCAAAGTATTTCGATGTAATTCGCTCCATGCTCCGGGTGGAACTGTATGAATCCTAAGTAGCCCTCATATCTAATCTGTTCTGCCCAAGCAATTTGCTTTTCGCTACCTTGCAGTTCTGGCAGGTTATTTTCCCTTGCCCAAGCAATCGCCTTTTCCAGTTTAAGCGCTCTTTTTGTTTTTGCCATTTTATCCGCTCCTTTCGTTAGTGTGGCTTGCTCATAGCGTAACCGCTGTAGAAGTTATCCTTCTGTTCCAGTTTCTTCAGGAAGGCTTGCAGTTGCTTTTCCGTTTTAAACAACCGCTCTTTCGTAACCAGCCGCTCCTGCTTGTCAAACTCTTGCCAGCGCAATCCGTATTCCATGTTCAATCGCTCCTTTTTGTTTGCTCCCGTCTGCTGCCTTTCGGCACCTGTCCGGTGTGTTCCCGCCGTTTTTTGGTTTACAAAGGGCTTGCTCGCCTCTTTGCTAAGGCAATATTAACATACCCTAAAAGGTATGTCAACCCCTTTTAAAAAATATTTTTAACTTTATTTTTCGCACGTCAAACGCAATAGTTCCACGTTAATAACTGACCATACCGCGTTTTTCTCTCAACACTCAAACGTATTAGCTTCTCGTATACCTTTATCGTATGCTCTTCAAAATTCATACCCATAAGGGTATTGTACGCTCCTGGTCGCACGTTATTTATCAACCCCCCTGGCTAAAGCCATGGGGAGCTGATACAACTTCAAAAGCCTCCCCTCGTGGGAAGGCTTTCTTTGCGTGCTGCCGTTCTTCTTCTAAGCTAAAGTGGGGTTCGTCTTACCTACTGCCTCTTCTGAAAACGTCGGGCTCGCTCTTGCGCATCATAGATAATCCGCATATCTCTGACCAGGGTCTTTATTGCTTCGCCATGTTTGGCAATGTCGGTGTGGTCAACTCCAGGTAATCCGACAAATATAGCGGGTGGTCTTGGAATAACCTCGCCGTTGATCGGCTTCCACAAGTGAAGGCAATACTTGTGGTTGTTAACCCAATCGGCTTTCGGTGGGTGCAGCTGCATCACACATTCGTCATCGCCAAAGAATATTTCTTTGATTCGGCACATAACTTCCCAACTTGGGCATTTTGCCTGATGGCTAATACTAGCTTTTACTCTGGCAAGCAAGTCAAACAAAAGCGTGCTGTCTACAAGAAGAATCGCACCAATCTGCAAAAGCGTGGTACAGCAAGCTCAAGGCGTCGTTTGAAGAAAATCGGTCAAAGAGAAAACCGTTGGATGTCTGATGTCAATCATCAGCTGTCGAAGGCACTCTTAGACTCGCAACCCGTAAACTCGCTCTTTGTGCTTGAAGACCTAACAGGAATCCGCGCCGCGACCGAAAAGGTTAGACTCAGAAACCGCTATCTCGCCGTCTCTTGGGCATTCTTTGACTTGAGGACCAAAATCGAGTACAAGGCCCGCATGCGACGATGCCTGACTGTCGCCCTAGACCCCAAACACACCAGCCAGACTTGCCCTAAGTGCGGCCATACGGAGCGTGGCAACCGTCAGCGCAAACTGCATACCTTTTGCTGTAAGAACTGTGGCTATTCCAGCAATGATGACCGTGTAGCCGCTATGAACCAGCATCGCAAGGGAATCGAGTACCTTGTAAACTCTAATAATGGAGTTACGGCTTAATATATTTAGGTCGTAAGGGGTGATGTCAACCACCCCGCGATGCGACACCATTGGCGAAGCTCCCTTTGCCAGCTAAGCTCTTTTGAGCCAAAGGAAGGAGTCGTAAGACGCTTATACTTCCGGGTAGTCGCAAGCTCCCACCTCTTTAGGTGGTGAGTAGTTGACTGTCAGCTAATTATCAAATGCATCTTAAAACCCCTGGCTTATGCCATGGGGAGCTGTCACTTGCTTGATTTGCTTGGTTTGCTTGGTTTTGCTTTGTCAAATCTGAATATCTCCTTTTACTCCACGCTTAGGACTTGCTCGATCAAGATTTGAGCTCCGACACTTGGCGCAACATTGAATGTGATAAAAGATGGCGCACCGATGAAGTTTGTGATGCGAATGCCATCCAGATACACAGCAATAGGTTTCGTGCCGTTCATAGATTCGTTTAGTGTTATTATTGCTGATCCGTCGCTGGTAAGCATCTGCTGCAGTACTTCCACCCCTTCGCTTGCCACAGATACAACGACATTCTTAGCATTACCTATAATGGCTATAATATTGAAGATGTGCTCTACCGAATACGGTCCCCCGGTAATGGGTATAAAATCTGGCTCTGTAGCGTAGGCGTAGCTATAGAGTATGTTGCCATCATCTGGGTCTTCGGCAAATACGCCGAACTCATTCAGGGTAAGCGGTACAGTAAGCATTCCTTGGGATAAGCGAACTTTAAGTTTCGTTACCCCGGGAGCGTCAGTTGTGTGCGATAGAATAGGCAGGTTCATCTGAAGGCTTACCAGATCGGTTAACTCTTCCCAGTTTCCTGCAGGTAATCCATCACCAACAGCGCAATGAGTAATCTTGAGCGGTATGGTGCCGTTTGTGGCGATTTTGCTCAGTAGTTTTCTGCCCGTTAAGGTTAATCCATTTGCTAGAAATGTAGCCGTTATACTCGCCTCCTTATCAAATGCGACGCAAAACCATTAGCTTTAACCATGGGGTGCTGTCACACGATATTAGTTACCTCGAAGCGATTTGCAAAAGGAGGCATGTATATGTTTGCTGTTGGGGTAGGATAGCCGTTGGTAAACTGTCCAGCTCCAAGACTTACCATGTTGTTGCTGAAAGAGCACCCCGTAATATTCCACTTAGTAGCATTCAATGCCGATGAAGTTATGATATTGGCAGTATCGGTATGGGTAGTTTTTATTCGCGTTCCTGATAGAACAAACGATGCGGTTGAGTTTGCCGTATAGACACGGAGACCGACCCCTGAAGGATACCCTCCTGAAGATCCAGTTCCACTTGCTATAATCGTACTAGCACCAATATAGAAGAGACCCGTATAATCGGTTTGGACTGATATGGCATGGGAGTAAGAGCCAACTATTCTATTACCATCACCTATAATAATATTGCTGTTACCGTAAACATATAAAGCCGGGTTACTACCGCCGGGGCATGATAAACGATTTCCACTTGATACAATCAGCTCGCAATTGTCCTGCGCAACAACCGTTCCAAAATGAATATAACAATTAATAAGAGTAACCCTAGTATACCCGAGTGTTCCTCCAAGCTGAGTTCCACCATACACCATAATAGCTACAGAGGACTCTTTGGAATTCATTGCTCCTACGATCGCATAAAATTCTCCTGACAAATTATGAATATTTACAATAGAATCTCCACTAATCAATAAAAAGCCAAATATTCTATTACCTGTAGCCACAGGCATTTGCGGTATAGAAAAATCAACAAAGTATAAATTCACCACCGCGTTGCGCGTGTTGCTTGTTGGGCTTATTAGTATACACGAATAAGAGCCACTGTTAGTGTCTGTAGCTGCCCTAAGACCCATCGTTCCAGTTATCGTTAGATTTAGCGACATTGCAGTACCGTTATTGAAGAAGTTTGTTATAATAGTTTGTATCGCTTGGTCATCATTCACTCCGATGCAGCGATAGACTATGCCGATACCAGAAAGTGTCTCCTCCACGCTGAAGCCGTCAGGTCGAAATACGATGTCAGATGAAGAGTGAAAGTGGTGGGTAATGCCTAAGTGATCTTCGTATCGGGTTTTTACTATCGGCATATTCATTCCTCCATTTCAGTCGTCTGCCGCAGAAAAACACCTACCGGTGTTCCATTAGCGTATGTGCCCGTACCCTTACGGGTTATATAATTTCTCATCTTCGCCATACCTCCGACCACGGTATCGGTAGCAGTCAAAGCTACAGGCGTTGCTACGGCTGCCAGTCCTGTCAGCGTGATGTCGGCGGCTACAGCCTCCATGAAATCTTGGATTATCCATAACGACTGTGCATTGTCATACTGCAGCAGGTATGGTCTACCTGAGGTAAGCGTATTTGTAGCAGGCAACGCAACTCCAGTGCTGCTGTTGGATCGCCTGCGCCTGATACCTCGTGCTGTGGTGGCGTTAAGTGCCAGCGTCGGTGTCGCGGAGGTAGATACCACGTGCGGGATGATGACTAGCAACTGACCGTTGGTAGGCGCACCCGCAGGCGAAGTGATCGTAGCTGTATATGACGCGCCTGTGCCTGCTGTTGTAACTACGGGACAGACTCCCGCAGGTCCGGTAGCTCCTGTTGCTCCGTTTTGTCCTGTCGTTCCCTGCGCTCCCTGTTGCCCCTGCGGAATGTTGAACGCAAAAACCGCCGCACTCGTGGATCCCATATTCTGAACTGTAGCCAGAGACCCCGGAGCGCCTGTTATTACTGTGCCTACAGAGATTGTAGCTGCCGCACCTGCTTCGCCCGTTGAACCACGAATATTTCCTGCGGACATTCCTGTTGAAGCAGTGGTAGACTTTACTACACCGCCTATTGTAACAGACATTCCCAATATGTTTCTGGTAGCAGTGCCTGTATTGACGAAATAGTCACCAATCTTAGCTCCCAGCACCTGAGATATATCTGCCAAGTCCCCGGCTGTATTCCATCCCCAAAATGCAACGCCATCAACACCAGAGTTACCCTGAATACCTGGTATGCCTTGTATTCCCTGATCTCCTGGAGGACCCTGTAATCCTTGTGTTCCGTTAGTTCCGGCTGTTCCTTGCAAACCCTGTTCGCCGCGAGGAATAACTATATCGAACTCAGCGTCCTGAGCAGTTCCCACATTCGTAACCGATGCCTGAGTTCCCGCTGAACCAGTAGTAACCATACCAACTTTGATCGTTGCCGCTTGTCCTGGTATGCCCTGAGAGCCATCTACTCCGTTCTTGCCTGGTAATCCATCGTTACCAGGTGTCCCCTGCATTCCTTGTATCCCTTGCGGTATTGTAAAATTAAATATCGCGTCGTATTCGTCTCCGACATTAATCACCTGAGCCTGTGTGCCAGCATCTCCCGTAGAAACCGTGCCTACTACCACCGTCGCGGAATAGCCGGGATCTCCCTTCGCTCCAGGTGCGCCATGCATAACCAGCAACACCCAGTCTTCTGCGTCTGCACTAGGCATCTCCAACGTTGATGCCTCGATGCATACATAACTATGCCAGTCTACCGGAGAAATCGTGGCATCGTTTCGATAATACGTTTCTGCTGAATTCCAATCGCCTCGATAGTTTATCTGAGCTATAGCATTCTCACCAGGAGGTCCTTCTGGTCCTGGAGGTCCTGGGATAAATTCCAGTGTGTCTAAATAGCTTTGTAGGGTGACGATCTGCCCATCTTTGACTACCAATATAGCGCCTCCTGCGCTCAACGGGTCTACATCGCTGTATAGGCTGCCGTCAGAGTTGCGCAGTTCTATCCTGATTATAGGCAGGGCAGACATATTATCCCTCCTCTATAGGCACTATTAGCCGTCCTGTTAGGTTAGAATTGATAAAATAAACATCCGGTCTTGTATCGGTCACAAACAGGTATCCCCAATTTTCGCGACGTTGAACCACAGGAAAATCCTGTCCTATTGGAATAACCTTAATGCCGCCGCCAGCCTCTCCACCGATGACGGCAACGACGTTTTCGGCATTGTCGATACGATTAAACAAGGACAGTGGAAGTTGGAACGCCACACCTATACTGGGTACCCATACATCTGCTACTTTAGCGAAGCTGTAAGCGTAGGCTATTTCGCCTACATCGGGGTCAAGCGCGTATGACCAGACTTCACGAAGCCAAAAACCTTCGACGGTATCCGCGATAATGTTAACATCTATTCTCGCGAATCCAGCGTCTAGTACCGGGTTACTCCCGATTACGATCTCGCTCTGTAGGCTAACAATATCTGTCGGTGTTCCTACTGGAGCTAGCCCCTCGCCTAGCTTTATGCGAGTGAATCCTAGCTGTTCACCAGTCTGCACCTTTGCCATCAGTAGTTGTCCAGCGGTAGTTAACTTCATTGCCGGAAAATCAGCCATGTCCTACTCTCCCTTTATCGTAATTCGCGGTAGATGGAAAAACAGTATCCCGGAATAGAACCAAGTTGTTTTATCCGCTGCCGTGGAGCCATAATAAGGCTGTATGGTAGTTCTTACCTGCTGAAAAATGCCACTGCCGTAATAGATATTCTGCTGCAGTTGACGTAAAACCTCAATCAGTTCCAGCCATGAGCGGGTGTTTTTCATCGTGTTTATTGCAGCTACCAGATATTGAATCGCCAATTCATCAACCACCGGATCGGTGGTGGTTACTTTGAAGTAATATGGACGTCCGCCATAGTCGAACCATTCGGTTGTCCAGGCTTCGCTGAATGCTGCCGTTACCAGTTCCTGCACTGCGTAAGGAGTCCCTTTGCGCAAGTGCATCTCGGGGGCTTGTCGCACCAAGGCTATTTTCTTTGTTAGCTCCATGGTTAGAGGCTCGTAGAAATCACAATGTAAAGTCCACGCAAGGAGATCAACTACTTGTTCGGGTTGATTATCTATGTCTGTCCAGGCATGTATACGTGGTATCATGTTCTCATACTTTGCCATTTCCTGGTCTACTGCTTTGGCAGCCGCCGCTACGTTAGGATCGGACTTCAGTGGTTCTTGCAGTAAATCGTATAGCGAAATCCGGTCTGGCACATTGCTCACCGCCCTATAAATCGTCGATCCCTGCCAGTAACACTGACACCCTTATAGGCATTGCTATCCTTCCTAAACTCATTTTCTGATATACCGGCAGATCCACCTCGCACCGACCTGCACCTGCGTTACGCATTCTCTTGGTAAGCTCTGAAGGGTTTATGATTCGGCTGCGACGCTGCCAGATGATGTAATCCTGCACGGATCTTTTCACTGCCGCTTCTATCGTGTTTGCCATTGCCAATTCAGAACGGTTAAGCCACCATCTGGCTTCTATGTCGTAATATTCTTCGGTTGGTTTAAGTACATGAACATAGTCAGATAAAGGGCGCACATTTACCGGACTTAGTGCCTCCTCTATATCTTCGATAAGTTCGTCTGAAACAATCCCGTTGCTGGTAAATGGAACTACGTTCACGTTGCCAGGACCCGTGCCCGATTCCCTAAACAGGTGTGCTAACGTGTCCCACCACTGCTCAGCCATTTTCTCATCAACGGTTACTGTAGCACCCACGGCTGCAAACAGTTGTGTCAAAAACTTCACCATAAATACTGCGTCGAATTCAGGTGACCAAACATCGACATCCACAATGTCAGGAGATACACGAAGTGTATGCGCTACATATGATAGCACCGGACCGGTAACCGCCAGTGCTTCCCAAGATACATATAACCGCTCTCGATAAGGATCATCTTCTTCCTTACCAGCACCACCTGCAGAGGGTGTTATGTTCTCAGCGGTGGATGCAAACGGAAGATTCCAGTCATTGATAATGCTTATCTGCCCGGGCAGGAAACCGTTGCCTTGCGCTCCTGGCTGCGTACAAAAAGAAACTACTTCTGCAGTCATATCGCCGGGGTATATAATCACATCATCTTCGGTACGGAAAAATATGTTGTTGCCTGGCGAGGTGGTCATTCCTGCAGGAATAACCACCGTTGAAGTCTGCGCTATAGACATTGTGAACCTCATGGTAGTTTTGGCAGGAGTTGCTTCCAGACGCCTACCCATCGGTCCCCATAGTGCGCCAAGTGCGTCAAGAAATGCTCCAGTGGCATTCGGAAGGAATTCCATAAGGAACGCTTTATTGGTGCGCTGCTGCTGCAAAAACGTATAATACCCCCAAGATTCCAGAGCCTTGCGTCTGAAGTCAGAAGGCTGCAATCTCCAGTCCTCTACACCGTCAGCCCTAGCTGCAGTTTCAAAAAACTTGACTAGAGAATTTATAATATCGTCAGCGGTTTCGGTGAATATCGCTATTGAAGGAATATTGTAGATTTCAGACAATGATATTCCCCCTCACCATGGTAATCATTGTTCCTTGCTCATCATACTCGAAATCAATGCTCTGTGTCTCAAACCTCGGCTCCCATCTTTCTATAGCGTCCCATGCCCAAGAACGGACCATAGCCTGTGCAACAGGTGGTGGCAGGTCGATAATTGCACTATCAAACCCAAATATGCGGTGCATAGGGCAGGTTCCTTGGTAGGTTGTTATAATCATACGCACATTTTGGATGATGGATTCCTCAAATGTTGGCCTCCAGATAAACGGTGCGGGAGTACTTCGTACCTCAACCATCAATGATACTCTCCCATCGTTATTGTGGCTTCGATGCCTAAGAATTTTTCTCTACTAATATGACGTATTTCCTCTTCAATAGTTTGAATATACCATTTGGCTGCTTTGCTGCCGAAGGGATAGCCGAACCACATTAGCCTGGCTACTACGCCCTTGCTTTTCTTATCCCATAGCCGCTTCATTTCCTCCGCAGGGTCTATTCCTAGCATGGCGTAAAGCCGTAAAGCGAAACGGATCGTATCTTGCCCGTCACCAATAAACTGTGGTAGCGGCTTGCTTCCCAAAGGCTCCTGTATCGCCCACCTAGCTGAGCCAGATCGTTCAAATTCGTCTATCGTGCGGATCCGCTGCTGAGAAACCTCGAATACTATGTCACCCCAGCTTGATAACTCCATTTAATCGCCCCTATCCAGGGTAGTGTTTACCTATTGTATCGGTATGAGTACCGGTGGTGGTCATGTTTCCCTGGTGAGTTATATCGCCTACAATAATCACGTTGCCGCTTATAACAACGCTTCCTGAAAATGTTATCTGATTTGCTGTGGCATGTATTGCCTGGGCGGAGATTTCAGCTTCTGTCGTCACTGTAGCGATAAGTTCCAAGGCGGTTACGTAAGCGATGTTTCCCGCTTCAGCAACTAGATTTTTTTGAGTTTTTACCATCGCACTTTCGTCAACTTCGGCAATCAGTTCCCTAACTGATATTTCGGTTTTGCCTTCAACACGGGCTTTGAGAGCCGTTTCGCCTTCTTCCGCATCTTCGCCTCTGCCTTTGACCGTTATATCTGCATTACCGTTTACTAACGCTTTAAGTTCATGAGTTTCGCGGTTGTATTCTATGCGAGTACCGTCATCATATTCCCAAATATCTGTCATGAGTGCTGCGCCCTCAGGAGGCCATTGAGATTCCGAGGGGACGCTACCGATCACGAAGCCGAACTCTTGCCCGTTGGGGAGAAAGGCGCAGGCAACCTGCTCTTTAATGTCCGGCATCCTGGAAACTCTCATGCCAGTAATTCCACTGGTAAGAACAGGTATCCAGTCCGTTACCATATTCTGCTTGTCTGGAAACGCTACACGCACGTAGCCTGTTTCAGGATTGACGTTAGTTACTATGCCGACACGAATCACACCTAGTATCCCTCCAAAATGCCTCTACAGTGAATTGTTGTTGTATATCCGCTTGCGTTAATGGTTTGCACATCCTTGGTGATAATATACTTGCCATCATCGCGCTGCCATCCTTCCAACTCCACGGTTACTCCTGCTACAAGGTTAGGATCCCCGACGAGGACCAAAACAACGTTGCCTTCATCCTTGTTTTTTTCTCGTAGCGCGGCTTTGGCTTGATGCTGCATCGTCGATGCGGACTGAGCGTTCATAATATCGCCGAAATCGTCAGGATCGGGTGTAGTGCTGCGTGGTATTGATTGACCTATTCTTCCGGGATTACGTGGACGTGGCACCGAAGGAGGTCTTACATTGATTATCAGTTCGGGTAAGCCCTTGTTGCTGGTCTCTGGCGTAAAGGTCTGGCTTATGGTCTGTCCTGAACGCGGATCATGATAGGTTACCGTAGCACTGCCGTATTGGTCGTTTCGCTTAAAGCCTATATCATAATCCAGAATATAGCTTTCGCCGTAAACGATTTTCCTTACGGCGGGTTTTTGTTCGTACACTGCAGGGTTAAAAATAGCCACTTCGGTTCCTGTCACCGTCATTGAAAGCCCTGCTTCAGTGCATAGTTCGTATAGGAATGCGACGTCGGGTTTTTCAATCTGCTCTATACGATCATATCTAGGGTCAATATCTGCATCGTATAGTAGATTCAATCCTGCTCTTACCGTTAAAACCCCCGCAATATCAGATAGCCTTTTATCTTCCCACGCTTGCGTGTTCGCTTGGTTGCGAAGGCGGCTATTCGTAGGTACAGATATGCCCTTGATGGTGAATGTGTCAGGCGGTCCTTTACGCCTGGCATCGTCTACTTCGTATGTACCTAGAGGTAGCGTTTGAGTGCTACCGTCATCAGTCCAGTCCTGCACGATGATATTAACCACCATTCTGCTGCCAGGCGACACGTGAGTTTGCGTTACCGTTTCGGTAGTTCCTGCACCGCCGCCGGTTATGTCCTCAAATCCCGTAACCGTGCTTAAGTTTGGTGTTACTGGTTTCTGTACCTGTGTAGCTGTCTCGGTGCGCACCATCGGATACCAACTACCCGTCCAGAGCTGTTCCCTGTTGTCAAGCTGGATCTCTAGGTTATTGGCTTCGCCCTCCTCGATGTTTGACGTGGCGGTGAAACTGATTAAATCCTTGCTTATATCTTCAGAGATATTCGCGCCTTCATATAATATGGTGATAATTGCTCTTCGGCCACGCGTTTCGTCAGCCATCACCTCCCTCACTCTCTTCGTCTAACCCATGGCGGAAGAGTTAATGAAGCAGGTGAAGGAACATCCGGCAGCGCCAACTCGACACCAACAGGAAAGATGATCACATCTGCGTGCTGCATATTGGCCGCTATCAGCCTATCAACGAAAGATTCGCTGCCAAGCTGCATTAAGGATATTTTATCCCAATGATCGCCTGCAACAGTGCGATATACGCTAGATATGATATTACTAGGCATAGGATAGACGCTTCCTCTCTGCAATAATATCCCGTAACCTGCGTTCGAGGTCATCTGCATCACGGCGCTGCTGTTGAGCAACCTGCTGCTGCATTTCCTTCGATGTTCCATTGAAGTTGTTTATCGGGGAGTAGTTAATGCTTACAGATATGCCTTCTGGAGACTTTGTAATCCTCCCTAGCCCGATCTGCATAGGCGAAGGGACTGCCATTGCGCTGTCCCCATTTAGCCCAAAACCAGCCAAGGCGTTCTTAAACTGCATTCCGGCGGCTTTCCATAAACCGAAGGCGTTTTGCGATCCGTCTTGCGGAATAATCCACTCTGGCGCTTTCTCGGCTATAGTTGCGAGTTGTGAGCGCTTTACGAATCCTCCTGTAGCATAGCCAGGAACTTCATCGTTAGTAACACTACCTCCGCCAAAGAAGCCTTTTACCTTATCTACTGCACCACCGACGAACCCTTTAGCTTTATCAGCAATACCACCAAAAAAATCGGTAACAGGTTTGAGAAAACCTAGCACCCTTTCTACTGCAGCTTTTAAGCCATCAGGCAGCGCATCCCATATTTTGCCGAAGAACTCTTTAATGTTATTCCATATCTTGGTAACACTTTCGTATGCACCTTCGAAATCGCCTGAGAGCAGCTTGAAGGGAATAGATATAGCTTCGCGCACGTTATCAAAAAGCGTTCCAAAGAAGCTGGTTATTCCGTCCCAAATACCCATTACGAAGTTTTTGGCCGCCTCAAATTTCTCACCAATCCATTCCTTAACCGCTGACACTTTTTCCTTTACGAAGTCCAGCGCCTTGCCAGCGGCTTCTTTGATCTTATCCCAGTTTTTAACAACGAGAGTTATCGCTGCAACGATAGCCATTATTCCCAGTGTTGCGGGATTAAGACTAGCGATAAAGCCGCCTATAGCCATCACAGTTTGAAATGTCTTAAACACCCCTATTGCAATGCCTACAGTCTTAATTACGTTCTCCCAGCCCCCGAAGAATTCGGCTATGGCGCTAGCGCCTTCCCAGATTTTCGATATGAAAGCCCCTGCCTGATCTGCAAACTCCAACACTTTCGGTATTATTTCATCTGCCTTAGCAGCTATGCGCTCGCCCAGAGCGGCTATGTCAACGCCGCTTCCCATAATGCGCTCTGAAATCTTATCGAAGATACTGGTAATTTTAGGCAGTAGTGGTCCGAATATCTGCACTTTTATGCCTTCAACAGTTGCGCCTAGCTTGCTTTTAGCGTCTTCATAGGATTCGGCTTGCTTTGCTAATTCGCTACCTATAATGGAGCCTGTAGCACGCGCTTGGGTACGTAAGGATTGTATACCTTCGCTTCCCAACTCTGACATAACCCTAGCAAGATCCTGTCCTTCTTCTCCAAACAGTGAGATTGCCAAACGGGAACGGTCTGTATCTCCGGGTAAGCGACGCATGAAGTCGGATAGACGTTCAATCATTTTCTCCGGTGCCATCTTAGACAGTTTATCGGCGTCTAGGTTATACTCTTGTAGAACCTTTAACGCCTTGCCCTGTCCTGCTGCAGCTTGAATGAGGTTTTTCCTCATGGTTTCTAGGCTGCCAGAAAAGTTGTCGATACCCTCTTGCCCGAAAGCATAGTCAAGTTCCTGTAGTGCTTCTACTTGCATACCAAGGGTACGAGCTTGCTTAGCCGCCTTGTCGCCTCTGGATGCTAAATTATCGAAAGTAGTAGCAAGGGATTTTATACCGATTGCAGCACCAACCACACCTGCCATCTTCATCAATCCGCCGGTAAGAGAGTCGGCCTTTTTTTGGACGGAGGCGAGGCTATCTGTAGTCTGATTAATAGCAGAAGTGTAAGATGCGTCCACCTTACCTGCTATTTTCATAAGCAATTCGTAGGTTTTGCGCATGGAACCAGCCAAATTCACTCACCTACTTAGTCATTATTTGGATGTATGTGTTTAAGTCCGTGAGCCATAGCTGCAGCTTGCTCAACGGTAAAGACATCCAATATGTTATCGGAGTATGTGTCCAGTGGCTTAGGTTGATGGCATATAGACGTATGCTAGAGTTAGCCTCACATAAGCCGTTTAGGTTAAAAAATTAAGCACCATAGCCATGATAGCTGAGTAGTCCGTACCGTATAGCTGCTTGAAAAACGTTTCCGGTAAACCTGTTGCAATTTGCGCAATGAGCCTCTGATAGCGCTTGTCGAACTCAGGCACCAGGTTAGCTTTTTTGATTTCGTATATTTCTCTAAATTGCTCCTGTACGGCTTCTACTACTTCTCCGGTAATAGCGTCGAAATTTAGCTCTACTTCATAGTAGGTCTGCCCCTCAAATTCAAAGGGCTTGCTGAGCTCGTACTTTTCAATAACAATCACATCCCTATAGCTCTTAATATATCGCCCATTAAACCGGTGCCAAGACTACGGTATATGTAGTTTATCTTGTCCATAAAGAGCAGTTCTTCTCCTCCAAGCCAGATGCCAAGCACCGTGGTTTCGATGTCAATCGCTCCTGAAGATTGTTCTATAGGAGCGACGGTTCCGAAAGTTGTCTTAGCGACGGTGCCACCTATTAGTACCTTATCGGCGCGAATACTTTTAGTGTTAGTAATAGTGTTGTGTATCTGTTCTGCAATCCGTAAGTCCAGCGCGCTAACGTACTGCCCTACGCGTAACCGCTTTGCGCCTTCGAATGCCGAGAAAAAGTTTAGTGTGGTTATCATCGAACCAAAATGCCCATCTACCATCGCGTTATAGCTACCCATAATACCTGCACCCCTCATTTCTACTGCGATGGGTTCGAGGTCAGGCAAAACTACGGAAGAGACAGTGCCAATAGGCGATCCTACTGAAAATACGTTAAAGTTAACGACTACTTCGGGACGTTGTGACATCATGACTCCTCCTTTACGCTACCGCTGCTAACATCTGCATGAAGTCAACTTCTATGCCGAACAAAATTTCCTGCATCGGTGGATATGGGCACCATCTCAGGTGGAAGAAAGCCTTACCGTTTATAAGGTTTGATTTCTCAGGTACATATACCAGCGATGCGCCTGGTGCAATGTGAAACGGAGCAATTCCATTTAGCTGCATGTTTTCCGTATCAACTATGTTATCAATAATCATTGGCGATAACGGTAAATCAACTTTAGCCCAGTATGTTAGCGGCAGACTGTTGCCTTTCCAGGCATTCATACGGTGCATAACAATCCATATCTTTGCGGGGTCTGTCTCTCCCGGATAGCACGACATATGATTGCCCCAAGCAGTCCAACCTCTTGCGAAGTTAAGTGCTGTTACTATGCCATTTGCGTTTAGCATATCATTAGCCTGGTCCAACCCCAGGTTTACGGGGGTGTCGTCATCAAGGCAGGCTCCATCCATCCTTAAGTTCTGGTTAGACGGTGATTGTGAGGGAATATTGTCCCTATTGCGGTCTACTACTGCCAACAAAGCTGACAGGTGTGTAGAGAAGTAATACTTAAAGCCACCCAAGGTTAACCGTGGCCAACATGAAATTTGATGCTCTAGCACGTAATTGTTTTGGTTCTTCCATTCCGCGACCTCACTATATTTCATCGTAGCAGGAATGTCGACTATTGCAGTTGCCTGCATAAACACCCCATTGATGAGGTCGGCTTTAGCATTCATCACTGCAGCAACTGCGGGGTCTTGTGACCATCCCGGAGCGATGATAATTGCTGCTACCTTGCGGAACTTAGGAAAAAGCTGTGATATAAGCTCCATCCCGGTAGGTTCACCTGTATTAACGTCTATGCCGCCAATAACGTCTGCGCTCTCGATAACGTTAGGAAGTGCGTCCTTCCAGAGAACATTAACTGCAGTCTCGGTTGCAGCGTCGCCGATAAGAGTAATTACAAGAGATTCGCTCTTATCCCAGGATAGAACGAAATCCTTTTCAATCTCTAACGGTGTATCATCGTCTTTTGTAACCTCCACCGTCAACGGCAATGCATTAGCCGTTAATATCACCCTATTGGCAATGACAGGAGCGTCTTCGAGGGATTTTTCTTCCACCATTTCTGGATCATCCATGTTAAATACGTTAACGAATGCTATGCCGCCAACTCCGTAATTGGAAAAATGATTGTACATAATCTCGCATAGCGTCCAGGATTCCCAGTCGTTGGAATAACCTAGCTGCGCTACTGCCTCAGCGTAAGTTGCAGCGTAAACAATCTTGTTTGCTTTTCCTGCGCCTTCAATACCCTTGAAGTTTGGAGCTGTGCCAAAGGCTATAGTGAATGCAGAATCAGCCGTTACTGTTGCCGATATAGCTGTCGGTAATACATCCCAGTATACACCATGTCGGAAAGCCATTTTACTGTGTTACCCCCTTCAAAGCAGCGTATATGGCGGCTTCTGCACTGGTGCCATCCCTGAGTGCCGCTAAAGTTTTACCTAGTTGCCGCAAGGGGATGATAGCTTCCTTAATCAGCGGGTTTTCCTTAATTTTATCCTGAACTGTCGGAGGAATACCACCTTTGAAAACTGTTCCATGTGCCAAGCCTGGTAGGTTAGGTCCGTAGTAAGCGAACCTCTCAACGTATTTTCTCATAATCATCCCCTCATCTTCGTGGAGGTAGAGTAACAATATCCGTTTCTAGGCAGCTCTTTTCAGTTTCGTATTTGCCGCCATAAATAGCATTCATTCCCCATTCATCTTGGGGTAAGGCAATACGCCATGTAGTTATTAGCCATCCAAGGTATTGCGGCTCTGCCTGTTCCTGCGCCAGTTCCATGTGTATGGGACGTTTTAGTTCATAGCGATTATCCAGCATCCGGTAAGACAGCAACCCATGCCATATTCTGGTCATTAGCTGTAGGACTGCGTCCCATCCTCGATTTCGATATACAGGGTCGATAGGTTTGTAAGATTTATTTCGTGTACCCTCTTCATAAGCTCCCACGAATATCCAGATTTCAGCGGAACCCTCATCCCTACCTAGTTCGATTAGATCTGTGATACCCATAAATCGTGCCATAACGAAAGGGTCAGGGTAATCTTCATCCTCCTCGTTTTGCCGAACAGGTAACTCTCCCAAAACAATCTGTGGTGTGTGCAAGATGCCGTCTTGTCCGTATAACTGGGTGTTAGCCACAAGCTCGGTAAGCCGCGTTGCCAAGCTATTTAACAAGTCAAGAGGTGTCATCAATTACCTCCCATAGCTCTGGCAATGTTGTGATTTATGCGTGTTGCCAACGTTTCCATCGCAAGTAGAGATACAGGCTCCAGGACCTCTTTATGTCCTGCCATTTGCGCTGCCGCTAGCCCTACCTGTGTTTGCGTGGGATACTGTTGAGACGTTTTTCTTACTAATACTGCATTTCCACTGGGCATTCTTCCCATAAACGAGCTAGCAATCTGCTTGAAACCTCCACCGCGCTGCAGTACTTTAACCCTTGGAGATATGTCGGGGCGCGGAAGAGAGCTTCCTGCTGCCATGGCTTCGGTAACTTGCCTTTTGAAAGACTTCGAAGGTAGCGGTGCTGCTTTTACGGTGAAATCCGTTAGCGGTAAGTGGGTGCCAGAAATCTGAATGGTAGCTGACATATCAACTGCAGACTTTTCTTTTACCCGTATTGCTTGCTTAAACTTTGCCGCCTTGACAGTGTAGCGTTCGCGTGTCCGCTTTGCCGACTGCGTCCTAAACGTTCTCACGGCTTCGCTAATAGAGGTAGCCCAGACGCGCTTTTGCTGCTTAGGGTCAAGCGCACGAAACGCTTTCTTAACTGTTTTCAGCCTCGAGCTGTCAAGCTGAATTTCCGGTATCACTGCGACCACCTCTCCAAATGAATATACCAGCCGCCAATCTCATCTTCGATGGTAACAACCCTGTATTTAGTTCGATCAATGGTTAAGTCGGAGCCAGGAAGAGGTTTTGGTCCGAATTCTGTCGGCCATACCGTCAATGTGCGGATCATTCTAAATACACCTAAGGCCTTAGAAGGTCTGGTATCATCGTAGGTTTCGTCTGTAAGCACACAGGTTATATTCCTGCCATTTACTTCGTGAGCTTCTCCGAATTCGTTAGGGTTCATATGCACCCGCCGAAAGTCTCTCTCCAGCTGCTGATAAAACGTTTTCATTTCGGTTCGATGCCAGCTTCAATTAGCCTTACAACCATGTCGTTCTTGGTGTCATCCATCGACAAGTCATAAATTTCGTGCTCTTCGGCCAGAACAATTATTTTCTCCTTACTCAGCCTCGCAAACCTGTTCATTTCTTCCGGTGTTGCTCTGCGAAGCTCATTATGCTGATCATGTTCCTCATCGATGGCGTCATTAATGGGTTGCTTATCCAGAAATGGAGGCAATTCTGGCGCTGAACGGTATGCTCCTGTTATCCCCTCGATTGCTCTGATTTCAATAAGCCTTTTAATTTCGTCATCTGACCATCCTACAAGCTCAGGAGTAATGCGAGTTCCAGGAGCGATTCCCTCGCTTTTGCTTATCTTTAGGTAGTGTTTTGCGACATACTCCACGGCTATCCCTCCTAATAAACGTAAGCGACTTGCCAGGATGCGTTATAACGAGGGGTTGGCAGAGGTCTGGAAGTTACCTGCAAACGCTCGGTAGGCGGGTCTTTGATAATTCTACGTTCGGGAACGTACCGGCCTTCGACCCTAACCCATTGATTGTTATCGTCGATTATGGTTACAGCACCGAACATCATACGGTTTTCGGTTGCTTCGGGTGCATACATAAGCACCATATTGTCTGGGAGTATGCGACGGGAGAGCTTGGTAATAGGATCTGTGTATTTTGCGCGATAGACATAAATTTCTATTGCGGGGTCGAGCAGTGCCAACTTGTAGATAAGGCTGGTTGGGCTCAACTGTGGCTCCGGTCTAATTTCGCCAAACTGCGCTCTTAGCAAGTCCATTTTTTTCAAGATATCAGGGTCGTTCTGAATGCAACGATAAGCACCTTCACCCATGATTGCTATGCGCGAAATGTAATCGTCGTCAGCAAGGTGATTAAACATTTCAATCAATGTATCGTGAGTGCTTACGCCTACCTGACCCCAGCGGTTACCGCCAGTAAGAGTTATAGGCGGACGTGCCCCCTCAAACTCCACAAAGGCATCAACAGTGCCTTCCTCGTTGCGAATTTCTACACGCCCTTCGAGCATCATCTGCCAGCACTGCTGTTCAATGCGGTTGTCGATGGCGTTAAGGCAGTGTGCAAAATCACCGTTACGTAGCTGCTGCGCCCGCTCCGCAGGAGATACGAGCTGATATATGTTTTCATTGAACTGCCGTCTGAGCAGGTTGTCTCCGGTTATGATGCGGGCTTCCTGAATAAACGGGGTTGTCAGTTCGGTGGTTTTGAAGCCTTGGCGCTCAGTTGGAGCAGCGGGAATTCGTGGATGGATATATTTAGCCATCGGCGCACCTTCGCGGATCTCATCCCACTCGATGTTTTCAGTTGCAGAGTAAAATTCTGGTCCCCTGAAGAAGGTCTGCCTGAATAGCGTTGGGTTTGGTTGTACCTTTCGTACGCCTTCGATTTGTTCTCTGAAATCGTATCTGCTGATATACTCGGACATTCGATTACCCCTTCCTTATGGCAGTGCCAAGACGCGGACAGTAAAGAACTTCGTTTCGGTTACCGCATTCTTTGTGATAGTAGCAGTCAAGGTAACGTCGGCATAAAACTCTCCAGATGCCGGTCTAGTGACCACACCCTCTATAGTAAGCACTTCGACGTTGCTGCTTTCCCAGAAGATAGTGGATCCGTAGATCCCGGTGGTCGTCAGTGCAACATTCTGAGTGACAGAGTCCAGGTTATCACTCGGCGCAAAGCCAATACGAAGCCAGGTTTTGTCCATAGCGACAACGCTTGCATCATCTTGCAGCACGCTATCAATATAAGTCGGCGATGGGTACATTTCACGCAGGAAAATGCTGCCGCGTTCGCCATCGTAAGCGTCAAAGTCAGAAGCTACCGAAGTTCCACCAAAGCGCATTGCACGAGTATTGAACTGTCCAGTAATCCAAGCAGCGCCCGTGCTTGATACACCGTCACTTGTATCGACTGGGTCGCATAACACGGCTAAGATAACCTCGCTGCCATCTTCAGCATCGATGTCAGCCAAGGTAAACTCGCCCGTACTTGCAATTCTACCAAGGGCATCTCCACGTAAATATTGGAAACCAGAAGCTAGTTTCACTGGACGCCGAATCTGTGGATACAGGTTATCCTCTACCAGGTTATCTTCCGTGGTAGGATCGCTTGTCCTTGCCAAGTTACCCCGCCAATTGTTAAGAATGTTGGACATCATTTGATCCCCCTTATAGCGTTTATTCCGTTTGTAATAGCCTTGGCACCGTCCACGGCAGGAACAGATAAGTTGCCAAGTGGGGGCATCGTTCCATCAGCCCTCATGTTCGTCAGCCGCTCAATATCCTTGGTTCTTTTAGCGTTAGCCATTGCGGCTATAACTTCTTTTTGTGCCTTGGATGCGCTCGTGCCTTCTTTACGAGCCTTTGCGACAATTGCCCTTCCTTCTGGAAAACCTGCCGCCGCTTTATCGAGCTCATCTAGCGCCGCAATACGTTGGCGTTCCGCTTTTACGCCGCGTTGAAAGTCGCTCATCGGAGCTGCTGTTTCCTCCACAGGAGCTTCTGTCTCGCTGTCAAAGTCGAACTCATGACCGCATTCCGGGCATACTACCGCGAACACTTCGTTTTTTAAGCGTCTGTTCTCAGGTCTTTCATCTCCAGATTCAATGATCTCCACCGCTGCACCGTCTGCATCGCTCGCCGTGTCCCACTCGAAAACTGCGCTGCAGTTAGGGCAAGTGATTTCAAGAAACATATTCTTTACCCGTCTTCCCGCCACAACTTTGCCACCTCTTTTTACTTCATTCTCTATCTTGGGCACCTGCAGCGCAGGAGCATTTGGATAGCGGGTTAAATCTACCGTTCGTCCAGCAATACGATACTTGCCAGGGGAAATACAAGCTACAGCTTTAAGCTCTTCTGTCTCTTCGAGGATGTAGTCATCAGCAAATCCAATTGCTAGACACTCTTCAGCACTAAACCACGTGCCTGCGCCGTTTTTTCCGTCCATCCAGGCGATAATTTCATCTCGTGATTCTCCTGTCCGTGAAGCGTAAATGGCAATCAGCGGCTCTGTCATCTTTTCTATCTCTCCGGCGATTGCCATTAGATCATCGGCGTTATATCCACCGAACAGAAACACCCACGGATTATGGACCATCATCATCCCGACACTGCTTATGTGGATTTTGTCTGCCGCCATAGCAATTACCGTGGCGATTGACGCTGCTATTCCCTCGATATAAACAGTTACAGGTTTATTGTATTGCTTTACGATTGAGTAAATTGCTAGTCCAGCAAAGACATCACCACCATCGCTGAATATGTGGATTATGAGTTCGTCAACGTCTCCTGCTTCTTCCAAGTCCTGCTGGAATTTCTTAGGTGTTACTTCGTCCTCGAACCATGACTCCGTGGCGATAATCCCATATAGGTATAAATGACAGCGCTTTTTTCCATCATCATCTTTTTTTACTGCAATGTTCCAAAAACGTCTAGGGTTGTTGCTTTGTGATTTCTGTCTCAACTTGGTTACCGGCATTTTCTTGCTCACTCCCATCAAAGCTCTCGTTACTGCGCTGACTCGGGGATTTCAAGAGCATTTCCATTCCCGCATCACACATTGCCTGTAATTCTCTACCTATCTGAGCTACATTTTCGAAGAAATCAGTTCCTGTTAATCTAGCTGTTTCTCTCTCAAACGTTGAAGCACCAATACTAATCATAAATGCACTTGCTTGAGCATCCTTCAACTGGTCTAGTGCCGGAAATGCCGGACCTTGCCAAGATATATGCTGATATGCTCTACGTATTCTCGGATCTTCGAAATATCCAGATGTTGGTGTCGGTATTCTGCCTCTGGCTACTGCTTCGTCCATCCACGAGTGGGCAAGCGGCGTATTTAAGCTGTTGTTCAGCGTAGATCGGTATTTATCGCATACTTTTTCGGTCATGTTTAATGACGCTCGGGAGGAGCTATAAGAATTGCGGAAATTGAATGTACCTAGTTCGAGCCCTACTCCCATCGCCGCAAACATCGTCATTTTACGTTCTTCAACGTAGCTCATATAAGGGCTGTTAGGGTGGGTGGGAGTTACGGTTTGTATGCTTTCACCTGGCAACATAGCGCTTATACTGCCAGGTGCCCACGCTATTTCCGAATCTCTAACTCTGGCATCGGATATTACGCCTTTCATCTCGCCTATGAAAGCGTCCGGCATTTCGGTCACAACAAATAGTGACTGCATTGTTTGCAGAAGCGCTGTTTGTAGTTCTGCGTCCGTATAACGGTCAAACTGCTTTGACGTTTTAATCAAGGGTGCTAACAGGGAAATTCCCCTGCGCTGCCCTGGTCTGACATACCGCGCCATGTGCAACATGTTATATCTGCCGGAATTACTGCCATACAGCGGTATACGTATCCAGCGACGCTGGTTAAGTTCCGTGCTGTTTTGCACTAATGGCTGCAAGCGCTGCAGTGGATTTTGTGTGGCTATGTAGTATGCCAGCTCGTTACCGTATTGCGAAACCTCAATGCCCTTATAAACGGTTGTACCCGGTAAGGCATACATTGCGGCAGTGTTGTCCTGTGGATCGGAGACTACATCGGCTTCGACAAGTTGAATGCGGGTGTCGTATTCTACCCCGTCGCGCTCAATCATCGGCAGTGCTGCAAAAATATCACCTTCTACCAGCAACAGAAGCAGAGCTAACTCTTGCTGTTCGTAGAGGTTTCTCCTACGTTCGGCATCGCACTCCTTGTCCTTGACAAAGGCAACCTCGAATTCCTCTTTGACAATGGCTTTCCATTCGGCGGTGTATTCCGGCGTCCAGCCAAGCACATCGGCATCGGGAGTGAATATCGGTTTAATGCCGCTGCCTACAATAAGATTTACAAGCTGGTTGATAGCAGTAGTTATTACTGGGGCGTTGTAGTATAGGTCTCGTGCACGTTGGCGAATGATGTCAACGTTTGCGTCAATATCATCAATTGCCGCGCCGCCTTGCCAAGGCCAGCCTATCAACGACGGGTCTGATAACGATGCGCCGCTATTGGAGTAGCCGCTGTTTAGCACCCTGCGAAGCGGTCTACCGTTTATGTCTATTAGCTGCGGTGGAAGGCCCATCTGTTACCATCTCCTTACGGTGGGTCAGAAAAAAATTCCCAGTAGACCATTCGCCTTGTTCTGCCGGGCGGGTTTGAAAGCCTTGCAATCTCGTTGATAATAGCGTTTTCCTCTCTGCGCAGATCCGCTAGGCTTACTCTGTTAAGGCTGCGACCACGAATAGAGTAAGACTGTCCTCCTGTGATAACGACGCGTTTGGCATCACGAACTTCTTGTAACTGCAAAAGTAAATCCTCTATCTGTGACTGCACCTCTAAGGTTAATCTCTTAGCCATTTTTAATCACACCCTCACGTAAGCTGAAGTCTGCGGTTTTATTATCGTCCTTGTCATAGCCGGGGGTGGTCGGCGCGTTGCATCGGTAACATCGGTTAACGGTAAAACTGCTTTAGCTCGGTGCTGAGCCAACACTTCAAAATTGGGATTAAGCAGTTCCATCGCTGCTGTGTTATATACTGCAAGGTCAAGCGGTTCATTGCCAACGCTTGATTCTATTATCTCGTAACGGTAGATCCAGAACTTTCTTTTATCCTTTACGCGAGTTCTCTTTTCGTTGGTTAACCCCACAAAATACTCTTCATCATAGCCAGCATCAGGGTCGGTGGGAAAGTGACAACTTCCAAGAGCTGTATTTTCATACTGCAAGCGGGCGAACACTGTATCTTTTGCTGTGTCTACTCCAATGATTATTAGTGAAGCGTTTTCCTTCCGGGTCTTGCTGTGGGTATGAATGATACCTCTACCTTCGCCACCGATGCCCTTAATCGCATATACAAGTGGCTCTCTGGCTACGCAGTATCTGTAAACCGCATTCGCCGCGTGCCCTCCGCTATCAACACAGCAACGGACTATGTTTATAGTGCTACCATCACGGTAGCGGTATGTATCCTGCAAAACTTCATCGAGCTGTGTCCACACGCTACGTACAGGCAAGCCTTCCACCAGATAATCAAATGTCTGCTTGGGATCACCATATATCTTGCCGTATTTGATACCCCAAGAGCTTTTACCCCTGCCCCATCCTTTAACCTCATATTCAATCCGGTCTCCCTGTACGTCAACCGCGCAGGTAAGCACTAATACACCATCAGGCACCTGTGCGCCATAATTCTGGCACCTCTTTGTCAGATCATGCGCTGCAACTACGTCACCGGGAACTTCCCAAACTTCGCCCAACTTCGTGTTAACAAATACCTGCAGAAGTTCTACGTTACCCTGAGCAGTTATCCAGTCGTTTGCCAGAATTCGCCACGAAGACCAAGGAGACACTAACGCATTTACATGAAACCCTTTGGTTTCTGCGTCTGGTTCACGATGTAGCCATTTTCCAGGGGAATCCTTCCACTCCCATTCGCCAGACAGCACGCCACAATGTTGGCAAGACGCCATCGGCTCGCCTATGCATTCCGGTCTGGAGGGATGCTTTTCATACTTTATGTGATGCCACAGTAACTGCTGGTATTCTCCACAGTTCGGGCATTTAACTTGCCAGATACCCTGCGAAGACTCCTCATAAGCCATCTCTATGCGGGACGTGCCCTTAGTCGTAGGGGTTGATGTCATAATTATCTTACGGTTGGGAAATGTAGCCGCACGCTGCTCAACCAGTTTTACAGGATCACCTTCATCGCCAACGTTGCCCTCATAGCGATCAACTTCGTCGAGCAGGATGTAAGGAACTGGTTTTGATGCCAGTGCAGCAGGGGAGTTACTCCCGGAGATGTATAACTGCCCGCCACGAAACCCTTTAACCGTCAGGGAATTCATGGCAGAACGAGACTTCTGCTTCGCAAATGTTGCGGTTAATACGGGAGTATCTCGTATCATAGGATCAATGCGCTGCCTTACGTAGTCAGCTGCCGTCTTTATTGTTGGTTGAATCATCAGCATCGTGCCAGGATCCAGGTGGGATATATAGCCTATGAAATTGTTCAAAACGGAGCTTTTACCTACCTGACTACTGGTCATTATCACTATGCGTTCTACCATCGGATCACCCAGTGTATCCATGATTTCCCGCTGGTAAGGTGCTCTGCTGGTTTGCCACCTGCCCGGTTCCGCGCTTCCTTCTGCCGACAACATCATGTGGCGATCTGCCCACTCTGAAATCGTTAACTTCGGCGGTGGTGCCCAGAGCTTCCAAAAGGTTACGAATAATTCACCTGTTGCCTCCCGCCAGCCTTCGTATGTGCCGTCAGCGTGCAGGATTTTCCTCCGCTTCTTCGCTATTGGAATCACCGCCTTCATCATCGTAATCGGCGGCAGGATTGAAACTCTCACTCAATACCGTGAGAGCTGAATCAACTTCTTGCTGGATAATTTCCCGGATTTCGCGCCAGGTCTTCTTACCGCTAATCCTTGGAGTTACCTTAGCTGGAATTGTGCGTATTCTAGCCCTTACATTTGCTACCATAGTGCTGACGTAATAATCAACGTCCTCTTGACGATGGAGGTTACCCTTTGCCACTTCTAATTCTAAAGCCGCTCTTTCTCTGTCTATCTGCGCCTTAAGCGCCTTTTCTTGTTCTAAATCCAACTCCGCAGGACGCGGATCCGGCCTCTGTTTAATTTTTTTATCTTGATATTCGCTCCACGCTTGAATAGTCTTACCGAGATCGTAACGACCATTATCCATAACAGGTATAACTCCGTTACTTGCAAGTCTGTTAACGTGTCTTGTGGTGCGATTTATCAGCTGAGATATGACCTCTATACTTACTTCCATGCCGAAGATCTTTGGGTCGTTTCTTCTGGGTGGCAAACAATATCCCACCTTTGCGAATAATACCATATTTCATTTTTTGTTATATTTATATTTAATCCCATCTTGTCTGATCTAGCCTACAAACAGTGTTACTACAACCAGAATAACGTCAGGTAAAATGTTCGTTGGCGCTATTATTTAGATATATATTATTATGTTAATATTTAAAGACGGACATTAATTATTTTGTTTACAATTTTTGCTAGATTATTTCCGGGGTCAGCGAACCCTTAATAATTATAAATCATAAAAAGAACCTATGTTTTTTTGGTAAAATTTTATGCTCCGAAAATGGTGAAGTAACTTTGAAAAAGTGGTGTATAAATCACTCATGTTGAGCGATCCTCCTGTAGTGTACTGGTGGGTATTCGCGGATCGGCGAAAGAATTGAAATTGACTTACCTTCTTCGTCTTGCTCGTAGCCGCTTTTTTCGCCAAGTAACTGCATTTGCAAATTATCTGTGTTTTCTAACATATCACTCATCTGAAAGTCACGCCGCTTTAGCATAAAACCATTAACCGCAGACCACTCAGCAAAGGTGATAGGCTCACCATCTGAGGTTTTCATCGTAAGTGCGTCTCCGCATATAATATTACGTTGTAGGATATAATGCACCGTCACACGGGTATCGTTATTCGCTTCGTTTTTACAAACAGATGTATATTCTTCATCGAAAATATCAAACATCCGCTTGCGGCATTCTTCCGCATTGTCAGGCAACAGCTCAATACCATAAATACATGCAATGGCGATGACAGCGTAACGCTCATAATCTGCGGCGTTTTTTCCATAGCGCGACTTAACAACAGCGAGTTTTCTACGTAGTATTTCTGCTAAAAAGTTGCCATTACCACATGCTGGTTCTAGAAACCGGCTGTCTATTCTCTCGGTTTCCTGTTTTACTAGGTCTAACATGGCATTCACTTCTCGCTCTGCAGTGAACACTTCACCGTGGTCAGCCACTCTTTTTTTTGATTTGGTTTGCTTTTTTTCATTTCTTCCCATGAGTTTTCCTCAGACTTTTAGTGTATCGAATTTTCAGCAGTCAATCCCTCGTCGCTTTTGCTCTTTCGGGTACATTCTCACCTTCTAGGTATTTGGCAATGTCGGTGTGGTCAACGCCTGGTAATCCGACAAATATAGCGGGTGGTCTTGGAATAACCTCGCCGTTGATCGGCTTCCACAAGTGAAGGCAATACTTGTGGTTGTTAACCCAATCGGCTTTCGGTGGGTGCAGCTGCATCACGCATTCTTCATCGCCAAAGAATATTTCTTTTACTCGGCACATAACTTCCCAACTTGGGCATTTTGCCCGATGGCTAATACTAACATGCTCCCAACCGCCACCATCACTGGCAATAACCAAATAGCGGTCGTTACGAATGGTTACACGCCAAGCTCCATCCTGCCCAACGCCCTCAAGCCGTTTAACACCCTTGCTCTCAATCGTGGTAAGGTTTCTCATTTCCCACCTCTTCGTTTTGTTGCAGTCCCGACCTAAAAACTTCAGCGGCAGTTAATTTTCAAATGCACCTTAAAACCCCTGGCTTTAGCTATGGGTGCTGTTGCTCAATAACATCCATTGTTGCCGTCCACCTAATGTATCCGTGTTCCTCTGATCCAAATCCACCGCCTCCTTCCTCTGCGGCTGCTTTTAGGTATTC
>Ga0123353_10001461_pt1 | contig 28922 bp, 32 predicted proteins | sample TergutLab28metaG_3_FD_92763 | JGI IMG/M metagenome (GOLD analysis project Ga0123353, IMG submission 92763) | Labiotermes labralis P3 segment gut microbial communities from Petit-Saut dam, French Guiana - Lab288 P3 | ecosystem: Host-associated > Arthropoda: Insects > Digestive system > Gut ...
AAATCAAGCGCTTCAATCGCGCCGTACTCTTTTAACTTGTCTACCTTTTCGTAGGTAGAATTGTACTTCTTGCCATGCTTCATTGTAACAGTCTCTCGCTTTCGCGGTTTTGGGTCTGCGATTGTCAAAAATCAATTGGTGATTTTTGTAATCTCCCCGTTTATTAATATGTGGGCGCGATGAATCGCGCCCCTGCAATTTTTTGTCTTGCGATATCGCGGCGGGTGAATTGCCATCCACCCGCGATTCTAACGGTTTTCTGTCTTGCACGCACCGCGGCGGGTTGAAACCCACCGCTACACTCTTCGCTCCCCTAAAGGGGTGCGGGAGAATTTTGATGGATTATCATCCACCATCATCCAGCCATACAAAATTTATTCTATGGTGACGCCCATGCTGCGCGCTGTGCCCATCACGGTATTCATTGCCGCTTCTACGCTTGCGGCGTTTAGATCCGCGAGCTTCATCTCAGCGATTTTTCTTACCTGCGCCTTTGTGATCGTTCCGATTTTGTCTTTGTTGGGAACGCCCGAACCCTTCTCCTTGCCAAGCTCTTTCTTGATAAGAACCGCTGCCGGGGGCGTCTTTGTAATAAAAGTAAAAGACCTGTCCGAATAAACCGTGATCACAACCGGAATAATCATGCCGCCCGAATCTTTGGTCTTAGCGTTAAACGCTTTGCAGAACTCCATAATGTTAACGCCCTGCTGACCAAGCGCAGGCCCCACAGGAGGGGCAGGAGTTGCCGCGCCGCCCGTTATCTGCAATTTTACCTGACCTACTACTTTTTTAGCCATTTTTACACTGCTCCTATACTCGGCGGGTTGAAACCCGCCGTTACACTCTTCGCTCCCCTATGGGGCGCGGGAAAAATCTATCTTTAACGGGACGATTATCTGCGCCCCCTACAATTTTACGACATCTCGGCGATCATCCGCCCCCGGGTTAAAACCCCGGGCTATACAGACGCGCCGAAGACGGCGCGAGCGTCCCTGCAGGACGCGGAAAGACAAAAAACATCACCAAATAATTCACGATACCGGGGTGACGTGCATGAAATCAACCTCTACCGGGGTTGATCGGCCAAACACACTTACCATCACCTTTATTTTACCCTTTTCAGGGTTAATCTCATCTACCACACCATCGAAATCTTTGAACGGGCCCTCTTTAATTTTGACCGCGTCGCCAATTTCAAACGGTACCTCTGAAATTTGCTGACGGGAGACCTTTTCTGTTTGGCCCAAGATACGCCTGACCTCTTCTTCACGCAGAGGTTGAGGCTTTTTTCCGCCCACAAATCCTGTAACACCCGCGATCGCCTGCACTACGTGCATGCTCTCTTTTGTCAGTTCCATCTCCACAAGAATATAAGATGGAAAAAACTTGCGCGTGGTCTTTAACTTTTTACCGTTCTTAACCTGAACCACATCCTGTGTAGGCATGAGAGCGCTTTTGATCTCCTCACCCATCTCACCGGACTCAATAATCTCGTTGAGGAAGTTAAAAACTTTCGTCTCCTGCCCCGAATATGTATGAACAACATACCATCTCAATGCCATGAACGCGGCCCCTATCTTCCCAAAAACAATCTCATTACGTGCGACAGTATCTGATCACCCATAAACGTATAGAGCGACACAATAATACTGAAAATAATCACCAAAACAGTAGCGCCCTTGACCTCAACCTTAGTAGGCCAGTTCACCTTGGCAACCTCAGAACGCACATCCTTAAAATATTGAATCATTCTGTTCTGTTTTACTTCTTTATCCATAATCACCACCATTTATTACAGGCCTGGAGGGACTCGAACCCCCAACCAACGGTTTTGGAGACCGCTACTCTACCAATTGAGCTACAGACCTTTGGTTAGGGCTATTTTTACTTACATTCCTTATGCGGCGTTCTTTTACGCTCAAAAGGACAAAACTTTGTAAACTCTACACGACTAGAATGCTTCTTCTTATTCTTTGTCGTTTCGTAGTTACGCTGCTTGCACGATGTGCACTCAAGCGTTATTCTTTCTCTAGGCATCTTTAGTCAGCTTTCTGTCAATTTAAGATTGACATCATCACCAAATCAATAATCTTTAATCAAACACCACTTTACAAACTAAAGCGAAGAGCCCCCCGTCAAAAAGGAGGACTCAACACCTGATAATCACTATGTTATTACTCAATGATCTCTGTTACAACGCCGGCGCCCACTGTACGTCCGCCTTCACGGATCGCAAAGCGAAGCTCCTTCTCCATAGCAACAGAAGCGATAAGCTCAACTTCAATCTGCGCGTTGTCGCCGGGCATGATCATCTCAACGCCGTCGGCAAGTTTAATCGCGCCTGTCACGTCAGTTGTACGGAAATAGAACTGCGGACGGTAGTTGCTGAAGAAAGGAGTATGGCGGCCGCCCTCTTCCTTGGAAAGCACAACCACCTCAGCCTTAAACTTCTTGTGCGGAGTGATCGTACCGGGCTTCGCGAGAACCATACCGCGTTCGATATCGTTCTTGTCAACACCGCGCAGAAGCGTACCGATGTTATCACCGGCTTCTGCTTTGTCAAGGAGCTTGCGGAACATTTCAACGCCTGTGCAAACAGACTTGCGCTTCTCTTCTCTGAGACCAACGAGTTCAACTTCGTCGTTCACTTTAATTACACCGCGCTCTACACGGCCTGTAGCAACTGTACCGCGGCCTGTGATTGAGAATACGTCTTCAACCGACATAAGGAACGGCTTGTCAACTTCACGGACAGGCGTAGGAACATAGCTGTCAACAGCAGCCATAAGATCAAGAATGCACTTGGCCTTAGCGTCATCCTTAGGATTGTTAAGAGCGTCAATCGCGCAGCCGCGGATAATCGGCGTATCATCGCCGGGGAAATCATATTTGCTGAGAAGTTCGCGAACCTCAAGCTCTACAAGTTCAAGAAGTTCAGGGTCATCAACAACGTCAACCTTATTAAGGAATACTACGATGTAAGGCACACCAACCTGACGGGCAAGAAGGATGTGCTCGCGTGTCTGAGGCATCGGACCGTCGGCGGCGCTTACAACAAGAATCGCACCGTCCATCTGCGCGGCGCCGGTGATCATGTTTTTAACATAGTCGGCGTGTCCGGGGCAGTCAACGTGAGCGTAGTGACGATTCTCTGTTGAGTACTCGACGTGTGACGTCGCAATTGTCAAAATTTTAGTTGGGTCGCGGCGTCCCTGTGATTCGGAAGCCTTTGCAACTTCGTCATAAGCGATAGGCTTAGCAAAGCCGCGCTCCGCCATAACAGCGGTAATAGCGGCAGTCAAAGTTGTTTTACCATGGTCAACGTGACCGATAGTACCTACGTTTACGTGCGCCTTACCACCGCGTTCAAACTTTTCCTTAGCCATTTTAAACTCTCCCAGAATTATGGTTTTTTAATTGTGATTGTTTTCTTGTATCAAACTTCTTAACATTATATTTTATGACTTTAAAGACCCAAAGAATCAAAAGGACTCAAAAGACCATAGAATTTTACGCACTTTTAGCTTACAAAAAAAGTCCAACAAAAATAATATACGGCGCAAGCGCTGTCAATACTTTTTTGTGCAGATTCTTGTAAATATAATTTATGGCGGTTAAGTTAGTTGGAAAATTTATTTCTGTCCTTCAAGCTTTTCCGCGTCGGCGATATCCATACTTCTTCCGCTCGCCCTTTTGTTTATAATCAAATCATCTCTCGAAATTACAGAAATATCAATATCTTTTGTTGCTCTGGGATGCCCATACATACCAACAGCCCAGCCTCCGACAAGCAAGTAACGAACACTATTTGAGTTTAAGCACTGTATAAAATCTTTGAAGTCGTCCGGTAGTCGCTTCTTCGCCATAAAAACACTCCCTCAAATATGTTATGGTTTCAAGTTTTTCCTCTATAGAAGCATGCTCCCAATACTCATTATCGCTGCGGTCAAGAGCGTCTTTTTTTGCGATGACAATTTGCTTTCTGTTGATTCTTTCGGACAACAAGAGTATTAATCTCCTCTTTATTTATGCTCCAAGGCGAGATACCTTTTTTGTATAATAAATATACCAAACAACACATCATAAAAGTTGATTAAAATTTAAATCCGCAAATTCCTGTGAAAGGAGTTTGCGGCGGGTGGTTATAATTCTGAGCGGCAAAGTAACTTTTGACAATATTCCCGAAGTTCTGGAACACTTTCTGTAATTGTTCCGTGCAATATTTTTATACTGAATTTTCCGTAGTGGTGAGCGGCAATATTTCGCATTCTTTTGATACTCGCCCACGGAACCCGTGTGTTTGCCGCCAAAAACTCTTTTGAAAGATGTGTTATTAACTCTCCTATTTGCAGAACACACATGGAAACAGCGTTTTTATAAACAACATTTATCTCCAATGTTTCCAAAGTATCGTCAAACATCGTAATTGTCAATTTTATTTCATCGCAGTATTTAATGATGCGCCCTAAAACGAATCTGTCGCGTTCATTCAACATAGAGCAGTATCTCGTCTTTAGCTATTTTTTTAAGAAAATCTTCTTCTAACGCACAAGTTGTCAATAAATCAACTTTCGTTTTAAATGACTCTTCCAAATCATCGTATAATTGCGCCAACTTGAAATAATTACTGACTTTTCCCGCATCAATTCTCAAATCCACATCGCTTTTGGCGCATGCCTTATTGCAGGCATAAGAACCGAATAAATACACCCGCGCTACTCCGTAACGCTTCGCAATAGGAGTAACCTTCTGCCGGATTTCGTCAATTGTATATCGTGGTTTTCGCTTCATAGTTCTTACTTTAAAATACGTATTATGTCATTAGAAAGTAAACTTTATCATAACTGACATACAACTTAATTATACAATAAATATACCAAACAACACATCATAAAAGTTGATTAAAATTAAAATCCGCAAATTCCTGTGGAAGGAGTTTGCGGCGGGTGGTTGATGTGGGTTGGCGGAGTTGGGGGTTTGGCACGGTGCTTATCGTGGCTCAGGGGGGCGGCTTGCTACGCTAAGCCGCTTCAGTCGCTTAAACAGCGCAAACTGTGCTGGTAGTTCTTGTAGTTGTAGAACCCGATCACGTTGTCATAGTCGTAGTGCATGATCCGGTACCGCGCGTCGCGCGCATCGTCCTCCGTGGCGCTCCACCAGAAGCCGCGGTTGCCGGCATTGATGAAATTGCCGCCGCCGTTACCGTAGCCGCCGGGCAAAGCCGAAAAACCGAACTCATCTGTACTGCTAATACCACTATAACTCCGCCAACCTGTTTGAGATTTTAGCTTGGAACCAGCTGTTGATGAACCGCCAACTGCTGTCATCAAATCATTCCAATCATTATCATTTGGCAAACGCCAACCAACTGGACAAACACCCTGATGATTTACATCACTACCATTCCACAAGGTATTTTGAAAATGTTGAAATAATTTCATAGCCTCAGTCCAAGTGTAAAGACGACCGTATTTAGCACAACTATCAGCACTATTCAAATAACAAACTCCTACATTATTACTTTCACCAGCATAATTCAAATTCTCCGCAAACCAAGTCTTACCGCCAATCACAACCGTACGATAACTCTGATTATTAGCACCTGCCCTCGTATCGGTAAAACAACCATAACTTATACCCGAATTAAAATGACCATGACCTGTTTCACCGCACTGACTTTCAACTATACTCAGAGTTATAGCCTGTAAAGGATTAACTCCCGCAGACGGAACAATTTGATAAACGGAATCTGCATATCCATTCGCAGAAATCTTTATACCCCAAGCATCAGATTCCGAAAACGCACTCACTGCCATTGTTGACAAGCTATTGACAGCGTTCTCATTTCCACCAAACGATACGCCAATACTAAAACTTCCCCCACGATGCGTAACCCGATTCGAAAAACTCTGCCCATCCCCACCCTTAACCGTAAGCAAATAAACCCCCGCCACAAGATTTGGCCGCGATATACTCTTACCCGCTTCCGACGCGCTCGCCTTACCGCGCAAAACCCGCTTCCCATTAACAGAATAAAGCGATATATCAGCCGATTTATAACCCTGCACAGGCAAATTCAACGAAATTTTTCCGCGATTGTTATTTATGATTACACCCGCACTCCCCTGCTGCCCGTTCTGCGAAGTTTTGTATCTGACGCTTGTTGTTTTTCCAAGCGGTAATTTTAGGGTGTCTGCTTTGTTAGCGGTTACGTTTATTTCGACGGTGTCTGTGCCTTGTACTGCTTTCACTTTTACGTTTACTATGAAGGGTACGAAGGCGGTGTCGGGGTCTTGAGCGGCGGCGGTTTTGGTTAGAGATAACAGACAAAGGACGCAAAGGACTTTAAGGACGCCAATGTGTTGGAATGTTTTGCATTTGTGAGTCATGTAGGAAGTCTCCGTTGAGTTTATATCATGGAACCATTTTTCGGAATTAAAATCCGTTTTTACATTCACAGCCAGTAAGTCCCTTTGCGCCTCATATCCTCAATATCCCGCTTGATTGCCGCATTGATATCAACCTCTGATGCAGGCTTGTCATCGTTAGTCATTGCCATATAGCGTTCAAAGTTGTTCCATTGATCGCGCGTTAAAGGTTTGTCAGGCGTTTCCAGTAACTCGTCCAAATCGTACTTTTTGCTCATAACACCATCCTTAACAATAACTATACCCATGTTATTTTTCGGCACCATAAATAATATACATTTCCACCGCAGACGAACCAAAAATTTCTTATTTTTATTGCGAGATTTTAAAGAAATGCGAGAACTCTAAAGACGGCGAAACATAGCAGCTTAATCTAATTTGCAAAATAGAAAAAAGCCCACGACGGGGCTCGAACCCGTGAGCCTCATCCTTACCAAGGATGTGCTCTACCAACTGAGCTACATGGGCAATTGGCAAAAACTCAAAAGCGAGCGATGAGAGTCGAACTCACAACAGCCACCTTGGAAGGGTGAAGCTCTACCATTGAGCTACGCTCGCACTTTTTAAACTGTGATCGGATTTGCCCGAGAGACTGCTGTCTCCAAGCGAATCGTCCCTGCTTAAACAACACGGATGACCGCGAGGATCGTCCCTACGGTTCGTCCTGCAATTTCAAAATGGGCAGGGGTGGTTTCGAACCACCGTAGGCGCAAGCCACTGGATTTACAGTCCAGCCCCATTAACCTCTCGGGCACCTACCCTTTATACTGGAGCCGGTGGAGGGACTCAAACCCCCGACCGTTCGATTACAAGTCGAGCGCTCTATCAACTGAGCTACACCGGCATTTTAAACTGTGATCGGATTTGCCCGGGAGACTCTTGTCTCCAAGCGAATCGTTCCTGCTTCCTAAGCATACTTCTTAAATAAATAGAAAAGCTCAACAAAAATAATATACGGCGCAATTGCTGTCAAACCTTTTTATAATACAGATTCTAAATATAATTTACGCCATCACAACTACTTCGTAATTTTATCAACAAGACCATATTTTTTCGCCTCATCCGCAGACATGAAATTATCCCTGTCTGTATCTTCGTTGATAGTCTTTATAGACTGTCCGGTATGATCGGCGAGAATCTTATTGAGCTTCTCCCGCGTGCGGAGCATCTCCTCCGCCTGAATCTGAATATCGCTTGCGGGGCCGTACATATTGCCCGAGATAAGCGGCTGATGGATAAGAACGCGCGCGTTCTCCCACGCGAACCGCTTGCCTTTTGTTCCGGCGCACAGAAGCACCGCTCCCATGCTTGCCGCCTGACCCATCACCACAGTTGACACATCGCTTTTAGCGTAGCGCATCGCGTCGTAAATCGCAAGACCCGAACTGATTACACCGCCGGGGCTATTAATGTAAAGCGTGATATCATCGTCGCTCATTCCATCAAGGAATAATATTTTTTTGACGATGTTCTCAGCCGACTCGTCGTGAACCTCGCCCCAAAGAAAAATCTCGCGGCGCTTTAAAAACTGCTCCTCCATCTCGGAGTTTACAAGCGCGTTTTTCATATCCTTGAGAAGATTGCCACCCTTACTTCTGTTCATTTTTACTGCGCTCCTTTTTTGGCGGAATTAATCTACAATAGTAGAAATTAAAAAGACGCTGTGAGTCTATTATTCTCTATTCTATAATTCTGTAAAGTCACAAGCCAAAGGACTTTAAGGACATAAAGGACTTAAAAGGCCGATGGGTTTTGTGATTTTGATTTTTTTATTTTTTGAGAGGTTGATTATAGCTGAGTAAATATATTATTTGGGTGGGGGGGGAGGCAAGCATACCACAGCAATTTTACAATTCATTTCTGAACGCAACGAACGGAAAAACCGAGACGCTTATCGTAGCCGCCGCCATCCACACGATCGTTGTAGTAAAGCATTGACCTTTTGCTCGCGTGGCTACTCCCGACCTCCGTGGCGCTCCACCAGTAGCCGTAGTAGCGAGCATCATTGTTGAAACGGCCATCAATCATACGTTTACCGCCAGGCCTTGCCGAAAAGCCATAATCATCTGTACCATCTACCAATGCACTGCCACGCCAGTAAATGAACCATAACTTACATCCCCACACCCAATCCCCAAAACCGCCAAAACAACAGCAACTCTGACAATCCCCCGCATCCCCGCCCTGCGCCCTGTAATATTTTCAGTCATTTCGGGTCTTTGGGTCATTTTGTAGATTTCCTTATTGTTGTGCTTAGGATTATATGATGGTAATATACATTATTCTATCGAAATCTGTCTCATCATTCCGCATAATGTATTTTCAGAAATAACAAGACTAAAGAGAAAACATATATAATATTTGGAGAATACAGACATGAATAAAAAGGCTATCCATTATTATATCACCTGCGTGACTGATTTCGCGGAAGAATACAAGATGAGCATTAAAGACGCTTTTCTGTATTTAAAAAAGTATAACGGCGTACAATTTTTAATGGAAAATTATGAAATTGAACATACGCTGTCAAAAGAGGACACTTTAAAGGCATTGTCTCGCATTGCCCGTAAAAACGGCGGGCGTCTTATATGATTTTATTTCATGGTTCTAATTTGGAAATTGAGCAAATAGATTTAAATGTTTGTAAACCTTATAAAGATTTCGGACGCGGATTTTATACAACCGAATTTGAAGACCAGGCGCTGAATATGGCAAAGCGAACTGTCAGGCTTTTTGGCGGGAAACCATGTGTAACAAAGTTTTTTATTGACGATGCAGAATTTGAAAATTGCGGTATCACGAAGAAAAAATTTGATACCCCCACAAATGAATGGGCGTTGTTTGTTATTAATAACCGTAACAAAAATTTCACTGATGTTGACAATCACAATTGTAATTTTGATAATAAATACGATATTGTTATCGGCCCCGTTGCAAACGATGACATAAGATTGCTTTTCGATTTATTTGAGGATGAAATTTTAACAATAGAAGAACTGACAAAAAGATTAGAGTATAAAGAACTTACAAGCCAAATTTCCTTTCATACAGACAACGCCGTAAAATTACTAAAGAAAATAGCGATGTAGCGATTTATGAATAAAACACAAAAACATCTGATAGAATACATAACAAGAGACGTTGTCTGCTTTATCTCACAGGATTATAATATGCCGATTGATACAGCAATGGAAGTTTTTTTTGAATCCGAAGTTTTTGAAAAATTGCAGGATATAGAAAGCGGCTTATATACAGAAAGCGCGTCATACGTTTACGAAATGTATAAAACAGAACGAAAAAACAAGAGTTGAAATACGTTATTTTAGCAAATCTTCCGCTTTTTGCTGATTATCCACAACACACTGCGTAGCGCCGTCCGGTAAATCTTTTACGATGACTCCCGCGGCTGCAAACAGATCTCTGATTCTGTCCGCTTCCGCGAAATTGCGCTGCGCGCGGGATTTTTTGCGTGAAACGACCTTTTCTATCAGCGAATCTTTTAGATTATTGGATAAATCTCCCTTAAACACTATTGAGATTTTTACGCCGTCTATTTCTTCTATGATTTCTGATGATTTCTCTTCGTCAACGCTAAACAGATCAAGACCCAAAATTTTATCAGCTTCTTCAATAAAGAGACGCTTAGCCGCGCCGTTTATACTTTTATCATGCAAAACTTCCCAAACCGCAGCGATTGCTCTGGGCATATTGAGATCATCGCAAACCGCATCCATAAAGGGTTTGCATATTTTTTGTAGATATTCTTTGTCAACAATTATTGATTCATCACTATGAAGACCGGCTATCGTTTTTTTGAGATTATTAAGCCCGTGAGCAGACGCTTCAACACCTTCAAAAGAGAAACTTAGCGGTGACCTGTAGTGCGCGCTAAAGCAAAACATTCTGTAGGCAAGCGGGTTGATCCCCTGCTCTTTTAGTTTGTCGACAGTTACAAAGTTCCCGCCTGATTTTGCCATCTTGCCTTTGTCAAGAACCAAAAATTCCCCGTGAAGCCAATACTTCGCAAACTGTTTTCCCGTAGCCGCTTCACTTTGCGCAATCTCGTTTGTATGATGTACGCGTATGTGATCCGCACCCCCGCAGTGAATATCAATAGATTCTGAAAGCTCCTTAAGAGCCATAGCGCTGCACTCAATGTGCCAGCCGGGAAAACCAATACCCCACGGACTCTCCCACTCCATCTGACGCTTGCTGTCTTTAGGGGAAAATTTCCACAGCGCGAAATCTGTCACGCTTCGCTTATCACCCATGTCAACACGCTCGCCGGCTCTCAGGCTTGATGGATCAAGATGAGCGAAATCGCAATAAGCGGGGAAACGGGCGGTATCAAAATAGATACCGTCATCTGTACGGTATGTAAAGCCCTTTTCCTCAAGTGATTTCACCATGTTAATCATCTGCGGAATGTAATCTGTAGCTTTAGGCCATAAGTCCGGCTGCTGGATGTTAAGAGCGGAGATATCATCCATAAACTTGGCGGTATAAAAGGCCGCTATATCCCACACGCTTTTGCCTTCACGCGCTGCGCCGGTTTCCATTTTGTCTTCGCCGGTGTCGGCGTCGGAAACTAAGTGGCCTACGTCGGTGATGTTTACTATGTGGCGTACGTTGTAGCCGCATGCACGCAGAGCGCGTCTTAGTACGTCCTCAAAAATATAGGTGCGCAAGTTACCGATATGCGCGTAGTTGTAGACCGTTGGACCGCAGCAGTACATCTGCACGGGGTCATTTTTTGGTTCAAAAAGTTCTTTACGCCCTGATGCTGTATTGTATAGGTATAAATCTCTTTTTTTCATAAAAAAACCTTATAGCTAAAATTAAAATTTCATCTGTACAACACCATTGCCACTATCAATCCTGCCAATAACCACAGGTTCATATCCGGCAAGCTCAGGAGCTTTTGTGACTGTGTCTACATTATCTTCTGATACTACAAGCACCATGCCTACGCCCATATTGAATGTGCGGTACATTTCGAGATTTTCTACGTTGCCTGTTTTTTGCAAGTATTGGAATATCGGCAGTGGCGTCCATGATTTTGCGTCGATCACCGCGTCGCAGTTTGATGGGAGCACCCGGTTGACATTATCTGTAAATCCGCCGCCTGTTATATGGGCGCACCCTTTTATTAAACCTTTTTCCATAATGGAAAGCAGTTTTATGTATGAACGATGCGGCTCAAGCAGGGCCGCACCGAATGTTTTTCCATCTTCGAAAGTATCGGAATACCTCTTTTTGCCAACTTCGGTAACTATCTTGCGGGCGAGACTGTATCCATTGGTGTGAAGTCCGCTTGAGCGCAAACCTATCGCTATATCCCCCGCTTTTATTGAAGACCCGTCAATCACTCTATTTTTATCGACAACTCCAACAATCGTACCGACAAGATCAAACTCTCCCTGCCCGTAGATATCAGGCATCTCGGCGGTCTCGCCGCCAATGAGCACGCAGTCATTATCGCGGCAGGCAGAGGCGAGCCCATCAACGATCTGCTCTGCTACTTCCGGTACGAGTTTTCCGATGCCGATGTAATCTAAAAAGAAAAGCGGCTTTGCGCCCATTACGAGAATATCGTCAACGCAGTGATTGACAATATCCTTACCAACGCTGTTGTAAACTTTGGAATCAAAAGCGACTTTCACCTTTGTTCCCACGCTGTCTGTAGATGATACGAGAACCGGCGCGTCCATTGTTTTAAGATGCGAGACGTCAAACATACCGCCGAACTGTCCGAACTCCCCTACTACGTGCTTGTTATAAGTGGAGGCGACAAGTTTACCTATGCCGCCCTTTGCCTTGTTCCATGTGTCTATGCTTACTCCCGCGTCGGAGTATTTTAATGATTCCGCCATGATATGTGTTCCTTTTTTATGGAAAATCCTGCTCTAAAATTTGGGACTTTTTAATATAATATAATCCATATTAACTTTTTGCCAAAATTATACATCCCACAATTAAATATTATTTGACGTTTCCCGCAGTTCATACGTATTTTAATGTACTATGGCAGCCGTATTGAATAATGATAAAACCGAGACGTCACGCTACAAGCACCTCTTCGGCCCTGTGCGGTCCCGCAGACTTGGGATTTCGCTTGGGGTGAACATGATTCCGTTTAAAACCTGTTCGCTTGACTGCGTCTACTGTGAATGCGGAGCTACTACCGTTTTAACTACAGAGCGTAAGGAGTATATCCCTACAGATTCAATAATTGCCGAACTTGATCACTACCTTGGCACCAATCCTCAGCTTGATTACGTGACTTTCGGCGGGAGCGGTGAGCCTACGCTTCACAGCGGTCTTGGTAAAATCATCCAACATCTCAAAAAAAACTATCCTCAGAAAAAACTCGCTCTTCTGACAAACAGTACACTTTTGTATGATTCTGAACTCAGAGCTGATATCGTTCCGTGCGATCTTATTGTTCCATCGCTTGACGCTGTCTCTGATGATATATTTTACAAAATAAACAAACCCGAAAAATCGCTTTACTGTACCCGTATCATCAACAACCTTATAGAGTTATCCTGCGAATTTTTAGGCCAAATGTGGCTTGAGATTTTTATTATCCCCGGAGTAAATGATACGTATGAGGAGATTGAGCGATTTAAACAAGCCGCAACAGCTATAAATCCTGCCCGCATCCAATTAAACAGCCTCGACCGTCCGGGAACATGTTCCGGCATATCCGTACCGAGTATTGACAGGCTTGAAGAGATCGCCGGCAAACTCGCGCCGCTTCCTGTCGAAATTGTCTCGCGAAATACGAAATAGTTATTTATCACTCACAAAATCATTATTTCTAAATTTATACTCAATCCAATTATATATATTATAGATTCACGATTGAAAGGAGTCCGCCATGAGCAGATTAAAAATTTTGTGGACAGCCTGCATTTTTATACTTGCAGGGTTTTTGATCTTAGGCTGTTCCGATCCAAAGGATACAACCGGCCCCGGCGGCAATGACGACCCGCCAAGAGAGAATGTTGTCGGCAAGGCGAATGACGGCGCGGACGTCCTTGTTTTTATGGAGGGCGAGTTAGACGAATATCTTACTGAATTTGAAATAAACGTATCGCCGGAATGGTCTCTTTCAAAATCAGCAAATGACAATACGGGCTGTAACGTCTCATTGTGGTTTATGGGTTTGCGGCGGAATAAAATCCCGAAAGTTGGAGATATATGGGCTACCGAACCAACAAAGAAAGCACCTGACGGCTTTTTAATAAAAGTCCTTAGAGTAAATACTGTATATAGAGGCGGCAACCTTTACGACGTGCACGTGACAGGCAGATGCGCCGACCTGGAAGAGGCCATTGAAGATGTGGATTTTGAGGAGGAGGTAGAACTTGAATTTGATGAAGACGGAGAATTAATAGAAGGACTGCAAAAAACCAACAAAAGCGTCAGCAAAACATTTAATGCCGACAGAACTGTTAATCTTGGAGCCGGTGACCAAATGAAAGCGGAAGTCGCCTACACCGTTAAGTTCACTTTTAAGATAAAAATCAGTAAATTCAGCATCAGCAGCACCGAAATAAGCGTAGAGCAAAAGGGAAACGCTGAATTAAGCGGCACAGTAAATAGAAATATCAACACCCGATTCATGTTAGATGAAGTAAATCTGCCGAGAATCAGGTTTTGGGTAGGTTTCATTCCTGTAACTTTCAGGAATTCAATAGAGACCAGTTTAAGGGTTCATTCTCAGGGCGAAGTTGACATGAGGGCGTCATATAAATTTGGAATTAATGGAAAATATGGTGTTGAATACAGAAATAAAAGTTGGAATACAATAAATGTTAATAATCACAGTCTGAATCTTGATGTTGATCATCACATTAACGGCAGCGTGCGCGTTGGTGTTCTTTTAGGTTTAACTTCAAGACTTTACGGTATTGTAGGCTTGGGCTTTCACGCCGGCCCCGTTTTAAATCTTTCTGTTGACGGAGTCCCCGCCTCCGGAACTCATGTTTTTGATAATGGTTTCCAGCACAACTATTTATCCGGTAATAGAGCCAACGCGGCCACGTTGGATTTGGATATAAATATCTACGGAGATATTACATTGAGAGTATTGGGCCGCGGATTGAGTTACCCTATTGTAAACAGATACTACAATGTTTCAACGCTCAATCAGTCAAGTTTTCTACCGGCATTCTCTAACCCCAGTATTACGGCAAACGGCAGCAATGAAATAAATGTCAATGTATCATTAAATAGAAGTATTTTGAGTTACCCTGTCAGGGATTTTGGAATTTGTGTTGAAAAAGCTGACAGTGATGAGTGTGCTGCCGGCGGCGGAATGAGAAAAACATCTGGTTCTCCAGTCAGCGCATCCTCCGCGATATGGCAGTGGCATAATTTTAGTGCAGACTTTAAAGACATGGAGCCCGGAATCTACAATGTCAGACCGTTTTTTGAGTCAGGCAAGGGTACGTTCTATGAAAAAGCAGCTGTTTACGCTCCCCGCTACACACTTTGGGTCGGTCAAACTTTCCTCAGCGGTCAAGGCAACGCCACGACCGTCACTCCGCGGGGCGAGCAGCGCGGCATCGTAGTGGGAACACAAATTGATATAACAGCCGAGCCGGAACCCGGATTCGTCTTTGTAAAGTGGCAGATGAACGCCGGCGGAGATATTAGTACAATCGCTGATACAAACGCCGCTGCCACAACCGTTACTGTGAACGCTAATACATCTATTCAAGCGGTATTCGAGCTGCTCCCGTCATACTCGCTTAATATGGTGCGGAGTCCAAACGTCGGCGCTGTCACCCCATCACCGACAACAACACACAGGGTTTTTGAGGGAGCTCAGCCGATTCCCATAACAGCAGCGCCGTCAAGCAGATACGTATTTGTCAATTGGACGGTAGAGGGCGACGGTGTAATCGCCGAACCGGACAATCCGATTACAACCGTTACAGTGAGCGGCAATACGATCGTCACAGCAAACTTTGAATCTATCAGACTTACGATAAATCAGAATCCGGCTGTCGGCGGTGTTGTAACCACCAACCCCGAGTGGCGCTCAAGTATTCCCGCCGGGACAGAATTTAACATAATAGCCGCACCAATGAATGGATACGTTTTTGTTAACTGGACTATAGAAGGCGGCGGGACAATCGCCGACGCAAATGCCGCATCCACATCCATTATTGTAAACACTAGTACAACCGTTACCGCAAACTTCCAGCTGGTGTACACTCTTAGGGTCAATCCGAATTCTACTGTCGGCGGTACCGTTAACCCTTCATCCCTGCAAACAGATATTGTCCCGGGAACAGAGATTCCTATAACAGCAATACCGGCAAGCGGATGGGTTTTCGACAATTGGACGATGACCGGCGACGGCAGTACAATCACCAACTCAAACACAGCTGCTACATCCGTAACAGTAAACGCAAATACGGTCGTTACCGCAAATTTCCGGCAAACGGCGTTCATGCTTACCGTCAATCAGAATTCGATTGCCGGCGGCAGTACTGTCACGGCAATCCAGCAAACAGGCATTGCTCCGGGAACGCAAATTAATATAACGGCCACACCGGCAAACGGATGGGCTTTCGTCAATTGGACAGTAGTCGGCGGCGGTATAGTCACCGACATAAACGCTGCGTCCACATCAGTTACAGTAAATACAAATACTACCGTTACCGCAAACTTCCACCAACCGGACGCACCGCCTCACGATACTTTTACTGATCCGCGAGACAATCAAGTTTATCGCACGGTAATAATAAATCACAGAACATGGATGGCTGAAAATCTCAACTTTCAAACAGATGATTCCTATTGTTATGACAACAACCTTTCTAACTGTAACGCATACGGCAGATTGTACGATTGGGATGCCGCGATGAAGGCTTGCCCTGTTGGATGGAGTTTACCTACCAGTCAAAACTGGAAAGATTTGATTTTTCTTGCCAACAGCAGCAGCGGCGGTATGGCTGCTAGAAGTCTCAAATCCACATCGGGTTGGAATGTTAGTACTAATGATCAAGGGTTTTATAATGACGATGGTCTTCCTGATGGTAACGGTACTGACGATTACGGATTTTCAGCCCTGCCTGGTGGCGCCCTCTCACACATTAGAGAATTCAACGGTATTGGTTCAATAGGTTTTTGGTGGGGTGCTACAACAGTAAACGAAGTCAGCGCTTACAGCCCGCGAATGACTTCGAATTCTATAAGCTGGGTAGGCGAAATTAGCAGTATTAAGAATGCCTGGTATTCCGTTCGCTGCATCCAAGATTGATAGACGCGCAATAACCCAGCAATTAGTTAAGCGCCTCTAACCGCATATTTTTTGCGGTTAGAGCGCTTATATTTATTTTGCAGTGTCTATACTTTGAGCCGATATCGATACGCAGCGGCCTACTTTCCTCAATCCCAAATGTATATTTATAGGATGTTCCTATATTCCTCTCTAACCAAAAGCCGACTAAAAATATGAAAAAAATCGAAATAGCCCCCTCTATCCTCTCAGCGGATTTCAGAATCCTTGAGCGTGAGGTAAAAGCTGCGCAGGACGCGGGAGCGGACAGAATTCACTGCGATGTTATGGACGGCCGCTTTGTGCCCAACATAAGTTTTGGTCCGCTTGTAGTGGAAGCGGTTAAAAAATGCGTATCAATTCCGCTTGACGTACACATTATGATAAGCGATCCTGTAAAATACGCGGCTGATTTTTGCAGCGCGGGGGCGGACGTACTCTGCTTTCACGCGGAAGCTCTCAATAATGTCAACGAAATAAAGACGCTGCTGAATGATATCCGCTCAAAAGGAGCGCGCCCCGGAGTAGCGGTCAACCCCGACAAATCAATTGATCTTTTTATGAGTGAACTCGCGTCAATAGATCAGGTGGTTATAATGTCTGTATACGCCGGATTCGGCGGACAAAAATTTATAGTTGACACAATGGAAAAGGTACGCGCGGTGCGCAGTGCCGCTGTCAAACAGAATCTTGACATTGATATCGAGGTTGACGGCGGGGTAAACGGAGAAACCGCCGAATTGTGCGCCAAAGCGGGAGCAAATGTTTTAGTTGCCGGAAGCTTTGTATTTGGCAGCGGTGATTATGCGGGAAGAATCAATGCGGTGAGGGAATCCGCAAATAAGGCATATATTGGAGATTGATCATTGAAATTTAACATAAAAAAAATATTTTTCGCGCTGACCGCTTCCCTGCTCCTGACCTCCTGTATTTCACCAATTTATGACGGTGATACCGATCTCTCGGAGCAGCGGAGCGTTTGGCAGTATCTTAGTGTCTACAGCCTTTACCATGACCGTCTTCCAAAGCAGTTGGGCGGCGAAACCCCCGAAGATCTTTTCGTTGATATAAATGATTATTTTGACGGCGCCCGTTACACCGAATACGCGTCGGCAAGAACCGGACGCGGCATGGCGGCGGCTTTGGAAACTCAGAAAAGTCCATACACGCAGTTCGCGATAACCGACTCTACCGCGTATTTACGAATATCTGATTTTATGGATCCAAGTTACCCAATGTCAAATTCCCCTTTTTCCAAAGAGTCGGTCTCATTCCTCGAACGGTACCAAAACATTATAATTGACTTAAGAGGCAACCTCGGCGGTTCAATAGACGTGTGCGAATATATTGTAAGCGAATTTTTACCGTTTAACAGCGGCTACATACAGTATGAGTACAGAGAATACGACCGCAAAAATATGAGGGGCAGAACTGTACCGTGGGAAACACAGCGGACTGTCATCCGAAATCCTAGATTGACCAATAAAAATATTGCGGTTCTAATGAACCACAACAGCGCCAGCGCATCCGAAATTCTAATAAGCGCTCTCAAAGATGAAGCCGGCGCTGTTTTAATAGGAAGTACAACAAGCGGCAAAGGCATAGGTCAATCGCATATCTCCCGTATGGGACGCAAATCACTCAAAATTACCTCAATGAAAATAAGAGGCTTAACAGAGAGAACCGGTGAGTATCACGAAACAGGTATAGAGCCCGATCCGATTGAAGATGACATTTGGGAAGAAGTAACTGCGCAAGAGCCTAATGATCCGAACTTGGAATATGCGGTGATGATTCTTGAACGGTCAGTGTCCGCGTCATACGTAAATAAAAAGATCAAAGAAAACAGCGCAAATCTACCCGCGGTATCTTCTATGGCCAAAATTGCTCCAATAGGCGCTTTTGTTGTACTTGAAGACCCGCTCAGCGATTGACGATTATCAATGCCTGACGTAAAAATCATACGAATTGAAAAAATGGTCTACGGCGGTTTTGGCCTTGGCAGAGGCGAAAACGGAGTTGTGCTTATACCGGGCGTTATCCCCGGTGAGCTTGTTGAGTATGAGTCTCTCGGAACGCATGGCGGTGTACAAAAGGGAGAAGCCGTCCGTATAATTGAAGAATCTCCCATGCGCCGTAATCCCGCATCATTATGCGAGCACGCCGGTGAGTGCGGCGGGTGCGATTTGCTTTACATGGGATATGACGAACAGGTACGGTGCAAAAAGGAAGTTTTTGTTGAGTGTGTCAATCGTATCGGTAAAATAAAATTTGATGACGGTGTTGATGATATTGAAATATTCACCGCAAATGAGTTCGGATATCGAAGAAGAGCTCAAATAAAAATTGATCATGAGAATAGTTGTGTTGGGTTTTACCGTAAAAAAAGTAATGATGTCGTCAAAATAAACAGATGCCCTCTTCTCGCGGATGAGATCAACACCATTTTAACAAAATTGAATTCAGATAAGGCTCTGCTGCCATCACCGGATATCTCTTCGGTAAAAATTCTATCCGGGGAAAAAGTGGCAGCTAATCCTCCCCTGCCGAACTTGACAGAAACGCAAACTGTTATAAGCGTTGGGGATAAAAAATTTTCAGCTTCAGGCAGCAGTTTTTTTCAATCAAACCAATTTCTCGCTCTAAAACTCGGCAGCTGGGCGCGCCCGTTTATCGGCGGTGAGAGTTGTATGGATTTATACGGCGGGATCGGTTTTTTCTCGCTGATGTTTGCCGACATTTTTAATAGCGGGATTTTAGTGGAAAATGACGCAAGACAGGTATCAGCCTCAAAGCAAAATTTTCAACTCAACAAAATCAATCATTTAAGCGCGGTATTAGGTGATGCAGAGAAACCGTACAGTATTAACAAGCTGATGAAAAAACGTCCGCACTGTATAATTATAGACCCGCCAAGACCCGGCCTTGTGAAAACCGCGCGAAAATGGCTGACCGAAACCGCTCCGCCCGTTATTCTCTATGTCTCCTGCAACCCATCCACATTCGCAAGAGACGCCGGAGCATTAGTAAACAGCGGATACAAAATGAAACACACAGCGGTCTTTGACCTTTACCCTAACACCCATCACATAGAATCCGCGGCAGTGTTCATCCGCACATAATTATCACGAAGACATTGTTCTCCCGCCCTGAAAGGGCCGACATCACTAACCCCGGGCACCGCCCGGGAGGCGGAAGTCAGCGCACCGGGAGTGTGAAGCCACCGCCCGGGGGGCGGAAGTCAGCTCCGAGACGACACGAGGCCGACGAGCCCCAAGACCTACTCCTGCACACACCTCACCGAAAATCCGCGGTTCTTACCGGCAGTAAACTTATTCACATCATCTATATCCGAACTCATGCTCCAGTAGTACGCGGTATTATCTTCACTGCCCTCTGTACCGCTCCACCAATAACCTAAACTGCCGATATCGCCGAAGACGTCGTAATTATTGCGGCTGCCGCCGGGCATTGCAAAAAAATCCAATTCATCCGTACCGTTCCAAAGAGCGCTTGATTTAAGCGCGGCACCCGCAGAACCGCCCGCTTCGGCAACTAATTTTTCCCAATCGCTGTTAGTTGACAAACGCCACTGTTCCGGGCAGGCGTTTCTCGCGGCGGCCCATGTATACAATCTACCGTAATTTTTACAATTTGAAAGGTCGTTACCGTAACACCAACTGCTGTCGTTTGCTGTAACGTAGTTGAGATTCTCAGTCATCCACTTTACGCCGCCTATTATTACCGTACCGTAAAGCACAGTGTCACCCCTCTCATCGGTAAAACACATGTGGCCTGTTAACTGCGCAATTTTTACGGTATCAATATGTTTGCCGGGACAAGTTCTTGTTTTTTCCCCCGCGGCGTGGCAGGTTGCGCGCGTTGTTATTTTCCAATCATCGCATATATCGTCGCAGTTTTCAGTAGTATCGAACTTATAGCCGCTGCATTTTAGATAAGGTTCACCGTCATGGCAAAACTGAGATCTGCGGTCGAACGGTTTGTGGTCGCTGCAATGATCCGACACCCTCGCGCAGCCGCAGAGAAGCAGCGCTAACAGACAAAATGAACTGCCGATTTTATGGAAGCGGCGGTTCTTGCAAACGTCAATTATCATAAAAAACAAAACTGCCATTTATTACCGCCTAAAAAAAGAAGTGAAGGGATAACCCGCTAAGCAGCGCCGCCGCGCCCGCGCCGTAAGCGATATTTCGTTTTTTTAAAGATCTCTCCGCGCTGCTGTACTTACCCTTTTTATCTTGATCTATTACATTCTGATTTTCAACAAGCCCGTAAGCGATAAGCCCTATACCCAAGACGTCAAGACCTGCCGCTGTCCAAAATTTGTAGTTCACTGGAGGTTTAGGCTCACTTATATCGGGCTTCGGCTCGGCGCGTCTTCGTCCGTCGGCCAAGCCCTCGTCAAGCGTGCGCTCTTGCGGCGCGGTTTGAACCGGCTGGGGCAAATGTATTGCGGCCGGTTCGGGTTCCGCTTTAGACCGCGCTCTCGGCGCAGCCCCTCTTTGACTGCCAAGCATCACCCTGACTACCTCGTGCGACGCTTTTCTGAAATCTTCTACTGTTTGTAAAGGGCTGTAGGATTCGCCGATGTGGATTATCTCCGCGGTCTCAACGTCAACTATACGGGCGGAGACTTGAAAGGCGTCAAATAGCTGAATCACATTTGCCACGCAGATGAACTGAACGCCGAACTGTCTGCCCAGCGCGCTTATTTGACTGTCGTCTATCGCGCCGCTGCGCTGTTTTATCTGCTCTTTCTCTATCTCGGCGAGAAAAGCGTTAGAGCGCTCTATGCCTCTGTAGCGCCCGAGGTTAATAAAGGCGGAGAGCATACGCGTGCCAAGCGCGTTTTTCACGTTTTCCGGCACGTCGCCCGTAACATACACGGCGATCCTCGGCAGCTCCGAAGCAAAGGTCACGGCAGAAAAAAGCGTAATAAAAAATAGCGTCAGCTTTTTCTTCATCTGCAAAATCCAATTCTTGAGAATACAATTATTCCAATATTAAAGATACCACTACAATAATATAAATTACTGCTGCCGATCAATGCGAAAAAAATAATTTGAAATCCCGCAATTTGGCTTGTGAAAGTCAATGGACTGATAGCGGATATTCGTAAAATGCCGCGAGAGGTTCAGGTACAGGCATTCGAGCAGGGGATAATTCCGTATATTCCGTAACGGATAGGACAGCAACTTGAACCCAGTCCCGCCTGCCGGACATCAAAAACCTGTGCTGCTACTTTCAAATCTGACAGTTAAAGCTGCTGCCATAGATAACGTTTATCTTAAGCAAGAGGTATTTAATCTGCTATTAAGGAAATTTAAAAATTAGTTCACCAAATCGAGCATGAAATACTGGAAAAAATCAATTTATCCTGTTGCTAATAAAATTTTTTTAAAAAAACTTCACCAATAAACAGTAAATATGTTATATTTAAAACATGAGACATCTTTTTGAATACTTTGACTATCAGAAATACCTGCGTGATTTCTACGAAGAGGCGAAACAGGCCGATCCCTATATGACTTTGCGCTATTGGAGCGAGTGTATGGGGCTTGATCACGGGTTTCTTTTGAAAGTGACGCAGGGCAAGCACCATATAGCTAAACGTTCTATCGCTGAGGTTTGCAGGTATTTCAAATTTACCGAAGCGGAATCGCGTTATTTCGAGGCGCTTGTCCTCTACAACAAAGCCAAGAGCGCCGCCGATATAAAGACATACTTTGAAAAGCTCACGGCTATCAGAACCCGCGACCCGCGTCTCAAGCCGCTTGAGGAGTGTCAGTACGCTTTTTATCAGAAATGGTATCACAGCGCCATCCACGCGCTTCTTTCCATATACGAGTTTCGGGAGGGCCGTTATAAAAATCTCGCTTTGCATCTGTCTCCCGCTATCACCACCGAGCAGGCTAAGGAATCAATTGAGCTGCTGACAAAACTTGATATGATACGGCGCGGTGATGATGGGATTTACCGTCCTGCGGATTTGTATGTGACAAGCGGCGAACGGTGGACCCCCGCCGCTGTCAGAACTTTCCAAAAGGAGGCCATAAACCTCTCGGCTCAATCTCTTGACGCGCACCCCAAAGAGACGCGGGATATCTCTACCGTAACCGTTGCGCTGTCACAGGATGATCTTCCCGAGATCAGCGATCGCATAAGTAAACTCAGGAAATCAATTCTGATGTTTAACAGCGGAAAAGAACGGGATGTAGTTTATCAGGTAAATATACAGGTAATCCCTGTGACCGTGCCGCTTGGGGGTAAAAAGTGAAAACTCTATTACTCTTTTTAACACTCTTTTTGCTGACGCTTTCCTGCACCAACCCCGGCGGATATGCCGGAGGGTCGGAGACTGGCAACGGCGCCGTCTACGCGGCAGTCACGTATGAAGACGGCACGCCGGCGGCCGGAAGCGAAGTGCGTCTGCGTAAGGCGGACTATGTAAGCAGTATTCCCGCTTTATCAAAAATGAGCGCGGCGTTCGCCGACATGGTAACGGATTCGGACGGGCGGTTCATGATAGACTCAATACCCGCAGGTGATTACTTTATAGAGATCATCAATAATAACTCATCGCGGGGCGGGGCGGTTCTGCTCAAATTTACAATTATGAATGATCGCGACATCGTGGATTTGGGTACTGATACGCTGCGCAGTTTTGCCTCGCTTTTGGGAGAGATTGATAATGCCGCGATGACGGGTCAGCGGCTGTTTGTGCAGATAATTGGGCTTGAACGTCTCGCGCCTGTCAACGAAAACGGAACATTCGCCTTTGATGATCTGCCTGCCGGAACGCACCGCATACGGATCGTGGACGGCGCCGCAATCCCTGTGAGAGAAGTTCAAAGCGTGCAGGTATCTCCCGGAGATACTTCTACTGTAACAATTTCTCCTTTCTCAAAAAATATACAGATCAATACCGCGGACGCGGGTCTCTCCTCTTTTGACGTTATTGAAAACTTCCCTCTGCTTATAAGGCTTGAGTCTCCGGCGTTTAACTTTTCGCAAGCTCACCAAGCAGGGAACGATATTCGTTTCAATAAGCCGAACGGGCAAAGTCTGCATTACGAAATAGAAGAGTGGGATCCACTCTTGGGAAAAGCGGCTGTTTGGGTGCTTGCGGACAGTATCCGCGGTGATGGGAGTGATCAATCTATTGTAATGAGCTGGGGTACGCCGGATGCGCCAAGTTTGTCAAACGGAGCGGCGGTGTTCAATAGCGATTTTGGGTTTAGCGGCGTTTGGCATTTTAACGAAAATCCGTCGGCGGGAAGCAGCGTCATAAAGAATCGTACGGTAAACGATTTCCACGGAACCGCCTCGTCCTCTATGACAAGCGCCAATGTAGTTTCCGGCATTGCGGGCAATGCTCTCTATTTTGACGGGATCAGTGACTTTATAGAAGCCGGTCTGCTTGACTTAGACGAAAACTACACGCTGAGCTTATGGGTCAAAATAGAGCGGGGGCCAAACGTCAACTGGAGATTTATCATGAAAGAGCCCTCTTACACACTGTGGTACGATACGAGATGGGGCGGCTTTAGAGCCGAACATTTCACTTACGGCAACGCCTCTGACGAATGGGAGTGGCGCGGGATATATCAGGACACAGGAGATTCTCTGCCGAATCTCTCCGCCGAACTTGACGTTTGGTACCATATCGCAGCCTCTTATGACGGTGATAAAATACGTCTCTTTATAAACGGAGACGCTGTCGATTCCACGTTACATATAGCGGAAAAGCCCCTATCCGGCGGGGAGCCGCTGCTTTTCGGCGGACGGTTTGAAGAGTTCTTCAGGGGAACTATGGACGAAGTGCGCATAGAGAGCACGGCGCGCTGTGCCTATTGGATAAGGCTCAGCTATGAGACACAGCGTATTGGCAGCAAGGCGGTGAGATAACGCTCTTAGCGGCAGTGCAGCTGTTCAGCAGCCCATTCCTTAATCTGCCTTAACTTATCGTCAATAGCACCGCTGCCTGCAACCCCCGTCGGGTACAATTTTGGGGGAGATTGTGATTACTGTTTAGAAGCGTTTTTTTCTCTAATATAACCCTGCTGCGACAGATCATCAATAAATTTCTGCTCAATCATATTATTCTCTTTTTTCCACTCGGCATACTTTTTCTCTTTTATTATCTCCACAGCGCGCCTCTCCTGACTCGCTTTAACAAGCTCCTGATTCACAGCGTAAATCGCAACCATTATATTGTCAAGTTTACGCCCTGCGCTTAGGAGTTCACGCTTGATATCATGTCTATAAGAGACAGAGTTGCGCAGAGATACTATATTTTCTTCACCGCCGCCCCGCGTCTCTTTTTCGCCGGCCTGAAACTGCTTAAGTTTCTCTTGAATATCTTCGATTGACTTGCGCGTCTCTTCCGCTTCGCGGTTTTTTTTAGCAAGACGGCGTTTTACCTCTTCCTCTTTGCGCAGTTTCATATCAAGAAGAGTTTGGAGATTAAAAACAAATTTTTTCATTTAGGCGGAACCAATCCGGCTGCGCGCGCTATCTCTTCAAGTTTTTTAATGGTTTCATCAAATGCCGACGCGCTGTCGCGCTCCTGACGCAAAAATCCATTAATCGGTTCATTGAGTTTTATCGCGGTGTCAACCCTTTTATTTGTTCCAACCGCGTAAGCGCCGATTTGAATGAGGTCTTCGCTCTCTTTATACGCAGCCATTGAATCCTTTATTTTTGCCGCAAGCGCGAGATGATCTTTGGATGCGATATCCGACATACATCTCGAGATACTTTGCAATATGTCAATAGCCGGAAAATGATTGCGGTGAGCGAGTTTGCGGTTCAACACAAGGTGCCCGTCAAGAATCGACCGCACAGCATCGGCTATAGGCTCATCCATGTCATCACCGTCAACAAGAACAGTAAATAATCCGGTGATTGTTCCCTTGTCGGACGTCCCGGCTCTTTCAAGAAATTTAGGGAGCAGAGAAAAAACTGACGGTGTATATCCTTTAGTTGCGGGCGGTTCTCCAATAGCAAGCCCTACTTCGCGCTGAGCCATAGCAAGGCGCGTTACAGAATCAGCTAAAAACAAAACATCTTTGCCCTCGTCCCTGAAATGCTCCGCGATTGACGCGGCTACAAGAGCGGCTTTTATACGTATTAACGCGGGCTGATCGCTTGTAGCCACAACAAGCACAGAGCGTGCAAGCCCCTCTTCGCCAAGGTCGCGTTCGATAAACTCACGAACCTCGCGTCCGCGCTCGCCAACAAGAACTATCACATTAACATCTGAGCGGCAGTTGCGCGCAAGCATTCCCATAAGTACACTTTTGCCCACACCGCTTCCGGCAAATATCCCCATGCGCTGCCCCTTGCCAACCGCGACAAGGCTGTCTATAGCGCGTATACTGGTTTGAAACGGTTCGTTTATTCGTTTACGCGTAAGAGGATTGGGTATCGACGAGAAAACTGAGCGTTTGCCGGAGGCCTTAATCGGCCCCTTATCATCTATAGGATTACCAAGACCGTCAAGAACACGGCCTAAAAGCCCATCGCCAACCTGCACAGATAGAGGCCGTCCCGTAGCTGAAACCGCCAAGCCGGGGTGAATCCCCTCCACGGGGCCAAGCGGCATCAAAAGCGTGCGCTCTTTGCGAAAGCCGACAACTTCCGCGCGGCAGATCAGTTTACCGTTTTTTTCTATATTGCAAACATCACCAACCGAAGCCGCCGGACCGGTGCTCTCTATTAGAATACCGATAACTTCTGTGATACGGCCGTAAACACGCGCGGGTTCCGCGGGTTTGATAAAATCCCAATATGTGCCGAAACGTTTTTGGGCGGACGCTGCGTCAAAAATCATTATCCCTCATTCGCCGTGTCACAAGATTCCCATGCCTTGAGAACGAGTTCCGCGACTTCGTCAATTTGAACTCCAAGCCTTGCGTCAACCATTCCGCTGTTGGATTCTATTATGCAGCCGCCTTTTTCGATGCGGCTGTCCGCTTCAAACTTTACATTTTCAAGCCGCTCTGTAACACTGCTCCAAAAATCTTTGCTGTGGCTTGTTATCTCAAGATCCTGCGGTGAAACGCGAATAACTATATTATCACGCTCGGCAATCATGACAAGTGATTTCTTTATCACCGACAGTATCAGCTCTTTATTTGTAGCAACCTCGGAGGCGATTATTTTTTTTGTGAGCTCGATACAAAATTCAAGAAGTACGCGGTCAAGATCGTGATACATATTACTTTTTGATACTTCTAATTTTTTAAAGCAAGTGTCTGTATGATTTTTGATTCCGTCAAGTTCGATTTTAAACTTGGCGTCTGCGGTTTCACGCCCCTGTTTCTCCCCCTCTGCGTATCCCTCTTTTTTGCCTTTTTCAAAACTTTCCGCTACAGCTCGTTTCGCTTGCACTTTTTCCTGAGTAATTGTGCGCTCAAGTTCTCTCACTCGTTTTTCGAGTTCAAGATAGGCGCGCTCATTTTCGTTAAATACAGATGAGTTCGCCGCATTGCCCGGTTTTCCCGATGAATCAAAAGATTCCAAAGAAGGGGGGCGCACGGGGTAATTGTTATGTTCATCTATTTTATTGCGTATTATGCGGCGAATGCCGATAGTAGCGGGGTCTTTTGCCTTAAGGAGTTCATCCAAAAGAACCGAAACTTTTTCGTTTACTATGGTCTCTTCTCGTTCTTTACTCATCTATGCGCCTTATACAACAATATTATCGTCTTTATTAAAAAATAATGTATGGAGCGCGGTTAATCAATTTTATGCTTTGGTACTTCAATAAAGATATTCGTGGATGAATTTATATCCGTAGCCGCGCACTGTCTCAATAAACTGCGGATTCTCAGCCACATCTCCAAGTTTTTGACGGAGAGTTTTTATGTGAATATCCACAGTTCGCGTAGTAACCTCATCGTAATCAAAACCCCAAACAGACGATAAAATCTGATCACGGGAGAGCACTTTATTTTTATTCGAAGCGAGATACGTCAAAAGTTCAAATTCTTTATATGTGAGCTTTACCGGCTGACCGGCGACAAACGCGGTTTTACTGTCGGAATCAATTCTCAGATTTTCAAACTCTAAAATTTTCGCGTTTATTTTCTCATACCTGCGCAGCACCGCTTTTATGCGCGCTAAAAATTCAAGTACGCTGAAAGGCTTTGTGATGTAGTCATCCGCACCCAAATGAAGCCCTGTCGCCTTATCTATCTCTTCACTTTTAGCGGTCAGAAAAATGACTGGCGCGTCTGTTGACTTTTTCAACTTCTCTAAAATTTTATGACCGTTCATATCAGGCAGCATTATGTCAAGCAGATAAAGATCCGCCTTGGCAAAATCACCATAAGCAAACAGCGCGGCTCCGCTCTCAAACGCTTTCACATTGTGATCCGCCGCCTCAAGCGTGGCCAAAACAAGCTCTCTTATTGACTTGTCATCCTCAACAAGATAGATCATATCAGTTTTTTATCCTTATGTTCGCCTGTGATATTAAATATAATCCATTCGGCAATGTTTACGGTATGATCGCCGATTCTCTCAAAATTTTTTGCTATCATCACAAGGTCAACAGCCTGTTCTATGGTGCGCTGATTCTGCTCAACTAACGGCGCTACATTGTTATGGACTACTCTATACAGCGTGTCAACTTCATCATCCAACGCCATAACTTCTTTGGCCAGTTCCAAATCATTATTAATAAAAGCCTGAATACATTTATTGACCATTACAACACACTTCTCACTCATAAGAAGTACATTTTCCGGCTTTTTAATAAGCTCCTGACCCTCAAAACGCAGCACCGCTCTTGAAATATTTCCGGCCAAATCGCAAATACGCTCCATATCCGTTATCATTTTAAGCGCTGTAGAGATGGTTCGCAAATCCTTTGCGACAGGCTGCTGAGAGAGCAGAATACGAAGCGAGCGGCGCTCGATCTGCGCTTCAAGATCATCGGCGATATCATCGTTTTCGCTGACTTCTCTCGCGAGCTCATAGTTATTAGTTGTAAACGCCGACATCATTTTATCAATAGTAGTTTCGATAAATTGCGCCATGCGCACCAAATCGCCCTGCAGCTCCTCCAATTCCCTATCGAATCTGTTACGCATCTTCAGCCAAACCTCCCGGTAATATAATCTTCTGTCTTTTTATCTTTAGGATTTGAAAAAATATCCATCGTA
>Ga0123353_10001462_pt1 | contig 28915 bp, 21 predicted proteins | sample TergutLab28metaG_3_FD_92763 | JGI IMG/M metagenome (GOLD analysis project Ga0123353, IMG submission 92763) | Labiotermes labralis P3 segment gut microbial communities from Petit-Saut dam, French Guiana - Lab288 P3 | ecosystem: Host-associated > Arthropoda: Insects > Digestive system > Gut ...
AAAGCGTTTTAAGCGCTCTTGTGCCAGAGACGGCGTTCTCGCCGAAGTGCGCAAAAGAGAGCATTACGAAAAGCCTTCGGTTAAGCGCAAGAAAAAGTCCGAAGCCGCTCGCAAGCGTAAATTCAAGTAATACTACTAAGCGGGCGTTTGCGTCCGCTTATCGCATTTTATTTAACATTATTCAAGGGTGTGAACATTCTGTTTAAACCGACAATCTGGCTTAAAAGCGTTCTTATAATAAATGAGCAGTTCCTTGAGAAACACGGGCTCCGCGGGCTTATTCTCGACCTTGACAACACGCTCTCCATGCACGGCAGCCCCGCCGCAGAAGCGGGCGTCACTGAATGGCTCGCAAAGATGCGTGAACTCGGCGTAAAAATGGCAATAGTTTCAAATAACACAAAAAAGCGCGTCGCGCCGCTCGCGAAAGAGCTCGGACTTGATTTTATCGCGTTCGGGTGCAAGCCGCTGCCGTTCGGAATCAAGAAAGCGGTAAAGTCGCTCGGCTTGCCGAAAAAACAGCTTGCTGTCGTCGGCGACCAGATTTTCACAGATGTGATGGGCGGGAATATAAGCGGGATTACAACGATTTTAGTTGAGCCGTTTCACATTGAGGAAAAGCTCGGCTTCCGCTTCAAGCGCAAAATAGAAAGTGCAGTGTTTAAGCGGGATTACAGCAAGTTGGAGATTAAATAATGTCTATAGTTTTCGCGCCCGGCGGTAAGCCCGACAGCTTCGGTAAACGCAGGTTTCCGCAGGATTTGCCGCAGTATCTTGCGCAGTTCGGATTGAACGGTTTTGAATTCGAGTGCGGCAGGGGAGTGAGATTCTCGGAGGAAGCATACGGGTTCTTTGCAGATTCGGATAAGCATAAGCTTGCATTATCACTTCATTCGCCGTATTACATCTCGCTTTCAAGCCCCGATGAGGAAATACGTCTGAAAAGCATAACTTACATCTTACAGTCCGCAGAGGCTGCAAAGCGGCTCGGCGCACAGCGAATCGTTGTCCACTCCGGCTCCTGTGCGAAGATGAAGCGGGAGCAAGCGCTCGGGCTTGCAAAAGATACGCTCAAACGTGCGCGGGCTGCGCTGATTGAAGCCGGGCGTGCGGATATAATCATCTGCCCCGAAACAATGGGGAAAATCAATCAGCTCGGAAATTTAGAGGAAGTAACAGAACTTTGTAAAACAGATGAAAGCTTTCTGCCCTGCGTTGACTTCGGGCATCTGAACGCACGCACGCACGGAAGCATAAAAACAAAAGCAGATTACGGGCGGATATTCGATACTCTTGAGAATGAGCTCGGATTCGACAGAATAAAAAACCTGCACATACATTTCAGTAAAATCATGTATACCGACGGCGGCGAAAAAACGCACCTGACGTTCGCGGACACCGAGTACGGACCCGATTTCGAGCCGCTGATGGAAATAATAGCGGAGCGGAATTACGAGCCGTTCATCGTCTGTGAATCGCAGGGCACGCAGGCAGAAGACGCCGCAGTTATGAAAGAATACTTTGAGGGGATAACAAAATGAGCGGAGCGAAAACTGCCGCCGGCAGCTCGCCGGTGAAAATATGCATCATTAACGGCCCTAATTTAAACCTGCTCGGAACCCGTGAGCCCGAAACTTACGGCACGCAGACGCTCGCGGACATAAACGCAGAAATCACGGGAAAATTCCCTGCTTGCGAGTTTGAATTCTTCCGGTCGAACTGCGAGGGCGGGATAATTGATAAGCTTCATGAGGCGCGGGAAAGCGCAGATGGCATTATAATAAATGCAGGCGCATATACGCACTACAGCTATGCAATCCGCGACGCAATAACCGCGGTCAGCGTACCTGTAATCGAAGTGCATCTCTCGAACATTTATGCACGCGACGAATTTCGGCGCAAGTCAGTGCTTTCGGAAGTGTGCAAGGGCGTAATCTGCGGCTTCGGCGCGGCGGGATATTCGATGGCGGTTGATTATTTAATCAGCGTAACGAGAACAGAAGCTTGAATACAAGTTTTTAAAACTAAATCGGGAAAACGATGTTTTCATTTTATTTTTATAAAGAAAGGACTTAATGAAAATAAAAATGAGCATAATTAACAATATCATGGCGGAGCTTCATGACAGCCGCCACGCGGCAATCGTAACCTCAAACGTTAACCGCTTCTATGCGACCGGTTTTGAAAGCAGCACAGGAACGCTCTTCATCACAAAAGAGCGGGCGTATTTCCTTGTCGACGCGCGGTATTACGAGAAAGCGGCGGAGCAAATCCGCGACTGTAAGGTGGTATTGCAGGACGATCTGACCGAGCAGGTGCTGCTTATTTTAAACGCGCATGACGTGCGGCTCATCTCGATTGAAAGCAAGACAATGACAGTCGGCGAACTGTCGCGGTACATAGAAAAATTCCCAAATACCGACTTTGATTCTACCTCATGGCTTTCGGATATTATTGAAAAACAGCGCATAATAAAGTCAGAGGCTGAACTCGGCAATATTAGGGCAGCCCAGAGAATAACCGAGCGCGCATACACGAAGGTACTGGACAAGCTTGAACCCGGGCTCACCGAAAAGCAAATAGCGACGCTCGTGACTTATTATTTGCTTGAAATGGGCGGGGACGACATAGCGTTTCCGGTAATCGCGGCAAGCGGGCGCAATTCTGCTGTTCCGCACGCGCATCCGACGAATAAAACCATAGAGGACGGCGAGTTTTTAATCCTTGATTTCGGCGCGGTGTACAAAGGTTACCGCTCGGATATGACGAGAACAATCGGGCTGGGTAACGTCAGCGGGGAAATGCGGCGGGTTTTCGGCGCGGTGCTCGGAGCGCACACCGACGCGATGAAAGCGCTGCGCCCCGATATATCGGGGAAGCTTGTCGATAACGTGGCGCGCAGTACGCTGGAAGCGTGGGGATATGAGAAGTACTTCTCACACGGGCTCGGGCACGGCGTGGGGCTGCAGGTTCATGAAGCGCCGACGCTGTCGAAAAAGAGCGACGCTACACTGCGCGAGGGCATGGTCGTTACGATAGAGCCGGGCGTTTACATCCCCGGGAACTTCGGGGTGAGAATCGAGGACATGGCATATATCACTGCAAATGCCTGCATAGGGCTTACAAAAACGCCGAAGTCATTAATTTGTAAATAGGATTAAATCTATATGAGAAGGTATATGAACGTGAAAAAATACGAATATAAAAAAATAGATGCATTTACTTCTAAAGAATCATTGGGGAATCCAGCAGCCTGTATTTATTTAAAAGAGGAACAGAGTTTAACAGAAATCGAAATGTTGAATATAGCAAAGCAACACAAAGGTTTTGTTTCAGAGGTTATTTATTGTATACCGAAAAGGGATTATTCTTTTGAGCTTGCATATTATTCATCCGAATGCGAGGTTGATTTTTGCGGGCATGGTACGATTGCGTGTATGTATAGCTTAATAAAAGAAAGTCCCGGTTTATTAGAAAAAAAGGAAATAACAGTTTTAACTAATAAAAAAGGAGCTTTGACTGTATATAATGAAATCGCCGAGCAGGACGCAGTTTACATCTCCGCGCCTAAACCTTTACATATCAATGTAAAATTAAAGATAAATGAAATTGCAAAAAATTTATCGTTTAATACAAACCAAATATTAACTTCTTATCCTTTTGATATAATAGACGCAGGACTAAAAACCCTCATTGTTCCGATTGCTTCATTAAAAGATGTTATTAATGTTTTTCCGGACGAGAAAACATTAAAAAGTTTTTGCATTGAAAATGAAATTGATATTGTTTTAATATATTCACTCGAAGTAGATAATCCGCAGAATAAAGCACATACAAGAGTATTTGCGCCTAAATTCGGTTACTTGGAAGACCCTGCCACCGGTTCAGGCAACAGTGCGTTTGGTTATTATATGATGAAGAATAATATGTGGGACGGAAAACCCATAACAATCGAACAAGGCGGTGTTGACAGGGTTTATAACACTGTAAAACTATTATATAAGAATGATTGTATTCTTTTCGGCGGAAAAGCAACTACACGTATTGAAGGAATTTATTATACTTGAATAATTATATAATAAATAAACAGTTATAAATATTATTTGAATATCAATATGTGTATCAGTGAAACCTAAATGAAAACATTCACAAATATATAAACATTATGAAATTAAAATAATCTAATAAAAGGAAGGACATCATCATGATTTCAGCAGGAGATTTTAGAAACGGCGTAACCTTTGAGGAAGACGGCAACGTAATGCAGGTTGTCGAGTTTCAACACGTAAAGCCCGGGAAAGGCTCGGCTTTCGTGCGGACAAAGGTTAAAAACGTTATAACAGGCGGCATAGTGGAAAAATCCTATAACCCGTCGTCAAAATTCCCGACTGCGTTCGTCGAGCGCAAGGATATGGAGTTCACCTACGCGGACGATGATTTTTATTATTTTATGGACAATGAAACATATGAGCAGGTTCCTGTCAGCAAATCGGAGCTCGGCGATTCATTCAAGTTTGTGAAAGAAAATATGGTCTGCAAGGTTCACTCTTATAAGGGCAAAACTTTCGATGTTGAGCCGCCCAACGTGGTGGAGCTCGAAATAGTCGAAACCGACCCGGGCTTCAAGGGCGACACCGCGACAAACGTCACCAAACCCGCAAAGCTTGAAACGGGCGCGGAGGTGAAAGTGCCGCTGTTCATCGACATCGGTGATTTTATTAGAATCGATACCCGTACCGGCGAATACATTGAAAGGGCAAATAAATAAGAGCGGCTCTGTATGGCTGCTCAAAGGGGTGAAATAATGATTCCGAGAGAAAAGTTGGACCTTTTAATTGAGCTCATCAAGGACAGGCACGGCATGGCTTCAAGTGAAGACGGCAAGCTTTTTGCTGCAGTTGCGGACGCGCTGAGCGAAATGCATGAGATTCTCGAAAGCCATGACGAAACGTTTGACGAGATGGCTGAGATTATCGGCGACATTGAGGAGAGCGTTTATGAGCTTGAAGATGAGGTTTTCGGCGATGAAAAGCCTGATATAAACGACTATGATGAATTCGACGAGGACATTTATGACATAAACTGTGCGAATTGCGACAAAACGATTACGGTAGGCTACGACGCTCTCGACGAGGGTTCCGTTACCTGTACGGGCTGCGGCGAGGTAATTGAGTTCACGCTTGAGCTTGAAGATGAAGATTAAAAATTCGCGCTCTTTCGAGCGCGAATTTTTAATTCAGTTTTATAATTAATTAACTTTAAAAATGCTTCAGCATTTTTGAAGACGCGGCAAATGCCGCGTAAGCCGCGAAGCGGCTTAATTCGATTGCATAGCTGATTTCGCGCTTATAACGCAAACGACAAGCCTTGCTTGTCGGAAAAACCGCAAAGCGGTTTTTCAAGTTAATCAACTATATTACAACCCTGCAATAATTTTCAATATGTTAAGCGCGTCCGCTGTGTTGATATCGCCGACCTTGCCGTTTGCGGCGAACAGCTGAACAGAATTAAGCTCTGAAATGCCTGCAATGTGACGCAGCAGTGCAAGCGCGTCTGCCGTTTGAACCTCGCCTGTGCCGGTGACGTCGCCGATTTTACGCGTTACAACGATATAGTCGCCGGCTGCGGGTACGTTTACTGTCGCCTGACCGTTCGCGCTGATTGTTGCCGCGGATACTACTTCGAGTTCGCCGTCTGCGCCGATTCTGACGAGGACTGCGTTCTGTCCCTCAACATCTGCGGCTGTTCCGAAGTTAACTGTTTGGTTTCCGGCTGCTGTTGCGCGGATTGTCGCTGCGGGGAGAAGTGCATCTCCTCTTAATTTAGCAACAGTTGCTGGCGGAATCGTGAAGTTTGCGGGAAGGGTTAAGTGTGCGCCGGGCTGTGCAACTACGGGAGCGGGTGTAGTAGGTGCAGTCGGGTCGCTTGGCGTACCGCTGCCGCCGCCACCGCCGGGGCTTTTACCTCCCGTGCGCGGTATAGCTTCGGTTTCTTCATAACCGCAATCCTCGCGCTGACACGCTTTGAACTGCAAACCTGCTGCCGAAGATGTGGCCGGTGTTCTTACTGTCCACGTTGCCGGCATATTATGCCCCAGTTCTTTGACAAACAAATGCGGGCAATTAATGCAGACCTGCGCGGTCAGGCAGGTAGCCGGAGCGCCTGCTGTATGGCTTGCGAATATGCGGTTGCAAGCCGCGCATTTTGTGCAGTCCGCAGCATTTGCAGTATCATGGCTGCACAAGCAGGCGACGCAGGTATTGCTGCAGTTTTCTGAAAGCCCTGTTATTCCGCAGTCGTCGCAAATCGTGCAGTCTGCCGCTTCTCTGTTGTCATGGGGAGCGCAAAGTGCTTTGCAGGCGTTACATTTTGGTTTAAGGCTTGAGCGGGTCGCAAATTCATAGTCACAATTAGGGTTTGCGCATTGCAGACAGTCTTCCTCGCTCGGCTCGTGAAGGCAGACACGCGGGCCGTCGATGCAGCAGTAGGGTATGCAGGTACAGTTTATTTCACTGCCGATAATCCTTGCGCCGGTGATTTCGTAAGAAATACTGGCTCTGTCCCCGTCAGTCAGTAGGCTTTCATCAATAAATATTTGAAGCCCGACCTGGTCAGTGTTAAACAGCACAACGCTTGTAGGCATCGTAAGTGTGATTTCCTCGCCGATGGCGGTAAACATTTTCTCGCTTCCGTGGTTGTTCCAGTCGTTATAATTAGTTGTATTCATACGGAACAGCGTCGCGCCCATCTGAGTAATGTCCGGCGAGATATTAACAGTATTTGCGCCTATCGGTGTACCAAGTGGTGCAATCCCGGTGATTTTAAGCGTGAGCTCAAAATGCGTGGCACTGATGCTGTTAAAGGCGGTGAGCATATTTGGTGAAATTGCATTGTCTATGCGATGCTCCCAGGTGATATTCTGCCAGTAGCCGCCTATATTCCATAAGGCAGGACCTCTACTTGCATTGCTTAAATTTGAAATTAATGAATCCAGTGTTATATAGCTGTCCTCGCATTGGCAGTCGATAATATCGCCGCAATCGCAGTCGGGGCAGACGCAGTCGGGGTTTCTGCAGCCGGGATTGCCGCAGGGATTGATGTTGACGCCCGCACCTTGCATGATTGCCGATATGATGTCGGCGGAAGCATTGTCGAACGCCTTGCCTGTCGCTCTGTTAATCAGTCTGAAGTTACCGCCGTCATCCCACCAAAACATCGCCATTCCCAAATCGCGGGCGGCTCTCGCGTAATATTCGGCGTGGAGCGCTCTTGATGCCGGGTCGTTATTTACGTGTATAGAGCCCCACTCGCCTAAAATTACAGGCATGCCGAGCTGTTGTGCCCGTGCGGCGACACGGTTAAGATTATCATGGATTTGGCTCGGACCACCCGCACCTATACCTGTAGGGCTCCAGGCGGTAGGGCTTCCGGGCTCATGGGCAAAGTCGAAAGGCGCATATGTATGAATTGACAGGATGAGCTTGTCGGGGACTGTGTCCGTGGGTTTTTGAAAGCTGCTTAAGGCGTTAGGGGCAGCGCCCGCCGCCATAGTCGGAACCATGAGGATTCTTTGCGGGTTGTTGCCGCCCGAAGCTCTGATGGTGTTGACAAAGGTTTGATTGAGCCTGTTGAGGTTTACGCGCTCCTCGGCGCTGCCTCCGTTCCATTGCTGGGGATTGTTTTTGTTACGGGGTTCGTTAAGCCCCTCGAAAATCAGCTTCTCGTTATAATCCTTGAATACTTCTGCAATCTGCTCCCATACTTTTACCAGAGCGCGCTCTGATTCGTCAATCTCGGCGTTCGTGAGCTTGAAAATCTCTTCGTCGTGATGTGAATTCAAGATGATGTACATATCATTGGCGACCGCCATGTCCACGACTTCTTTGATGCGTGCCATCCAGTCATCTCTGATTTTATACGTGGGATTTGTGCCGCTGAAGTCGCAGGCTTTAAACCATGTTACGGGGATTCTGATTGAATCGAACCCGTAAGCCCTAACGGAGTTAATGAGGGCTTGCGAGGTGATGTTGACGGGGTTATTGCTTAGCCATATTATCTCCATCTCTGTCGGCATCATGCCGGAGTAAGTGCTGTTCAGCTGCGGATTTATATGATTCCGCCAAGCATCGAATGTATTCCCCAAGTTCCAGCCCGCGCCGATTTCGTTTACAATCTGGGCGGCTGTTATATCCCTGAAAGCGGGCGGGGAAGCCAGCGCTTCCGCCTGCGGAAACATAAGCTGCGGGAATCCCATTGTTATGATTAATGCGAGTGCGGTGAACACAGATAAGAATTTTTTCATGGTTTCCTCCCGTTATATATATTCAATGTTAAGTATAGCATAAAAGGGCTTGAATTTCAAGCCCTTTTCAAATTTATTCCGCCTATCTTATTTCGGAGAAGTTTTTGCCGTTGGTGGAGTGGTAATACAGCTCCTCGCTTCCGTCTCTGACTATCACATAGACATTAAACATATCGGAAGCGGTTCCGATAACGTCGCCTTTCAAACCGCCGATACGGACGCCCCGTCCTCCCGAGGTGGAGTAGAGGTCATTGTCCTGGATGTAAAACAGCGTAGCGCCTTTAAACAGCGACAAATGCGTGCCCCAGGAAACATCATACGCTATATCCACAGCTCTGCCGGTGCCTTTTTGATACCTTATATCCATGTCGGAATTTATGTAGAAGACGGCGTCGCCTTTGGCGGTTGCAACGAAGCTCCAGACGTCACCGTCGCCGACTAAGCGCACAGGCTCGGCGCCGGTTTTTGAGCCGTCCATACGCTCGATTCTGCCGTTTCTCATGTAAGTGAGCGTTTTGCCGTCATTGGCTAAGAACGCCGCGCTGACGCTGCCCTGCACGCGCTCGGTTTCAAGCCTGCCGTCTATGCGGATAACAGCGCTGTCCGTGTTGAGGTAGAACGTGTTCTTAAAGTTGTTTACGCCGTAAACAGTCCCCCGCTGCCCGTGGAACACGGCGGTATTCTCGGGGAGAATAAAATCGCGCACATGACCGGTGAGCGCAGACGGGTCGCCGCCCTTGTTGCTTATGAAGCTTCTTGAGTTAGAGGAATAGATAATCTGCGACATATCGCTGTTGAAACCGTCAACTCCGCGGAACTCGCCGGTGAGGCGGGTTCTTGAACCCTCGTTTGTACCTCTCTGCACAAACAGCGCGTCTTCACGGGTGTAATAGACATACTTTGCGCCGTCGGAGATTCCGATGGGGATAAAATTTGTTCCGAGGTCTGTCGGTTTTCCGCCGGTGTAGAAAGCGCCGATAGGCCCGTTGTCGTCTAAATCCACGAAGCCTACGGTCTTGCCGTCCGGTGAAATGACGGCGCGGCTGTTAAGCATGACGTCCCTTGATATTATTCTTGAGGAATTGTTGTTCCAAAGGTAGAGCTCGGCTGTTTCGCTGCCGGATTCATACTTAGTGTAAGCAACGCCGTTCCCGGACGAGGCGAACCAGTAGCTGCGCACGTCTTCGGAAATTCTGCTGATTTTACCGCCGCTGACGTGGTACAGCGTGTTCCCGCTTATAGAGTTGTCGTCGGAAACGAGCAGCACGGCTTTCGTGCCGTCGATGTTAACTTCATAATCGACACAGACGCCGTCAACCTTTATGTTTGCGCCTTTGTTTAATACTACGAAGAACCTGTCATTTTCGGTCTGCGCTACGCTTATGCTGCCCCTGAAGCTTTTATACTGGGACGGCATGAGCATGATGAGCGCGAAAATCAGCGCGGCGAGCGCGAATATGCCCGCTGCGCCTATTATGGCGAGCTTCTTTATATCCAAGCCGAAAAGAGAGAAAGGCGCTTTTGGCGGTACGGCTACGGCAGGAGCGGCATATGCAGGCACATCCGGAACAATCGGGGCGGGCGGAGGTACAACAGGCGCAACGGGGGCGGGCGGAGGTACAATGGGTGCAACGGGAACAGACGGAGGTACAACAGGCTCGGGAGCGGCAGGTTCTGCCGGAACGGGAGCAGGAACAACAGGAACAGGAGACGGCGTAACAGGCTCAACCGGCGCGGGAGTATCCGGCGCCGCCGGAACCGGAGCAGGCTCGGGCGCAGGGGGCGCGGTATTCGGAGTGCCGCAGCTTCCGCAAAACTTAACCACACTCTGCATATAATTGCCGCAATTTGTACATTTAATCATATCCATAATCACGATACCTCTCTTAATAATACTTTTGAAATATAACTAATGCCGAACTCCATTAAAAATGGGGTTCGGAACGCTGCCGCAACGGCGCAATCCTTAAAATCCAATAAACTCGTTTATTAAATTTTAGTATAATTTTACCATATGTTGACATTTTTGTCAAGCGTTTTCGTCTGTAATGCAAAAACCGCCCGATTTACGGGCAGTTTTTGAGTTTTAATTTAAAACTTAATAGGAATAATGTCGATATACTCCTGAAGCGGCGCATCGTTCATTGCGCAGTCCAGGATTCTCTTACCGATGGGGTTAAGCTCGGGCTTATCAAACTTTGCGAGCTCTTTCTTGAAGAACGCGGACAGGATTTTTGCGCCCTTATCGTAGCCGTCGAGACCGATTTCGGGCTGCTTCTCCGGCTGGAGAAACGCCTTGGGCACGAACTGACCGTCGACTTTTAAGCTTCCAAGACAGTAGCCGAGCAGGTCGCAGCGGGCCTTTACAAGGTTTTCGGGCTTGAACTTTGCGCCGCCGCGGCGTGCGATGTATTCGCGTGCAACCCACTGCGGCTTGAATCCGACTGCATAACAGCCGATGTGCTGGTTCGGGAGCAGAACGTAGCGGGTGTTGGGCGTGTTAATCACCTGCTCGAGCAGCAGATTCGCCTGCCTTACAACGGAGCCCGTGAGGAAGTAGCCGTAGGAGCCGATGCCCTCGCTGCTCATGCCCTCGCTTTCAACGATGCTGGGGTTTGCGTGGCCGCGGGGCGCAACAAGGCGCCAGAGCCAGCCGAGCGCGGGCGGCAGAATGTGCATAAGTCCCATAATCCCGTAGGTCGGGCGCTCTTTTGTACAGGGGGGCGTCCTCACACCGAAGCTGCGAATGTCAACCTCAACAGGCTCGTTAACTATATTTTGAATCAATCTGCGCGGCAGGACGACGCGCGGGTTGGGGCAGGGCTTATTGGTGTCCTCGTCAATCGTGTGCTCCCAAATGAGAACCGTGGACTTCGGCTGTGCCTGCATGCTCATGAACACGAGCGGCTCGTCCGGCTGTATGCATGATTTCTCAAGATGCGGGTCGGTGCCGTATTCCTTTATATGGTCAACACGCACAAACCAACCGGCCTCAACGTCCTTGATTACAAGCTTCTTGCTCTCGTTCTGCATTTTAGGGTGGCAGAGCGCCATGTCGTCTGCAACAGGGTGCAGCTCGCAGGGCTCTTCTATACGAAGATAAAATTTTTCGCTGGTTTCTAAGTTCTGCCCGACGAGTATTCTGCCGTCAGGTTCGCGGTGAACGTGCTCGCTCATCTCGCTCTTGCCGCCGCCGGACGCGCCCTCGTGCATCATGACGATTTCATTGTCATAAGCAGTTACGAGCTTCACCGCAGAAGTATGTACCGTTACCCAGCCCTCGCGTTCGCCGAGGTCGAGCAGGAAGCCGTAGATGCCCTTCTTTGCGCTGGGCCCGGGATAAAGGTTGTATGAAAGCAGCTCGTAAACGTTGTCAAGGCGGTTATGTATGACGATTTGTTTGCCGCCGAAGTGTGTATGTCTGAAAGGGGGAGCAAGGTAAATGACGACCTTCGGCTCAAAGACGCCCTCATATTCATCAATATTACAAAAATACTGCAGGTCTGCAAGCCCGCAGGCGAAGAAGCCGGCGTTCTTGGGCGCGATGAGCGCCGCGGGATAACCGTAAGGAGCGCCGCCTACTATGACGGGTACGACGATGAGCTCCTGCTCTTTCAGCCATGTGAATGTTTCCTGTCTGACCGGCTCGAACTCCTTGCCGAATTTTTCGCTGAATCTCGGTTTATCCGTTGGTTTTTCGTCGCCTACAATCAGGCAGTCGGGGTCTCTTCTGCGCATATAAACATCGGTGTAATTAACAACCGCGCCGTTTTTACAACGGGTAATCACTGCTTCAATATAAGGGTCGTTGTTTATGTAATACCCCACCTTAAATTCATCTGAACCCTCGCCGCCGAGCGCGAGCTCTACGAGTTCGTTCCTGGTTACGGGAACCGTAACTTCCTTGCAGCCTGCGAGAATATCTGCGGCTTCCGCTGAAAATTTAAACTTTTCAATTCTTGACATATACTTTCATCCTCCAATTTTCATAATTATTATAAGTATAGCAAATAATTCTTGCTAAGTCAAGAAATTTATGGTACAATAAATAATAAGATTTAAGACGTGAGGGAATCCTATACAGAAATATAGTGGTACATAACCGGGGAAACAGATACTTTTATTCTTCGATGGTGAAGAAAGGACTTAATAAAAATATGCAGAGAATTAACGGAAACATAAGCGGAATCCGCCGCTCATATATAGAACGTCTTGAAAGCATACATGAAATGGAAACAGACCGCAGGGAGTTCTGCACAGCCGAAATGCTCGAGGCGCTCGCATTTTTCACCGAAGCCACAGGCAGGGAAGCTATGGTGTACCTCGACCGTGCCGGACGGGTTTTGGCGGTTGCCGCCGGCGAGCAGGACAGGGTAAGTCTGCCTATGCTGCGCTCCCGCCGCTCCGAAGAGCGCCTTTCGGGAATCCGTTGTATTCACACCCACCCGGGCGGGAACTCTAAGCTGTCGGAAGTGGATATAGAATCGCTCAAGAAAATGCGTTTCGATGCAATGGCTGCAGTGGGCGTGAAAGACGGCAGACCGGTTTCAATGCAGGTAGGAATTTTAGAAGACGAACATGCCGTGAATCTGTTCGGCTTATATAAAGCGGGCGACATTCCCGATGATGTGCTCTGGACGGAAATCGAAGCCGCCGATAACAGAATCCGCGCCGCGAAATCCAAGAAAGCGGGAGCGGAAACAGCACGTGCTATTTTAGTGGGTATTGCAGGCGGTGATAATCAAACCGCCCCGCCTTTCGGGCGCTCCTCTGCGGAGGTGAAAGAACCTTTAAAGGAACTCTCTCAGCTTGCCGATACCGCGGGCTTTATAACCGTGGGGCAGGTGACGCAGCCGCGCCTGAAGCCCGATAAAAGCTACTATCTCGGCTCGGGCAGGCTGCACGACCTTGTGCTTGAAATCGGACGCCTTAATGCAGATATAGTTATTTTTGACGACGAGCTTACACCGGCGCAAATCCGTAATATCCAAAAAGAACTCGGAAAAACCGAAATAATGGACAGGACGTCGCTGATTCTCGATATATTTTCCGGGCGCGCTTCGACGCACGAGGGGCGGCTGCAGGTGGAGCTTGCCGAAACTAAGTATATGCTTCCGCGAATGACCGGCTTTTGGACTCATATGTCGCGCATGGGCGGCGGCGGAGGCGGCAGCGGGGGCGCAAGACGCGGCGAGGGCGAAACGCAGCTTGAGGTTGACCGTCGGATTCTCCGTAAGCGGCTGCATGAACTTGAAAAGGAAATTAATAAAATAAAAAGCAGGCGTGACATTCAGCGGGTAGCGCGGGAGCGTTCGCAGATTCCGATTGCCGCGTTTGTAGGTTATACCAACGCGGGGAAATCAACGCTCATGAACCGCCTTTCAGGCAGCAGCGTATTAGCGGAGGACAAGCTGTTCGCGACGCTCGACCCTGTTTCGCGGCGGGTGAACTTCGGGTGCGGCGAGCTGCTGCTGGTTGACACCGTGGGTTTCATCAACAAGCTGCCTCATGACCTCGTAGACGCGTTCCGAGCCACTCTTGAAGAAGCAAGGCATGCCGACCTGCTGCTTCATGTTGTCAACAGTTCCTCGCCCGAATCAGAGCGGCAGATGAAAGTAGTCAGTGAAGTTCTTGTGCAGCTCGGCGCGGGCAGCAAGCCGATTTTGAATGTATACAACAAGAGCGACATTACAGGCGATTTTCTGTCGGACAGAAACAGCGTCGCCGTTTCCGCGAAAACTGGTGCAGGTATGGAGGAATTAAAGAAGCTTGTCATGCACAAGCTCGCCGAGCAGCGCATGGAAATTTCGGTGCTGCTGCCGCCGGGCTCGGGCGCACTGGTATCGCGCGTGTACGCGAACGGGCAGGTATCCGATTGCGAATACCTTGAAACGGGAATCCTCATTAAAGCTACAGTGAATCCGGAAGACGCATCGCGGCTGCGCGCGCAGGCGCTTGAAGAATACTAAACCGCCCTTTAAGCGGCTTATTTACAAGCCGCACTGCATACCCGCAGAAAACAACGTTTCCATGCCGTATTGATGAGGAAAGGATTTAATTAAGAATATGAAGAAATTAAAAGCCGCCGTTATCGGCGCCGGAAGTACTTATACGCCCGAATTAATTGAGGGTTTTGTCGCGTACAAAGAAAGCTTGCCGTTCAGCGAGTTTGCGCTGATGGATATTGACGGGGAGAGGCTCAGTATAGTCGGTAATCTTGCAAAGCGTCAGCTCAGAGCCGGCGGTCTTGACTGTAAAACTGAGCTCGTGACCGATTTGGATCGCGCTCTTGACGGGGCGGATTTCGTCTTTGGGCAGATTCGCGTCGGAAAGATGCCGGCGAGGATTTTAGACGAGAAAATACCTTTAAAGTATGATTTGCTGGGGCAGGAAACAACGGGCGCGGGCGGCTTCATGAAAGCACTGCGGACTGTTCCGGTAATCATGGATATAACAGACCGGATGAAACGGTTTTCAGAGAAAGACGCATGGCTTATTAACTTCTCTAATCCGTCGGGGATTATCGCCGAGGCAGTGCTTAATTACACCGGCGCAAACATGATTGGGTTATGCAATGTGCCGGTGAATATGCTGAGGGATATTGAAAAAAAGCATGGCTTTGCCGACCCTGCTTATGAGTATGTGGGACTGAATCACCTCAGCTGGATTACAAGCGAAAACCCTTACTTCGCCTCATATTATCTCGATTTTTATGAGAAGCACGATGAGAAAATCAACGAGTATAAGGAAGCCGGGAAAACGCGCGGCGAGGTTTGCCTTGAGCTTGAGGAGACGCTGCTCAAACAGTTCGCTGATGAGAGCTTGTGTATAAAACCCGAGGAGCTCTCGCAGCGGGGCGGTGCGCTGTATTCGACGGCGGCGCTGTCGTCGGTGGATTCTATTCATAACGACAGAAACGAGATTCACGTTGTCGCGGCGAAAAATAACGGAGCAGTGCCTTTTATGGCGGATAGTGATGTTGTCGAAATTAAGTGCAGACTCGGCAGAAGCGGCATTACGCCGCTGCCCGTAAAAATATATAACGATTATATAATCGGTTTGATGCAAGCGGTGAAAGCTTATGAAAAGCTTGCGGTTGAGGCGGCGCTCGAGGGCAGCCGCGAAAAGGCTTTAGCGGCGCTGATTGCACACCCGCTTGTCGACAATGAAAAAGCGGAGCCGCTGCTCGCGGAGCTGCTTGAAGCGCATAGAGAGTATTTGCCGAATTTCTTTGGAGGTTTTTAACTCAGCAATAAGAAAAGATAGGTAATAAACGAGAAATCGGGACATTAATATTATCATTTTAAAGGAGAGTTAAGTATGAGTAAATATATCCTGGGTGTTGACGGCGGCGGCACAAAAAGCCAGTTAGCATTATTTGATGAGGGCGGCAACTGCATTAATCTTTTTACCTGCGGAACACTGAACCATGAGTGTATGGCGGGCTCTTTCGATGAGCTCGAAACTGTGCTGCCCGATATGGTGCTGAATGTTCTTAAAAAGTCGGGCGCAGAAGTGAGTGAGCTTGCTTACAGCGTGCTCGGGATTGCGGGCGCGGACACCAAATCACAGCACGAAACGATTGCCGGTATAATACGAAAAGCAGGAATCAAGAATTTTACGCTTTATAACGACGCTTTTCTCGGTGTTGCGGCGGGCTGCCCGAGCGGCATAGGCATCTGCGCGGTTAACGGTACGGGCTCTACGATGGCGGCGCTCGACTACAGCGGGAAGCCTTTCCAGCTCGGAGGTATGGGGCTTTTTACCGACGACTGCGGCGGGAGCACATGGTACGGCGAGCAGGTAATCGGCACGGTTTATAACGCGCTTTTTAAAAAAGCGAGGCCGACCATGCTGACAGATTTACTTTTTGAACATGCGGATTTAAGCAGTAAAGAGGATTATCTTGAAGAGCTTTTGAATAAACTCGGCGACACGGAAATATTCATCAGCGACTTTAACCGTTTCGTTTTTGAGGCGGCAGACAAAGGTGATGAAACGGCTCTCGATATTCTGCGGCGCTCCGCGGAGCACTACGCGGGCGGAATCGCACACCTCGCGTCCGAGATGGATTTCCCTCCCGATAAGCCGCTTCAGATAGTGTATGCGGGCTCGGTGTTTGTTAGGGAAAAAGTGAGGATTCTGCCCGCGCTCATAGAGAAACGCGTGCATGAAATGCTCAGCGGGCGCAGTGTCCAGTTTTTCACGCTCGATACGCCGCCGGTTGCGGGAGCGGTGCTCTGGGCGGCACGGGAGGTGGGTTTTGACCTTACGCTTGATAAAATTAAAAAGGAGCTTGTGAATTAATAGTTAAATGAAAACCCCATAAGGGGGTTTTCATTATTTTATCTTTATTTTATTTTTAATTTCTTCACCACATTTATAACAATTTACGAACGATGAAGTATTTAAGGTATTACACTTGGAACAAGTGTTTCCGCAAGGGTGTTTATAAGAATGATTTCTTTCGGCAGGTATACAACCATTTATAATTAAAGTAAAAAACGAAGCCCCTAAACACACGAAAGCATATAAGGTAGTCTCAATAATACCATATGAGCCGCCTGCTCCTTCATTTATAACAGCAAGTATTGCAATTATTGAAATTGTCATAAAACCGAACCCATATATTGAGAATAATTTTTTTGCGCGTGGTTTTGAGGCAAATAATGAATATATAACAAAAACAATTGAAGCAAGGAGCATAAGTAATCCAACAAAGTATAGCGGTGAGCCATCTCGCATAAATCTTAACATTTCAAATATATTGTATTCCCACGATGTGTACTTCACTCTTACCCACGGTTGGAAAATCATTATTCCCACTATCAGCAATCCTATAAATGATACTATCATGTGTGCTGTTACGGATATACCGTTGGTTAGTTCCGCCCCGCAGTGCTTACAAAATCTCATTAAATATCCCTCCAAAGTTGATTTTAATTCATTGTATCATATCAAGTTATGAAAGTCAACTATATTTCTACAATTATTCTTAAATCATGAACACCTCATAATATATAATTACTTTGAGGTGATATTATGTATTTCATTGAATTCGGCGAAATACTTCGGACTTTAAGGAAAGAAAAAGGGCTCAGTCAGTCGAAACTTGCAGCTTTAACGGGGTTAAGCAAAGCGGTTATAAGCAAATACGAAAATGCGGGGAGCTACCCTCCTTATAATATTCTCATCCGTTTCGCCCGGGTTTTTAAAGTGTCAACGGATTATCTACTTGGTGTAGAAAAAAGAAAAACCCTTAATATTGAGGGTTTAACTAACAAACAAATCGACTCATTAATTGCAATTGCCAGTGAATATCAAAAATTGAACGGGAATTTCTCCGATTGACTTTTTTTCCTCGCTATGCTATACTTTATATATAGTCGTTTAACTTAAAAAGCATGAAATGCTTTTTAAGTTCGATGCGCTTTGCGTATCGGTCGGCTCTGCCGACAAACGCCGCATGAAATCGTAACTACCGCGCCTGTGGCGCGGTATTCGCCCAGCGGGCGAATATAAGAAACAGCTTTGCTGTTTCTTAAGTTAAACGATTATAATCTTACATAATAAGGAAAAATCAAATGAACAAATTCATATTCACAGTCGAGTCTGAAGCCTTTGAGGGCGTTAAGAGAATAGCTGAAAAAGTAGCGGCAGACTTCGAGAAGGTCGGCGGCGCTCTGCCCGAAATCACCGAAAGCTTTGAGGGCGGCGCGGGTTCAATAATTTTTGCAACTCTGGGCAGGAGCCCGCTTGCGGATAAATATGCTGATATTTCTGCCGTTGCAGGGAAGAGGGAGGTTTATCAAATCAAGCTGCTTGAAGACAAAACCCTGCTCGTCTGCGGCAGCGACAAGCGCGGAACCATTTACGGCATGTTCGCGCTTTCGGAGTATATCGGGGTTTCGCCGCTGTGGTTCTGGGGCGATGTTGAACCTTTAAAACGTGATAAAATCGAGTTTACAAGCGACATAGAAATTATATCAAAGGAGCCCGGCGTAAAGTACCGCGGATTCTTTATAAACGATGAATGGCCCTGCTTCGGCAGCTGGGTGTTCAACAAATTTGACGGCTTTACTGCCGAGATGTACGACCATGTTTTTGAGCTTTTGCTGCGCCTTAAGGGCAATTATTTGTGGCCTGCGATGTGGACGTCCTCCTTTGCGCTTGACGGGCCCGGGAGTTTGAGCGAAGAACTCGCGAACATTTACGGCGTGGTTATGGGCGCGTCGCACCACGAGCCCTGCCTGCGTGCAAGCGAGGAGTGGGACATTGTCCGCGGCGAGGACTCGCAGTACGGCAACGACTGGAATTATTATATCAACAAGGAAGGCTTGTTAAAATACTGGGAAGACGGGCTTAAAAGAAGCGGTAAGTACGAGAAAATCATCACCATCGGTATGCGCGGCGAGCGCGACAGCTCCATGCTCGGAGATAACGCTACACTTAAGGATAATATTGATTTGCTCAAAGATATAATCACAAATCAGCATCGGTTAATCCGCGGGAATGTGAATGAGAATTTAGAGGAAGTTCCGCGTCTGCTTGCGCTTTACAAGGAAGTCGAGGAGTATTTTTACGGAAACGAAGAGGTTACGGGCTTAAAAGACTGGGTGGAGCTCGACAACGTTATTTGTATGCTGTGCGAGGACAATTTTGGTTTTATGCGGACGCTGCCGACCGCAGATGTGCGTGAACGCAAGGGCGGCTGGGGAATGTATTACCACTTTGATTATCACGGCGGACCTATTTCCTACGAATGGATGCCGTCCACGGCTTTCGAGCGGACCTGGGAGCAGATGAGCATGGCGTACGACTACGGGATTCGGGATGTTTGGATTGTCAACGTCGGCGACGTGAAAGGCAACGAGGTTCCGCTTGCTTACTTCATGGAGCTCGCCTATGATTTTGAGAAGCGGGGGACAAGCGCGCCGAATTCTATTGACCGGTACACGGAAATGTGGGTCAATAAAACGTTTCCGGGTGTCCCCGAAGAAACCCGCGAGCTTATTCCCGCTGTTTTGCAACTGTACATAACGATGAACGCCATGCGCCGCCCCGAAGCGCTCAACGCCGATATTTATCACCCCTGCCATTACGGCGAGGCGGACAGAATACTGGGGCTTACGGATAGTATCGAGGAGCTTTCCGAGAGCATATTTTCGTCGCTTTCTGGAGCGGAAAAAGACGCTTACTACAGTTTAATCGGGCTGCCCGTAAATGCAAGCGTTAACCTTGTGCGCATGCACCTTTATGCAGGGAAGAACGCGCACTACGCAAAGCAGGGCAAGACGGTTGCTAATAAATACGCGGATTTAGTTACCGGATGTATCGAAAAGGACCGTGCGATTATGCAGGAATTCGGGAGCTTTAAAAACAGCAAGTGGATAGGAATGGAGCAGGAGCAGCACATCGGCTTCGTCACCTGGAACGAGGACAACTGCCGCTATCCGCTGCGCGTGACGGTCGAGCCTGCATATAAGCCGCGCATGACGGTTTCCCGCGCTGACCGCGAGGAAATTTATCATAAAACCTATGGAAATCCTATGACGATTAAAATTGACGATTTTCTTTACGCGGGAACCTGCTCGGTTGTTCTTGAGATTGCAAACGACGGCGTCGGCAGTATTAATTACATCATTGAGGCCGATGCCGGTGTTATTCCCGATTGGCTTGAAATCAGCTCTATGAGCGGAACTGCAGAGCTTCAAGATGAATTGGTTTTAAGTATTAACCGTGAGAAACTGACCGGTGAAATTCAAAAATCAAGATTTTTAATTAAAGATGAAGAAACCACAGTCGCTGTTGAAGTGCGGGCGCGTAATGTAAACACGAGCGGTCTGCCGCCCATGACGTTCCTTGAAAATAAAGGCGTAACAGTTATGCATGCTAATCATTTCTGCGCAAAGAATCATGCAGGCGAAGCCGGCTTTACAGAGCTTGAAAATTACGGCAGAAGCGGTGTCGGAATGAAAGTTTTCCCGACCACCGCAGACTTCGGTGAAGCTGATGAAAAACCCTCGCTTACTTATCGCTTGCTTGTGCCGGAAGCGGGTGATTATATAGTGCAGGTCTGGACGACTCCGACGAATCCCGTGAAGAATAAAAGCCCTCTGCGCTTCATGTTAAATGAGCAGGTGTTGACTTCCGTTCAGGCAGACTTCCGCGCGGGAAGCCCCGGCGACCGGTGCTGGTGTCAGGGAGTGCTTGATAATATCCGCGTTACGAAAACTACGCTCAAGCTTGAAGCGGGCGTGCAGGAAATTACCATAAGTGCTCTTGAGGCGGGATTAGTGCTTGAGAAACTTCTCGTTCACAAGAAAAAAAGCGAACCCGGGAAATCGTACCTGGGTCCGCCGGAAAGTTTTTATGTTAAATGATTTTCAATGCATCGAACCGGTCCGATTTAATAATAACTGCGGCGGCTTTAAAGCCGCCGCAGTTATTTAGTTTGAGAGGTTAATCAGTCCATGCTGTTGTTAAGCATATTTGTTTTTTCAATAAGCTCGGAAATCTTGTTAGACACACGTTCAACGTCCTGCATGCAGTTATTGATATTTTTTCCGTCCTGAATCATGTTGCTGACGCCGTCTTTCATTTGTTCGACGGACGCCATAAGCTCGTCGACCGTTATTTTTATTGTTGAAATTATAGTTGATACATTTTCGATTGAATGGCTGATTTGCTTGTTGCAGCTGTCCGCTTCCTTGACGGATTCAGCGGAATTTCCGGCAAGGCTTCTTACTTCTTCTGCAACGACTGCGAAGCCCTTGCCCATTTCGCCCGCGCGCGCCGCTTCAACACTGGCGTTGATGGATAAAATGTTAATCTGCCGTGCGATGTTGTTTACGCTTGCGGTCATGTCGTTGTAGCTCTTGACGTTTTCGTTAATCATCTCCATAGCTTCGTTAATGTTAACAGAAAGCTCTTCAAGCTTAGCAAGCTTTACAGCCGTTTCAGACATATTATCCGAGCAGGACGCACCCGTATCGTCTATGGCTTGCGCCTCGGTCTTAACTGCGGAAATATCCAGGTTCAGGTCGCTTGCAACGGTTCGGAGTTCGTCCGCGACAATAGCGAATTCGCTGAGAAGCCGGTTGATTTTTTCCGATTGCTTGCGGGCTTTATAGGCTGCATATTCAAGGCAGTTGTCCTGAGTGGCGAAGCCTTTGAACACGGCGGTTGCCATTTGCGTACAGGTTTCAAATCCGCAGGCGTGACAGTTAAATTCACGGTCATGTTTTGTAAATTTGCCCATTGAGTTAAATATGTCGTCGAGCTGCTTTGTCGACGGGAGCGGAATGTTGTAAGGTATGGCTTTATATCCGCGGCAGAAATCACCGAGATTCAATGTGCGGTTGAATTTCATGAAAAGTTTATCCATGCCGGCTATTGTCTGGCGGTTTTTTCTTTTAACGGTGTGGTTTTCGACGCCGCGCATGACGCTGTCGATTTTAAATATACTGGCGTGCGTACCTACGCCGGGGCCGGTACAGCAGCCGTGGGCGCAGGACAGCACATCGAATACCGCGGGCAGTGCGCCGGGGCTTTCGTTGGCATAATTATCAAGGGTACGGTAAACTCCGGGAGGGCCCTCGGCGTTAATTACGCTGAGCTTCGGGGCGTAGAGCTTGAGGTTGTCCTTCAAGCCGCCCGGACGAGGATAAAATGCTCCCGCCATGCCCTGAAACGAGTCGAACTCGAATTTAGAGTGGCCGCTTCTCGCGATGGAAATATTATTGCTTTCTATGTACCGGCGCAGCTTCCCGAATGTCACGTTATAATCGGCGAGCCCCGTTTGGTCGTATTCGTCTTTTTTTGCGATACAGGGGGAGAGAACCGCGATTTTTATATTCCCGTGCTTTTTTCTGAGGTAGACAGACGTACACATCATCGGGCTGTGCACCGGCGACATATAGGGTATAAGCTGGTGTGCATACCTCTGCACATAATTCACAATCGCGGCGCAGGGCTGAGAAATGATTTTCTTGCCCGGGTTTTTCTTTACATAAACCAAGTGCGCCCAGGTACATATATCCGCGCCGAAGCTGACGTCGTATACGTATTTTACGCCCTTATCGCGCAGCCACTGCAGAACGTGCCGCCAGTAACCGTCGAAAGCGATTTTAACCGCGGGGGCGACTATAACCGCGACACCGTTGCCGATATTGCGAATAAATTCAAGCGTGTCGTCCGTATAGTCACGCGCACCGTGAGTGCACGCGTGGATACATTCGCCGCACTTTATACACATTTCATGGTTGACGTTTATACCGGTTGTGCCGTCTCCTTTAATCTGGCTAATATTGGCGTCGCCCACGGGACAAGCTCTGATACAGGAATTACATCCCACGCATTTTTCATCGATGTATGTAATCATGCGCAATACCCCTTAAAATTTATTTTTAACAGACAATTTTGCTACCCGTAATTATATCATATAAAAAGTCATTTGTCAATAAAAACATAAAAATAATGAAGAAATATGACGAGTGCTACAGCTCCTTTGTATTCAGAACAACCTCGGCATAAATGGACGCCACGATTTGATACAGTTCGGGCGGGACCATCGCCCCGCTGTTGAGCATGACGAGGAGCGCGGCTGTGCTGTCGTCGCGGTAAATCGGCACGCCGTTCTCGTCAGCTATGTTGACGATTTTCTGTGCCAGCTCGCCGAGCCCCGACGCAACCACCACCGGCGCGAAGTTGAGCTCGGGGTTATATTTCAAGGCTACCGCGGCTTTCTGCCCGTAACCCGGCGGATTCCTGCGCTTTGACATTTTAAATAAGTCCTTTCTTCACTATCGAGAAATGAAAAGTTTCGTTTTCCCTGTTTTAGTACCTAATTAATATAAGCTTTTAAACACGATTCTTCACTATCGAGAAATGAAAAGTTTCGTTTTCGCCGTTTCGGTACTTAAATTAATATAAGCTTTTAAATACGATATTTAAGCCATTACGTTAAAGCCTGTTCTTCTCTCAAGTATATTTGGGAAAATCTGGGTTAAATCATGCGGCTTGACGAGCGGGCCCGTGCGGATTTCTTTTGTTGTGTAGCCCGCCTGCGCGATAATCCTGCCGACCTTACCGAGAAGCGGCACAGACTTTTCCGCGAAGCTCTCGGGGTAGAAGAACGCGAGGTTCACATCCGGGCCGTCCGCATATAAGTCAATCTCGAAGCGCCCCGATGCCTCCACCTCGAAAGTCAGAAACAAATGATACTTGCATTTTCCGCCGGAAGCTTTCGCCGCGCCGTTTTCCTCGTCGGCGTCCACCCAGAGCTCGCCGAAAGATTTCACGCCGTCAACATCGAGCGGTATTATATAATGAGCCAGCGGAGTGAACACGCCCGGCGCGTTAATAAGGCTTTGCAACAAATTAGAAGCGTTGTAGTTGTTGAGTGTCTTTATGGCGGCGTGGTCAATGTTTTTCTCCACGAACTCGATAAGTTGCTTTAGCGTGGATTCTTTAGCGGCTTCCGGGTTTTCCTTGCCCTCCGCCGACAGGGGAGGCTGTGCGTCTTCCTTAGGCAGCGGCAGTTCGCCTTTGTCAACCATAACGTTAATTACATCGGTCAGAAACTCGTAAAGCGTCTGCCGCTCGGGGATGTCGGGCATATTGCGAAGAATATCGTTGAGGTAGGTGACAAGCTTGCTTATATCGTCAATCCGTGCAAGCTCTGCGCTCAGAACCGTCTTCATTTCAGGGTTTTCAGAACCGGTGAACAACGATTCAAGCATATTCCGTACGGTTCCCATGCCGCTGCTCTTGCCGAGCAGAAAGCTCCTCACTAAAGAAGTGAGCCTGTCCGCGTCTATGTTTAGGTTACGCAGAAAATTCTCGTCGCTTGCCGCCTCGCCGATATAGCGGGCGACCGTGCTTTGTTCGGGCTGCTCGGACAGTTTAATTGCCGGCGCGTCTTTCGGAGCGGGCGGGAGCCCGGTTTCCTTATATGCTTTAAAAGCCTCGTCGGCCTCCTGCATACCGCTTTTGCCGAGCAGCTTTTGCATTAGCTTGCCGAAGGCGTCGGTCAGCTCCTCACGCATGCGGAAGCCGGAAACCTGTGTCAGCAGCTGGGCGAAATACTCGTTCATGACTGCTTTGTTGGTGTTATATCTTGAAAGATTGTGCACAATCAGCGGTATAAGCACCTGAACCCGTTCGTTGTTGAGCAGGCTTTCGGATACGTTCTTGGCGAGAAAAAGTGTCTCACTTTTAAGCTGCTCGAAGTTTTCCCGCGCATCGCCACCCGCCCAGCGCTCGGCAAGCGTCGACAAGTCCGCCGAAAGCACTTTATTCGGGGAGAAATACTGCGACAAAAACTTCATGTTTGAGGACAGCGCGTTCAGTATTTCGTTTTGATTGCGTGCGAAATTAACCGCCTTGAGCATGTTTCCGATTGCGTTTTTAAGGTCTTCGGTATTGGGCTTGCTTTCCGCTCCGCCGGCAATGTACCGTAAAAGGTCAAAGAATTTGTCATCGCCGAACAGGGTAGTGCTTTGCTCCTGAGATATAAGCTCCGATACAATCGCTTCCGGGCTGATGAACAAAGATTGCATCAGCTTTTCGAGCTCACCGTGAAGCTCGGTGTAGCCGTTGGATTCGGCCACGGCGAGCAGGTCTAAGTTTAATATTTGCTTGAGCGACTCCACAGCCATGGTCGGGTCTTTGTTGAGCTTGACCAGCATGGGCAGGAAGTCTTTTTGCTCGAGGTTTGCGCCTTTTCGTCCGGCTTCGCGGTCGGAAGCCGAGGCGGTTTCGAGCGGATTCATCAGCTGGATTATGTCAAACTGCTCGCCTCCCAAGCCCGCCTGCTTACCGGCGAGGTTGCTTTGGGAGTACTGCTTATTGGATATAGGATTGGAAATTTGTGGGATTACCGCCATGATTACAGCCCCCTTTATCCCTATATTAACATATTTTTTCGGAATTAGCAAACTTTTTTGTTAAAAAATATTTGAAAAATTTAAAGTGTTCACAGTTTAGTAACAAATAACGCGAGAAGTTATGTTATAATTACGTTAATGATACATAAGAACTGAGCCGCTGCGACTATATCCCTGCAGAATTGGGAAAGCGAAACATTCTAATTAAAAATACTAAATGAAAGGACTATATTAAAATGTCTAAAATTGAATCCGGCATGGAGTCCATGATTGATATGTATATCTTCGAGACCAACACCCTGCTCGAACAGCTTGACGAAATTTTACTTAAAACCGAGGAAGCGCAGACGTTTACGGAAGAGGATATAAATGAAATCTTCCGCATTATGCACACCGTCAAGGGTTCGTCCGCCATGATGGGGTTCGACGAGCTGCAGTATCTTGCGCATAAGGGCGAGGAGTTATTCTTTATAATACGGGAAAAACCCGACGGGCTTGAGGACGTAAGTTTTATTTACGACCTTGTTTTCCGTATGTCCGACCTCTTTAAAGCCGAGGTAGAGCTAATCCAGGGCGAGGAGGAATACGAGGCGACCGACTTCTCCGACGTTATAAAAGACCTCGAAAAAGGCGCGGCAATGCTGACCGACGGGGCGCACCCCTCACCCACCTCCGAAGTCGGTACATATGCGGACGTTGAAAAAGAAAAAGCAGTCGCCTGCTCCGGCGAGGGCGTCATGACAGTGCGCATTTTCTTCCAGGAAGGCTGCAAGATGGAGAACCTGCGTTCTTTCATGCTGCTTAATAAAATCCGTGAGGAAGCCGATGTCAAGAGCTTCCATCCCGCCGACCTTGAGGGCGACCCGAACGCAAGCGACGTCATTATTGAAGAGGGCTTCACTGTGACGTTCAAGTCTGAGCACGACGACAACGACTCGGTTTTGAAGCTTATAGAAAACGCAATCAACGTAGAATCCTACGAGGTTATGGACAGCGGCGGTTCCGAAAAAAGCAGCGCTGCTCCCTCGGCCGACGATAATGTGCCGGTGCCTGCAGCGCCCGAACCGGCGGCTCCTGTTATTGAAAATGTTCCCGTACCTGCGCCTGTGATTGCCAAGGCTCCCGCGCCGGAACCCGCTCCTGCGCCGGTGACGCCAACAGCAAACACCAATCAGGCAGCGCAGCTAAATTCCGGTAAGCAAAGCATTATCAGCGTAAATCTTGCGAAGCTCGACCAGCTTCACGATATAGTAGGCGAAATTATCACGACCGAATCCATGGTAATTTCCAACCCCGAGCTTGAGGGGCTGAAGCTCGAGAGCTTCCTCAAGTCTGCGCGTGAACTTAAAAAGCTTACCGACGAGCTTCAGGACACGGTAATGTCAATCCGCATGGTTCCGCTCGCAGGGCCTTTCCAGAAGATGAACAGAATCGTCCGCGACATGAGGATGAAGCTCGGAAAGGACGCGGAGCTCAAAATCGAGGGCGAGAACACGGAAGTCGACAAAACCATCGTCGACAGCCTTAACGACCCGCTGATGCACCTTGTCCGCAACTGCATGGACCACGGGATTGAAAACAGCGTCGAAGAGCGCGTCGAAAAGGGCAAGCCCGCAAAAGCCACGGTAACGCTTAACGCGGTCAGCTCGTCGGGAGAGGTAATCATCACCGTCAGCGATGACGGCAAGGGCATAGACTGCGAAAAGGTTCTCAGAAAAGCGTCAAGCAACGGGCTGCTGATGAAGCCGGAAAGCGAATATACCGAGCGTGAGATTCAGCAGATGATTCTGCTGCCCGGCTTCTCGACGAACGACGTAGTGACCGAGTTCAGCGGCAGAGGCGTCGGCATGGACGTAGTACGCGACAACATCGAAAAATGCGGAGGCACGCTGACGGTTGAAAGCAAACAGGGCTTCGGAACTACCTTTATAATAAAAATTCCGCTGACGCTTGCGATTATCCAGGGCATGGAAGTCAAGGTTGACGATACGGTGTTCGCAATTCCGATTTCCACAATCAGACAAAGCTTTAAAGTCCGTAACGACGAGATAATCCAGGACACTCAGCGCGGCGAAATGATTATGATACGCGGCGAATGTTATCCGATTATGCGCCTGCACGAGAAGTTCGCGATTCCGAGCGAAATCACCGACTTCGAGGACGGAATTCTCCTGCTTGTTGAAACCGACGGCAAAAGCGTCTGCCTCTTTGCCGACAGGTTAATCGGAGAGCAGCAGGTAGTTGTAAAGCCGTTCCCGCAATATCTCAGCAGATATAATATTAAAGGCGCGGGCTTGTCCGGCTGTACAATTATGGGCGACGGAAGCATATCATTAATTATAGACGTTGCAAATCTTATAGAGGCGTATTAACGGTAATTCCAAAGGAATTATTGTCGCAGAGGCAAAGCCTTTGCACGCCGCGAAGCGAGTAGCGTTAAGCATTGGATTAATTAAGTGCTTAACGAAATTAAAACGTAGGAGGTAAAGTATTGTGGCAAACGGAAGTTCATTATTTGCGCAAAACATAAAGACTTCGGATAAAAAAGGCGGACGCGTCGAAAAGGAAGAGGAAATCACCAAGGCTCTGACCTTTGCAATCGGCGAGCAGGTTTACGGGGTTGAGATTCCATATGTTCTGGAGATTCTCGGCGTGCCGAAAATCACGCGGGTTCCCTGCGCGGAGGTGCCTTACTTCATTAAGGGCATCATCAACGTGCGCAGCAAGGTTGTGCCTGTGGTCAATATGCGCTCCTGCTTCGGCAAGGAGGAAATTGAGTACAACGAAAAGACCTGCACGATTATCGTTGCGCTCAAGGACATAACCGTAGGGCTGATTGTTGACGAAGTTTTGGAGGTTCTTTCTGTCATGCAGAAAAACATAGCTAAAACACCGGACTTAAATAACGTTAACGAGAACAAATTTATTGAATATATTCTTGAAATGCAGGACGGAATCAAGCTTATACTTGATATAAAGAAAATTATCTTCGACCATGACTTGATGCTCAGCCTGGCGTAGATAGACTGAAGATTATAAGTATAAAATAATTAAAAAAGCAGGTTTTAAAGTTTGAAAATAAACACAACTGAATCGGGGAAAACGTTGTTTTCATTCCAATTTTGTGAAGAAAGGACTTAATTGAAATAATTATGATAACACCACCAAAATTATCCGATGCCGATTTTAAGCGGCTGACTGACTATGTACTTAAAAAGTACGGCATTAACCTCACGCAGAAGAAGGTTCTCGTTGAGGGCAGGCTCGCCAGCACGATTAAGCAGCGCGGGTTTGACACGTTCACAAGTTTTATTGATATGATTTTCGCCGACAGAACCGGCACGGAAATGATAAACTTGCTGAACAAGCTGACCACGAACCATACGTTTTTCCTGCGTGAAAAAGAGCACTACGACTTCATGAAAGACGTCGCTCTGCCTTATATCGAGAAAACCAAAAAGGACCACAGGGTTAACGTCTGGAGCGCGGCCTGCTCGAGCGGTGAGGAGCCGTACACAAACGTAATGGCGCTGCTTGAATACTTCGGGCATAAATCTTCTCAGTGGAGAATTGAGCACCTCGCGACCGATATATCCGAGCGGGTTATGAGTAAGGCCAAGGAAGCCGTATATCATCAGGACTCCATGAAAAATCTGCCCGACGTGTGGAAGCGCAAATACTTCACGGCGGCAGGCAACGACTGCTTTAAGGTTTCGCCCGAGGT
>Ga0123353_10001463_pt1 | contig 28907 bp, 25 predicted proteins | sample TergutLab28metaG_3_FD_92763 | JGI IMG/M metagenome (GOLD analysis project Ga0123353, IMG submission 92763) | Labiotermes labralis P3 segment gut microbial communities from Petit-Saut dam, French Guiana - Lab288 P3 | ecosystem: Host-associated > Arthropoda: Insects > Digestive system > Gut ...
GGGCAACAATAAGGGACTTGACGGTAAAAATGACAATACAGTTTTGCTTTTATTTAATATGATAAAAACTCTTGGAGAAAAAGTGCCAACCGAAAAATATTATATTATCTGTTAATCTACAAAGCAGGCTATGCTAAAACAAAGTTGTCTAGGATTCAATTCTTTATGTCGCTAAGAAAGAGCCAAGAAAAATGTCTGACTATAATTACGATTCGGTAGTGTTTCTGGCGGGGCTGGCTGGTGTGATATTCTTACTTTTGTTCGCTATAGTTAATAATTTAATGAAAATCCTAGGGATAAGCACATGGTAAAATTGTGCGAACCGAAAATCTCTGGAGCATACTGGGTAAATCGTATCACCTATAAATGTAAAAAATGCGGAAACGTTTTTGAGATAATATTTGAAAACGGTAATGAGTTAGTGAAATTTGAAGAAATCAATGGAAACGAAGTAAGATGGCTACCTACTTATGATAAAGGAGGGTATCTTGATTTGATGACAAAATTGATAGGGTATTCTTCAGGAGATGAAATTACAATGGCGAAAACAAAGGCTTTCATACAAGAATTAAATAAGCATTGTGAACATGGAAAAACCGGTAATGGTTTTGATCTTAGCACGACGAAATTTGAGTGTCCAAGCTGTAAATCTAAAGATAAAGAGACTCTGAAGGAAGATGTATTGACTAATCCAAAGCTGCCTTGGTTGCAAATATCTTGCGATTTAATAATGGAAGACCAATAAAACCATTGAAACTTACCATTTTTATTTCCCAAATAATGAGATTGATAGTATGAGAAAAAATGAAAAACAAGTTTATGCGGTTTTAGATTTGATTTTCAATAGTGATTTTAATGTTGGTCTGCGGCGGTAAAACATGAGTAGTTTGTGATGCCGTATATGGACTAGTTAAAAAACAAGGCAAAAAATTAAGACCTTTGTAGCATAGTATCCCTCAAAGTCAATGTGGTATGCTGAGGGATACTATGCTTGAATATCTTAAACGTCTAATGTTAGATACCGTTTCTGCTGTTGTCTGGCAATGACGATTCCAAACAATCCTTTTACAAAAATAAAACGGCATATGTTCGGATTTGAAAGGTGATATGCAAAAATGAATATTATTAATAAAATTGATAGCTTTGGTTGGGCAGATTGGTCACTTCATGATTTTAATATTAATTATGAAAGGGTGTCTATAGAAATATCTTTTGAGCCCATAGGATATTACAATGAAGATGGTACAATAAACAAAAACTATACTGGCGAAGAACAACTCGTAATAATTCATTGCAACAATTTTATAGGTTTCTCTTTTGTTGGTCATTGGGATGAAAGTGTTATTGAAGATATCACTATTGAACAAACGGGAAATTTAATTACTAACTCGTTGCAAGAAGTAAAGCATCTTTATGGAGATCCCCCATTTACACTAGGCGGAGGAATTAAAAAAATTGACAGCTTATGGTATCAGCTAAATATCAAATTAATTGATGGCAATATTATCAAAGTAGCTTGTGATAGTTTTGAGATCGAAAGCAATACTAACAATCTTCAGGCGTATTTTTCATAATCCGAATAAAAAACGTACGCGTACGGCAACACAGATCTCTATACAAAAAATGGTCTGCGGCGAGAAAACATGAGTGGTTTGTGATGCCGTATATGGACTAGTTAAAAAACACGGCAAAAAGTTAAGACCTTTGTAGTATAGTATCCCTCAAAGTAAGAAGTGGTATGCTGAGGGATACTATACTTGAATATCTTAAACGTCTAATGTTAGATACCGTTTCTGCTGTTGTCTGGCAATGACGATTCCAAACAATCCTTTTACAAAAATAAAGCGGCAGATGTTCGGATTTGAAAGGTGATATGCAAAAATGAATATCGTCGATAAAATTAGTGGTTCATGGGCAGACTGGACGTTTGAAGATTTTAATATTAATTATGAAAAAGTGTCTATAAAAATATCTTTTGAGCCCATAGGATATTATAATGCGGATGGTACGGTAAATAAAAACTACACTGGCGAAGATCAACATGTAACAATTCATTGTAACAATTTTATAGGTTTCTCTTTTGTTGGTCATTGGGACGAAAGTGCTGTTGAATCTATTAAGATTGAACAAACAGGAGATTTAATTACTAGCTCATTACAAGAAATCAAGCGCCTCAATGGAGACCCTCCAGTGCCTTTATTGGGCGGAGGACTTAAGAATATTGACGGTCAATGGTATCAGTTAAATCTTAAACTGGATGATGGCAATATAATTAAGGTAGCTTGCGAAAGTTTTGAAGTTGAAAGCAATAATTACGATCTTCAGGTGTATTTTTCATAATCTCAGAAGGTGAAAGTAGGTATATGTTTAGGCAAATGAATAATATTGACAGAGTAGCCCAAGGAAACCAGAATGTATTTTTAACAGCATTTGATAATGTCAAACAGGCAGTCATTAGTAACCCTGCCATGCTAACCAAAAAATATTGGTTGTGATGATAAATGGAGGATGTATAAAATGGAATATTATTTGATAATGTTAGATGGCGAAAAAGGTGATAATAAGTATATTTTTGCTGAGCCGTGCGCAGATGTTGAAGACCAGTATATGTTCCAAAATGGGAAAATCATCAAAGAATGGGAACCTATGCAGTTTGAATGTGATCTTAGAAAAGGTTCTGTTGTTATAGAATATTTAGGCAATTCTTTTGGTTGGGATATATTCTCTGAAAAAGCGCTGGAATTGCTTGGCGATCTTATCAACAACGATGTGCAATTATTGCCTGTTAAAGTTATAAATAAAGCTACCGGACAGGAAATAGGCAAATATTTTGTTGTGAATGTGCTCCCATTTCTTGACGCACTGGACTTAGAAAACTCTGTATATAATTACTATGATATTGATATTGATGGTAGAAAAGAAAAATGGTTATCAGTGATAAAATATGGTATCAAAAAAGCAAAAGTAGCAGAGCACCACATCTTTAGACTTAAGGAATCTTCTTCGGATGTTTTTGTTTCAGAAAAATTCAAGAAAATAGTAGAAAAAACAAAATGTTGGGAATTGACTTTCAGAGAGTAAAAGTAAGTTAAGCGGTATTAATACGGTAATGTTTGATCCGCTTACTTCAAAGGAGAAGGGGTCTGCGTTGGAATTTGTTCAGTGGGTTTTGATAGCATATGCATAGAAAGGAGATTTCTATGCCAAGCAATAATGCAAAGTACTTCCAGAAAACAAGAGGACAGACAGCTAAGTTTATTATTAAACCCGGCAGTCCATGGGAAAACGGCTTTTGTGAGAGTTTTAATTTCAGGATACGAGAAGAGCTTTTAAACGGAGAACTCTTTGACAATCTCTATGAGGCCGAAGTATTGACCAAGCGCTGGGCAAAATACTACAATACAATCAGGCCGCACTCAAGTCTTGGCAGCAGGCCGCCTGTTCCGAAGACTATTATCCCACGACAGGCAGTAACGGCTAACTGAGGTGTTTTAATGATGAGTTTAGTAGGCGTGAGTTTGGGGGTTATTTTGGCGCAACTAATGAGTTTAGCTTGCTTAGTTGGCATAATATGGCTGTTAGTCTTCTTGGTTCAAAGAAACAAAAAGCAGCGCCAAGAAGAACTGGATAAACTAATAGACTCAAAAGTAGAAATCAAGTTGAAAGAACTGCAACAAACTCAGAACTTGCCGTCCAACCAAGATACCGACGAAAGCACTACTTCTTAGGAAACCCAAAAAGGCAACGAGAGACGATCTTGCAGCAGACAGTTTAAAAATAAAGATTTATATAATTGTATTGGAAGAAATAAGATAAAACTACAAAAGGCTGTATGCTCTATGGCGATTGATTTCAAAAAGACGCAAAAAGAATTATATCAACCTAGCGCAAAACCGTCCATCATTAAAATACCAGAAATGGTTTTCATTATGATTGACGGGCGCGGTGACCCAAACATCAGTGAAGAATATCAGACCTCGTTGGAAGTCCTTTATGGATTGTCTTACGCTGTTAAGATGAGTAAAATAAGCGGTAATCAACCTAAAGGATACTATGATTTCGTCGTTCCTCCATTAGAAGGTTTATGGTCAACAGATACGGGTATTTTTGAGCCTAGCGTAACAGAAAAAAGCATGTTTCGTTGGACTTCCATGATACGGATGCCAGAGTTTGTTACGCCTGAAGTTTTTGAAGCAACAAAAACCAACCTTATAAAAAAGAAACCCGATCTTGATTTGTCGTTTGTTCATCTTGAAGTTTTCAATGAGGGGCTTTGCGCTCAGGTTATGCACGTCGGCTCTTATGACAACGAACCGGAAACTATTTTTGCCTTAAAAACATTCATAGCTGCTTCTGGATATAGGCTTGACCTTTCAGGGAAACGCAAACATCATGAATTATATTTAAGCGACCCGCGCAAAACATCTCACGATAAGTTAAAAACAATTATTCGCTATCCGATAATCAAGTGATATTATAGATCATTTGTTAGAGAAATTAAGCGGCGCCAATTATGAAAGCTGGTTTAATCGTAAGCAAAATATCAAAGTTAAAATGACTTTGATATTTTGTTTAATTGTTTAGATTAGGACTTATTTAAATATCTTATTAATGTTGATAATAATAGTTGCTGTCACTTGTCTATAGTCCAGAAGTTTTATAAAAATAGCTTGTATGGCCATATTTCTATACTCGTGTTGTTTTTAAAAGCTTTACGCCAAGTACTTTATATTGTGATGTTAAAACATATATAATGTACAAGATACTTCTTTGTAGGTCAGAAAAAGCGTAATGGCTAGCCATATAGAACAGATTAAACAAAAACTGGATATTGTAGAATACATTGGATACGATGTAGATTTTAAAAGGGCCGGCCGCCTTTTCAAGGCTTGTTGTCCTTTTCACGAGGAGAAAACCCCTTCTTTTATAGTAGACCCAGAAAAGCAAACTTGGCGTTGCTACGGCTCTTGCCAAGAGGGCGGCGACCTGTTTGCTTACGTTATGAAAAAGCAAGGTTTAGAGTTTGGGGAAACTTTGCGCCTGTTAGCTGAGCGTAGCGGAATAGAACTGCCCTCCCATTATTCCCCCGAAGAAACTAATAAACAAAAACGTCTTTACGATATTAATACCGCCGCCCAAAATTACTATTTTGACCTGCTACTAACCAGCCCACAAGCCGAAAAAGCCCGCATTTATCTAAATAAACGCCAAATAACTGATAAGTCTATTGTAGATTTTAAACTGGGCTATGCCCCATCCGACGGTAAATCTTTAGTAAACTATTTAAAAGAACGTAATTTTAGCGAAAATGAAATGGCCGAAGCTTCACTTGCCGTACGACATGATAGCAACAGTATGTTTTTTGACCGCTTTAAAGATGTTATTACTTTCCCCATAAGTGACCGCAACGGTCGCTGCGTTGGTTTTGGTGTACGCATTATGGACAATACTTTATTGCAAAGCGGTCATGCTAAATATGTTAACACTGCCCAAAACCGCTTATTTGACAAAAGTAATCTGCTGTACGCTTTGCATTTGGCTGCTCCGCACATACGCACTCAAAATCAAGCTGTCATTATGGAAGGCTATTTTGACGTAATTGCCGCTCACCAGGCAGGCTACCAAAACTGTGTAGCTTCAATGGGCACCGCTGTTACTGAAAAACAAACAGAGCATATAAAGAAACTAACCGCTAATTTAATACTAGCTTTAGATAATGATAAAGCCGGACGTGAGGCCGCTCAAAAAAGCGCACCGCTAGAAAACATTATGGATGGCGAAATACGTATTTTACATATCAAGGACGGTAAGGATCCTGACGAATATTTAAAATCCCATGCCGAAAACTGGCCGGCCTTAATTAAACAGGCTGTACCGGTTATTGATTATATACTGGAGATTGAAAAACAAAAAGTAGACCTTGCCACTCCCAGCGGCAAAAGCACTTTATCTAAGGCCATGCTGCCGGTAATTTATAATATTAAAGACAGTGTGCGTCAAGCCCACTATTTAAATAATCTTGCCACACTGGTAAGTTTAAACGCTGATGCCTTACGTAAAGAAATGCAAAGAATTGACGCTGTCAATAAAAAAAGAGAAGAAGGAAATACTGCAGAATCTTTAGCCGTTAAAGACAATCATACTGCTATAGAGAATTATCTGTTATCTTTACTTGCTCAGCATGAATATCTCATAGAAGCTTGTTTAGCTGAAGAAAAATATTTTAATGATACCCTTAATAAGGCTATATACACTAAACTTAAAAGGGAGTATAATAGCAACTTTATTGCACAGTTAGACGTTATATCTAGTGAGCGCTGGCAGTCTTTTAAAGAAAGACCTTTACCGGCCGGAGATAACAAGGCTAAGATGCAAGACTGTTGCCGGCGTTTAAAACTTAGATATCTTAAAGAACAGGAAGAACTTAAGAGCGCCGTGTTAGCTTCTGCTAAGGCACACGATTTCCAAGATGAATTAGCTCATTTAAAATCTTTAGGTATAGAAGAAGCGCAAGCACTCAAAGAGACTTTCAGACAAAAACATAGGAGGTAAAAGTGGATAAAGAAGAGACATTAGATGACGAAGAAGAGCAAAAATTAGACGCAAAAACAGAACCCGAAGAAGAACTTGGAGAGTTTGGAGAAGATTTGGACCCTACTGCCGAAGATATGCTGGATGTAGAGGAAGAAGATAGCGATGAAGATATTGAAGAGGTTGGCGGCGAACTGGCCTGGAGTAACCTTGAAGAACAAGGTGTAGTAGATGACCCGGTACGCCTGTATTTGCATGAAATAGGCCGCGTACCGTTGCTGTCAGCGGCTGATGAAAAGAGGTTGGCGCGCACCATGGAAGAAAGCCGCCGTTTAAACGAAATACAGAAAAAACATATTGAAGAATACGGTAAAGAACCTTCGCCGCAGGAAAGCATTATGCATATGCTGCGCGATTTGGCCAAAGCGGTAGACATTATAGGTTATGTGCAGGCAGAGCTCCGCATTAAAGCCACTGGCATATTTAAAATAGATGTTTTCAGCTCTGAGCTGCATCTTAATATAGACAGCGAAATAGACCAGAATATGGTCAAAAAAATCGCCGAAGAGCATGGTTTAGAATCGGCTTTTGTTGAGCAATCAATTATAGACTTATCTCTTAATTCCAACCTCATGCCTCAGGAGGTACTGGACCTTATTCCCGATAGTATGCCGCTAGAAGGCATTAAGACTCTTTCACACGACGAAAAGTTTATAAAGCAAGTAGATATATATAACCCTATCTTTAAGCGTCGTTTTGAAGATCTGATTCGCGAAGCCGATAAAAGCGAACGCCACTTGGTGGAAGCCAACTTGCGCTTAGTAGTGTCAGTAGCTAAAAAACACATAGGGCGCGGCATGCCGCTTTTAGATCTTATACAGGAAGGCAATATAGGCTTAATACGCGCTGTGGAAAAATTTGATTATCACCGCGGCTATAAGTTTTCCACCTATGCTACTTGGTGGATACGTCAGGCTATTACCCGTGCCATAGCCGACCAGGCACGTACCATCCGTATTCCAGTACATATGGTAGAAACTATTAACAAACTGCTGTCCACCAGCCGCCAGCTCTCGCAAAAACTAGGGCGCGAGCCTACCCCTAAAGAAATAGCTAAAGAAATGGATCTGCCGGTAGAAAAGGTGCGCGAAATAAGTAAGATCTCCCAACTGCCTATTTCTTTGGAGTCACCCATCGGCGAAGAAGAAGACAGCCATTTAGGTGATTTTATTGAGGATCAAAACGCTTTAGCCCCACCAGATGCTGCCAGCAGACAGCTTCTAAAAGAGCAGATATATAATGTGCTCAGCAGTCTTACTTCTCGTGAAAGAAGAGTGCTGCAATTGCGTTTTGGTTTAGAAGACGGTCGCAGCCGAACTCTTGAGGAAGTAGGTAAGGAATTTAACGTGACTCGTGAGCGTATCCGTCAAATAGAAGCTAAAGCTTTACGCAAACTACGCCACCCTTCCCGTTCTCGCCAATTGAAAGATTATTTGGATTAAATTATTTCTCAGCTAATTTCATAGACATCTAAAAAGAGATAACCCAACTAAAAATAAATCTTAGCGGCAAACTCATTTAGGCTAAAGAAAAAGCATCTCAAATCAATACACTCTTTAAGGTATTAAAGCTGCTAGCATATACCTTGGAGATTGCTTTCAACAATAGCGTACAAACAAGATAGAGTAAAAAACGTAGACTAAATGATTAAAAAATCCGAACAAATATATGATACCCCAATATTTAAAAATCACTAATTTTATGAGTTACCGCCAAAAAGGTGCTGAGATAGACTTTGCACCGCTGTCTTTAGCTGTTATCAGCGGGCATAACGGTGCTGGCAAAAGCACTCTTATTGACGCTATTACATGGGCTCTGTGGGCGCAAACACGCTCTGTTGCCAGCGACGATAACTCGGTAATTTCCGAAGGACAACCAGAGACTGAGGTTATATTTGATTTTAAGACCGGTGTTGATGAATACCGCATAGTACGCCGCCGTAAGCGCGCTAAAAGCCAAAAAAGTGCTGACAAAACTACCGTTGATTTTTATGTTAAGTATAACAACCAATGGGGCAATATAAGCGAAGACAGCGTCAGTAAAACTAATACCAAAATCATTTCTGTTTTACGTATGAACTATGCTACTTTCAGTGCCAGTGCATTTTTAAGACAAGGACAAGCCGCTAATTTCAGCGAGAAAAGCCCGAATGAGCGTAAAGCCGTACTGACACAGATTTTAGGCTTAGAAGAATATGAGGCCTACGCTCAAGTGGCCAAAGAACAGGCTACAGTCCTTAAAAACAGTGTTATTTTAATGGAAGGCCAATTAGAAGCTTTGCAGCAAGACGCTTATGTCGTAGAAAGTTTGCAAGAAGAACTTCAGCAATCCCGAGAACAAACTGATTGCTTGCATAAAAAATATAAAGAAGCCCAAAGCGCCTATCAGACAAATGCCGCCCGTCTATCATCTATAAATCTACAAAAAGAACGTTTAGATGATTGCCAGAGAGCACTTTTGAAAAATCAAAGTGACTGGCAAAAGACTATAGACTTAATAGAAAATGCCAAGCTTAAACAAAATCAAGCCATGGAGATCTTGCAGCGCCGCAAAGAAATAGAAGATGGCGAACAAAATTATAGACAAAACGAAGAAGAGCTTTTAAAACAATATAAAAAACGCGAACAATACTATGAACTTAGTCAACAGATATGCACAGCACAAAATACTATAAACGCCAAAAAAGCCGAGATAGAAGTTTTTTTGAAGATTAAAAACGAAGAAAAAGAACGCTTAATTTTAAAAGAATCAACAACCGTCCTTAACAAACAGGCAAATATAGCCGAAAACGAACTTAAGACCGCTCAAAAAAACTTAGATGCTTTAAGCGCCGAGCAAGAAATTTTAGCTCAGACTTTAACTCAGTCCAAATTGCAGCAAAGTGCTCTTGTAACTCAAAATAACCATACTTTACAAAACTTAGATCATTTGCAAAGTACTGGCGACTACGACTGTCCGTTGTGCCATCAAGAACTTACTGATAATAAACGCGACAGTTTAATTATTGAGTGCCAAGAACAGTACTTAAAAGCTCAAAAACAGATAAGCGTTCTTGATGAAAAAATTAAAGCTTATGAATATAAGCTGTCAGAAAATAAAGAAGCGGTAAAACAGGCCGGCTCTACCTTCAAGCAGAAAACAGAAAAGCTGTCCGCCTGGCGGGGGCAGATACAAATGGCTATGAAGCAACAGCAGCAAAATACTGAAGTACTAGAACAAATAAACGAAGTTATAAAAAAATACGCTATAGCCTTGCAAGAAGAAGCTTTTTGTACTGAAATCCGTTTAATCCTTAAGAACTGTCAGCAACAACTCGCAGAACTAGATTATGATGATCAAATATATAAAGATTTAAACGAACAAACAACGATTCTTAAACCATACGTAGCTTTAGCCCAGGAGCTTAAATACGCTAAGCAAAGTTACGAGGAAACAGGCCGGCAAGCAAAGTCTTGGCAGGAGTCATTGCAGATTTTAAAGCAAGACTCGCAGGAAAAACTCATTCGACAGGAAAAATTAATAGCCCAGACAGAACAGGCTGACTTGATACAAGAACAAACACAAAAAAGCCAAGATAACTACTACCAAGCCCAGCAAGACCTGCAGGCAGCACAAAGTCATCTAGCTGTTAGTCAAAACCGCCTGGAACAAGCACAAGAAAAAAGCCGGCAAATAAAAGAAACTACTCAAGCCATAGCGCAAGCTAATACTCAAAGTGCTTTATACGAAACTTTGCAAAAAGCTTTCGGTAAAAACGGCATGCAGGCTATGATTGTAGAAATGGTAGTACCAGAGATATCGGAGGAGGCTAACCGTCTTTTGTTGCGTTTAACCGACGGACGCTTAACAGTCTCTTTGGAAACTCAAAAAACTACTAAAACCACCGGTGAATTAAAAGATACGCTAGATATTATCATCGGTGACGAATTAGGCACGCGTCATTATGAAATGTATTCGGGCGGCGAAAAATTCCGCATAGATTTTGCCATACGCATTGCTCTTTCCAAAGTGCTAGCTAAACGCAGTGGTGCGCCTCTACCCATCGTTATTATAGACGAGGGTTTCGGAACACAGGATCAAAACGGCATTGAATATTTAAAAGAAGCTATTGCCGCTATCGCCGCTGATTTTGAGAAGATATTTATTATCACTCACATAGAAGAACTAAAAGAGTTTTTCCCCTCGCGCATTAATGTACGTAAAGAAGCCGACGGCTCGATGGTGTCTATAGAATAAACGTATTATTAAAGATATCATAAGACACAATAAAACAAATCTCAACGCAGACCCATATTCTATTAAGTTATGTTATAAACTTTTGAGATGGTGTAGTCTTATTGTCAGTCAGCTAGTTAAGCAATTTATTGTCGTCTGCAAGATGCTTAATACGCGCATATTTAACCCACCATATTATAACTAAAGCACTATAAAGAAAGAGGTTTATTAAGTGAATAATTAGTTGTAAATAGTAGACCTTAATAGCACTATCAAAATTGATATTCCAAAGAGAGGATATCGCAAATACAAAGTATAAAATAGCTGCTATAGTCCACAACCAGCCAACTACACGCATCTTCTGTGGAGTCATTCTTTTCATTTTACTCTTCATTTACTTTTCATCCTTTATAGCCTACTTTTAATAACTGACATATATTTAAAATTATACCAAAAAAGGTTTTAAATAGCAGCCAGTAAGGGATTTTTTATTATTAGCCACTTCTTCAGGTGTACCTAAAGCCACAATCTGACCGCCGCGGTGACCGGCTCCCGGACCTAAATCTATAATATAATCAGCATTTTTTATAATATCAAGCTGATGCTCAATAACCAGCACGCTGCTGCCGTTATCGGCCAAGCGATTTAATACTCTAAGTAAAGCAGCTGTATCTTCAAAAGCCAAACCAGTGGTGGGTTCGTCTAAAATATACAACGTATGCCCTTGGGCAGTCTTAGCCAGTTCGGTAGCTAGTTTTATACGCTGGGCCTCACCACCAGAAAGAGTGGTAGCCGATTGGCCCAAACGCATATAACCTAAACCAACATCGTTTAAAGATTGTAAACGACGGTGTATGGCCGGAAAATTGGCAAAAAATTCTAAAGCCTGCTCTATAGTCATATCCAAAACATCGGCAATATTTTTACCTTTAAACTTAACTTCCAACACCTCAGCGTTATAGCGCTTGCCGCCGCATACTTCACAAGGCACCGTTACATCCGGCAAAAACTGCATTTCTATCTGTATATAACCGTCACCCTTGCACTCTTCGCAGCGCCCACCTTTAACGTTAAAACTAAAACGTCCAGGCATATAACCGCGTGTTTTGGCATCAGTACTTTTGGCAAAAAGGTCGCGTACAACAGTAAAAATACCTGTATAGGTAGCCGGGTTACTGCGCGGCGTACGACCAATAGGGCTTTGGTCTATATTTATCACTTTGTTGATATTTTCCATACCGCAAATAGTTTGGTGAATACCGGGACGCTCTTTACTGCGATAAAAATTAGCGGCCAGACTTTTATATAAGATATCAGTAATTAAAGTAGATTTACCACTACCCGAGACGCCGGTAACAACCACCAGTTTGCCCAGCGGAATATCTACCGACACATTTTTTAAGTTGTTTTGGGTAGCTCCTACAATGGACAGAAAAAGTCCGTTGCCTTCACGGTGTTTTTTCGGTAGAGCAATAACTTTGCGTCCCGACAGATAAGCACCGGTTAGCGATTGTTTATTGTCCATAATATCCTGCAGACTACCCTGAGCTACCACTTGTCCACCATGTTCGCCGGCATAAGGACCGATATCTACAATATGATGAGCAGCTCGCATCATAGCTTCATCATGCTCTACTACAATAACAGTATTGCCTAAATCCGTTAAGTTTTTTAGGGTATTTATCAAACGATCGTCATCAGCCGGATGTAAGCCTACTGTAGGTTCATCGCAGATATACAACACGCCGGTTAAGCCGCTGCCTATTTGAGTGGCCAGTCTTATGCGCTGAGTTTCACCGCCCGATAAAGTATTAGAGGCACGGTCAACCGACAGATAATCTAAACCTACAGCTTCCAAAAAGCCTAAACGTGCGGTAATCTCTTTAAATATCTGCTTGCCTATCATGCTCTCCTTGGAGTTTAAAGGAGAGTTTTTACCAGTAAGGTTTTTAACCCACTTTAAGGCGTCGGTTACTGCCATGGCTGAAATATCCATAATGCTTTGCCCGTCTATAAATACTGCTAAAGACTCTTTTTTAAGGCGCTTGCCTTCACACTCATCGCAAGGAAAACTTATCATGTAGCGTTCATACTCAGTACGCGTATATTCACTTTGTGTTTCCCGATGCAGCCTTTGCAGACGGGGTATAATACCTTCGTAGCCGCCGGTTACATATTCATGCGTTTGCTTACCAAAACTGGTGCGGTGTCTTTTAGTACTCTTTTCACCGTATAAAATAATATTCAGTTGTTCGTCGGACAGATTTTTAACCGGAGTATTAAGATTAAAACCGTACTTTTTTGACAGTTGGTCAAAAGCATAGAGATAATAGTTTTGAGTAGCAAAAGGAGCAATAGCCCCTTCATTTAATGATAAGTTTTTATCGGGAATTACTAAATCCGCATCAAATTCCAGTTTAAAACCTAACCCGGTGCAACTGGGACAGGCACCATGAGGGCTGTTAAAACTAAAAGTACGCGGCTCAATTTCGGTAAAAGAAAAACCGCATTCTTTACAAGCAAAATGTTCGGAATAGAGTTTCTCCTGACCGTCCAGTTCAGCAATAATAACGTTGCCGGCACCCAATTTTAAAGCTGTTTCCACCGAGTCGACTATGCGGCTTCTTTGGCCTTGTTCGCCGGTCACTAAACGGTCTACCACTGCTTCAATTTTATGTTTTTTGGTTTTTTCCAGCTTGATTTCTTCATCAAGCTGATAGATAGCCCCGTCTACACGTGCTCTGGCATAGCCGTTTTTGGCAAGTTCAGCAAAAACACTTTGATATTCGCCCTTGCGGTCACTGATAACCGGTGCTAAAATCATAATTTTTTGACCAGCCGGCATAGCTAAGATAGCGCTGGCAATATCTTCTATGCTTTGAGCTGAGATTTCCTTACCGCAATGCGGACAAAAGGGGTGCCCTATTCTAGCAAAAAGTAAGCGCAAATAATCATAAACTTCAGTTACCGTACCCACCGTAGAACGCGGATTCTTGCCCTGGCCTTTTTGGTCTATAGAAATAGCCGGGGAAAGACCTTCTATAGAGTCCACATCAGGTTTCTCCATTCGGCCTAAAAACTGACGGGCGTAAGCCGAAAGGCTTTCCATATAGCGACGCTGGCCCTCGGCATAAATAGTATCAAAAGCAAGAGACGACTTGCCACTACCGGAAACACCGGTGATTACCACCAATTTATCCCGTGGTATGTCTAAACTTATATTCTTAAGGTTATGTTCGCGCGCACCTTTAATTTTTATGTAGTCCTGGCTCATCATCACTCCATAATAAAAAACATCTGTTCTATTTTACCATTTTTTATATTTAAAAAACTATAAAATACCGCGGGTTTTATTGCAATATATAGGCCATTTTGTTGGGATTAATAGTATTGTTTTAAAACCAAAAAATCATTCTTACATTGACATGGATATTGGCTTAACATATCATAGTATCGTATGCATTATTTTGAAAGAAAGATTATGAAAAAATATATAAGAGATTTATTGTCAAAAACGTAAGACCAGAAAAGTCTTGCGTTTTTATTTATCTGCAGCCGTTAAGCAGGTTGATAGTTTCATAAAACATAGCGTAAAGAATACAAAAAAGTTATAATTTGGATATAAACGAAGAGGTAAGACATTGTGCATACTTATGATCAATTAAAAGATATAGTTTTATCAAGAGCTGACGAATTGGCTACGGCAACTAAAGAACTAGCCCTGCAAATCTATAATGATCCTGAAACAAGTGGAAAAGAATATCAGTCATCAGTATTAATAGCATCATTTCTTGAAGAACAAGGCTTTGATATCACTGCCCCATATGCCGATTTGCCCACTGCTTTTAAAGCTAGTATCGGACATGGCCAGACCCATATAGCCTTACTTGGCGAATATGATGCTTTGCCAGATATTGGTCATGGTTGTGGCCATAATTTGATTGCTGCCGCCTCAACACTGGCGGCATGTGCTCTCTTACCTGTATTAGAGACAATAGGCGGCCGGCTAAGTGTCATTGGCACACCATCTGAAGAGCAAGGCAGCCGCAAAATAGATATGATAGAAAATGGTGCTTTTGAAGACATACAAATGGCCATGATAAGCCATCCCACCGCCATTCACGATGTAGCCACCATTTTTTCTTACGCCAACACTGATGTATGGGTAACTTTCCACGGTAAAGAAGCTCATGCTGCTGCTTCACCAGAACAAGGTATAAATGCTTTAGATGCTTTAATCTTATCTTTTAATGCTATCAACGCCCTGCGTCAACAGCTTAAAAGCGATGTGCGCATTCATGGCATTATTTTAAAAGGCGGAGAGGCCGCCAATATTATACCGTCTTTAACTAAAGCACATTTTATGGTGCGCAGTAAAAACGGTACTTATCTAAAGTCCATCATACAAAAAGTAGGCGATATTTTCCGCGGAGCAGCTTTGCAGACCGGCTGCACTGCCAATATTGACATCGGCCATACCTGCCTAAATATGAAAAACAATAAGGCTATGGCCGAAACTTATATACAAAGCATGGCCGAGCTCGGCCAGGCGGTAGATCTTCGCTGCAACAGCCTATCTTTCGGCTCTACCGATATGGGTAATGTCAGCCACCTTATACCCAGTATTCACCCGCTTTTTGCCATCTCAGATGAAGAATTAACTCCGCACACCACTAGTTTTTGCTTAGCGGCCGGCAGTTCTCAAGCTTTGGAAGCTATGGTGCAAAATGCCAAAGGCTTAGCTCTTACCGCTCTTAAAATGTATATTGATAAAGACTTATGTGCCAAAGCACAAGAGGATTTTCAGGAGCAAGTCTAAATGCAAATTTTTATAGGTATAGACAGCGGCAGCGTATCAACTAAAGCTGCCTGTTGCGACCTAGAAGGTAATCTGCTGACTTTTAGCTATCTACCAACCGGCGGTCAGCCTCTGTTAACGGCACAAGAAGTGCTACAAACTGTAAAGAAGGCTTTGCCCTCTTATGCCGAGGTAACAGCCATCTGCCTGACAGGCAGCGCCAGAAAGCTGGTAGCAGCTTCTCTTAAAATCGGCATTATCAAAAATGAAATTACCGCTCAGGCCATGGCTGCTGTAAAATTTATGCCAGATGTTGCCACTGTGCTGGAAATAGGCGGCCAGGACAGTAAAATAATCCTGATGGAAAATGGTTTGCCTATAGATTTTGCTATGAACACTGTGTGCGCAGCCGGCACCGGCAGCTTTTTAGATCATCAGGCCGCAAGATTGGGTATAAATATAGAAGAATTTGCTTCTCTAGCCGCCAAAAGCCAAAAAGCTACCAGTATAGATGCCCGCTGTACGGTTTTTGCTGAAAGTGCTATGATCTCTGCCCAGCAAAATGGTGCAGCTAAAGAAGACATAACTTACGGTTTAGCTCAAGCTTTAGCCGCTAATTTTTTGAATAACGTGGGTGCCGGCAAAACTTTAAAAGGCCCTTATATATTTCAGGGCGGTGTAGCCTGCAACCAGGCCATAGTACTGGCTTTACAGCAAAACTTAAATGAAAACATTAATGTGCCGCCCTATCCTCACATAAGCGGTGCTTACGGTGCTGCTTTATGCGCCCTTAAAGAAAGTTCAACGGACAAGAAGCGGGGAGTTTTAAATTATGACTGATGATAAAAAATACGATGCAGTTATTATAGGCGGCGGGCCGGCCGGTTTAACAGCGGCCATTTACACTGTACGCGGTGAGTATTCAACTTTACTGCTGGAACGTGCTTTTACCGGCGGGTTGATGGCACAAGCCTCGTGGATAGAAAACTTCCCCGGATTTGAAGACGGCATCAGCGGATTTGAACTTGGTGAAAAAATGCTGGCGCAAGCTACCAAACTGGGAGCTATAGTAAAAACCGGTACAGTAATAGCCTTAGAAGACTATGGCCTGGAGAAAAAGCTTACTTTAGAGAATGGGGAAATCATCACTGCTAAAGCAGTAATTATTGCCGGCGGCAATGAAAGACGTAAACTGGGTGTACCGGGTGAAGAAAAATATTTGGGACGCGGCGTTTCTTACTGTGCTACTTGCGACGGAGCTTTTTATAAAGACCGCGTAGTGGCGGTAGTGGGCGGCGGAAATTCGGCTTTCTCTGAAGCTTTGCACTTAACATCTACTGCCAAAAAAGTTTATCTCATACACCGCCGCTTAGTTTTTAAAAGTCAGCCATCTTTACAAGAACGGGTAAAAAACAACCCTAAAATAGAAATCATATATGAAAGTCAAATAAAAGAAATGCGCGGCAATATCATGCTGGAAGAATTACTGTTAGAAAATAACAGCGGACAGCAAAGTGTGCTTAAAGTAGACGGAGTTTTTATTTCCGTAGGCTTAGTGCCACAGACTGACTATCTGAAAGACCTGCTACATATTAACCAAAACGGTGCTATCGTTACTGATATCAATATGCAAACCAATGTACCAGGTATATTAGCAGCTGGCGACATACGTGAGGGCGCCATACAACAAGCCGTTAGCGCTGCCGGAGATGGCGCTACTGCTGCTTTTTATGCCCAAAAATATTTGGGAAGTATATGCAAAATCTGCTGATTTTTCCTAAAAAATCTACGCTTATCTTAAAACGCCCAATACAACAGCAACTAACAAATTACAGACTAGAATGGTCTATAAATGGGGATGCTCAACTGCCATACAAATGTCATACTGTTATTTGTTTGCAGTCTGCCTAACTGCCCCCAGCTATTATCATCAGAAGACCAGGCTGTACCATCATTTTTAAGTGCTAAACTGTGATTTGCCCCTGCAATAATGACAGTAACATTTTTAAGACTGGTTACCTGAACAGGAAGTTTGTCATTAGGACCACCAATAATAAAAATATCAAGGTAACTATTTCTTAGCTGGCCGTAATTATTGTTACCCCATGCCCATGTGATTTAATCCGTCAAGGATAACTACGCTAACAAGGCTTTGGAGATTATTAACTGAACACTGACGGTCTGTTTACTCCCGTCAATGGGTATATTCCTTTTTGCTTTAGTTTTTCGATTAGGTCTTTACCCTTTTGCTGCATTGCAAATTCCATTTCGTCACGATGAATTTCCATTATCAGCATAAGTCCGAATTTTCTGTTGTGTGTTTCTTCATTACAAAGAGGCTCAGATATTGCGTCAATAATAAGGCATCTTCTGCTAAGATTTTCATTCTCAAAACCATCTGGAAATTCTATTGTTTCAAAGGGGTTTAGTTTAGCCGTCGTTGAATACCTTCCAAGCATATTCAAAATTTCTATAAAAGGACCGTCGTCGTATTCAAGTGCAAGCTCACCCGAAGTATTAATTTTATTTCTTGTAACGATAACAAGTTCATAGGCATCGTAAATATCATTCTTCGGAGAATTAAACTTATAATTAACAAGTTCTTTTGTCACAATTGCTGTCCCGTTACAAAAATCCGGGTAGTAATATTGATCAAAAGCACCGCCTACACAGTATGGAATAATTGCATGACCTACCATATCATGTTCTTTTCCCATGATAGATTCAATATATTTGTCCTTGATTTGATACGCGTCATCTTCAAGTTTTTCCTCTTTATCCGCTTTCCTTTTTTTCCAGTTTTCAAACATAGTTAAACCTCCGCGTATTTGACTAAAATGAAATAAACCAACATACCATATAAAGCTATGGGATGTTGTTAACTAAGATTATACTATGGCACGCTGGAATATTCCATGCGTTTGAATAACAGTTTTTGCAGTACCTATGCAAAAACTTGATACTCTAAAGTACTTTTGGTATAAGTATTGCAAACTTTTTATATATTGCATAAAGCCAGACCGCACAAATAATTTTGACAATTTTTTATAAAATAACTAGCTTCTGGGCTATGCCAACCCTCTGCGCTCTGTGATATAATGAACAATACTACGTTTAAAGGACTTAATAAGAAAATGAAAGTAATATTTTTACAAGACGTGGTTGGAGTCGGTAAACGCGGAGAGATAAAAGAAATTTCCGACGGCTATGCCCGCAATATGCTTATTCCCAAAAAACTGGCTGCTCCGGCCAGTTCTACTACACAAAAAGAAGTAAATAGCCAAATAGCTAGCGAAGCCGCTCAAAAAACGGCTGAGATAACTGCTGTTAAAGAAGCGGCGGCTAGCTTAAACGATAAAACTTTAGAAATTAAGGCTAGGGCCGGCGAAAACGGTCGCCTTTTTGGTTCGGTGACCAATGCCGATATAGCTAAACGCATCAAAGAAGTTACCGGTCAAACAGTAGATAAACGCAAAGTAGAAATACCCGAAAATATTAACGGTACCGGCTCTTTTGCCGCCAGGGTGCGATTTAGTAAAGACATAATTGCCGATATTAAAATAGTAGTTACCGCTCTGTAAATTATAAAGATGACTCTTTTAGACAAAAAAGAATTACCATATGATTTAGAAGCCGAAGAGGCTGTAAATGGCTCACTTTTAATTGACGGTGAAGCTATAAATTTGGTGGCTCATATTTTAGAGCCTAAAGATTTTTACAACCCGCCAAATCGCTTAATTTACAGCGCAGCCATAGCTTTAAACAATCGCCGTGAACAAACAGCCATCAACCAAATCACCGTGGCTGAAGAACTTGATAGGCAAGGTCTGCTAGAAAAAAGCGGGGGTGTCTCTTATCTGTCACACTTAGTAAGCGCAGTGCCTACTTCGCTGGACATAGAACATTATGCCGAAATAGTTTACCGCCACAGTAAAATGCGCGATCTTATTGCTGCTGCTGAAAAAATATCCGAGATAGGCCATGAAAGAGATCCTAACGTCAGTCACGCCATCTCCATGGCTGAAGACTTATTAATTAAAATACGTGACGAACGTTCCAGTGAAGGACTGATCCATATCAAAACTTTATTGGATCGTTATTTTGAATCGCCTACAGACGACGGGCGCATCGGTATTATCCCTACCGGCTTTAATGGCATCGATAAATGTCTTAATGGCGGCATGCACAGAAGCGACCTTATTATTATCGCCGCCCGTCCTAGTATGGGTAAAAGTAGCTTTGCTATGAATATCGCCCGTCATGCTGCTGTTGCCAGTGGGGCTAAAGTAGCGGTTTTTTCGCTGGAAATGAGCCGCCAGAGTTTAGTGGACCGTTTAATATCCGCCGAAAGCGGCATTAATTCCCGTTTCTTGCATATTTCCATGCAGTCTACAGCACAAGACGAAAGCCGCATTCTGGAAGCCCAGGCTACGCTGGCCGAAGCTTCCATATACATTGATGATTCTGCCGGCGTTACTATTTCAGAAATACGCAGTAAAGTGCGTCAGATGCATGCCCAGTATGGTGTAGATTTAGTGATCGTAGATTACCTGCAGCTTATTCAGGGTGAGAGCAAAACTTTCGGACTAGAAAACCGCGTGCAGGAAGTTTCACATATTACCCGTTCGCTTAAACTGATGGCTAAAGAAATTGATGTACCCATAATTGCTCTTTCTCAATTATCGCGTGCTACTGAAAAACGCGAACGCAATAAGCGCCCCATGCTTTCCGATTTGCGCGATAGCGGTTCAATTGAGCAAGATGCCGATATTGTGATGTTTATCTATCGCGCCGATGTTTACTTTAAAACTGCTGAACAGTGGGCAGTTGAGCACCCCGGTGAAGACTATCCGGAAAATATAGCCGAAATAGAGATAGCTAAACACAGAAACGGCCAGACAGATACTATTAATCTGTATTTCCGCAAAGAACTGACCCGTTTTGAAAATCTACTGACTGTTCAGGAATACTAAAATGGAGCTTTTTAAAAAGAGTGAAGGCACCACTTCTTTACCCAATCGTTTGCTGGGTAAAGAATTTAAAAATGTACAAAATGCTGCTGCTATTAAAGCTATATTGTATGTATATCTTAAAGCCCCTAACAGTTATGTCTCTTTAAACGATTTACTTTCCGACCGTGCCTTTATTTCTTTTTTTAAAGACGTGCCAGAGGCTAAAAAGGCTTTAGCGGAAGCTGTGGTAGGCCGATTTATCTTAGCTTTACCGGTAGGCGATGATACCTACTATTTTGCTGCTACCGAGGAAAGCTATGAGAATTTTTTAAAAACTCAAGGCAAATATCATCCGGCCCACTCTTTAAATGAAGCTAAAAGCACTCCCAATATCTACGAACTATATGAAGCTAATATCGGTATTCTTACCCCACTTATTGCCCAGGAACTGGAGCGGCTGGAAGCAGAATATCCGTATAGCTGGATAGAAGAGGCAGTTAAAGAAGCAGTATTGCAAAATAAAAGAAGCTTAAAATATATAATACGCATTTTGGAAAATCGTGCCCAAAATACTTTGTTAAACAATAATACCCGAGGAGAATATAGCCAACATGTTAAATGGCAATAAATGCAGCGTTTGCGGCGGCACCGGCAAGCTTTATCCGTTAAACAGCGACGGTTCGGTAAATTACAACCGCGTGGTCACCTGCAACTGCGTGTTAAACGATATAGATGCCGAGCGTACCAAAAGCTTTTTGCAAAGCAGCGGCATAGGCTCTTTGGGTGAATATACTTTTGAGTGTTTAAACGAACAGGATAAAGGCCAAAACGCTGCCTGGTCGGCTTCTTTAAAGAAAGCACAGGCTTTTGCCGCTGCTCCTGCTGGCTGGTTTTATATCAGCGGCAGTTACGGGCCGGCTAAAAGCCATCTGTCTGCGGCTATTGTCATGGCCACTCTTAAAAACAGCGGCAGTGCTGCTTATAAAACAGCAGTGGAGGTTATCCAGCTTTTACGTAGTCCTTTGGACGAAGAAACGTCATATACTAAAAGTTTAGAGTTTCTGCGCTTATGCGATATGTTGATTGTAGACGAAATAAACGCCAAACTTTCGGCATGGGAACAGGAGCGTTTAAGCGAACTTCTAACGTGGCGAGTTCGCCAAGACTTACCTTCAGTATTGTCTGCAGCCTGTCTGCCGTCTGAGTTAAACGAATCTTGGAGCAGTAAAATTAATGACCGCTCTATGTGTCAAATATGTGACCTATGCGAAAGTATAATTAAAGAAAGCGATGGCAACTTTGATACCCGTTTTAATCTGCAAAAAAAGATGACTTTTGCTTCTTTTGATCCATTGCGCAAGACTTTGCCGCAGGAGCAGCAATATAGCCTTAAAGCCGCCTACAATGCCGCTAAAAACTTTGCCGAAAATCCAGAGGGCTGGCTTATTATTACAGGCAGCTATGGTGCAGGCAAAACCCACTTGGCTGCTGCCATCGCCAATACACGTTATGCTTTGGGACAAAAATGTTTATTTACTACTGTGCCAGAGTTGGCCGACAGCTTGCGCCAAGCTTATAATAATACTGACGGTAATGAAACATACGATGAGCTTTTAAATAAGATTAAAACTACTCCCCTGCTAGTACTAGATGACTTCGGTGCTGAAGCATCCACCGCCTGGAGCGTTGAAAAGCTTTATCAGATAGTAAGCTACCGCTATAATGCTCAATTGCCTATGGTGGTTACCGCCCGCAATATTGACGACATAGCTAAAAGAGATGAACGCGTAGCTTCACGCTTTTGCGATTACAGTTGGAGCACTGCTATAGGTATCAACGTACCGGACTATAGACGCACCGGCAGCACACCCACTAAATAAAAAGCAACTTAACTTGGTGCCAAATTGTACGCAAAAAGCGTTGCGGTACACTAATTAAAAAAGATTGTAAAAATCACGTTGCTTAACCTTGAGCTAGATTGTTGCCGCCGGCATTTTTATTATGACGCGGTACAAATTTACGCCGCCCGGGTAAAAAACCGGTAGCATCGTTATTGCTTTTATGCGGTTTGGCAGGCTCTTGCTGTGGTTTATTGATCAACCCTTGTTTATTGTCATGCCCATGTCTTTTGTAATTGCGGTTTTTGCGTTCTTCTATATTATCGGCACCGCGTACATGTTTATCAGTATCTTCAGACGAAGCAACAGTAGCTTCAGGTGTTACCTGACGGTTTTTACTGTCTTTTTGGTAAGGTTTATTGGACAGTTTACCGGAATTTATTGTATTGTTTTTATTGTCTGTATACTTATTTTGTGGATATGCAGGTATCTCATCGTGCAAAATATCTTCATCAGAAACACCGTCTTCTTTATCCGCATCGCTATCGTTTTCTACCAAAAACACACCTTCCATTTTAAGCGCGGCTAAAGGATATTCAATAATAGCTTCAGTTTCAGTCTTAACTGTGACCAGTTCTTCCATAGGTTTACTGCTGACAACTATAGCTTCGCCATTGGGAGTTTGCACAACAGAACCGCGTTTAGGCATGCGACGGTTTTGTGCTTTATATTGCTCGTATTCATAGTCTAAACAACACAATAGGCGCCCGCACACACCACTGATTTTAGTAGAGTTAAGAGGCAGATTTTGCTCTTTGGCCATCTTGATGGATACCGGATTAAAATCACTTAAAAACCCCTCACAGCACAATTGGCGGCCACAGCGGCCGTAACCACCAATAAGCTTGGCTTCATCACGCGGGCCTATCTGTCTAAGTTCTACCAAAGTACGCAAAGTGCGGTTGAGTTCTTTAACTAACTCTCTGAAGTCAACGCGCCCTTCGGCGCCGAAATAAATAGTTAAACGCGAAAGATCTAAATTATATTCGGCAGCAATAAGATTCATGGGCAAGTTTAGACGTTTAACAATCGATGCCGTCTCAAAAAGAGCTTTGTCCTCTTTTTCTTTTAGGCCTTCGGAAGCTTTAATGTCCTCAAAATTAGCTAAGCGTATAATGGTTTTAAGCGGCTTGACCACTTCTTCATCGGTCACCTCTTTGGGATTTTGCGCCACAATAGCCAGAACCGACCCGCGAGCAGTATCTACTACCACATTATCGCCAATGGATAATTCCAAACCGTTGGGATTAAAATAATATACGCGCCCGGCTCTTTTATAGCGCACTCCAACAACATTAATCATAATCTTTTAATTTAAACCTTTCTTTCATAAGGAAAGCATCATCGCTTCCAAGGTTAAAAGCGAAGCTACATTTTGTTTTAATAATTTTTTGCTGTACGTTATGCTTTGTAAAAAAGCATTTATTCTCATACTGTTAAGACGCATGGCAGCCTCTTTTATATTGGCAATCAATTGACGATTATGCACCAAAACATCCTGTCCCAAGCTTACCGCCAGCATATCACGGTATATCTTTTGCCAGATATCCAACAAGCGGTAAAGACTTTGGCGATCTTTAGTAAACATTTTGTTTAACTCACCGGCCAAGGCTAAGCGCTTAGTTAAAGGATAGGTTGTCATATCCAAAGCTTTTTGGGCAAAATCCTGTCTTTCCTGTACCATATCATCATTTTGTAACGCTAAAACCGCCCAGCCTGTTTTGCCGCCAGCCATAGAGGAAAGTATTTGTGCTGTCTTGGCATCTGCTCCTAAAGAAACCAAATGCTTTGTGATATCATCTTCCAAAGCCTCTTTAATTTCCACTTTACTTAGACGTGAAGATATAGTTGGTAACAGTATGTCGGCATTTTCGGCCAGTAATATAAAATAAACATAGCTTTGATGCTCTTCCAAAGTCTTTAGCAGACGATTGGCAGCCGGCAAAGACATATATTCGGCCCCGTCTATTATAAAAACTTTAGCCCTACCTTCATACGGAGCTACGACAGCACTTTCTATAATATCTTTAACCTGCTCGGTGGAAATGCCAGTTTTAGCTACTTCCTCGCCACCTTTTTCTGCCGTCTCTATACCGGCTGTTTTCACATCGGCAAAAACACCTTTAAGTATGCGGCGGCAATAAGAACATTGTCCGCAGGGAGTATTTTCCTCCGGGCAATTAAGCATAGCCGCCAAATATAGAGCTAAAGTATGTTTACCTATATGACAAGGACCGTGTAATAAAAAAGCACTATGGCCATCAGCTACGGCTTTACGCAAAAACATAGCCGGTTTTTGCTGACCCACCGGAACAGCCAGGCTGCTTTTAATCTCTAGATTTCGCATTTTAATAAATCTTCTATGGTCTCACGCCGACGCACCAATTTAGCATGCCCGTCTTTAACAAAAACAATGGCCGGACGGGCCATACCGTTGTAATTGGAGGCCATCGGTACACTGTAGGCACCGCTAGCCGGTACGGCAATAATATCGCCGCGCTTTAAAAGCGGCATTTTTATATTATGGATTAATATATCACTTGATTCGCAGAAACGTCCGGCTATAGATACTTCCCGGCTGGGTACGGCCAGCATGTTATTGGCTACTGCCGCTAAGTATTTGGCTTCATACATAGCCGGGCGTATATTGTCACCCATGCCGCCGTCTACGGCTATGTACAGGCTGCCGTTTTGACGCTCTTTAATGTTACCTACAGTATATAAAGCCACACCGGCCCGCCCTACAAGCGAGCGTCCGGGTTCTATGGTAATAGCTGGTATATTTATATGTAAAAGCTGGCATTGCTTTTTAATCTCATCGCACACAGCTGTTACATACTCTTTGTAGTTTGGCAGTTTATCTTGTTCGTTATAGGCAATAGCATAACCGCCACCTAGGTTAAAACGGCGTAAATTTACACCCCATTCGTGAACAGCTTTAGCACATATCGGCATGACGTTTTGTACAGTCTGCACAAAAGGTTCTGTCTCCATAATCTGTGAGCCGATATGACAATGAAAACCGTGTAAATCTATATAGGGCATAGCCAAGGCTTGACAGCAAGCCTGTTCGGCCATATGTAAAGCAAAACCAAATTTAGAATCAGCCTGACCGGTGATAATAAAACGATGGGTATGAGGGTCAACATTGGGTGTTAAGCGTAAAAGTACTGAAGCTTTTTTATTTAAAGCAGCGGCTACGTCATTGATATTTTGCAAATCATCAAAACCATCGGCCACAATATAGCCGACGCCGGCCAAAAGAGCATCTGTTAGTTCGTCTATGGTCTTGTTATTGCCGTGCAGATACATACGCTTAGGATTAAAACCGCCGGCTACAGCCATAGCCAGTTCGCCTTGTGAAATAATATCCAAAGAAAGACCTTCTTCTTCCAAAAGAGTGGCTAAAGCTTTGCACATAAAGGCTTTACCGGCAAAAGCCACCGCAACATCGGGCAATTCTTTGGCAAACAAGTTTTGATATTCCTGACACATATAGCGCAGAGTATTTTCATCATAAACATAGAGAGGCGTACCGTATTGGGCGACTAAAGAGGTTATATCCACGTCGCCTATAGATAAGCAGCCGTCGTCGCCAACCTTGGCAGTTATAGGAAAAATAGACAGAATTTTTGTATTCATAATGTTTAAATTATAGCAAGGGATGCTTTATACTTCAATTAAAGAGTTTAAATAAAGCTGAAAATAAAACTTGATTTTATAACCATATAAGTTTTAAGATAATACAGTACCATATTAAAACTATTGTGCAGGTTTACTTATTTTCCGTACAGTAGTAAAATTATCAACAGTATATTAATACCCTGCCGCAATCTAACAAGTACTTGGTTAAGGAGCAGATCTTAATGAAAAAAGTGGTGTTTTTTGATCTCAATAAGACGTTAATAGACAATAACCCCTCGCGCGAAGAGATGGAATATAATATCTTAAATAAAGAAAAAGGCTACCAGATTTCTATGGACACCATCAACAAAGCTTATGCGGTAGCCGATGAGTATTTTTATAATGAATGTGCCCGTCTACCTTTAATAGAACGCAGCCCTCAGGAAAAGTTGGCAGTGTATTATATGCATCAGGTAAAAGTATTAGAGTATTGCGGCGTGGTAGCTGATGACACTTTGGTTAAATACATTATGAAACGCTATAGTATAGATTGTAAAACTATGAAAGTTTTTGATGATGCTATGGAGACTTTAAATATTTTACACCAAAAAGGCCTTAAGACCGGCTTAATTTCCAATTCCGATTCCGACATTTCTTGTTTGCTTGACGAATTAGGGCTAAGCCAGAAGTTAGATTATGTTATAACTTCAGCCGAATGCGGAGCCACCAAGCCCAAAGCCGCTATCTTTAATATAGCTTTACAAAAAGCCAGCATTACCGCAGCTGAAGCCCTATATATAGGTGACCAAGTAGATATAGACGTAGCCGGAGCCCAAAACGCCGGCATAGATTATCTTTTGATAGACCGCCTAGATCATCACCACCATATTAAAGAACGTCGCATACAGGATATGCGCCAAGTTTGGCAATACATATAATTTATGAATACGGTATATACAAAAGGGGTAACATCTCTTGTTAAAGATACTTAGACATCTGCCAAGAAATCTTTGGTGGGCTGTTGTTTTATGTTTGGTGCTTGTCGTAGCCCAAGTATGGTTGGACTTAAAGATACCCGGCTACATGTCAGAAATTACAACCATCGTCATGACTGCCGGCTCTACTACAAGCCAAGTGCTAGCCATAGGCGGCCAAATGCTTTTGTGCGCTTTAGGCAGCCTTGCCTCTTCAATTACCGTAGGTTATTTTGCCGCTAGAATAGCTGCTTCTTTTGCTCATCGTTTACGTGAGTTACAATTTAAACAGGTGATGTCTTTTTCCTCAGAACAACTGGGTAAATTTTCCACTGCTTCACTTATCACCCGCTCTACCAACGACGTAACTCATGTGCAAATGGTAATTTCTATGGGTCTGCAGATAATTATTAAAGCACCCATTATGGCAGTATGGGCTATTTTAAAAATTGCCAGCAAAAGCTGGGAATGGACCGGGATTACTGCTTTAGCGGTATTGGTTTTAATAGCCATCATCACTGTAATTATCATCTTTGTAGTACCTAAATTTAAGCAGATTCAGCTTTTGACCGATAAATTAAACAGTGTTGCCCGTGAAAACTTGACCGGCCTGCGGGTAGTGCACGCTTATAACGCTGAAGAATATCAGCAGCAAAAATTTGCCAAAGTCAATGAAGAATTAACCTCTACCAACCTTTTTGTTAATCGCATGAGCGCTATATTACAACCAGGTATGAGTTTGATAAGCAACGGCTTGGTGTTGGCAGTATACTGGGTGGGTGCTGTGTTAATAGCCAACACCGTAGCCACAGGTCGTTTAGAACTCTTCAGCGATATGGTAGTTTTTTCTTCCTATGCCATGCAGGTGGTAATGAGCTTTATGATGATGACTATGATTTTCATAATGGTTCCGCGTGCCCAAGTATCGGCTAACCGTATTAATGAAGTATTAGATACCCAACCTAACATTTTCGACGGACCGGCCGAAGAGGGCTTGCCCGGACTTAAAGGCTTAGTAGAGTTTAAAAACGTAAGCTTTAAATATCCCGAAGCAGCAGAATACGTTATCCAAGATATTAGCTTTACCGTTAATTCCGGCGAAACAGTAGCTTTCATAGGTTCCACCGGCAGCGGTAAATCCACTCTAATTAACCTTATCCCCCGTTTCTACGATGTGACCGGGGGTGCTATATTTATTGACGGTATAGATATCAGAGAATATCGTCAGGATGTTTTGCGCAACAAGATAGGCTATGTCCCGCAAAAAGCCGTTATCTTCAGTGGCACAGTAGCCAGTAACGTCTCTTACGGCAGCAACGGACAGCCTAAAGCCAATATTGAACAAATAAAACAGGCAGTGTCCATAGCTCAAGGTTCTGACTTTATAGAAAAAATGGAAAGCCAATATGAGGCATCGCTGGCCCGTGAAGGTACCAATATTTCCGGCGGTCAAAAGCAAAGGGTATCCATTGCTCGTGCTGTGTGCCGCAACCCCGAGATTTATATATTTGACGATTCTTTTTCTGCTTTAGATTATAAAACCGACAGACTTTTGCGCACCGCGCTTAAAAAAGAAACTAAAGGGGCGGTAAATTTAATCGTAGCCCAACGCATCGGCACTATTATAGATGCCGACCGCATCATAGTTATGGATAAAGGCCGCATAGTAGGTACGGGCACTCATAAAGAATTGCTTAAAAGCTGTGCGGTATATCAGGAAATTGCCCACTCGCAACTTTCCAAAGAGGAGTTGCAAAAATAATGGATAATAATCTACAAAACAGTCAAGAAACCAACCCCGTAACCAACCAGCCTGGAGGCCAAATGTCACGCATAGGTATGGGCGGTATGGGTA
>Ga0123353_10001465_pt1 | contig 28901 bp, 17 predicted proteins | sample TergutLab28metaG_3_FD_92763 | JGI IMG/M metagenome (GOLD analysis project Ga0123353, IMG submission 92763) | Labiotermes labralis P3 segment gut microbial communities from Petit-Saut dam, French Guiana - Lab288 P3 | ecosystem: Host-associated > Arthropoda: Insects > Digestive system > Gut ...
AGTTACCATGTACATCAACTGTACTTGGATGTCGTTGTCTACCAACAGCTTCCGGAATTTCACCAGCGTAGTTGAATCAGGCGCTTGCTCCTCAAGAAAGTTCAAGCCCATCAAGCTTCGCATTCGGCTTTATATTTATCCCGCATAAATAATGCCATTTCAAGACATTTTGTACCCAAATTACGAACCCTTGCAAGATTTTCCTCAGAAATGGAGCAGAGTTCATCCATTGTTTCAATTCCACCGCGCATTAAAGCGTTTATTGTTCGAACTGTTAATTTAATATATTCAGTTGAAGATGCGTGTTTCTTAAAATATGTACGTATTTCAATATACTGTTTCATTCCTTGCTCCTTTAATAATTTTATTTAAACTGCACATATTCAGATTTCCATATTCCCTGACTAAATAATTAATTAAGTAATCGTAGGTGTATGCTCTAAAATGTACATTTCTATCAATTTAGCAAGACGTTCATCATCGTTAGCCATATGTATATAACCCACGGCACCTAAATCCATACATTTGTTTATACTCTGTCTACTCGGCAATGAAAGGAATACAAAAATGACAGGAATATTTTTATATGTATCATTGCATTTTAACATTTTTATGGCTTCATATCCGTCCATATTAGCCATATCCTCATTTAATATTATTAATTTAGGTATAGAACGGAGCAAAAATCTGAACATAGCTTCAACTGAATCACAGATTATTACCTCGTATAAACGCATTAAGGCTTTTTGCGCATTAGCTAAATTTATGAAGCTGTCGTCTACCCAAAAGATTTGCTTTTTCATGTTCTACTCCCTTTTACTTTTATAAAAGGCTTGTTTGAAAAGTCAGCAGCTCCTAAACTCAAACCCTTTATTATACTTTGTTCATCTTGCATAGACGATTGTCTCCGAAGCCGCCTTACAGCATAATCTAATTTTTCATACAGTAAAATCGCTTTATAGTATTTATTACATTTTCTATTTCGATCGGCTTTGATAAATGAGCGTTCATACCGACGTTTATACATTTTTCTATGTCTTCCTTGAAAACACTTGCGGTCATGGCAATGATCGGTATAGTTTTTGCTGATTCTATATCAAGAGAACGAATAGTTTTCGTGGCTTCATATCCGTCCATGTCAGGCATTTGTAAATCCATCATAATCATATTATATCTTTTGGGATTCTGCTTGAATTTTTCAATGGTAATCGCCCCATTCACAGCGACGTCAATTGTTATTTTTGTATCTTCGAGCAATGTAAGGAGTATTTCTCTGTTTATATCAACATCCTCAGCAAGCAGTATTGTGAATCCTGAAAAGTCAGGAATATCTGTTTCACTTTCGGGTCTAATGTCGATATTTTCTACAACATCCTGCCGTTCCGAACGTTCTAATTTTATTTCAAAAGTAAACTCGGAGCCTTTTCCAAGTTCGGATTCTATTGAAATTTTGCCGTCCATCATTTCCACAATGTTTTTTGAAATTGCAAGACCAAGCCCGGTTCCGCCGAATTTACGGGCCGTATCACTCTCCGCCTGCTCAAAAGCGGTGAACAATCTCTCAATTTGGTCTTTTATCATGCCTATACCCGTATCCTTAACGGAAAAACGAAGTACGCTGAAACCATTTTCCTTTTGGATTTCATCGACCGCTAATGTTATTTTCCCTTCCTTCGGAGTAAATTTTACTGCGTTGGATAACAAGTTGGTAATGATTTGAGAAAGTCTAAGCTCATCACCCATGTAATGCATTTCCATGTCCGTTCCCAAGGCAATATTAAAATTAATGTTCTTTTCTTTTATTTTTTCAATAATGAAGTTGCTTACCCGTAAGAGCATTTTTTCAATGTTTAAGGGAACATGATCAAGTTTGAGCTTGCCCGCTTCTATTTTAGATAAATCTAATATATCATTTATTAGTCCAAGCAGGTGTGTAGATGAATTTTTTATATTGGAAAGGCAGTATTTTAATTTATCAACCTCATCGGTTCTCGTTGCTATTTGAGTCATGCCAAAAATAGCGTTCATCGGTGTGCGTATCTCATGACTCATATTAGCAAGAAAATTACTTTTTGCGTTTGTAGCGTCTTTTGCCTTTTTTAACGCTGCTTCAAGGCTTGCGTTAGTTTCGCGTAAAAGATTAGCCCTGTGTGTAAATAACAATTGGTTTTCAATGCGTTTTAAAAGTAACGGGGCGGAAAAAGGTTTAGACATATAATCAGCCGCTCCAAGGCTGAACCCTTTATACTCACTGCTTTCGTCATTTTTTGCCGTAAGAAAAATAACAGGAATAAACGCAAAGCGCGGTTCGGCTTTAAGTTTTGCAATTACTTCATATCCGTTCATTTCCGGCATTTCAATATCAAGTAAAATCAAATCGGGGATTATTTTTTCAAGGTATGCAAAAAGTTTAGATGCAGACGAAGCGGGATATACTTCATAAAATGGCTTCAATATACTTCTTCCCTGGTCTAAGTTAGACTTGACATCGTCAACTAAAATAATTATTTTTCGTTCATTGTTCACGTTGATTCTCCACCATCTTCTTTATTTATTAGCGCCAGTATCAGTACATTTAAATTAATGCTAAAAGTCTATCCTTAATTTCATTAAAATTCCCCTCCGAAATGTTATCTCTCAGCCAGGATACTAACTCGCCGCCGGATTCATATTCATAACGGTCGATTTCCGCCATAGCTAAATCTAATCCATCCATTTCAAAGTTTTCGCAAGCGGCTAGCATTTTTAACAACGCATTCTTGTCAGGTCTGTCCTTTATAGGATTTGAGTTTTCATTTTTTATAACGGAGAGCATATTCTCTATGTCATATATCAGCTTCCAAACGGTTTCCAAAAAGGCTTCGTTATTCTGAACCACAAAACCTAAATTATCCGATTCAGCTTCCTTCTCTAATTTATCAGCCAAATCCCCTACCGTACCGGCATAAATGCCGCGGCTGGAACCTTTTATGCCGTGAACATCAATGATATATTCATCAACATTATATTCATTAATTACTTTAATCCGTTCAAGGATAGGGCGGGTATTTTTAACGTAAGAACGCAGTATCCCTAAATATGTATTTATATCACCGCCATACCGTTCTATACCCTTGCTGATATTTAACCCGTTAATACTTATGCCATGCAGCTGGCTTTTTGTTTCGTTTTGGCTGTTAGGCGGAGCATCATAATTAACCCATTCTTTATCCTTATCCCTTACCCATTGCCGAATCACTTCATCAAGACGGGCAAGGTCAATAGGTTTTGATAAAAAAGCCTGAAAGCCTTTGTTTAAAAACATCTGTTCGCTGCCAACGATAGCGTTTGCGGTAAGAGCGATAATAGGTATGTTATTTGCGTATTCCGTATCTATTTCGCGAATGATACGGGTCGCTTCTATACCATCAATCTCAGGCATCATATAATCCATGAAAACAGCGTTATATCTGACTTCCGCTTCTAGTATCGCATCTATAGCTTCCTGGCCGCTGGTTACGCAGTCAATCTGCATCTCGTAAAGATTCAGCAAACCTTTTGCTATATCCAAGTTTGTCAGGTTATCATCAACAACAAGCACCCGCGCGTAAGGCAATTTAATACGCGAAACTCGTATATTCTTATCTCTTTTTTTATCTGAATAACTGAACTTTTGTAAATTATCGACTACCTCCGGGCCTATACGCGCTTCAGATAAATACTCTTGCGCGATTTTAACTGTGAATATACTGCCTTTCCCATATTCACTTTCAACGTTGATTGAACCTCCCATTAATTCAGTAAGCTTTTTAGTGATGGAAAGACCGAGTCCGGTTCCCTCAATTGTATGATTGGATTTTAAATCAAATTGGGAATATTCAAAAAATAATTTATTAATATCTCCTGAACGAATACCTCTGCCCGTATCACGGACTTGAATAGTTAGCCAAACTATTTCGTTATCCTTGGCGCAGTGTACGCTCAATTCCACAATTCCTTCCTTTGTAAATTTGATGGCATTTGATAGTAGATTGTTCATTATCTGTTTGATTCTTAATTCATCCCCGTGAAGGTTCGAGTACATATCTTCGTCTATATTCAATTTAAAAGTTATAGGTTTGCCGTTTATGCGCAGTATGTTTTGTGTGACGGTATCGTTTATCAAACTCGGAACGTCGTAGCTAGCCGTCACGAGTTCCAATTTACCGGCTTCAATCTTAGATATGTCAAGAATATCGTTAACCAAATTAAGCAAAGTTGTACCGGCGTTATGTATTTTTTCGATATTTAAGCGGTCTTCCTCGCTTATTCCATCGCCTTCTAATGATAATTCAGACATTCCGATCACGGCATTTAAAGGCGTTCGCATATCATGGCTCATTCTTGCTAAAAATTCACTTTTTGCGCGGTTAGCCACTTGAGTCTCAAGCAACGCAGTTATTGTTTCTTGTTCCATTTCGTTCCGAATAAAGGCGTTAGCAATCAACAGGCTGCCTGAACGCAAAACAGACTCTTCTGTTTCTGTAAATAACCGTTCGTTGCGGCAATCATCTAAGCCAACAAACCCCCAAAAGGAACCATTTATTTCTACCGGCACTACCAAAATAGATATGATGTCTTGCGGGTTGAGCAGTTCACGTTCTTTCGCAGGCATATCGCATACGACGTTATTTATACATTTCCCGCTTGACAACCAAACTTCCCACCTTGCGATATTGCCGCTATACGGCATTCCCTTTGTAAAATCTTTGCCTTGCTGTGGTTTTGCGCCTTCAGACCATTCATATATTTGGGCGCAATAGAGCTGCCCTTCAAACATGTTGTTTTTCCAGACATACATACGGTCAACATTAACGGCTTCAGCTATAATACCCATGCTTTTATACAGATTGCTTTCAAATGTTTTTGTATTCGAATTGAGCAGGAACCCGGCTGCGCTGTTGACCGCGTGCAGAAGACTGTCTTTATATTCGATATCCTGTATCATTTTACGGTGTTCGCGAAGATCGCGCGCGTAACTGGCTATGATATAATCTTCGCCGCGTTTGAGCCGAATCAAGGTAACTTCCGCAGGCATTAACGTGCCGTCAAGCATCATATACGTCCAATCGAAGGAGCAGCGGCCTTCTGCCAATGTCTGTATTAAATAATTCCTAACTTTTTCGATAGAATTCTGCCCATCAGGCTGATATTGGGGATAAAGCTCTTGATATCTTTCAAAGAATTCCGCTTTGTCTTTGAACCCAAAAAGCCGTATAGCCTCTTGATTGCAATCAATTTTATTAAAGGTGATGGCGTCAAATAATTGGCAGCACATCGGGTTTGAATCAAGCATGAGCGCCGTACGTTCATTTGCCGCGACTATTTCGTGTTCCAATTCGTTGCGAATCACCGCGTTTGCGTATAAAAATGCCGCCGAACGCATAATATCCGCACAATTGTCGTTAAAATAACGTTCTTTATTGCGATCTTCCAAAAATGCAAAGCCCCAAAAGACAGAATCAATAAATATAGGTGTAACGAACACTGATACGACGCCAGCCGTTTTCAATGTAGCCGCTTCCTGATCGGTTATAAGACTGACCGGCCCGTTTATAACTATATCGTTACTTAAAATAAATTCCCAGTTTGGCGCGAATTTCGCATACGGCAAATTATTATAAAAGTCGGTAGGCGGTGTAGTGCCGCCTGCTTCTCTGTCCCAACGATAAATCTGCGATGCATGCAGTTGCCCGTCCGGCGACGTAAAGTTGCGGAAAAGGGAGAATCTGTCAATTTCGAATAAATCGGCGATTTGCCAGATGCCAGACGACATCGTTTCGCCAAAAGCACCGCTTCTCTGCGATATGAGCATAGTGGCTGTCTTATTTAACGCGTTCAGCATTGTTTCGCGTTGTTTAAGATCGGTTAAATCAATGCAGTATTGGATGTGTACTTTTTTTCCGCCTGGCCAATCAACATATCGGTCAGTATTTATGTAATGACGATTTGTTACAGTGTTGCGCTCTTCCCAAATAACGGCTTTGTCCGGTTCCTTGTCAAGCTGATGGCAGGGGCAGAAATCGCATCTTTTATCCATACCCAATTGTAAAACTTTATAACAAGGTTGTCCGATTACATCGTCTTTTATTCCAAATTGCCGTTTCATATAATCGCTTATAAACAGTATTTCATCGGTTTCCAAATCGGTCACATAAATCATTGCGTCCGACTTGTTTAACACGCTTGTCATAATATCGCGTATCTTAATTGATTCGTATAAAGTTTTTTGTAATTTTTCCTCCATTTGCTTTTTTTCGGTTATATCCATAATCGCGCCTGCGACCCTGAGAGGAACTCCCCCGCTGTCCCGAAGTGTTGCTCCGAATGCGTGGAAATACTGATAATTTCCGTTTTTTAGCATAAGGCGGTATTCAATGTCGTAAGGCGTATTGCCGGTGCGGTCATTAATATGCGCCGCAAAAATCCCGAGGGTTTTTTCCTTGTCTTCGGGATGAAGCCGACTGCTCCAGCTGTGAAGCATGTTCGGGAAATCTGATTCATTTGTAAAACCCAGCATCCGGCGAAATTCATGCGACCATGTGAACTTATTATCCGGGTTCACCGGATCGCCGCTCACAACATCCATATCCCACAAAGCTATGTTTAGCGCATTATTTGCAAGCTTATACTTCATCAAATCATACTCCAAGGAAGCACGGAAATTATCACCCGCTTTGTTTATAAAGCTGATAATTTCCGCTTCATCGCCGGAAAATCGTTCGCTGTCAAGTAAAACGCTGAAATCTCCGGCTTCACCCGCGTCGGCAAGCCTTTTCAATTCGTTCAGCAAACCGGTGATATTATTTTGATTTTTATTATTTAAAAAATAGCTCATCAGCGTGTTCTCCCTAATACCCATGTATTAAATAAATTTAATTTTGTCATTTATATTTTATCATAGAAAAGTCACAAAAACGTGAAGGTTCCTAATTTGTCCTTGTACTAAACTTTACGATAAAAACGTTGTATGTTTATGCAAGACATACATCTAGTATTATTATATGGCATAAGAAATAAAAAAACGCGAAAGTTCCGTATTAGTACCTTTCGCGCTCAATAGACCTGTCCGGTAACCTGTTTTCGGCGTCTTTCCGGCAAATTTTCCGTTCTGCGTCGTCACAAAAAACCTTCTGTGCCTTTGGGCACACGCGGTTTTTCGTTCCTAGCATAACAAAAAATTTGCGCGAAAATCCACCGAAAACAGGTTACCGGACAGGTCTAATAATTTTATGGATATAACTTAATTTTTTTCAAATACATACCCCTTACCGCGTACTACGGTAATTGTATATCCCGAATCTTCAAGGTTACTGCGCAAACGATGAACCGCTTTTTTAACCGCTTGATTATCCTTGTTCATCGGCTGCCCCCAAACTTTTTTATACAGGTGATCAGTATTCATTATTACCCCCTCATGTTGTACAAACAACAACAGAAGAAAAAATTCCTTTTGCGTGAGAAGTAAATCTTTATCGTTGGCAAATGCCTGTCCGCACTGTACATCAAGGGACAAGGCTCCGCGTTTTATGCGTTCCGGAATTTGCTCCGCGCTTTTTAATAAGCTTTTAAGCCGGGCTAGAAGTACGCCGAAGGTATATGGCTTTGGTAAGTAATCGTTGCAACCGTTGTCATATCCTTTTATAATATCGGTATCTTCACCATAACCGGTTAAAAGAAGTACTGGAATTTTTGAATACTTCCGGAATTCATGCAAAAAAACAAGTCCGTTGCCATCCGGCATACCTATGTCGAGTATGATTGCGTCCGGAATTCGTTGTTTTACAAACGTCCTTGCTTCGGCAAGCGTCATAGCGGTTTTGACGGTAAAACCTTCATCTTCCAACATACTTTTGTTAAGCTCTTGAACATCCTCGCTGTCTTCAATTAATAAAATCAATTTATTATTCTTGTTTCTCATGCTTGTGTCCAACCTCCTGACCACCATAAACAGGAACAGTAAACATTACCGTCGTTCCTTCAGCCGGTTTACTATCTATTTCGATAATTCCTCCATGCGCTTCCACTATTGTTTTACATAGACTAAGACCGTACCCTGTTCCGCTCCTGCCCGATATACCACGTTCGAAAATATCTGGCAGGATATCGGGAGATATGCCGCTTCCGGTATCTATCACTTTCACGGTTATAAAAGACCGATTATATTCGGTTGTAAGGGTAATCCGTCCATTTTGCGTATGGTCTGTAGCGTTAGAAATTAAATTCGCGATAACTTGTATAAATCTGTCCTTTTCCACAAACACATCGGGCATACCTGATGCAATTTCCACCTGCAAATTGTTGTTTCGTTGTTCCAAAGCTAATCGAAATGTTTCCGCGCTAATTATTAACAGAGCGGCCAGATCTACGCGTCTGCGATTTTCTCCGGCCTCCTTCATAGAGGCAAGTTTTAACATACCATTTATCATACGGCCAAGCCGTTGTGTTTCATTTTGAATTTTATCAAGAACGGTTATAGCTTTAGGTAAATTGCCATCCTCTTTTTTAATTTCCCTTTCGGTATAATCAATCCCGGTGGCGATTAGCGTAAGAGGGGCTTTCATTTCATGGCTCATATCCTGTAAAAATTCTGTCTTCATACGGTTTAAGTTGTTTAAAAACACATTGCGTTCGGTTAATACCTCCTCCCTATGTTTTGTTTCGGTAAAGCTGATGGAGAGGATCATACATTGACTAAGCATTAAAAACATATAACTGAAAACGCTCTGCATAAAAAAAGTATCATTTAATATATACCAGCAAATATGATTCCAAATATTAAAAAATGCTATTGAAAGAACATATAAAAGGTTGTGGGGATTATTTTTAAGCTTCCCTGACCGCAGCGCGTATATTAAAGTAAAAGACGCCGGAATCAAACCGGTATACGCTAACAGCCCATTCCAAAGGCTGTATGGAAGAAAAACGATTAAAATTAAAATAATAAAAAATATGCAGTAAAAAGCATAAATAGATTTGTTTTTCAAGGGCATTTTTAATACGACAAATGTGAATCCGATCATTATAAACAATTGTAATACTTTTAATAAAAAATAAAAACGATTCAATCCCAAACCAATACCGTCCGGCAGAAAAAGAGCGGCGAAACCGTTTGTTTCCAGTATAATATAAGCAACGCCTAAAAGACTGATTACTGCGATAAAAAGATTTACCCAATCTTTATACCGGAGAAAAAATACTATCCCATGATATATAAAAATAGTGAGCAACATCCCAATTGAAAGACCAACCAAAATCCTGCGTCCCATCGCATCGTTAAGCAAGACACCCGGGCGTCCTATTTGGATTCCAAAAGTCGCCCATCTCTCGATAATATCGTAATTCGCCGCTTGAATAATGATTTCAACTTGACCGTTTTCAGGATGAAAACTTGTAAAAGCGTTTCTCACTCTTGCCACGGTTTCTGATTTCGTTTTACCTATTTCACCCGCTTCAAAAACCATTCTGCCGTTAACCCATAAAATACTTGCATCCATTAACTCAGGGATAAGCATCAAAAGCTCCGGCTCGTTGGTCTTGATGGTCAACCGAAATGTGGCATAACCGTAAAACGGGGAATTTCCATGATGCCAGGCCATAGGGGCATAAATTAACGCTTTATCAACCCCCAAGTCATTCCCATTCAATCCGCCGTTTCTAAAGTCATCTGGGGTATATAATTCTCCTTCATAATATTCCCATTCTCCGTTAAGATTGAAAAGCGTGCCGGAAAAGTCCTCGCTCATGAGGTCGAGCAAACCTCCCACAGCGGTCACGGCAGATACATTGCGGGGTATGGAAATTAAATAGAACATTACGCCGCAAACAAAAAATATGCAAAAAACGACTATAATAAATCGTCTCATAGCGTGTCCTCCGTTAGCCTCTTCGGATTTGGTATTATCGTTAAAATACATTGTTCCCATCATTCTGATTTATTCGTTTCTTTTTTCTTGGCCCAGGTTTTGTATGCCGGGTGACTGTTGGCTTTTCCGCATCAATTGGAATCGCCCAAGAACGCCCGAAACGGATCGTACCATTTATTTTTCCTTCACTGCACATTTTCTGTACTTGGCGATCTGTCACGTCCCATTTACCGGCTATTTCCTGCACCGAAATGTATTCTTGTATTTTCATATTGCTAAAGCCTCCAAAACAACGTTATTATATTAACCCACTCTTAAAAGTATATTCGCATAACCGTCATATGTCAAGTGTTTTATCCCTCCCGAAGCAAGGCATGAAGCCGATGAATCTATCTGAGTAAAATTCTATCGCAGTTAGCCCAAAATGGAGTGACTTTCATAAGTATCTTTATTGGTCTAATTTAAACATTGCATTATATAATTATATATTAGTTGATTTTAATATCAAAGGGGCTATTAAAATGAATGGGGCACCATCATACGAAAATATGTCTTTAGAAGAGTTCATAAAACAGCCATATGTAGTACAATTATATTCAAAAGATGGTTATGTCTTTGAAAATAAGATTAAAGATATCCCTTTCGTTAAAATGGGAAAAAAAGTTCGAGATGGATTCGCAGTTTTTTATATGGATATTAGAAGGGCTCTCGACATGTTAGATGTATTAGGTACCGCTTACATAGAGATGTATCCTCATGCAATGACACTTCTTGGAAGAAATAGCTTGGAAGCTTCTACTATTATACAGGTACAGCAGCAGCCATTTTTAAATTTGCGAGGCCGCGGGACATTAATAGGTATTATAGATACCGGGATAGACTATACAAAAGAAGCCTTTCAATATGAAGATGGCACCAGCAAAATAAGATATATATGGGATCAGACAATAGAAGGAAATAGTCCGGACGATTTTTTATTTGGCAGTGAATATGTAAATGAACAAATCAATTTGGCATTGCAAAAAAATAATCCATATAATTATGTCCCTTCAATTGATACGGTAGGTCATGGCACATTTTTGGCATCAGTAGCCGCCAGCAGACAAAATTCCGAATACATCGGTGCCGCACCGGACGCTGAATTGCTAGTTGTTAAATTAAGAAGAATGCAGCAAGATTTAAGTAACTTATATTTAATTCCTGAGAGCCAACAAAATGTTTTTTCAGCAGCGGATGTTATGCTTGCCATTGATTATATGATAAACAAAGCAAATGCGCTTAGAATGCCGTTGGCAATATGCATTGGATTGGGATCTAGCATGTCAGCTCGTGACGGCGCTGAAGTTCTCGAAGAATATATTGCCGGAATTTCACTATTACCCGGAATATGCGTTTGTACTGCCGCAGGGAATGAAAGTAGTGCTGGCCATCATACCAGCGGTATTTTATCCGAAGCAAACTCTACGTATAATATTCAAATCCGGGTGCCTGAAAATGCTAATAGCTTCCCGCTGTATATATACGCCAATCAATCTGACAGAATGTCTGTATCATTAAAGTCACCTCTTGGTGAAATTATACCGCGCGCTCCTGCTAGATCTGGACAAATAACAGAAACACAACTCATATTGGAAAGAGCTAGAATAGGGATAGAGTACTATTTCCCAGTTGCCGGATCGGGAGTTCATCTTATACATATAAGGTTCTTCAACCCCACACCAGGTATATGGGACGTCACTTTATATGGTGATATTATTTTAGACGGTAGATTTAACGCTTGGCTTCAGATAACGGGTTTGTTAACTCCCGGAATTCAATTTTTATCTCCAGACCCTTTTACCACCGTTGTTTCACCGGGAGCATCAATAGGCGCAATTACCTGCGGCGCGTATAATGACAGAAACAATAGCCTGTATATTAATTCTTCCTGGGGATTTACCAGAACTTCGCTTGTAAAGCCGGATTTAGTAGCTCCTGGAGTTGACGTAACCGGAATATATCCAATGGGTAGCGGAACAATGACAGGCACAAGCGTTGCCGCGGCAATTACAACTGGAGCATGCGCTTTAATGTTACAATGGGGTGTTGTTGAACGAAATGATGTAAGCCTTAACACAAATCGTATAAAGGCATTACTAATAAGAAGTTGCAGACGCGATTCAAATATTATATATCCAAGTAAGCAATGGGGCTATGGCAAGTTGGATTTATTTAATACTTTCAAGCAATTACGTTAAATATTCATAATATCACCGCCATTTTTTCGTTTATCATTTCGAATGCCTTGTCATAATCATAATCCGAAACTATTTTGTCAAGGATATCCAGTTCACAGTCACTTAAAGATTTCCAGCGCTTTGACAATAATACTTCCATAACACTTTCACAGGACGACGGTTCACCGATTGCCAGCGCTGAAAGGAGTTCATTTAATAACTTATAAAGTTCATTATTATTACCTTCGGAACGCTGCTCGATATTACTTTCGGCATCGGTCGCGTTCAGGATATTTTCTTTAGTTTCTTTCATGCGCCGCCATATACGTTCATATAAATCATTATCAAGAATTCCGGCGAGCTGTGTCTTTTCAAACTCAGCTAACGCTTCAAACAAAGCCGTTGCTCCCATATTACCCGCTACCCCTTTGAGCGTGTGGATTTTAGCAACAGATTTTACAACGTTTTCCTGTGAAAAAGCTGTTTCCATCGGCGTATCGTCTATTTCAAGTTCTTCGGCAAATGATCGAAGTACCTTCAAGTACTTGTCCGCCTTGCCTCCAAAACGCCTGATTCCCGAATTAACATTTATACCGTCGATTTTCATTTCGAAAAATGGAATTACATTTTCAAGTTCCTCATCCAAGCTGATATTTAAATAATTCTTTAATTTATCAATTACTTCATCATAATCCAACGGCTTTCCTATGTGAGCGTTCATCCCCGAAGCAATGGCTTTTTCAATGTCCTCTTGAAAAACATTAGCGGTCATCGCGACAATCGGTATCGTTTTTGCTTTTGGGAAATCGAACGCTCTGATGCTATGCGCCGCTTCATAGCCATCCATTACGGGCATTTGAATATCCATGAATATTATATCGTATTTTTCTGGAGATTCGCGAAAAATCCGGACTGCCTCAGCTCCATTTTCCGCGCAGTCTATTTCTATATATGTCGGTTCCAGCATAGTCTCTACGATTTCGCGGTTTACTTTTACGTCTTCCGCCAGTAAAATGCGGTACCCAGCGAACAAACCCGTCAAATTGTCTTGCTTGTCTCGCGTTTCATGCTGTACGCAGTCGAACGTTTCGTTTATGACAGCTTCAATTGTTGACGGAAATAATGGCTTTGTTAAAAATTTATCTACGCCCGCTTTTTTCGCTTCATCTTCAATTTCGCTCATCTCAGCGGATGAAATCATTAATACCACATTGTTGCGGGTATCGGATTTTATGCTTTTCAATTCCTTCGTCAAGGCTATGCCGTCCTTGCCCGGCATCTTCCAATCAATAAAATATATATCGTAAGCGCCGTTTAATTTTACGAGTGCTAGCGCTTCATCGCTGCTTGATGCCGTATCGCAGGACTTGCCGAACCGGCCCATTACTTCTTTGAAATATTCCAAAATCGCAGGGTCGTCGTCAACGGCTATTAATGACACCGCGCCCCAATCTATAACATCCATTATTTTTTGCGTTATTTCGTCCGTGCCGCGTTCAGCTTTAAATATGAATTTAAATACCGCTCCTTTCGTAAGTTCGGATTCAATCCATATGTTACCGCCCATCATTTCTACAATATTTTTTGAAATCGCGAGCCCCAGGCCCGTGCCTCCGAAATTGCGCGTCGTACTTGACTCCGCTTGTTGAAAGCTTTTAAATAATTGAGCCTGTTGCGTTCGGCTTATGCCAATACCAGTATCGGCGACGGAAATTTGAACGGAACATACCCCGTTTTCTTCACCCAGATACTGCGCGGTAAGTGTTATCGAACCTTCCTCTGGCGTGAATTTCACCGCATTACTTAACAGATTTGTTATAACCTGCGCAAGCCTTTGATCATCTCCTACCAGTTCGCGGGGAATGGCTTTATCGATATATATCATAAATTTTTGGTGTTTTTCGTCTGCGCGGAAGCTGATAACATTCGCTGCCTGGCGAAGCATTTTTTCAAAGTTGAATTCTATCGGCGAAAGCTCGAATTTATTCGCTTCAATTTTCGACATATCTAATATATCGTTGATCACACCCAGTAAATACTGCGACGCATCTTCGATTTTGTTAAGGCAATAATCCTTGCGTTCCAGATTCATCGCCTTTTTTCCGATAAACGTCATGCCGATGATCGCATTCATCGGCGTCCTGATTTCGTGGCTCATGGTTGCGAGAAAATTGCTTTTTGCGTTACTTGCGAATTCAGCGCGTTGCTTCTCATGCATAAAATCCGTCAGGTCTGTCATGACCGCGAGAACTCCCGATATGATGTTATTCTCCATTTGGCTTCCGGCACGGCGCAGTTCTATCGTATAGAATCTTAAATGCCCCGTCCGGGCAAAATCAACCATAGCGTCGAAGTGTATCACATCGTCCGAATCCACAGCTTTTTCAAACGCCGCCTTAAACGCCCCCACCCCATTTGCGGTGAAGTATTTCGGAAATACTTCATCGTATTTAAGGTTTTTGATATAATCAAAATTGGGCGTATTCGTCGAAACCATAAGAGCGTCGGTCGATAAAACAAACCGTCCGTCATTATCAAATAAAATAATAATGTTAGGGCAACTTTTTAATAACATGTATGTATAAGCGCGTTGCTTTATATTCGCATCCGCAAGCGAAGTGGCGAGGACATCCTTTGCGTCCGATGCTTTTGTCAGTTTATCGAGCAAGCTGTTGGTTATCCTGAGTTCGCGCATGTTTTTTTTCAATTCGCGGTTCAGCCTGTTTATTTCATTAATTAAGTCTAATTTTTCATCATCAGCTATCCTGCCGGCGTTTATCATCGTCGCTTCATTTTCAAGTATAATCCTCACCCCTTCCTTCCTGCGTTAATGCGGCATGTATAATCTGATTACAGCGCACAGGCTATAAAAGCGTTGTTATGAAAACGGTTGGTCGCTTTTCCGTCCAAAATCTGCGTGGGGCAAATTTCCCCGCCCGAACTTGCCATCATAAACGGCAGGCGGCCGCCGATCTTTTCTTTCAAAATTTCCATTTCCCTGTATATATCGGATCCCATTGCCATGCTTCTGCTTATGCATGAATAAGCCAGCAGCAAAGACGCGCCGCTCGTTTCTTCCGCAATTTTACTGGCAGTCTCTCCCGTTGTCAATACCACATCGTCTTTGTCCGTCATTGCCATATACAGAGTACTTCCCTCCGGCATTGCGCCTGCGCATATCGCGTGTTTTTCAGGAGTCAGCATGACGAACACCTTCGATACCTTCGGCGTACCGTCGTTATAATCAAGCAGGAATGGGAGCGAGGACATGGCGTATTGAATTTCGCTTGTCTTGACCAATCCTAAATCATCCAGATAATCAATAAAAGGACGTTCGTTTACCTCTATAAGGACATGCCCCTCGCTTTTCGTTACCACGGCCTTTTTGTCGAGTATACGCGATTCGGATATGTTCGCGATAAAAAACTTTGGTTTTATATCACCGTAAATAAGAACCAGGGCCATTTGATCATGGTAATATTCACCGTTGGCAACCATGAAGCAGTTTTCAAAAGTAAGGGTATCGTCTACCGCAATCGTTCCGAAACAGGGAACGCCCCCTGATAATTCGGTGATTACATTGATATAATCATCGCCGCAATTCTGGACTAAAAAAGGCGCGAACGCAAGGATTAATCCCGGTCTTTCCGGTCTTCTGATGCTTTTATAACTTTCGGAGATAACTTTTCCCGGTTCGGTCAGCAGCGACGGCGTTATGACCATATCAAACTCGACGTCATCGCTGGTCATAACCGTCAGTGTCATAAGAAGCGAGCCTGTTTCGGCGACAGTCGATTGCATCGAGGAGATAGTTCCGACTACATTGAAAGGGAACGCGGCGCATACGGCTTTTAAAACCCCTGAATGTATAAACTCATAATGGCAGGTGATTATGCCGATGGTGTTTTTCATAATCCATCCTTCAAGGTTTATTTGGGAGCTTAAATCTTCAATTGCCGTCTTTTCATCGTCCATCTCTGCCGTGTACGCTATCATGGTTTTAATCATTTTTGTTCCTCCTTTTTAATTTTTATATTTAGTTGATTTTTCAGGATAATCCATCCAGCAAAAAACTCTTTATCACGTGAACTTAATTCTGCTTAATATTTTCCCGGCTTTTTCGCAATCAAAATTATTGAATTCCTTTACGGCTTCTTCCAAAAGGGAGTTAGTATCTATGCCAAAATCAAATAACAAGAAGGGTTCGATCGCCGATATACCTGCGTTATTATCATATTTTCCAGCGGCAACCAGCGCCATTTTTATACCTTCCTTCATAACCTCTGCATCGCCTGATTCTTTATCAGTCTCTGCCTCCGCAGGGAAAATCATTAATAATTGCTCATGTAATAATAAAAGATTTTCTTGAAAGTCCGGGAATAACTCTTTACAGATGTCGATATCGCCCAGTTTTGCCGCCATTTCCAATTTGAGCGCCGTATCTGATAAATCTACCGCGCCGATTGTGGCAAGCTGAGATTTAATCGCATGAACGGAAATCGAAAAATCCTCCATATTTACTTCTTCTAAAAAAGCAGCCATGCTGCCGCATTGTAATACAAGCTTCTTGCAAAATATTTCCAATGTATCGCAGTACATATGTTTTTCTCCGGAAAGCAAATGCAAACCAATTTTCGTGTTAATCGCATTTATTTTCCCGACAGCCTCTAATAAATCGTCATACGCCGGCGTCTCCGTGTACGCGCCGATTTCATTTACTTCTTTGTTTATTTCCTGCCAGCGCGCGGCTTCAATGATGTCTAACTGTTGTTTATCTCGTATAAATTTATTTAAAATATAGTCTAAACGCCGTGTATCTATGGGCTTCGAAATAAAGGCGTCGAAACCGTTTTGCAAAAACACCTCCGCTTGACCCACCAGCGCATTTGCCGTCAGAGCAACAATTGGCTCGGTGTACCCTAAAGCACGCAGAATCTTAGTTGTCTCCATCCCATCCATTTTCGGCATCATATGATCCATAAAGATAATATCATAAACCTTACCACTCTCGATTTTATCAATGACTTCAAACCCGCTCATAGCTATATTAGTTTGCAGCTTGTAAGGCTTCATAAGCCCTTCGGCAACGTATAAATTCATTTCTACATCATCGACTATCAAGACGTTTCCGTAAGGCATGGGTTCGCGCTTGATATACAATCTTTTTTTGTTCGCTATGTAATTTAAATTAAACTGCTGCAAGTTCTCCGCCAGTTCCTTGCCTAATACTTCGTTGTCCACCGTGCCTTGCGGCACCCGAAGTACAAATAATGAACCTTTACCCAACTCGCTTTCCACATGTATATTTCCATCCATAAGGCTTGTCAGACGATGTGTAATGGACAGACCCAAGCCTGTCCCCTCTATTGTACGGCCGGACTCCTGATAAAATCGCGAATATTCATCAAATATTTTGTTTACCTGCTCTGCGGTCATGCCATACCCGGTATCTCGCACGCTCAAAACAAGTAAAACGTCTTTCTTTTCATACAGTGATGTATTTTCTGCTTCGAAATCGACCGCAAGTATAACTTTGCCGGAATCCGTATACTTAAACGCGTTGGAAAGCAGATTATTCATGATTTGCTTAATGCGAAGCACATCACCTATTAATTTTGATGGGATATTTTCGTCAATTTCAACTTCAAAATCAATAGGCTTATCGCCGGCGCGCGTCATGTTCAATTGAATTAAATCATTAATCAGGCTGGCGATGTTATATTCTGCCGGAATAATATCCAGCTTACCAGCCTCAATTTTGGAAAAATCTAATATATCATTGATGATACCCAAAAGCATATCGCACGAGTTGAGTATTCTCCCCAATCCCTCAGCTTGTTCATCACGAAGCGCCTCGTCTTGCAATAATATTTCGGTGATGCCTAAAATTGCGTTCATCGGAGTGCGTATTTCGTGGCTCATGTTTGCTAAAAAAGCTGATTTTGCCCGGCTGGTCATCCTGGCTTCCTCTAATTTCTGCCGCTCGTTTATATCCATTAATGCGCCGGCTACTCTAAGAGGAACCCCCGCGCTGTCCCTGCGTGTCGCTCCCAATGCCTGAAAAGTCCGGTATTCCCCGTTTTTCAACATTAAACGGCACTCTATATTATAAGGCGTCTTTCCTGTGCAATCATTTAGATGCGCCTCAAATGCGTCTAGCGCTTTCTCCTTGTCTTCTGGATGCAGACGGTTGCTCCAGCTGAAAAGTACATTCGGAAAATCGCTTTCATCCGAAAAACCAAGCATTTGACGGAATTCCTGAGACCATGTGAACTTATTATTAGGGTTGATAGGATCCGCGCTCACAACATCCATATCCCACAACGCGATATGCAGCGCATCGTTTGCAAGCTTATATTTCATTATGTCATATTCATTCACGCGAAACTGTTCAATCAGTTTTATCTGATTTAGCACTCTTAGCTTAACAAGCGCAGGTGAGAACGGTTTGGTTATATAGTCTGCCGCTCCCAAGGATAATCCTTTTTCTTCGTCTTCAGCATTACTTAACCCTGTGATAAATATAACGGGGATATTTATTGTTTTTACAGATTTCTTTAAACCGGCAATTACAGCATATCCGTCAATTTCGGGCATGATAATATCAAGCAGAATGATGTCGGGCATATATTTTTCCGCCGCTGTTAAGGCGTTATGCCCGTTTTTTGCCGCGTAAACGGTATAATCGTTACTTAGGATATGCGTAAGCGTCATAATATTTGAATTTTCGTCATCTATAACGAGTACACTGTATTTCTTGGTTCCATTTATAACGTTTTCATCATTGTTTTTTAATGCGGAAAACGTCTCAAAATGATAAACCATGTTCCGCCCGTTTTCCTTTGCTATGTAAAGCGCTTTATCAGCCTCATGAATAAAGTCATCAATTGTTCCGGCGTACCCATGTGTCCGTGTATTAATGCCGATACTTACGGTTACTGCCCCCATCATTTTATCCGGACAGGGAATTTCTGCTTCCTCAACACATTTACGTATTTGTTCCGCAACAAAAAATGATCCTTTTAAATCCGTGTTAGGCAGTAATACAGCAAATCTTTCCCTATTCCAGTGCGCGGCAAAATCACCGGCGCGCTTTAGCGGCTGTTTTAAAGCTACCGCGATTGCTTGAAGTGCAATATCACCCTGTTGATATCCATGGGTTTCTTCATAACTAGCAAAGTCGTCTGCTTCTATAAATAAAATACTGATTGGCGTCTGTTCCCGTGCGGCTCTGCGCCATTCCGAATGTAATTGATCATCGAAATTGCGTCTGTTGGGAATTTTCGTCAGCTGTTCGACCATGCAAAATTGTTCATTTATGCGAATCTGCTCAATTAGCTTAATTTGATTTATTATTCTATGTCTAACAAGCCCAGGGGAAAACGGCTTGGTTATGTAGTCCGCGGCTCCGAAAGTCAGCCCTTTTTCTTCGTCACCTACATCATTTAACTCTGTGATAAAAACAACGGGAATATTTTGCGTTGTTTCAGATTTTATTAATTCGGTGAGTACGGCATACCCGTCCATTTCCGGCATAACTATATCCAGCAGGATGATGTCGGGCAACAACTCCTGCGCTGCTTTAACGGCACCCTGACCATTTATAGCCGTGTAAACCGTATAATTTGAACTTAATATTTGCGTTAGCGTCACGATGTTTGAATCTTCGTCATCCACGACGAGAACACTGTATTTTTTAGTCTCATACATACATTCACATCCTTAATTTGTTAACATTATATACCAAGCATATTATGTAATAATTTCAGCAGCTCTTGAGATGCTTTATAAATTTCATTAAGGCATTCGGTTGTTTCACTTGAGTTCTTTGTCATATTAGCAATTTGAGTAAATCCCATAATAGCGTTCATTGGCGTTAACATATCGTGACTCATTTTTGATAAAACTTCCATTCTGGCACGGCTGCTTTCTTCGGCAATTTGTTTTTCAATAATCAAACGCATTTGATTAATAATCTTTATTTGGTTCCGCACTCTTAACTTGACAATAACAGGGGAAAACGGCTTTGTTATATAATCTGCGGCTCCTAAAGCCAAACCTTTCTCCTCATTGTCTTCGTGACTTAGCGCCGTGATAAAAATAACGGGAATGTTCCGCGTTTTTCCGGAGTTTTTTAATGCTTCTAGCACAGCGTACCCGTCCATTTCCGGCATCATGATATCTAGCAATATGACATCGGGTAAATGTTTATCTGCCGCTTTAATGCCAGCTTCTCCATTTTTTACAACATAAACCGTATAATCGGGGCTTAATATATGTGTGAGCATCATGATATTTGTGTTATCGTCGTCCACAATAAGCACGCTGTTTTTCTTTGATTCACTCATTACTTCCTCTCCGCTTCTTTATTATTAAAACACAGTAAGGTTCATATTTCTGTAGTGCCATGGCGGTCCGTAAAATTGCAAATTATGTTTCGTCCGTTTTTCTTTGCTTTATAAAGCATTTCATCGGCTCCTGAAATAAGTTCGTTGATTGTGCCGCCGTCGGCGGGAGCTATTGCATTAATTCCGATACTTACGGTTACCTTTGAAACCGAACCATCGGAGGAAAGAATATTCATATCCTCAATTTGCCTACGTATTTGTTCTGCAATTTCAAATGCGCCGCTTGAATCTGTGCTAGGCAGCAACACGGAAAACTCCTCGCCGCCCCAACGCGCAGCGAAATCATTGGAACGTTTGAGCGCTGAATTAATTGTTTTTGCAATAGCTCGCAACGCAACATCGCCCTGCTGATGCCCGTAGGTGTCGTTGTAATTTTTAAATTTATCAACATCTATCATTAAAATACTAATGAGTTTCTGTTCCCGCACCGCTCTGCGCCATTCCGAATGCAACTGTTCATCAAAGCTGCGTCTGTTAGGAAGCTCCGTCAGTTGATCAAGCTTACTCAGCCGTTCAATCAAGCGCAACTGGTCGAGCATTTTTATTTGATTATGCACCCTTAATTTTACAATTACAGATGAAAAAGGTTTAGTTATGTAATCTACAGCGCCCAAGGTCAACCCTTTTTCTTCATCGGCGGCATTACTAAGCCCTGTAATAAAAATTACGGGAATATTCCGAGTATTTTCTGATTTTTTCAATGCGGCAAGCACGGTATAACCGTCCATATCAGGCATAAGTATATCAAGCAAAATAACGTCGGGTATATACTTATCCGCCGCTTTAATGGCAGCCTCTCCATTTTTTGCCGCATAAACCGTATAATATGGATTTAAAATTTTCGTGATCATCATAATGTTTGAGTTTTCATCATCTACTATAAGAACGCTGTTTATCTTTGATTCACTCATGATTTTCTCTCCGCTTCTTTTTTAATTCGGCAAGCGTTGCGGCGGCTGAATCAAAATTAAAATCCTCTATCTGCCGCGCAAGTTCCTCCGCTCCCGGAATAGCGCGGATATCATCCAGCAACTCCATGCATTCGGGGTTTATATTATCAAGCATAAGCTCCAGTTTTTCGAATAACACCCGTATCTGCCCGTCATCCAAAGGCTTGATTTCCGCTTGGGCCGAAGACCCGTCAAGCAGCGGCTTTAATTCATTGATAACCAGCGTTAATTCGGTTTCGAGATGCTTCATTTTATTTTCCCAAATCGAAGCGACTCCATCTTTAAGAAGAATCTCTACCTCCGCGGCGGCTTTTTGTAATTCAACCTTACCGATCAGCCCGGCGTTCCCTTTCAGGGTATGTGCCAGCCTGTGCGCCAGCTTTGTGTCGCCCGCGGCAACCGCCTCGGCGATTTCATTATGTATGTTTTGATTGTTTTTCACAAAATTTATGCGGATATTTTTTTGTAACTCCCCATTATCCTCATAGTCTTCCATAAAGACGTTGCTTACGGGCTTCAGGTACTTTAGCAAGACGCGCCACAATTCCTGCGATGTGAAGGGCTTGCCCAAACAGTCGGGCATTCCGTTCTTCTTGTATTTTTCCAACTCGCTGGTCATTATGTTTGCCGTCATCGCCACAATGGGCGTCCCTGTATCCAACGCTGTTATTTTTGACGCGGCTTCCATCCCGTCCATAATCGGCATGAACATATCCATAAATATCAAGTCAAACGGCTGTTCTCCTTTTTGAATACGTTCCTGAACCATCTCTACGCCCATTTTTCCGTTATCCGCTACCGCCGCCCGGATTCCCACACGCGCAAGATGTTCGCAGACAACCTCCTGATTCATGGGGTTGTCATCGCAAACAAGAACAAAGCTGTCGAAATACGGTTTACCGATAAGGGCAAAATCCTTACGCTCGTATTGTTCATCAACGGATTCTATTGTTTCAAACATGATTTCAAAACTGAATGTACTGCCGGCACCGGGAGCACTTTCCACTTTCAACTTTCCGCCCATTAATTCCACTATATTCTTGGTTATCGCAAGCCCAAGCCCTGTACCTCCGTAGCTGCGTGTCGTGCTGGAATCCGCTTGAATAAACGGCTCAAATATTTTTTCAATCTGCGCGGAAGTCATACCAATACCTTCGTCTGTCACTTCAAAATACACAGTTGCGTTGCCATTATTTATACTCTTTACCGTCGATGCAAACTTGACTCTTCCCGTCTCCGTAAACTTCACGGCATTTGACAAAAGGTTCATAAGAGCCTGATATAGTCTTATCTGATCACCCACAAGCTTTTTGCCGGGCAACGCTTCCGCGTAAACACTGAAATCGAGGCTTTTTTCTTTTACAGTCGGCAGGACAACCGATTGGCAGCGCGCAAAAACATCCTGTAAGTTGAAAGGCGCGTATTCCAATTCCATTTTGCCCGCTTCTATCTTTGAGATATCAAGGATGTCATTTATGATACGCAGCAGCCATCCGGTGCTGTCTGTGATTCTGCCTAAATAATCTTTGATTTGAGGCATGGTATCACTATCCAGGGCAAGTTCGGCGAAGCCCATGATACTGTTCATCGGCGTCCTGATTTCGTGGCTCATTGTAGCTAAAAACTCGGATTTCGCCCGATTCGCCAATTCGGCCGATTCAAACTGCCTCTGCTTGGTTATATCGAACATATAACCCTCAATCAAACGGGGCGTACCGTCCTCGTTTCTTTCGCTGACATGGGAGCGCTCCCATATCCATTTAACACTTCCGTCATCCATTATGACCCGGTAAGTATGTTCATAAGGCAAACCTGCATAAAGTGTCTGTTCGCACTTCTCCAGAACGCCGTTAAAATCATCGGGATGCGCCATTTCCTGCAATTTGCTCGGTTTGCCGATCAGTTCCTCCGGCGCATACCCCATAAGCTCCCTGGTTCCTTCACTGACGAATAAAAGCGTAAAGTACGGTACATCATACAGGCATTGGTAAGCCACTCCGGGCAGATTGCCGATAATTGTCTCAATCCTTGACAGTATGCGTTTTTGTTCATGCTGGGCAATTTCCAATTTCTGCCGATCTGTGACATCGGTATAATAACCCTCAATCAGGTACGGCGTTCCGTCAAGTTTCTTCTCGATTACATGGCTGCGTTCCAATATCCACTTTTCCACGCCGTCCCGCGTTGTGATTTGATAAACGGCTTCATAAGGCAAGCCTTGATGAAGCGTTGTTTCGACCAATTCCTCAATATGGTCGGCATCGTCGAAATTCGCCAATGATAAATACGTAACCGAGCTCTTTCCGATAAGCTCCTCCGGCGTATACCCGATAAGCTCCTTGCTGCCTTCGCTTACAAAGACATATGTATACTCGGGAGGGTCGTAAAGATGCTGAAACACCATGCCGGGCAGGTTCTGTATAATAGCCTCAACCCGCTTGCTCGCGCGCGCGGCGTCTTCTTCCGCCAATTTACGGTCTGTAATGTCCAGCGAAATCCCAAGAAGTCCCACCGTTTTGCCGTTTTGAATCAAAGGCGTTCTGATCGTTTGGTGAGCGCGCCGGTCGCCATTGGGATAGTCATACCACTTTTCCTCGGTAAAAGTAGTATTTTTATTTATTACGTCATAATTGACATTATAAAACTGCCGTATCATGTTTTCGTCATATTTCTCGGGAGTATAAAAATCTTTGCCGATGATATCGGATTCATCGGTGCAGTGCGCCATCTCCAAAAATCTTTTATTACAGCCCAGATATTTGTTATTAAGGTCTTTGGTGAATATCAAGGCCGGTATTGAATTATATATAGCGGTAAGCGTAGCCGCCTGCGCCGCGATCGTTTTTCTTTTGTTCACGTCTTTTATGTATATGACGGTCAGCACAATGAACATCAATGCGAGCATAACAGCAATGCTTATCATCCACGGCCTTTGCGCCAGCACCAGCTGTGAGCGGTAGTCATAAGTCTTGCGCAGCCAATATCCCGAAATTACATCGGTGTCTACAATATCAAGGGCCTTGTCAACAATAGAGCGTAAAACCTCTTGGTCTATGTTAAACCCGAACGTCGTTTCAAAATTATTATCGAACACGATGTTTACCTTGTAATCAAGAAGCTCCCGATAATGCGTTAAATATTGGATATGAATCTGCGAGTTTATCATCGCGTCAATTTCACCGCGCGCCAAAGCTTCAAAGGTCAGTTCGGAATTATCGTATACAACATAATTCCTGTGAAACGGGAACCAAATCTTAAACAGTTCGGTATGGCCGGATTCTTTGGTTAGTCCCACCCTCACTGAAAAAACGTCATGGATGCTGATATCAGGGAAATCCGTTTTAGTAATAAGCGCGGATTGATCCGACAGAAAAGAATTTTTATTCCATAAAAAGCGCCCGTCCCGTTCCTGTGTCCGGATCAATTCGGTAATCATATACGCATCCCCGGCTTCAAGCATCTCAAGCGCCAGATACCATGCCGTTTGTTCATCATTGACGATTTCAAATCTAAGCCCCGTAATGGACTCTATTTCGCGAAGCACGTCAATAGCCATCCCCTGCCATTGTCCGTAACGGGTATTATAAAAACTGATCGGATAATGATTGAACATAGCCGCATAGGGTATAACGGGATTGGCATTGATATACGCGATCTCCTCCTCAGTCAGATGCGTATACATCTTGTGCTTTAAGTATTCATGATAACCACGGTCATACAAGTCACCTAAAAAATGGATGCCGCCGTTATCCAAAGCTTTTTGTATGACATCGATAATCGGAGCAAGTTCTGGGTTTGCCGTTGTAAGGGAGGTTGGCATATACAATAATGGCGAAACATTCGACGTAACGACGCCGCCGTAAGCGTCAAAAATGAATTCCGCCGCTTTTTCCGCGATAAGCGAGTCGATTTCCCCGGTCTTCAAAAGCTCGTATGCATCTACATATTCATATACAATCACATATTCAAACTCTTCGGTCAAGAGAGGCGGAAGTCTTTCGAGAAGGACGCTTCCGTCGAGAAACGCGTACCGCAGCGGGCGCGTTTCGGCGATTTCCGCCAGCGGAGCGCTGCCTGGGAGGCGCATGTGTTGTACCTTGCGCCGGGCGATTGCGTCGGTCATAAAATAGATCTGCTGCCGTTCTTCGGTGGGCGTTAAAGTGCCGGTAAAATGAACCTCGCCGCTGTCTAGCCCGGCAAATAACCCCTGCCGTGTAATATGCGTGGGGATAAACGGGATATCAAACAATTCGGTCAGCCATTCGCAAACAAGAACCGCGAATCCCCTCATTTCACCGTTTGCATCTAGAAATGCTTCGGATGAGATCTGCATAGCATAAATAAATGAATCGTAGTTTTCCCGCAGCGCTTCGATGGCTTCTATTTCTTCATCGTTTACGCCGGGAATATCGCGGTAAGAATTAAATGTCGGAAATGAACCGAATTGCGCCTCGGTTGAACTCCGGCAGCCCGAAAACATGCCCGTTAAAAATATAACAGTCAACAATACATATACTGTTTTAAGGATTATTTTCATTTCTTTGCCTCCAGACTTAATTTTTGTTTAACAAGTTTCGCTTTTCAATATACCGTTTGCTAATCCTCGGATGTTTATTTAATAAACTCAGGTTGTATGTATTTACTAATCCGTTCCAGTAATTGGTTTTTTTCGATCGGTTTAAGGATAAAGTCACTCGCTCCGGCCTCAATTGCCTTGACAACGGAACTTTGCTTCGCATTCCCGGTGAGGAAAATGATTGGCGCGTTTTGTCCGGATTCAATAATTTTTTGCGCTAATTCATAACCATTCATTTCAGGCATATCAATATCGAGAATGAAAAGAATAGGTTGGTTGGTTTTGAGATAGTTAAGAGCAGCCATTCCATTATTAACGCAGGTTACATTATAACCAGCGTCTTGGAGAATTTTTTGAGTAGTCATCAGAAAAAGACTAACGTCGTCAACAACTAGTACAGTGTTCTTATTTTCGGGGTTTTGGACAATGCCGGGGGTTTGCTTAGGGACCTTTGCCGGAACGTGTTCTTGGTACTCGATCATTTGCAAATCAATTGACAGCGCGGAGACTGTTTTTAAGAAATCAATTATAAAGTTTTGCAAATCCTCATATCGGACGTTTCCAATCTTGCTGAAATAAACAGTGCATTTTTCGGCTAATTTTTCGGCGTATATTTGCCTCAGCATATCGCAAATTAACGTAAGGGACATTGTTAACGCGACATAATCCTTTGCTTTTAACGCTGTTTTTACAATTTCATCTTGCGCAGGGAAATCATTGATGAATGAATTTACAGTCATAGAAAAATTACTTAATTGACTATCCTCTATATGTTTTATTTTGTTATAGTCCAGTTCAGAAATTTTCAAAAGCAGTCCCTTGTCAAGCATATGCAGCTCTCCTTACAATGTTATTTTTTGGTAATAATAACTGTTGCTTTATGCCATCGTTGCGAGGAAAGTATCTTTTGAATTATGAATCCTTGAACATATAGGGATACAGTTTGAACATTTCGAGAACCAATGGATCAAAATGCTCCGGTTGGGTACGGCCATCCCCGTTTAATATAATGTCACAAGCTTCGGCGTGTGTGAACGAAGGTTTATATTCCCTCTTGCTGGTCAATGCGTCGTACACGTCGGCTAAGGCGACGATTCTTGCGGACAATGGGATTTCGATGCCTTTCAATCCCTTGGGATAGCCGGAACCGTCATATTTTTCATGATGATACATCGCGATATCCACCGCGGTCATCAAATTGTCAGTTCCGGACTCAAGCAATTCACTGGTTTGCAACAGCATATCAGCTCCTTGAACGGTATGGGATTTCATTATATCAAATTCTTCCGGAGTGAGCTTTGCCGGTTTTAATAATATAGCATCCGAAATGGCAACTTTCCCGATATCGTGCAGCGGTGAAAATGTCGTGATATCATTTATCTCTTTTAATGAAATAACATCGGGGTGATTTTGATGGAGGCATTCAGCCAATGTTCTGACTAGTTTTTTTATCCTCTTGAGATGTCCGCCCGTTCCCAAATCGCGGCGTTCCGCTAAAAATGACATACCGAATATTACGGCTTCATGAGATTTGCGAAGCTCCTCCGTACGTTTTTCCACAAGTATTTCCAAAGCGTCACGATGCAGTTTGTTGGCCATCTGATTGCGCACCTTGATGCTTACGATATCAGGGTCATACGGTTTGACGATATAATCAGCAGCACCCAGCTTTAAACCTTGCGCTTCGCTGAAACTGTCACCGCTGCTTGTGATGAAAATGACAGGCGTATGATGAAACCTGGTGTCGCTTTTCATCCGCCTGAGAACCTCAAAACCATCGATGTCCGGCATTACAACGTCGAGCAGCACGATGTCCGGCAGATTCTTATCCATCACCGTTAATGCGCGTTCTCCGTTCGCGGCTATGTAGATAGTATAAGTGTCTTCAAGCATACTCCGCAGGGCGCTCAGATTTTCTTTTGAGTCGTCCACAATTAAGATTGAGTTTTTAATATTCATAATATCACCGCCATTTTTTTTGTTTATCATATCGAATATCTTGTCATAATCATAATCCGAAACTATTTTATCAAGGATATCCAATTCAAAGACGGCATAATCAATTGTACACTTGAGCCTTGAGATGGAATTCTATACGTTCTTTAAGCGCATTTGCATTTGATGGTTTTATTATGTAATCCACCGCACCTAAATTTAGTCCTTTAAGCCTGCTTTCCGAATCCTCATTCGATGAATAAAATATTACGGGAATGTTCGCGGTTTTAGTTGTGTTTTTAAGCAGCTTACAAACTTCATAGCCGTCTATTACCGGCATTTCAATGTCTAATAAAATTAAGTCAGGGGTAATATTTTCAAGAATATGAAAGAGTATTTCGCTTGAAACTGCCCCTATAACATTGTATTTTTTGTTTAATATTTGAAATGTAGCGTTTAGGTGATATACGATGTCGTCCACAACAATAATAGTTGGTCGCTTTTCTTCCATTTTCACCTCCCTCCCAACTTCATTAAACTATCAACATTATACAATATAAAATCCGCGAAATACGAAAGTTCCACATATGTCCCCTTCGTGTTGGCCGTAATTACGCCAACATGAAGCGGTGCAAAAAAAATGACGTATATAAAAACACATTTGGTTGTTGTTAAGAGGAAATTTTAAGAACAGGAAAAATATGCCCACAAAGCCCCAAACACTTGGTTTTATCAGTGTTTGGGGCTTTTCTTTAAAGTAGCGATTTCAAAAACATATTAACAAACTTCAATATGAGGCGTAAACTAAGTTAGGCGATACTTAAGAACCGAAAAACCTTGGAAGCATAGCAAAAGCCGGCAAAATATGATAAACTATCTGTGTAGGAAAGAACGAAAAACAGCAAAAAAGCGTACAGATGGGTGTGGAAAGA
>Ga0123353_10001466_pt1 | contig 28901 bp, 22 predicted proteins | sample TergutLab28metaG_3_FD_92763 | JGI IMG/M metagenome (GOLD analysis project Ga0123353, IMG submission 92763) | Labiotermes labralis P3 segment gut microbial communities from Petit-Saut dam, French Guiana - Lab288 P3 | ecosystem: Host-associated > Arthropoda: Insects > Digestive system > Gut ...
AAGTCATCCAACAAGTCCAACTCGCCACCAAGGCCATCAATAAAAACAAAATGCTCTTACACGCTTTCCTAAAACATACAAAACTCTATCTCTAAAGGACCAACTTTTATGACCAGGGCAATACACCGGGGACGCACAGAGCATAGGACTTTAAAAAAATGTCTCCGACGGGCAACTGGCCGTTGCATCGCCCAGCGTGCCGCTGGACCGCAATATTTCTCGTAATCCCTTGCGAGTTTTATACCGGCTCCGGTATTCTTGACCGTTTATCCATCTGTCCGGTCACTGCGACGTGCTTCTTTCCCGGTTTCCATTGAAAAATCCCCGTTTCTTTGCATGACTGTAAAAAAGTCCTGGAAATATTTTTTGCAAAGGGAGTATTTTACAGGAGGACGCTTATATAAGCAGAAACGAAAAATTCACGTCAAGCTGCAAGCTGATATTTGACGAACTTTACAGCGAACCTATCAATAGGTGTCAAATGGCGAAAACATTTTCTTGAATCGTAACGAGCAAGGCAGGCTCTTTGATGATGACAAACCGGGTTTTTGCATCATGAAAGACGGCTCGGACGATTTCGGGTGAAGTTGTAGGGTAATTTTTTCTGGAAACTGATTGCTGAAGGAATGGATAATGTCAAAAACGGCAAAAAAAACAAAATGGAATGTTCTTGGGCAGAGTGTTATTGCTCTGGTTTTTTTAACGGCCACGGCAATGGCTGCAACTCATACTGTCACCAACGATTCCGGGGGCGTGGGACCCGGGACACTGCGAACGACCGTCGGCGATGCGGACGGTGGTGACAGCGTCGCGTTGACTTCGTCGATGAACGTCATCACACTGAGCGGCACGGCCACAAGTTCGAAGTCAAATCTCATCATCAAGGGAATCGGGACGCGGGACCCCTCCTTGCCGAACGTCAGCGGCAACAAACTTCACAGGATTTTCGATCTTGAGGCAACCACGGGAACCTACACACTTTCAAATCTTTACCTCTATCAGGGAAACATGATTGATGATCATTCCAACAACTTCCTTGTCCCCGATGCTTCCGCGCTAGGAGGTGCCGTCCGGTCCAATTCGTCGCTGCAGATCAATGGAAGTCACTTCTCGGACAACCAAAGTAACGCCATGGGCGGGCATGAGTTGTTGTTTCCGTTCCATCCTGTCAGCGTCGATGCGTTTGGCGGGGCCGTTTATGCCGAACATGGAAATATCACAACGCAAAATTCCGCGTTCACAAGCAATCAAAGCAATGCGACGGCCGGGACATCCGATTTCAACTCCGCGGATGCCAAGGGGGGAGCCATTTATGCCAACCAGGGACACGTTACAGCAACCGACACTCAGTTTCAGGCCAACAAAGCAAACGCAACAGGACGGAACGCGAAAGACTCCGACTCGGTTCTGGCCTCGGGCGGGACAATCTATGCCGATTCCAACGTTACGGTCACGGAGGCTGATTTCATTGGAAATGAAACCAATGCAACAGCAGGAAACAATACTCTGATGGAAACAACCGCAAATGCCTTTGGGGGGGCAATTTCTTCTCAAAAGGGAAATGTCAGCACCTTGGACTCCGCATTCACGGGCAATCAAGTCAATGCGACAGGCGGAAGCACAAAAGGGTTCCATGCCTACACCAATGCCAATGGAGGGGCGATTTACACCGAAATGGGAGACGTCTCCATGACGGAAACCCGATTCCATGAAAATCATGTCACGGCAAAAGGTGCCGACGCCGTCTTTGAACCGGGGGCTTCCGTGGGCACCATCGCTTTCGGCGGCGCGGTTTCCTCCGATGGAAAGGTTTCCGCAAACAAAAATTCCACGTTCACGGAAAACCAGGTGACAGCTCTCGGAGGAGACGCCAACATGCACAACAAAACGCAAGCCGACGGCGGAGCCATTTATTCGGAATCGAAGGTCACGACCGATGCCGCGACTTTCACGGGCAACAAGAGTATTGCCGTCGGGGGAGATGTCCACGATTTCTATGGTTCCAACGCGACAAACGCCCGGGGTGGGGCCGTTTCTTCATCCGAAGGGGTCGCGGTTACGAAATCCATCTTTATGCACAACCTCGCCGATGCAAAAGGAGGAAATACCAGTCATCCTTCCGCGATCAATCAAACCGATGCAACCGGTGGAGCCATTTATTCCGACGGACGGTTCACGTCAACAGACTCCATTTTTGCAGACAATCATGTCAAGGCAACCTCCGGGGACAGTCATTCCGAGGAGATTCATGCCCTGGGGGGAGCCGTTTACATCGACGGACATGCCGCGATACACACCATCAACAATTCATGTTTCATAAACAACACGGCGACGGCCCATGCGACCGGGGCACAAGCTGTTGAAGCCAACGGCGGAGCCATTTACGTGAGCGGCACAAGTGGCACGCAAGTTCTTGAGCTTCAGGCAAGCAAGGACCATTTCACGATCTTCAAGGGGAATCAATCCGTTGAAAACGGTGTTGCCAAGGCCAATGCCATTCATTTCTGCACCACCGGCCACGACGCCAACGCAATACTCGACATCATGCCCGACTTCTGCGGAACAGTCGCGCTCTTCGACCCGGTGAGCGCCGATCTGAAAGACAGCGGTTCCGTGTTCACCCTGAACAAAAACGGCGCCGGAAATCTCCTCTGGAACAATGAAAACGTTTTCAATGCAGCCGGCGGGAGTGTCGTCAACCTGAATCAGGGAAAAGTGACGTTGATGTCCGAATTCACCGTCAAATCGGAAGGGCATCACGACATCGACGTCAACATGTCCAACATGATGTGCATAAGGATGGAGCTTGCCCATCGCGACCGAGACCTTGCCATGTTCCAAAATCCGACCAGTTTCAACGTGGAATCGGGGGTCCATGTTGATGCCATTGATTATTCGTTCATTCCTTGCGCCGGGGAATGGCTCGTCACCGACAAGGCCGTCGCGGGAACCGATGACCGGTTTATCGTGGACGATTCGAGTGGTTTGTATGACGCCTGCATGTTCATGGTCGGGTCGAAACTTTACATCGGTCTTGACAACACCCGGGCCATCCATGGAGTGAGCCATCACCATGATTGGAACGTTCGCAGCGATTTCCGCAGTGGAGCTTTCTGCGATGTTTTTGACAGGATGTGTGAACAGTTGTGCCGACATGATTGCGGTATGTGTGAACGGTTGTGTCAACATGATTGCGGTATTCTTTTTCGTGATTTTGCGTCGAATCCGCAGTGGTTCGTCCCGGAATCAACCATGTCGCAAGGAATCATCGCCCTGGATTACGCCACGGCGATGTCCCGGGTTCTCTGGATGCACGAACGACTTTCACGTCGCCCCGGATGTCACAACGTCGCTTCACAAAATCGTGGAATCGTCTATCGTGCCAGTTCCCATGGATGTGACGTTCCCTCATGCGACAACCGTGGTTCGAACTGCCACTCAAATTGCCATTCAAGTTGCTGCTCGAACTGCTATACACCTTATCGACTTTGGGGCGGTTATGTCGGAAACAATGTCCGTCAAAGGGATACCGGCGAATTTTACGGATATAACGCCAGCCTGAACGGGGGGATCGTCGGACTCGGGTATGATTTGACACCCCGACTGACACTCGGACTTTTTACCACGATTGCCAAAAGTTATGCCGATTTTGACGCCCTGCGCAGCCGGATTGACACCGATTATGTCCAGGCCGGTTTCTACGGCAGTTGGCAGGCCAACCGCGCCCTTGCGTTCCAGTTCGATGGGTCTTATGTTCATTATGACAACGACTCGGTCCGCAACAATCCGTATGGATGTTATGTCGGTTCGTTCAATCAGGACCTCTTGAGCATCGGCGCGACAATGACACGTGACATTTGGCTGACCAGCTGTGCAAAACTGACGCCGTATGCCGGGTTCCGTTACCAGCACCTGAACCAGGACGACATGTACGAAAACGATCTGAACGACTTGGCCGCGTTCGTCCATGGAACATATGCCGATTCGTATGCCAGTACATTCGGTGCCTCGTTTTCCCGGGATGTTTTGTGTGGTCATTCCATCATGACACCGACGTTGTTCGCGGCTTGGCGTCATGAATTCGGCGATACCCAACTTTCGTCTTACGCGGGTTACTACGGAACACCGATCACGTATATCATCGACTCGGTGAAACGAGACCGTGACTCTGCAGATATTGGTTTGGACCTGAAAACCGCGTGGGAAGATCAGACCCAACGTATTTGGGAACTCCGCGGCGGCTACTCCACCAACCTGACGACCGCTTATTACGATCAGTCGTTCTATGCGACACTCAGCTTAAGATTCTAATACCGGAGCCGGATGGGTGGTCATTTGGCCAACAGATGTTCCAACCGCTTGCGCCTGCGGGATCAAACGCCCGTGCGTTTGCCTGCCGGGAGGCATTTTTTAAACGTCCTTTGTTATGTGCGTTCATGGTTGGTCGATTTGGAAAGTTGTGAAACATTGTACCATAGGACGTTAAATAATGTTTCCGACGGGCAACGTGCCGCTGGACCGCAATGTCCAGCTTCGAGAATTTCAAACCGGCTTGAGTATACAAAAGAGAGGGAAGAAAAAGACATCTTACTTTCCCTCTCTTATTTTTTACCTCTATACCTCTTAAAAATCACGCACTTTTCTTGACATCCTGCTGTTGATTGAGTTTGTTGTAAAGCGTTTTCAAACTGATCCCGAGTTCTTCGGCGGCTTTGTTTTTGTTGCCGTCGTAACGTTCCAGAGCTTGGGTGATGGCCGCACTTTCGATGTCTCTGAGAGTCTTGATTTCCTGGTGTTCACGATCATGGTTGCAAAGTGTCGAGGCATGGTTGTGAAGTGTCGGGGGCTGTCTCCATTCCGACTTGGAGACGTGATTTCTCACCAGCTGTTGCGGCAAGGCGTCAACATCAATCGGAAGTTGATCGGCCAGAATCAAGGAATGTTCAATCACGTTGGCAAGCTGGCGGACGTTTCCCGGCCAGGAATGCGTTGTCAGAATGTCGTAGGCTTGTTTCGTGAACAATTCTTCCCCGGAACAAAGATTTGTCCCGATCCGGTATCGCCGGACAAGGTGCAGAATGAGATTGGGTAAATCGTCGGTCCGATTACGAAGCGGCGGCAGATGAATCTCAAACGTGTTGATCCGGAACCAAAGGTCTTCGCGAAAATCACCGGCACGGACCATTTCTTCGAGATTTCTGAGCGTCGCGCAAACAATCCGGACATTGCAAATGGTCGATTCGTTTTCGCCGATTCGCCGGACTTCACCGCTTTCAAGAAACCGCAAAAATTTCGACTGGACCGCTTTCGGAAGTTCACCGATTTCATCAAGGAACAACGTCCCGCCGTTGGCGACTTGAATCAGACCAACCCGGTGATCGTCGGCACCGGTAAAACTCCCTTTTTTATGACCGAACAGTTCGCTTTCAATCAGATTTTCCGGAAGTGCCCCGCAATTGATCGCGACAAACGGTTGGCCGGCACGGCGGCTCTGGTCGTGAACCGATCGCGCAACAAGCTCCTTGCCGGTTCCTGTTTCCCCGAGAATCACGACAGCAGAATCGGTCGGCGCGATTTTGGCAATCAGTCGATGCACCCGCAACATCGCCTGGGATGAACCGATCAGTTTTGTTTTTTCACTTCCCTGCTCCACCTGAGACTTGATCGCAAGGTACTTTTGCGTCAATTCCCGCTTGTGGGCAACCCGTTTGAGCACCTCTTCGATTTGCGAAAGCTTGCACGGCTTGGTCAGGTAGTCGAAGACGCCGTTGCGAAGCGCCGCGATTGCCGTTTCGAGCGTCCCCTTTCCGGTGAGGATCACCGAATCGACTTCGGGATTCCCCTCGCGGGCAAACTCAATCACCTGAATTCCGTTTGCTCCCGGCATGTCGAGGTCAACAAGGAGGCAATCGTAGTCGCTGTTGCGTTCGATCGCCGCCATCGCCGTTTTGCCGTCGGGACAGACCGTCACGTCGTGCCCCATTCCCGGAAGTTCGAGCCGCATCAGTTCCTGAAGCGAAATTTCATCATCGGCAAATAATATCTTCATGTTCTGACTTCCCTGTCAAAAAATTTGTCCCTGAAGTTTTGGACGGTTTCGATTCATTGTATACTCAAACCGGTTGGAAATCCCCGAAGCTGGACATTGCGGTCCAGCGGCACGCTGGACGATGCAACTGCAAGTTGCCCGTCGGAGACATTTTTCAACGTCCTATGGTGCAATGCTTCACAACTTTCCAAATTGACCAACCATGAACGCACATAACAAAGGACGTTTTAAAAATGCCTCCCGGCGGGCAAACGCACGGGCGTTTGATCCCGGTAACGCCAACGGTTGGAACGTCTGTTGGCCAAATGACGCCCCATACTGGCTCCGGTATATCATCGCATTCCGACCAGTTCGCGGCTTTTCATTGCGGCAAGTTTTTGTGCCTCGGGACTTGAAATCGGAATTTCAACCTGGAACACGGCTCCTTTTCCGGGACCGGCACTGTAGGCGTCGATCCGTCCCTGGTGTTCTGTGACGATCCGATGGGTGATGGAAAGCCCGAGACCTGTTCCTTGTCCGTTGGAACGTTTCGTGAAAAACGGCTCAAACACGTTTTTCAAAATTTCGGAATCCATGCCGCAACCGTTGTCCTCGACAACCAGATGGAACGAGTCGTCGCGCAGGAAAAGTCGTATCCAGACGATTCCCCCCTCATCCACCGAGTCCAGGGCGTTCGTCAAAAGGTTGAGCATGACCTGTTTCATTTCCTGCGGGTTGACCATCGCGTGGAGTTCTTCCACAATATCAAGTTTGATATGTTTGGAACGGTATTTTCCGAGGTGATTGAGCATTTCAACCACCCCGAGAACCAAATCGGAAAGGTTTGTCCATTCCCGGCTTTTGCGTTCCATCCGGGCAAAGTCGAGGAGTTTTTCCGTGATCCCTTTGCAGCGGAACGCCTCTTCCTGGATCATGTTGAGATAGCGTCCGATAATCTCCGGCTCAGCTTGTTTGTTGTCATTGGAAATCAGTCGCCGTTCCAGTGATTCCGCGCACATCGCAATGGACGCAAGCGGATTGTTGATTTCATGAGCGACTCCGGCGGCCAAAAATCCGACACTTGCCAGTCGTTCCGTCCGGACGGCTTCCTGAGTCCGAACCCGGACCTGTTGGTCGAGGTCGTTTCGGACCATCTCAAACTGCTCGGTCATCTGATTCATGGCGTCGGCGAGTTCCTGCATTTCATCCTGGGCACTCAGCTTGATTCGGACATTGAACCGTCCTTGTGCCACCATCCGCGACCCGACGACCAGTTCGTGCAAAGGCCGGAAAATCCATACATAAGACAACCGCAAAAGCATGGTCAGGATGATCATCGACGTCACCGCGGACCCCACCACGATCATCAAAAACAGACGGTATTTCGCCTGCATGTCGTTGGCGTAATCGAGAAATTGTTCCTGCAAATGTTCCGGCATGGTATCGGCCAACATTTGCAACTCTTCGAGAATGCGGTCCAGGTCGTGAATCAACATCGGATCATTCAGATTGACCGAAGAGTCTCCCGCCAAGACTTCAAGTCCCTGAATTTTCAACCCGATATCGAGAAGTTTGTTCCATTCGGCACCACGTGTCTGGGATTGCGGTTCCAAAAGATGCTGATAGGTCCTCTGCATTTTACGCATTTGATCGAGATACACGCGAAAACGGGTTCCAAGTCCGAAATCCGGTCGGGAAATCGTGTAAAACATGGATTCACGGTCTTTTTGGAAACCTTTCAGTTCACTGACGATCATCCTCATCTGGGCAACCTGGCCGCTGAGTTTCGCCGCGATCGGAAGCTCGTCCCGGGCGCGATCCCCGACAAACAAGACGGTCTCCCGGTAAAGACGGACCGCGTACACCCCCGTTCCGGTGAGAAAAATCACCAAAAGGAGCATCAGCCCGATCATAAACTGGACTTTCCACCGAATGGAGCTTCTATGTTTTGTCAAAACGATCATCCGCCAAAATTATTTGTACAATATACTAAAGCATCTTGAATTATGCCAAAACGGAGTCGCTGAAACAAGAGATGTTTTTTTCAATGAAAAATCATGTTCCGAATATTGTGCCGGTTTTTTGTTATGCCGGAGTCTGTGGGAGCGGTCGCCTTCGGTCTCGCGCAAACGCCCTGCCGTTTGCAGGGCTTTCCATGTCCGGTTTTCAGAAATTTTCAACCGGCTTGAGTATAATCTGTGACTATTATATACTATATATGATTTTTAACTCATTTTTAACCCGGAAGGGAGTTTTCCGAATGTCACCTTGGAATCTTGCAAAAACGAATTACGGAACAATAAAAAAGCATCACTATGAGGTGGCCGTTCTGCCACTTTGTGCGACGGAGCCTCATAATTTGCATCTGCCGTACTCCACCGACACCATTGAGGGGACCACGGTTGGGGAACGGGCTTGTGAAGCGGCCTGGAATGCCGGGGCCAAAGTGATTTTGCTCCCTTCGCTCCCTTATGGAACCGAAACCAATCTGGAAAAATTCCCTTTTGCGATGAATCTGAATCCGTTGACCGTGTTTCAGGTCATCACCGATCTGTCGGAATCCCTGGTGCAAAGCGGTGTTAAGAAAATTGTTCTCCTGAACAGTCACGGCGGCAACGAATTCAAAAGTTTTCTCCGTCAGATTTACGGCAAAAGCGAGGCACGTTTTTTCCTTTGCAACTGGTACCAGATTTTTCAAGACGTCTATCACGAAATTTTCGAGGAAATTGATGATCATGCCGGCGAAATGGAAACGTCGATGATTTTGGCGACAAATCCGGAGCTTGTCGGAAAAGACAAACAAGGAAACCTCACCGCCGATGACGGCGCAAGAAAGCCGACACGATTTGAGGCCGTCAACCGCGGTTGGGTCTCCATCACGCGACCCTGGCACCTTTTTACGACAAACGCCGGTGCCGGTTACCCTCATCGCGCGACCGCCGAAAAAGGGGAAAAAGTCTTCCAAAGAATCACCGAACGACTTGCCGCCTTTCTTGTCGAATTGGCCGCTTCTCCCCTAGACGAAAAGTTTCCTTATTGAATATTTTGAATATTATTGCTTGTGTCATAAAAGATTGGCATTTTTCTCAATTTTTTTGATTCCGAACATTAGCCCATATCGGTTCCGGTATAAAACTCGTGAGGAATAATATTGCGGTCCAGCGGCACGCTGGGCGTTGCAACGGCCAGTTGCCCGTCGGAGACTTTTTTTAACGTCCTACGGTGCAATGTTTCACAACTTTCCAAATCGACCAACTTTGAACGCACATAACAAAGGACGTTTAAAGAATGCCTCCCGGCGGGCAAACGCACGGGCGTTTGATCCCGCAACGCAAGCGGTTGGAATGTCTATTGGCCAAATGATGACCAATAACCACTACAACCTTATTACTCTTAAAATTGTGTACAGCCACGGATTAACACGGAATGATTTGTATTGAAAAAGGACGGAAAAATGATGCAAAAAATGGGGTTGTTTTTCGGATTGTTGGTTTTGGGCTATATTTCATCGAATTTTTCATCGGTTTTCTTATCGGCCCATGCCCAGGTGGCCCAGGTGATAGATAATCAGGTGAGAGATCATCCGGCCGTGCTCATTTTGACGGGAGACTGGACAGTCCAGGTGGAGTACAAGGTGGAGAATGGTGGCAAGACCACGGAAGTTGTGATTCCTGGTGCCGAAATCGTTGCCGTCAAAGGGGAAAAGTACGACAGTCTGCCGATGTTCAATTTCGATGGTCCCACGTGGAATCGGGGGCTGAATTTCCGGCAAGTTTTGTCATCGGAGAGTCCGGTATTTTCCGTCGCCAACGCCACGGACGGGGAAAGTGTCGTGGTCCGCTCAGGAACCGGTCCGGACGCCATTGTTTATGAAAAAGAGAAAGATTACACGTTCGAGCCGCTTTGGATTTCCATCGGACGGCTCCCCGACGGCCGAATTACGGAAAATCAACCGGTTTTCATCGATTACGTTTATGGAAAAATGCGACTTGATTCCGTTGTCCTGACCAAAGACCAAAAAATCATCCTCAGAAAAGGTATTCCGGACGTTATTCATCCCATACCGCCGGACGTTGCCGATGGTGAAAAACGTTTGGCCAACATTTGGGTTCATGGTCGGATTGAGAAACTGAGTCCGGAGCTTCTTTTTCCGATTCTTGAAACAGATTTCCCCGAGTCGGAAAAACCTGACGCCGATGTCATGTCAACACGTTTTCCGAAAACCATGCAGAAACTCCGTAACGGAGAAAAATTGCGAGTTTTGGCCTGGGGGGACAGTGTTACCGATGCCGGCTATCTTCCCCAACCTGAGCGGGACCGTTGGCAGGAACAATTTGTCAAGAGACTTCGTGAACGTTTTCCCAAAGCGACGGTCGAGCTTGTCACGGAAGCCTGGGGGGGACGCAATTCTGACACTTATAGAAATGAACCGCCGGGAAGTCCGAAAAATTATCGGGAAAAGGTCCTCAATCTTCAGCCCGATTTGGTTGTTTCCGAGTTTGTCAACGATGCCGGAATGCAGGGAGATTACCTGAGCGATCGTTACTCGGGGATTCTCAAGGATTTCCGTGAAATTGGTGCCGAATGGATCATCCTGACCCCGCATTACGTCCGTCCCGACTGGATGGGACTGGACCGGGAGAAAAACATCGACGACGACCCCCGCCAATACACCTGGGACGTCCGGAAATTCGCCGAATCAAATGGCGTCGCAATTGCCGATGGCGCAAAACGTTATGGCAGACTTTGGCGCCAGGGAATTCCTTATTCGACGTTGATGATGAACAACATCAATCATCCGAATCCCGTCGGCATGAAGATTTTCGCGGATGCCCTAATGGACATTTTTCCGGAAAAGTGACACGATACGATTTGGGTGGTCCTTGGCAAGGCCGGAGAAAATGCTACACTTATGCCTTGGTATTTTTTGAAAAGTCACATTTAGGTGGGACATAACTCCTTTTATTTTGTGGAATTGGGTTAATCATGGCGCGGGTTTGTGAATGTTGTGGCAAAGGACGAACACTTGGAAACAGTGTTACCACACGTGGTAAGGCAAAATATCTCGGTGGATTCGGTACGAAAGTAACAGGAATCACACGTCGTGAATTTCAGCCGAATCTCCAAAATGTTCATGTTTCGACAGAAAATGGAACACGAAAAACCGTTCGGATTTGCACGCAGTGTATCCGGAGCGGGGCTGTGAGAAAACGCGTTCACAATGCCCCTTTCAAGCTGGTGGAATCCGACAAGTCCGTGTTAAAATCAAAGAAAAAGAAGTAGTGATACCGAAGTCGATAACCGGTTGGGTATAAATCGGTTTGGGGTTTGGGTATAAACGGGCTTTTTGAAACCCCGGAGTTTCCTGTTTGGCTCTTCGTGTGTTTTTTGTGACAGCATGTTTCAGGGAAACTTCGGTTTCCCTTTTTTTGTGACATGCCCCTATTTTGTACGATATTTAGTGCGATGTGATTGAGATTTACGATGAAACTGACTCAAGACCAGATCCGACAGTTTGCCTATCAGATGCGGATACTTTTCACGCCGGACGACCTCGAAAACGTGACGGACAAAATCAACACCGAACTCGAAGCGTTTCAGGAAATCCAAAAGATTGGCACCGAGGGCGTTGAACCGCTCTTTTTTGTCAATGACCGGCAAAACGTATTTCGGGAGGACGTCGTGCAACCGTCGCTTTCCCGAGAGGAATCCCTGAAAAACTCGCCGAAACACGATGGTGAGTGCTTCCTCTTTCCGGCGGTGTTGGGGTAGACGATGTTGGGATGGGTGGTGCCGGGGTAAAATGATACTCGTTTGAGCATAGCATTTTGAAACAACAAATGTTTGAAGCCAACCAATGTTTGAAATCATGAGCGGAGCAAAACAAATGGGACAATTCACCGTAACAATTGGCGACCACTTTGCGGTCCGTGGCAAACCGATGACCTGCAATTCCAGGATGCTGGAATCATTTTCCCCTCCTTATACGGCGTCTGTCGTCGAGAAATTACAGGAGGCCGGAGCAACGATTTCCGGACGAATGCCTGTTGGTGAACTTGGGCTGCCGGTTGAAAACGTTCTTAATGAAACGCCATCACCGATCGTTTGCGGTGACCCGGTGCGTTGGCTTGCAAGGAACGCCGAAGCGGATTTGATTGCTTTTGAAGGAACCGCCGGACGTGTGAGCCGGTTTGGTTTGTTGACGATCACGCCGGGGTTGTGCCGAGTCGGGACGATCACAAAAACCGTGGAAGAAACGGAAAATTTAATGAAAATCATCACGGGGCATGATTCCCGGGATGCCGTGACGCTGGATGAGCCGTTTTCTTTGGTTTCCGAAACAGTCGAGGAGAAAAAAATCGGTTTCGTGGGTGAACTTCCCGGGATCACGCCGCAAAAAGACATTTTCACAACCCGGGGACTTGAGGTGGTCGATCTTTCGCTCCCGAACATTGTCCATGCAACCCAGATTTATCGAATTCTTGCCGCGTGTGAGGCTTCCAGCTCACTCACCAAATTCGACGGAGCCCATGAAAACCGCCGGGCAACCGATGACGAAATTTTACAGGCACGCGAGAAGTATCCCGAGCTGAAAACGATGAGTCCGCTTGATCAACTTTACTTTGTTTCCCGAAGCGAAGGTTTGGGACTCGACATCAAGATGACGGTCACTCTTGGTGCCTTGGCTCTCAACGGTGAACAGTTTGAAACTGTTTTTTTGAAGTCAGCGAAGGTTCGCCGTTTGATCCGCGACGATTACGACCGGGCTTTTGAGAAGGCGGACTTCATCGTTTCGCCGTTGTGCCAGGCGGCGGTTTGTGCCTCGAAACTGGTCGGGCTTCCGGTCATTGCCTTTTCAGGACTGATGATCCAGTCGCCGACGTTCACCGAAGGAAACCTGTTGAATTTTGCCAAAACAGTCAGGAGTGCATTTTTATGAACCGGATCACCATTGCCATTCATGGAGCCGGAGGGCGGATGGGACAGCGGCTGGTTGCCGTTGGCAACACCGACCCTGAAATCACAATCCTCACGGCCGTTGATTCCTCGCAGCATGTTCGTCTCGGACAAGACGCCGGTGAAGTCGCCGGAATCGGGACCATCGGCGTGCCGATTTCGGACGACCTTTCGAAAAAAGTCGATGTCGTGATTGATTTTTCGTCTCCCAAGGCAACGGACAAACTCCTCGCGGAATGCCTGAAGATGAAAACAGCCCTCGTTTTGGCAACGACCGGATTGACGGCCAACCAGACTTCAGCGGTTCAGGAGGCGGCAAAGTCGATTCCGATCGTTTGGTCGCCAAACACCGGTCTTGCGGTCAATATTGTGATGAAACTGGTGCAAATCGCTGCAAAATCGTTGGCCAATCATGACGCCGACGTTGAAATTCTCGAGCGTCACCATCGGCACAAGGTCGATGCTCCCAGCGGAACGGCCCTGAAACTCGGCGAGATGATCGCCCAGGAAATGAGGCAAACCGTCCACCGTCATGGTCGGGAAGGAATTGTCGGAGAACGGCCGCATGGAGAAATCGGCTATCACGCCATTCGGGTGGGGGACAATCCCGGAGAACATACCATCGTGTTTGCCATGCCGGGAGAACTTCTGGAATTGACCGTGAGAGTGACCAATCGCGATTGTTATGCTTTTGGTGCCATGACCGCCGCCAAGTTCCTCGTTTCCAAGACGCCAGGCCTCTACACCATGCTGGACGTGCTGGGACTGTCGTAATGTAATGCTTGATGATATGCCGGAACCGGTAGGGTAGTCATTTGGGGCCTTACGAGTTTGCACTCTCAAAGACAAGTGGGGTCCAGCGGCTGGCCGCCGGAGGCATCTGATCTGTGCGTTCCGGGTTATCAAATCAACCAACCATGAACGCACAAAGCATAGGACGTTGAAGATGTCTCCGACGGGCAACGTGCCGTTGCATCGCCCAGCGTGCCCGCTGGACCGCAGTATTCCTCACGGGTTTTATACCGGAGCCGGTAGGGGTGCCTGAAATCATGCGTGGTCCTTGGCGGCACCCGTCAGTGGTTCGATGCGGACGTTCTCAATGCGGCGGCGTGTCGCCTCGATGACGGTGAGACGGACTTTGTTGTAGTCCATGAATTCACCACTGACCGGAACGTGCTCGAAATGGTTGAGCAGGAACCCGGCCAAGGTGTCATAATCTTCGTCGTCGGGAAGTTCTATGTGGAGACGTTCGTTCACCTCGTCGATATGAACACGTCCCAGGACGTGATAGACGTTTTCTTCGATTTTTACGATGCCGTCAACAAGATCGGGGTCGAATTCATCGACGATTTCCCCGACAATCTCCTCGATAATGTCTTCCAGCGTTGTGATTCCGGAAACCCCGCCATATTCGTCCAAGACGATCACCATGTGGGTATGATTTTGCTGAAATTCGCGCAAAAGCGAAGCAACCGGTTTGGTTTCCGGCACGAAATGCGGTTCACGGAGCAGTGTCGTCCAGGGGGCACGATGTTCTGCGGAGGTTTTCGCCAGTTCCGGAAGCAGGTCTTTCGCGATAATCACGCCGATGATGTCGTCACGATTTGCGTCGTAGACCGGAATACGCGAATGGGGGGCCTTGATCACGAACGACAGCATTTCCTCCCAGGTGAGCGATTTCGACATGCTGCAAATATCGGTTCGCGGCGTCATGACCTCGGAAACCACGACGTCGCTGAGGTCCATGACCCCTTCGATCATTCCCCGGGCTTCGTCCTCCAAAAGTCCTTCACGGTGTCCTTCCGAAACAATGGTCCGGATTTCTTCGGTGAATTGTTCCTCTTCCGAAGCATCCGGTCTGTGACCGGCAAGTCGGAAAAACACCGCGTCACAAAACCGGGCCACCATTTCCAGCGGAATCGCACAAATCATCAGCAGGGACCAAAGCGGCCAGAAGTAATAAACGACCGGAGTTGCCCAAAGAACGGTGAAAGTCGAAGGAATCCAGACGTTCAGGGCAATCAGTGAAAGAGAAGAAACCGCAATCACCGTCAACCATTGACGCCAGAGCCAGAAATTTTTCAACGGTTCACAATAGTGAACGGTCCAATAAAGTCCCAGAATGAGCGTCGCACAAAGAAAAAAACAGTGAAACATGGCAACCGCCCGGGCGGCCTGTTCGTAGTTCTTTTTGATGGCGGAGAGGCGATGCCCTGCGGAGCGACGTTCACAAAGTTCCTGGAGACGGTGACGTGAAAATTCCGTGAGCGACCTGGCCCCTATGGCACACACACAGGAAAGAAACAGACCAACGAACGTAAGTTCCAACATAACAGATTGTTGCGTAACGATTGTATATTTGTCTCAAAAAACAGGGTTAGGAAATCATTTCCGGCAAAAAAACCATTTCCGATACAAAGAAGATGCAAATTCAGTATACCTTACCATGTTAATAAGTATACAGGAATCGGAAAATTTTGCAATAAAATTTGCCTGTGGAATGATCCGGGCAAAAAACATGACGATCCAGGTGAAAAATATGATCTCGACGTGACTTTTTGCGTCAGATTTGATACAATTGTATCAGATTCGATACAATACCATTGTTGAGTTTACGTTACAATTTCAAAGTCAATCAGGTCGTTCACAGCGACTTGGAAAGGGAGAAAAAACGATGAATCGACGCAATTTCATGTTGGCAACCGCGGCGGCTGGAATCGGAATGGCGGCCGTAAAAAATATCACCTTGGCGACCAATCACGACGACAAAGGGGAAGCCGTCGTTGAAAATCGCAAGTCCAAAGCCAAACTTCGGTTGTCCTGCCAGAACGGAATCCTCAAAGGCGATTCCTTAGAGATTCAGCTCGAAAAACTGGCCAAATGGGGGTGCGAAGCGGTTGAACTTGGGGGTGACGCCGGATCCGACTGCAAGAAATATCTGAAGCCGATTGCCGACTCCGGACTCAAAGTCAGCGCCATTTGCTGGGGAGCCTGCAACGGCGACCTGGTTTCGGAAGACACCTCAAAACGTCCCGGTGCGATGGACAAAATCAAGCAGGCCCTCGACTGCGCCGGTGAACTCGGAGCTGTCGGCGTGATTTATGTCCCGGCTTTTAACGGAATGACCAAATTGAACAACGAAGAAATCCGCAAAATCCTGATGGACAAGTTGCCGGAGATCGGGGAACATGCCGTGGCCGCGAAAACCAGTCTGATTCTTGAGCCGCTCAATCGGGGAGAAGCGTTTTTCCTGCGTCAGGTGGCCGATGGGGCCGCCATCGCCCGCGACTGCAAAAGCAGCGGAATCAACACCATGGGAGACTTCTATCACATGGCCATCGAAGAGACCGACGACATGGGCGCCTTCATTTCCGGTGGGGATTATCTCCGTCACGTTCATCTCGGGGGTGGTCCCCAGAAGCCGAGACGGACGATTCCCGGCCAGAACAGCCGCCGCTTTGTCGACGGGTTTCGCGGTCTGAAATACATCGGTTATGACTATTATTGCAGCTTTGAATGCGGTGTCGTCGGTGATTTCAATGTCGAAATCCCCAAGTCCATCGCATTTCTCAAGCAGGAATGGGAACTGGCGGAAATTTGAATTTTCAGGAAAGGAAACACAACAGATATGTCAAACGTGATTGATGTTTTGGAGAAGGATTTCGATGCCGTGGTTTTGCAGTCTGATGTTCCCGTGTTGGTTGACTTTTGGTCAACCTCGTGCGGGCCGTGTCGGTTGCTTGTCCCGGTTTTGGAGGAACTCGCCGGGGAAAACGCCGATACGGTCAAGGTCGTCAAGGTCAATGTCATGGAAAACATGAGCGTCGCCGGGCGTTACGGCGTCGACATGCTTCCGACGCTGATGATTTTCAATGACGGCAACGTCGTCGAACGGATGATCGGCGTCGTCGCCAAGGAAAAACTCCAGGCGGCTTTGGACGAACTGGTTTGAGAGAAAACGCCGTTAACGCAATGATTATGCTCATGCGTAAAGGAGAATTTCCGATGAAAAAACAGTCTGTTTGCCTTGTATTACTCGCAGTTGTCGTGTCTGCTTTGTCGTGCCAAGGTGCCGATACTACTGCCCAAGAAAAACGCAAAGCGGGCGAGCGTATGGTACTGACGATCAAGGGGGTGGAATATGCATTTCGTTGGTGCCCGTCGGGGACGTTTATGATGGGGAGCCCGGAATCGGAAAAAGAGCGACTTTCCAGTGAAACGCAACATAAGGTTACGCTAACGAAGGGTTTTTGGATGCTTGAAACTCAAGTGACGCAGGGTATGTGGGAAGGAGTGGTGGGGAGTAATCCGAGCAGTTTTACGGGTAGCAAAAAACTTCCAGTGGAACAAGTTTCATGGGAGGATTGCCAGGATTACATCAAAAAACTGAACGCGCTTGGCGTGGCTCCTTCAGGTTATAAGTTTTCCTTGCCGACGGAGGCGCAGTGGGAGTATGCCTGTCGAGCCGGTACGACGACGCCATACAATTTCGGCAGTGTGCTGAACGGCGACAAGGCGAACTGTGATGAGAATTATCCTTATGGTACGGAGACGAAGGGTAAATGTTTGGCGAAGACAAGTGAGGCTGGTTCGTATTCTGCGAATGACTGGGGATTGTACGACATGCACGGTAATGTGTGGGAGTGGTGTTCGGATTGGTATGGTACGTATCCGGAAGGTAGTGTGACGGACCCCATTGGTCCAACAGAAGGTGGCTCGTACCGTGTGCTTCGGGGCGGGGGCTGGTACAGCGACGCCAGGAACTGTCGGTCTGCGTTTCGGTACGACTACGAGCCGTCGGGCCGGTACGAATGCATTGGCGTCCGCATCTCCCTGGTTTGCGAAGAGTAAAGCAGTCGGCGGCGGATTCTGGGAGAAGACGCCGTTATTGTGGGCTGGAAATAAAAAAATAAGCCTGTTCGGTGAATCGCCTGTCTCGCCAACATGCAGAACAGCCCTGTTTTTTGGTTTTTTTCACGTCGGCGCAGGCAGGCAGCGTCCGAAACATGGTTTATTTTTTCTCGCCATCACAATAACTCAATAATTACGCTCACGCACGAAGGAGAATTTTCAATGAAAAAACTGTTTGTTTGTTTTGCATTACTCGCAGTTGTCGTGTCTGCTTCGAGTTGTACCAAGGCGCCTCCTGCCACAGAACGCATGGTCCTGACGATCAATGGCGTGGAGTATGCGTTTCGCCAGTGTCCTGACGGGACGTTCATGATGGGTAGCCCGGCAAAGGAGCAAGGGAGGTATGGTAATGAAACGCAGCATCAGGTTACGCTAACGCAGGATTTCTGGATGTTGGAGACGCCGGTCACGCAGGAGATGTGGGAAAGCGTGATGGGGGGTAATCCGAGTTATTTCAAAGGTAGCGGGCAACTTCCTGTGGAGCAAGTTTCTTGGGATGATTGCCAGGAATACGTCCAGAGACTGAACGCACTCAAGGTGGCCCCTTCAGGTTATAAGTTTTCATTGCCGACGGAGGCGCAGTGGGAGTATGCTTGTCGGGCGGGTACGACGACGGCGTTGAATGACGGCAAAAATTTGAAAGATGACCAGTATGATTGCCCGAATTTGGATAAGTTGGGCTGGTATAACTGGAAGAATAAGGAAAGTCAAACCCATGAAGTGGGATTGAAGAAGGCGAATGCTTGGGGCTTGTTCGACATGCACGGGAATGTACGTGAGTGGTGTTTGGACAAGAGTACGTCTTACCCTGAAGACAGTGTGACTGATCCTCTGGGGCATTCGAATGACGTGCTCCTGCTCCATGTGTTTCGGGGCGGGAGCTGGAAAGGTATCGCCAGGTACTGTCGGTCTGCGTGTCGAGGCTTCGGCACGCCGTCGTCCCGGAACGAAAACGTTGGCGCCCGCATCGCTCTGGTTCACCAATAATAGTTTTAGAGCAGTTTTAGAATTGGTCTGGAGCTTTTCCGCTCCCGTTGGTCGCTACTTGGTTGGCATGTGACTCCAGACCTGTTTTTAGCTGCGGTCAGGGACTCTGGGCTGTCATTGAACGGCATTGAGGTGCAAATCAATTTCAAATTCCTCGCAATTTTCCGGGACGGTAAACGTTTTGATCGTTTCCTCATCAATGAATTGATGAGTGATTCTGTAAGTTCCCGGCCCGGCAAAAAACTCAAAAGAACCGTCCGCCCCGGTCTGGGTCGAATCCCGAACGGCCTTGTGGTCATTGGCAAGGAACAGCCGCGTGTCTTCCAGCGGTTGGCGGTCCGCGCCCATTGTCAGGCGACCAAAGAGGCGGACGGTCGGCCTAACGACAAATTCCAGTTTCGGCGTCGTTGCGCCATGAACAGGCCGAATGTCATAGATCGCCGGAGCGTCCCAACGGGGGTCTTCGATCATGCAGCGGTACTTTCTGCCGGTCTGCACGTTAAAACCGATTTTCCCTTGTTCGTCGGAGTACGAATCCTCGCCAAAAGCGGTATGCCAACCGCCTTCATCAACATCCATGCGAACGTAAACGCCGGAAACCGGCTTTCCTTCGGCATCACGCAAGGTTCCTTCGATGCGCGGAGCCAGGCGAATCAGCGTATGCTTGATTTGCGTGGCCTCACTCTTGGGATAGTATTGAATGGCAGCGTGTTGACTGGCATATTCCATGGCTTCGCCCGGTTTGACAGGCGGAGTCATTGCGAAAGAGACTTCACGTTCCTGCCATTCGGGAAACCAATCAAACACGGCCACGCCGTTCTTGTCGGTCGTTGCAGAAAGCAAATCGCTTCCCATCGTGTTGAACCAATCAAGACCGTCCCTGAGTTTGGGTTTTCGGGGATCAATCAACAGCCACGGCAGGATTCTGACGCCTTCTGCCGGATTGCCTTCGGGAGTTGAGACGACGACAACGATCCTTTTGGCACCGCCAAGCGTCAGCGTCACCGGTTCCGTGTAATCGAATTTCATCGGCTCACCATCGACCCAAATGGGTTGATGGCTGTCGCCGTGATAAAGGTGATAATCAAAACCGGTATTTGCTTTGACGGCGAAAAGATGCTCCAGCAGCGTGCCGTCGGGGACTTCAAGTGCGAATGTCCCGTCGTCATCCGTGACCTTTCGGGCAAGTTCCCGGGCGTATGCCATTGCCACAACGGTTGCCCCGGCAATGGCAAGACCTTCGCCGTCAACGACTTTGCCCGTCATCGTGATCTTCGGCTGCAACACGATTTTGGGTTCCTTGAAAGGATAGTCTTTTTCATCTTTCAACGCGGGGTAATAACATCCGGCAAAGCCCTGCCGCGAACCGTCTTCGAGTCGGGAGTAAAACCTCAACATTGTGCCGCGAAAGGTTGTCGGCAGTTCAAAATGGAACCGTCCTTCGGCATCGCTCGTCGCTGTCAATAACGGTTTGACGAACCCAAACTCAACAATCGCCCCGTTCACCGGTTTGTCGTCCGTATCGACAACCGTCCCGGCAACCTTCAGGACGTTGACATTTTCCGAATTTTTTTGCGGTGGTTTACTTTCCGGCATGGAAGCAACTCCTTCCTCTTTGGGTTTTTCTTTCGGCGGTATAGGTGGTATAATCTTGGCCGTGGCGCAGAGCAGGATTTCCTTGCCGACTTCGCCGTCGTCCGATTTCATTATCAAACCGCTCACGAACAATGGCACATTCTCCTGCAACGTGGCCACAGTGCTGCACTGGAACGTTTTGGCATTGTATTGATCGTCAACGTCACGTTTCACCGTGATTGCGGCAAGTACCCTGTCACCCATGATTCGCGGGACGACTTCAACCATCAAATTTTTCTCCTCCGACCCGACAAGGACCGTTGACAACTCGTTGTCTAACGCTCTGATTTGCGGACGTGATAAAATCGTGATTTTCTTTCTCTTTTCAAGGTCACGCAAAAAATCTCTGAATTGTTCTTGTGATGAGACCGTAAAACCGGAGGCTTTATCCTGATTCTGCTGATTCTGGAGATCAATTTCTTTCAAAAACTGTTGTGTCCATGGTTTGTCGGTGGTCTCGTTGTTGACTTCGGCAACGGTCATCTCGAAGATGGCTGCCGGAACATTGCCTTCGACAGAACCAGACGAAACCGGCACTTGGGGCATGGGGACAGTTCCAGCGGGCGGAAAGAAAACTTCAATGTTCGTCGACGTGGCAGGCGTATCAACCTGAACAACCTCTTCCGGCTTGGAAGCAACATCTTCCTTTTTGAGTTTTTCTTCCGGCGGCACAATCCATGGCGTGACACAAATCATGATGTCTTTGTCGATTACGCCGTCGTCGGATTTCAACGTCACGCCGATTGCCATCGTCTCGTTTTCCAGCCGCGTGCAGTACTGTAACGTTTGGCCGCTCCCGTTTTTCCTGTAGTCTTCATTGCGTTCTACCGTAAATGTGAAAATCATCCAGTCATCCATGATTCGCGGGACGACATCAATCTTCAGATTTTTCTCATTCTTCAGCCCGACAGTGATGGTTACCATTTCTTCGTCTGGCACAGTGATTTGCGAACGCCGTAAAACATTGATTCTATTTTCAAGAGCTTTGAGCAAGACGTTCATCAATTCACTCGAAGCAGAGAAAGCAATACCTTCGATGTCATCGAAAGCAGAGCCATCCATCGATTTCATCGAATTAGAAAAAGAAGAATTTCCGATTTCATTACCGTGAATTTTTTTTTCCGAAAACAACAATTGCGTCATGCTTTTGTCGGAGGTTTCCTTGTTGACTTCGGCAATGACCATCTGAAATCTGACTTGCGGAGTATCGCCTTCGACAGGTTTATACGTTCTTTCTGTGGCGGACGGAATGAAGAGAAACGTATTTTCCGGCTTGGCGACAACCTCATCCTGCACAACAACTTCTTCCCGTGCAATCGGCGAGAACATCCCGGCAAAGGCGGTCAATGTGCAGGCCGTCAACACGAGCAGGGAACCGGTCAAACGGCCGAGTGGTTTGCGGACGCGGCTCGTGTCGAGGATCGCGCGGATGCGATTTTCGATCTGGGGGGTTTGGGCCATTGCAACCGTGCAGCCGGGGAGCAACACCGGCGTTCTGTGGAGCGATTCCGAAATGTCGAGCAGCACCGACGCGTAATCTTCGGGGTTTTCCTGATGCAAAAGCACGGCGTCGTCGCAGGCGAACTCCCGTTCCCGACGGATTCTCATCGCGAGCAGCCAAACCAACGGGTGGAACCAATACACGGCAAGCATCATGCGCGACAACAGTTGCCAGAATACGTCGTGTCGCGCAATGTGGGCCATTTCGTGCATGAGGACCAGCCGCAATTTGCCGACACGTTCCCGCTGCATCGACGTCGGGAGAAAAATAACAGGCCGGAAGATTTTTGCCGCAAACGGCACAAGAACCCGGTCATTTGTCAACACTTTTTCCAAGTCGCGGCGAAATCGGAATTTCTGACACAATTCAGCCGTTGTACAACCGCGAGGCAACTCGAACGTGACGGAGTTTTGCACCATGTTCCGCGTCGTCACGAGAGATGCCGTGAGCATCATGAGCCGGAGTACCGTCCCGCAAAGCAGGGTCGCAATCAGGAGCAAGTCCCAAGGAATCGGGATTGTCGCCGCTATTGTAGTCGCTTCTTCCTGCGAGACTTCCGGGATGGGTTCAGCAATGACGGGAAGTGTCACCGTTTGATGTTCCGGGATCATCGGCTCCGACATCATAACAAAGGGAGCCGGCGTTGGTTCCGTCAGTATGGGTTCCACAAGTACGGGTTCCGCAAGCACGAGCAATTGCTCCGCTTTCTGTTTCCGTGTTTCCGTCACTCTCATGACCGGCGTGACGGTCGGCAAAAGCGGGATCAACAGCGGCAACAGCAGCAGGGCGATCATCACGCTGCAATAACAGGCGTGTCGTGCCGCCGCGCTCGCGCGGCGCAAAAGAGGTGCGACGAAAACGGCCAATATGAGAATCGCCGTCGAGCCGACCACCATTTGAACGAGAAATGTCAGCATGTCACGATCTCCTTTTCCTGTTGTCGTTGATGAGCGTTCGCAAGCGGCGATAGTCACTTTCCGTCAGTTTGTCGCCGGCCACGTCGAGCAGCGTCGCGACAACCTCGGTGACGTTCCCGGCGAAGAGGGTATCGACCATGTTCCGCACGAGATGTTTTTGCGCCTTGTTTTTCGGCACGACCGGGCTGTAAAGGTAGCACCCCTTGTTCAGCCGGAACGTGAGATACCCTTTTTCCGAGAGCGTGTTGAGAACTGCCCGAACGGTGTTGTACGTCGGCGGGTCGGGAATCACCCCGAGCACGTCGTTGACCGTCGCCTCCTCGAACCGGTACACCGCTTCCATGACCTGCCGCTCCCGCGGGGCAAGGGCTTCCAAATTTGTCATCGTTTCACCTCCGTTTTGCTGAAATTTGCCACTTATACTCAAACCGGTTTAAATATCCTATGAGAACACGGGAGCGGATCAACGAATCCGCGGATTTGCAGAGGCCGAAGGCTACCGCCCATACCGGCTACGGCATACCAAAAGTGCGATTATTATCACACTGCGGTAATTATAGCAACTCTGCTTGTGCCTGTCAAGGCCGTTTCGGCAACGGAGAGGGCGACGAAGAGTTGGAACAGAAATTGTCTAAGATGGTGAAGGCCGGGATTTTTGAATCTTGTTACACGCAAGCCGCCAAAGGAGAAAAGGGTAAAGCTGCTTACCGGATTCGTTCAGGTGGTGCCAAAACTGATCGTGGTGACAGTGATGACGGTGCCACAACCCTAATATTTCCCGAGAAAAACGATCGTTCTGTCAGTGTCATTGGTGTTATTGATGGTGAAATGCCGATATGTGAACCCGATTCCGTCGGTCAACGGCAGAATTCCACCCTCTGTCGGCTCTCAAGGAAGCGGGGTGTCTGTTTTTGGTTGCCGCAATTTGGTATAATAACTGTATTGCGTTTTTTCCAATATTAATTTAAGGGATACTAAAATGAGCAAAACATTATTGGTCCGTGTCGCATGTTTTTGTTTCTCCATGTTGTTCTTCGCTATCCCCACATTGCTTTTTGGGGCCGAACAAAACTGGAAAGTCGGGTACGCTGAACGTAATCTCGTACCCGAGGATATTGCCACCAAAACCTATTACATGAGCGGCTACAGTAGCAACAAGCCTATCAAAGGCGTTCACGACCCAATATGGGTTCGTTGCATCAGCCTTGACGCAGGAGAAGGCCAAAAGGTCGTTCTTGCCATACTGGACTCCACCGGCTACCCGTATCCCCGCGTTTTGAATCTACGTACACAACTTGAAGATTGGTCCGAAGAAAACAATGCTTCCGTTCAAATTTTTTCGACGCATTCTCACGCTTCCATCGACACGATCGGAATCTGGGGACCGTTTGGACAAAGCGGTTGTGATAAAACCTGGATGGAATTCGTTGACAATTCCATCATGGATGCTGCGAAAGAAGCGTTTGCCAATGCCGTGCCGGGACAACTGACCTTCGGGCAAATCATGGCACCGGGTATGGTTGTCGATAAAACCCCGCCTCAGGTTCCCAACGAGGAAATCAGCGTTTTCCGTTTCCTGCCGGCAGACAAAAACATCAAGCCGATTTGGTTGATGCACTTCTCCTGTCATCCGGAGGCGTTGGAAGATGGCAACACCTGGCTTTCCAGCGACTTTGTTCATGCAACCCGCGAAACCATTGAAAAAACGGAAAACTGTCATGCCTTGTATATCAACGGAGCCATCGGTTCCATGCAAACCGTTCCCACATTACATGATGAAAATGGTGCCAAAACGGTTGCTTATGAAGCCATTTACAAATTCGGAAAGGAATTGGGACAAATCGCTCTGAAGATCGACAATTGGCAAAATGTCGAATCGTTTCTCGCTTTGCGAAGCGCGACGCCAACGATTCCGGTCCATAACGAGGTCCACATACTTGCCCAGACATTGAAAATGGTTGAGCCAAGACCCACCGGCGATGAAGAATACGAATGTGACCCCAAGATGCTTGAACTCACACGAAAATCGCCGAACAACCGCTTTTTGCCGACAACTTTGATTGAAGTCGCTTACATGAAAATAGGGAAAGACATCGGTATTGCTTATGTGCCGGGAGAATTGGCACCGGAACTGGCCAGTGGAGCCTATTTGCCGCCGGATCGCTGCAACAATCCTGAACTGACACCGGAAAAGCCGCTTTTTGAAATTATGCCTGACAAAATCAAGTTGATTTTCGGTCTTGCCAATGACGAGATAGGGTATATTCTTCCGAGGAACGATTATTACATTTCGCCGACACAGCCGTGGATTCCGGCGGTCGATAAGTTTGGCTATCGGCATTATCCTGAAACCAACGGTCCGGGTCCGGAAATAGCCAACACCGTTGCCGAGACGCTGGAAAAGCTGGTCGAGTAATATTTATTCCATTTTCATCAATGATATACCATGCAACGCTATAAACTTTGTGTTCTTTGTGTAACCCTTTGTGCCCCTTGTGGTAAAATATTTTAACCACAAAGTTCACAAAGATTTTCACAAAGGACACAAGGAGAAATGCCAATTGATTGGCGTTTTACGGTATACTATAGAACGGTAGCACGGTTGGACAATTTTCTGCGGTGTAGGTATGCAATGACCAAAAATGAACCACAACACGAAAACAAAAAATGGAAGTACCCGGTCCATCCATTTTTACCGGCGATACTTTTTGCGTTATTCCCTGCCTTTTTTCTTGTCCAATGGTTTGCCTTCGATCCTGTCCCATTTGAACGTTCTCCAGCAGCAGTATTTCTGGCACTTATCACTCCTTTTGTGTTCATAGGACTCTTTGGTCTTATGTTTCGCAAAATATGGGCATTGTGGCTGCATCTCGTGCTATGGATCGTTTGTTTACTGTTTAATTTTTACGCATATTTTGTTGATGCTCGTATTGAGCAAACGTATTTCCCACGATATTTTTGGTTATATGAACAAAATTTCTATTATTTTTCCGCCTGCATCCTTTCTTGTTGGTTTGGGTTATGGCGATGTCAACGACTGAAACGGAGCAACATAGAGCAACAATGAAATTCAAACATTTTTATCTGTTTTTGTGCTGTTTGATTCTAGCCGGAGGATCGTGTCCGGTTTTTGCGGCTGGTTTTCCTTGGAAACAGTTGTCTAAGCAACCTGACGCCTGGTATCAAAGCGACGAAGCCAAGGAAAAGGCCCAAAATGTTCTCGATTATCAAACCAAGTATGGTGATTGGCCGAAAAACATCGACACGTCCCAAAAATATCAGGACGGAGATTCTGATCGGCATGGCGGAACCTTTGACAACAGTGCGACCTTGAACGAAATGCGGTTTTTGGCCAAAATGTATCGGTTTACGCCCAATCCCGAGTACAAGGAGGCCGTGCTCAAAGGGATCAACCATGTTCTTCAGGCTCAATACGAAAATGGTGGTTGGCCGCAACGTTTTCCGGTATCTCCGACTTCCTACGAACACCATATCACGTTCAACGATGACGCCATGACTAACATCATGCAGTTTCTTCGGGATGTGGAGCAATTCCCCGACTTTGCGTTTGTCGAGGAATCGTGTCGGGAAAAAATTCGCGATGCTTTTTCCAAGGGAATCCAGTGCATTCTCACTTGTCAGGTGCGGCAAGGAGGCCGATTGACCGTGTGGTGTGCGCAACATGACCATGAAACTCTCCAGCCGGAAAAAGCCCGTTCGTATGAACTTCCTTCACTGAGCGGCGGAGAAAGTGCCAATATCATTCGTTTTTTGATGTCTTTGGAGAATCCGACGCCGGAAATTGTGCAAGCCGTCAATGCCGCCGCCAAATGGTACGAAGATTCAAAAATCACGGGAATTCGGCAGATTACCGTTGACGGAGACAAAAAGATCATCGCCGATGCCGACGCGCCGCCGCTTTGGGCGCGTTTCTATGAATTGGAAACCAATCGACCGTTCTTCTGCGGTCGCGACGGAATCGTGAAATACGACATTTCCGAAATCGAAGCGGAACGCCGCAACGGCTATTCCTGGTACACCACTTCCGGAGAGAAGGTTGCAAGAGAATGGGCACAATGGAAAGACAAAAACGGCTTGACAAACTCCAGTCCGATCGAGCAGTTCCGCCCGGAGTAAAAAAGTGATTGCAAAACATCGAAAACGCGAGGGCAAAACTCCATTCACTTTATCCCCAAATGAAATATTGACAAGACAATAGGGGTGCAATGTTTCACAACTTTTCAAATCGGCCAACCATGAACGCACATAACATTGGCCAAATGACCACCCCTACCGACTCCGGAATCTCACCAACGGTTTAACTTGACCAGAGTTTGCGGTCAAGTGTTCGATAGGCGATGGCCTCGAAAAGGTGATGCGTCTGAATATTTTCCGACTTTTCAATGTCGGCAATGGTTCGGGCCACCCGCAGGATTTTGTCATGGGCCCGGGCCGAGAGGCCGTATTCGCTCATTGCGGTTTTGAGAATTTGGTGTCCTTCCGGATCAATTTTGCAATACTTTTGGAGTTGTTTGTAAACCATGTCGGCGTTGTGTCGCGTTTTCGTGCTTTTGAACCTGAGATTCTGGACTTCCCTGGCACCGAGAACCTGTTCACGGATGGCATGACTGGATGTTCCGGAAGTCACGGAGGAAAGTTCACCGTAATCGACCGGCGGAACTTCGATGTGAATATCGATCCGGTCAAGCAGCGGCCCGCTGATTTTCGACATGCACCGTTCAATTTGAAAACTATTGCAGTGACATTGACGCCGGGGATCGTTCCGGTAGCCGCAGGGACACGGATTCAGCGCCGCAATCAGGATGAAGTCGGCGGGAAAGACACTTGTGCAAGACGCCCTGGAAATCGTAACGTTACCGTCTTCCATCGGCTGGCGAAGAACCTCAAGGGTTCGCCGGTTAAACTCGGGAAGCTCGTCGAGAAAAAGGACTCCGTTGTGGGCAAGACTGATTTCTCCCGGTTTTGGAGGAGAACCGCCCCCGACGAGTCCCGGCATACTGATCGTGTGGTGCGGCTCGCGAAACGGTCGTGTCGCCACAAGGGGAGCCTCTTTTTTCGTGTGACCAAGGACGCTGAAAATCCGTGTCGTTTCCAGGGATTCTTCCAGGGAAAGTTGCGGCAAAACACTTCCGAACCGTTTGGCGAGCATCGTTTTTCCGGTTCCCGGAGGCCCGATCATCAAAACATTGTGTCCGCCGGCTGCGGCAACCGTCATGGCCCGTTTGGCGGATTCCTGCCCCTTGACGTCGGCAAAGTCGAAGTCGTAATGCGACAGTTGCTCGAAAAGTCGGCTTCCCAACCACGGGTGAGGCTCGATTTCTTTTCTCCCGCTGAGAAAATCCGCGGCGTCACGCAAACACGTGATCGGAATCACGTCGAGTCCTTCAACGACGGCGGCCTCGGGAGCGTTTTCCGCCGGAATGAGCAGGCCTTTGAGTCCGTTTTTGACCGCTTCCAGAGCCACGGAAATAACGCCCTTGGCCGGTCGCGTCGAACCATCAAGGGCCAGTTCGCCGAGAATGGCATAGTGTTCCAACCGCTCCGAAAAAATCTGATTGCTCGCACAAAGCAGTCCCAGCGAGATCGGCAGGTCAAACGTCGCGGCATGTTTCGGTAAATCCGCCGGCGCAAGATTGATGACGGTGTCGCCAAACGGCGGCGTGAATCCCGAGTGCGTGATGGCCCGACGAACCCGGTCGATGCTTTCCTTGACCGCGGCTTCCGGCAGTCCGACGAGAACCGTTTTTGAAAGCCCGGTCGAAATATCAACCTCCACCTCAACCGGTATCGCGTCGATGCCCAAAAGTGAGAACGTTTTCAGTTTGGCTCTATTCCGGTTTCGGATTGATATTGTGCGCATTGGTGAAACATCGTACAATGCGTGAAATCTGGTGGTTTGCATAAAATGGTTAAACGAAAATTACGTAAGAAACGCAAGATGCGT
>Ga0123353_10001467_pt1 | contig 28899 bp, 22 predicted proteins | sample TergutLab28metaG_3_FD_92763 | JGI IMG/M metagenome (GOLD analysis project Ga0123353, IMG submission 92763) | Labiotermes labralis P3 segment gut microbial communities from Petit-Saut dam, French Guiana - Lab288 P3 | ecosystem: Host-associated > Arthropoda: Insects > Digestive system > Gut ...
CCCCCTGCGACAGCCCATGCACTATCGACCGATTCGGACGATAAATAGGAGTAAAATAGGGATTGCACAACCAGATAGACTTTCTATTTGGTGCCGTGTTTTCTAGCATGTGACGGTATTTGTGGCGTCAAAAGGCATGCCAGAAAAAACGGCGTGGTTTCCCGGCGGGCTTATGCCCCCCGCTCTTGCGCAAAAATCACCGATTCACTTTCACGCCCGCCTCGACACCGTACACGAACACCTCCGTATTCCGGTCATTGCCGCGAATGCCGAAAATCCTATCGTTCCTGACGACATAATCCGTCACCCGAACGCCACGAGCAATGTTGTCCGCAAACATGCCATTGACCGCTCCAAAGAAACCTACCGCACTTGTCCACTGCCAGTCCGCACTCAAACGACCCTCTAAAATCGGTGAGAAATACGCCTTGGTTTCCTTGTGTCCAAAGTTGTAATTGCTGTTTTGCAAACCGACCGGTCCCCGCAGTCCCCCGACATTTACATCGTCAAGAGGAACCAATCTGGGCTCGAGTGAACCTTGTGTTCTCACTGTCTGAGCATTGATGCCTGCGGTGATCTTTCCTTCGGCACCGAACGTCCATCTTGCATTCTGGCGGCTCAATTTCATTCCAACTTGCGGACCAAAAACGTAATTTTTAGCCTGTGCATCGACAAACAAACTTGTTAACCCCGTCCTTGGTTCCATCGTACTAATAATGCCCGCCAAGTTGTCCCAATTGGTTCCCGAGAACCCAAATGAATCTGTGAATTCCCAGTACCTTGCTCCTGTGAGTAACTCCATCGAACCCCATGTAAAGGGATGCAGACGATACGTGTACATCAGTTCTCCGCTAAAGTGAGACGATCTGATGCTGACATCAACATTCTCGAAGGTAATCGGCATGGGAGCGAAAAGTCCGACTTCTCCGAGGTATTCAAAACTCCCCCACAAGTAACCGAGTCCCGTCACAAATGTAAACATTTCTGTTATCTGCTCCGGTGTGTTGGGGGCAGAGTTCGTCTCGCGGTCCCAAACATAAATTAAAGTTGGGAGGGAAGCGACATTAATATCATAATCAAAATTACCTTCATCTCGTATGACCATCGATGCATTTTGGACGCTCATGCTATGACCTTGGCTGGGCAATCCGTATCCGGTAAAGAGCCAGCCGTGGTGTCCGCGACGATTGCCTACCTCGAATCGAGTACCGATTGTTCTGGTAGGATTCATCATGTCTATCTTAATCGAGTTGGTCTGAACAAAGTTCCTCCCGTGATCGAAGACCCATCGTTTATCGTCTTTTCCATTTGCGGTTGTCGCTCCGATGTACCCGTCTTTGGGCGTGGAAATCGACCAATAGATACCGGTAAGGGAGCCGTACACGCCGTCATTACTTCTGCGTCCACCGCCGAAAGATTGGGAATCATACGGCTTCCAGAGACGCAGAGCATCTTGTGCCATCGCAGAGCCGCTTATCGCAATGATCACTGCGAAAACAACTCCGGTCAACAAAGAATTCAATTTCGATGGAGACATAGTAGCATCCCTGCCGTAAAAAAACTATACCTGCTACCGATTCTTTCGTCATATTCCTTACATCGGGTTGAGTTTTTCGTTTTCCCTCGGTGCATTTCCGGGGGCTTTCCCGGCGCAACAGATACGATAACACCGGTTAGGCAAAATTTAACGATTGTAGAAGATGGGGGGCTGGCGGCTGATGCCTACTACAAATTGCCGTCTCTTTTGTTATAATGACGGCATGTTGGGAAGTCCCGTTATTAAGCCGACGAGCGATCTTTTCATTGCGTCGTTATGTTCCGCTCCGAAGAACGAACCGATCCTACGTTCGCTTTTGAGCGGTGCCATGACTGGCATCGGACAGCCGCCGATTGTCAAAGCGACAGTGTTGAATCCGTTCAATGTCCAAGATTTTCCGGTCGACAAGCAGATTCGGTTGGACGTGTTGGTCGAAGATGAATTGGGAGCGATTTACGATGTCGAAGTGCAGACGAACCCAGAGAAAGGTTTCTTCGAACGAATGCTGTATTATTGGACGGAAGCGTACGGTTTGCGAATTGCACGAGGCGACGATTATGACCAACTTCGTCCAGTACGAAGTATCATTATCACGGAGTTTCCTGTATTTCCCGAATTGAGACGTTTGCATGCGGTCTTCGAGATTCGGGCAAGAGAAAACCCAGATGTGTTGTTATCGAGTCATTTCCAGATGCACTTTTTGCGTCTGGGTGATTTGTTGCGTGGTAATCTTTCGGGACTGGATGAACTCTGTTTACCGTTACAGCGTTGGATGCAGTTTTTTAGTTTCGGTTCAAAATGGGAGGAAAAGAAAATGAGTACGATGTTACAAGATGTTCCAGAGGTTCAGGCGGCGTATGAGGCATACAAGCGTTTTTCCGCTGACCCCGTAATGCGAGAAAAAATTAGGGCGGCGGAACGATACGAGATCGACCGGCGACTAGACCGGGCATCTGGGAGAGCGGAAGGGCTGGAGGAAATTGCCCGAAACATGAAAGCGGGAGGATATCCCGTTGCCGAAATCGCAAAAATTACCGGCTTACCGTTGTCCGAAATCGAACGTCTGGGCTAAAGTATCAAACTTGCTATGCCCCCGCTCTTGCGATTGCTCAAAATTTACTTTTTGAGCCAGTTTCCGACTTTGCCCTTGACCGAATTGTTGTACTCTTTCCGCATCGGAGTGGACACGGTCAACGGAACGAACGTTTGCGTGTCAATCAGTTCGAGCGTCAATTTGTAATCCCGTTGCATGTCCCGATTGTCCTGCGTTGTGCCTGACGTGATTTTTGCGAAGAGCAAATAATCGACCGGCGTGCCGCCGCGTCCCATCGCACTGGTGAACATTCGCATGTTTTCCTGCATAAAGAGGTCATCGGGACGGAGACTCAATGCCCGAAGTCCCGCCGTAACCGCACGATCACTGACAATCTCAAACTGATCCGAGACCGATATTTCTTCGAGAATCGCCGTCTTGATGTGTTCTTTGAAGTCGCCGAGTTCTTCCATACTGGCATTTTCGAAACTGATGAAGCAAACTTTTCGTTTCGGCATCGGAGCCAGGGGACCAGCATTATAGGCGACCTGCTGGATCGTTTCTGCGGCGGCTCTGGCGAGGAGTTTTCCAGTGGCATCGCGTACCATCGGATTATAGACTTCGGCACCGGCACGGTTGCTGCCGACCTTGTCGAATTCATTCGTGCGCATAAGCCGAGCCTTCGTGCCTTGACAACCGGAAAAAACGATGCCGCAAAGGAATATCACAGTGATTATTTGAAACGTTTGCCAGTACGATACAGCGGTTTGAATCATTGGTGATTTTGGTTGACCTGCCCATTCCGTGTCGGGAATGATAGCAAAAAGGGAGAAATCGGGAAAGAGCAATTTTTCGGGCGTTTCTGCGTTTCTGCGACTGTGTACTTTTGTGGTATAATAACCGCAACGTTTTGCATACCTTCGGGACTATGACTGTTTGGCTTCGTACTTGGGAACTCGGCGTAAAGAGTTTAATCCTCTATCCGATGCGTTCCATGCTGACCGTCCTTGGGATTTTCATCGGCGTTGCCAGCGTGATCTGGCTCATGGCAATCGGCGAAGGAATCAGTCTCAAAGCCCAGGAACAAATCGAAAGCCTCGGTGCCAATAACATCATCGTCCGTACGGTCAAGCCTGCCAATCCTGAAATGGTGCCTATGGGACGGCGAAGTATCCCTGTTTTCGGACTCAAGCGGGCAGATTACGAAACCGTGACCGCTACCATTCCTAGCATTACCGTTCACATGCCCGTCAGGGAAATACGCCGTACCTTTGCCTTCGGGGCGCGGCAGTGCGATGGACGACTCGTAGGAACAACGCCGCTCTATACCGAAATGTCCCGGATCGAAATGGATCGCGGCACATTCATTTCGGACATCGACACTCGGAGAGCATTGCCGCACTGCGTTCTGTCCGCCGGTATTGCCGAAAAACTGTTCCCTTCGGAAGACCCTATCGGCAAAACCATCCGAATACAAGGCAACGCCAACGATACCGGCTTTCCTTATAAGGTCATTGGTGTCACCAAAATGCGTGGTGCGACTGCCGCCATTGGCGGTTCGTTCGCCGGTCAGGATTTTTCAACCGACGTGTACATTCCGATCACGACGCTCTGGAATCGAATGAGAGACATCGTGATGATCCGAAGGGCGGGACAATTTGAAGGAGAAATCGTCGAACTATCCCAAATGACATTGCAAGTGGACGACCTCAAAAATGTGAAGGAGACTGCCGAAATCATCAAAACCGTACTGGAGCGGAGCCGCAAAGGGAGCGACAAAGAAGATTTCGCCGTGGTCGTGCCGCTCGAACTGCTGGAACAGGCGAAAACGACTCGAATTATGTTCAACGTTTTCATGGGACTCATTGCCGCCATTTCGCTTGTGGTCGGCGGAATCGGTATTATGAACATCATGTTAGCGACGGTCACGGAACGCACCCGGGAAATTGGAATTCGCCGTGCTTTGGGGGCGAAGCAAGGAGACATTGTTCGGCAGTTTTTGGTCGAGACGGTGGTGCTGTCGATGGTCGGCGGTGCCATCGGCGTGTTGGTCGGTCTCTCTTGCCGACCTGTAACGATGTTTGCGATGGATGTTATCAAGACGCGGTTGCCGGAAGTGATCGAAGCGTTGCCGCCGATTGTGCAGGACATTCAACCGGTCATTGTGCCGATTTCGATTCCGCTTGCCTTTTCGGTTTCCGTGGTGATCGGAGTGGTATTCGGACTGTATCCCGCCTATCGTGCCGCGATGATGGATCCCATCGAGGCACTGCGGCACGAATAAACGAAAGCCGCTGCCGCCGACTCCTTTTCACGAAAAATATGGTATGATTCAAGTATGGCTTCACACGTTACCGTTTACGATCTTGCTGTCGACTCGTTCGACTTTTGGAAAACAATTAATCAAGTGCCGTGCCGCATTACGAAACGGCGGCTTATCGGCGGTCCTTCGGACGGCGTGTCGCTGATCGAACTGGAATCGGGCGGTCTGTCGCTCCAAGTGTTGCCGACCCGAGGAATGGGCATCTGGCGCGGACACTGCGGAGATGTCCCACTGAAATGGGATGCCCCGAGTGCGGGTCCCGTCCATCCGGCGTTCGTGAATCTTGCCGATCCCAGCGGACTCGGTTGGCTCGACGGCTTCGACGAATGGCTCGTCCGCTGTGGTCTCGAAAACAATGGTTCGCCGGAGTTTAGCGACTTGGGAACGCTCAAATATCCCTTGCACGGTCGCATTGCCAACACGCCTGCACATTCCGTAACGCTTTCCATTGACCATGACAAAGGGGATATTACGTTGACTGGCGTTGTCCGCGAAACGCGTCTGTTTTTTAAGAAACTCGAACTGACATCGAGTCTGACGATTCATTCCGGCACTTCGTCATTCACGATTCGGGACACGGTCACCAATCTTTCCGCCGAGCCGAGAACATTTCAGTTGCTGTATCACATCAACACCGGCATGCCGTTCGCGTCGTCGGGAGCAAGGGTGGTCGTTCCCTTTGATCGCATGGCACCTCGGTCGGAACATGCTGTCGAGAACTTGCCGGACTGGAACAAGTGTGGTCCCGAAACGCCCGGCAGTACCGAAGTTGTTTTCTTTTTCGAACCCGCCGCCGACAAAGAGGGACGAGTGAAGACGATGCTCGTCAATGCGGAAGGCAATCGCGGACTTGTCCTCGGTTTTGACAAGAAAACGTTGCCGCTGTTTTCTCTCTGGAAGAGCCGATTGTCCAATAACGACGGTTACGTCACGGGTCTTGAACCGGCGGTCAATTTGCCGAACAACTTTTCGTTTGAAAAAAAACATGGACGTGTTGTCTCGCTCAAGCCCGGCAAATCGCGGACGCATGAACTTCGTTTTGAGGTGCTGTGCGATGCCGAAGCCGTCAAGCGAACCGAGAAGGAAATCGTTGCGATTCACAAGACCGCCGCCGGAAAGATTGAATCGCAACCCGTTCCCGAATGGACTCCATGAACGTCTTTCATGTGGGATGTGAAACGAAAGCCGGAATGGAGCGACCGGAGAATGCGCACATCTTGCTATCAGTCTGGTATTTTTCGACGAACACGGTACAATGAGGGTGCCTGTTCGCAGTAAGGGAGTCATGCCGTTTCGACCGTATTTTTTGGGAATCATTGCGTTTGCAATCGTTTTCTTTGCAGGAGCAATTTTTGTATCGGCACAGACTACGACCGACTTTGCGCCATGGAAAGATGCCAAAAATATCGATGCCATTCCCGACTGGGCACGGGTAATGTTGCCCCGAGACTTCCGAGGTGTCACCGGTACTGCCCGGGAGGAATTACTTGCCAAAACCTTGTCCGCTCTCGTTGACATTGTCTCGGATTCCGAAGTCGTTCCCGCTACCCGATACAATGCGATTCTCGCCGCCGGACAACTGGAAACAATGCCGGGTAGTCCGGGCAGTCCGCCTACCGCTTATCCCGCCGCCCTGACTTATCTCGTCGATCTCTATCAACGGGCGGACACTCCGCACTACCTCCAATATGGTGCGCTGCTCGGAATAGTGCGGCACGCTATCATGGGGCTCGATTCCGACCAACGAGACAAAGTGATCGAACTGTTTCTCGCAACGGTTACTTCCGAATTCGCGCCGGGACATGCTCTTCCACTGGAACCAGAGGTTTGGGATTGGTTTCGGCACACTGCCCTCGACGGACTTTCCGCTCTGAAAACGACTGGTACCGACGGCAAGGTTGTTGAAGAACTTCTTTTGCTCATCAATGATCAGTCGCAAGAACTCGAAGAATGGAGCCGTACTTATCAAGCCGTACTGAATCGTGAGGCATGGCAGCGAATTCGCCGGACTCTCGAACTCGCTTCCAAAGCCGTCAAAACACTGGGCGATCTGGATTATGCATCGGTACCGAACGTGGACGCAGGAATAATGACGGATACATTCATTCGATTGACCAAGGCGGCGTGCGAGGTCAAGAGCAGAATCATAGTCGACGCTATCGAACAAAAAGAGGTAACTCCCAATCCGGCAGCGTTGCGTGAACAGATCGTCGTGAACTTGAAAACGTGTGTTCAAAGTGTCGTCTGGGGAATCAAGAGCGGATTCTTGACAGCCCGACCTCGTGAAAACTCTTTTTACGCCTCATTGCAAAATGACGAACCGGCAATCAAGCGATTAGACGTTCTCATGTCGGAAATTGCAGTACTTTCCACGTTTTTTGACGAGGGAGTCCGGGAGCGTCGGTCGGGAGCGTTACCCGGCGTTGCAAAAGCGTTCAAGTTCGATCTTGCCGAACTTCGCGACGCTCTGAAAAAATGTTCCGAATCCCTGCCGGACAACCAGGAGAAGAGCCGGATTCTGGATGCCGAGTGAAAACGTTACACTTAACTTTCGGGGTGCGTAGCAAGGAGTCTGTCCGTTTGTTTGTTTTCATGAACATTTTTACTCTTGACACGACTGGACAAAAACGATACCCTCCCGCACCGATCATGAATATCGGCGACATTCCACCCCATCGAAACCCATGAAGGGAAATTTTAATTGCCAAATGGCAGAGATCGAACACCCAGGCGTTGCTCTTCTCGACCTGAAACGACAATACGAAATCATCAAAGACGAAATTGCCGGCGCACTCAAAAAGGTTTGCGATTCCGGCGCATTCATTCTCGGACCCGAAGTCAAGACTCTCGAACACAATATCGCTCAATATTCGCAAACGGAATATGCGATTGCATGTGCGTCCGGGAGCGATGCCCTCATACTCGCCCTGATGGCAATCAACATTAGCCCCGGCGATGAAGTGCTTGTTCCCAGTTTTACCTTTTTTGCGACGGCAAGTGCCGTCAGTCGGCTAGGGGCAACTCCTGTCTTTGTCGATATTGATCCAGTGTCCTACAATATGGACCCTGTCGATGCTGAAAGAAAGGTTACGTCGAAAACCAAAGCGATCATACCAGTGCACCTTTTCGGTCAAATGGCGGACATGAACCGATTGAATGCATTGGCGCACGCTCACGATCTTGCGGTCATCGAAGATGCGGCGCAGGCAATCGGAGCGGAATTGGACGGTCGCCGCGCAGGCTCCTGGGGAGATATGGGAGCATTCAGTTTTTATCCGACGAAAAACCTCGGCGGAGCAGGCGACGGCGGGATGGTCACCACACGAAATGAACAACTTGCCAAACGCTTGCAGTTGCTACACGTTCACGGCATGGAACCGCGATACTATCACGGCATACTGGGAATCAATTCCCGGCTTGATTCGTTGCAGGCAGCCGTTCTCAACATCAAGTTAAATTACCTCGAAGGGTGGACGATGATGCGGATCCAAAATGCCCGACGATACGCCGACCTGTTCGCCGAAATGGGACTCGATCTGATTCTGGCGTTGCCGAAGTCGTTTCCGAATCGCCGACACGTTTGGAATCAATACACGGTCAGAGTGCCGGAGGGACTGCGAAACGATTTACAGAAAAACTTGGCGGAACAGAAAATCGGCACCGAAATCTACTATCCGCTCGGTTTGCACGAGCAAGAGTGTTTTCGGAACCTGAATTGTGCGGCGGAGTCGCTGCCGGAGACGTTCAAGGCATGCCGGGAAGTGCTGGCACTGCCGATTTTCCCGGAACTCACGGAAAGCGAACAACGTATCGTCGTTCGGAGCATTAAAAAATACTTTGAGACGCAATCACAGCGGCAATTTTTTCCGGCGACGGTTCCCGAAAGAAAGCGTGAAGCGGCGTAAGGCTTTTGCCGGAAAGTTTTGTGCCGGGCATGGAGCGCAATCTGACGATTGCGGCTCTATTTATTTATCTCGGTTGCACAAATCTGACCGGTGCGGTCGGTTCTTGATACGATGCATGAATGACTCCACTGGTTCGACGTGGAGGGGATAACGGCACCATCTGACTGTTACGAACACTCGTATTGGAAGGACTTGTATTGTATTTGACACTATCATTGTACTGGATTCCATCGGAATATCCTCCACCACAGGAATCACATCCCGACGAACAGCCCATACCGCTCGGTTCAATGATCGGGTAACAAGAGGTCATGGTGGTGCAAGGTGTGTCGCAGTAGGACAACACTTCGTACCGACAACCACTCGACAATGCGTTTCCGACGAAGACAAACGGTGTAGCGGCAACATCCAAAATACCTCGCCCGATCAAAAGCACTCCATTACCGAGGTTGGAAAAGGTATTCTGGAAGTGCGAAACTCCTGGGCCGCAATACTGAGGGGGGTAACACTGGAGAGCACAGGGGTCCCCGCCATATTCGATGACACCACAGCCCGAATCGATGGAGCCGCAAGGGGCGCATCCGTCATCACAGCCGGAATGACCGGGAACGTAACTGTTATGGTATATGCCAGGATGGTAACTGGCAGGAGGACAAACACATCCGACTAGGGAAAGGGTTGCCAAGAGACTCGCACAAATTGCGGTTATTTTAATCCTTTTCATGGATTCCTCGCTATTTTGGGGGGTAAGGGAAGACTTTACTGAACTTCCTTTCCCCTTATATCGGTCGATATAACCGCTATATTTAATAAAATTGGAAAAATTAGAATAATCGGTGAATTTTACCTAAATTACTATTACTCTGCCTGAAACGCCATGGAAGCCGGGAGCGTAGCAACACGGAACGACCGGATATCGATTTTTGGAGTGAGGGAATCCAAGATGTCTTTTTTGCGCATCGGGAGCGGGATTTGTACCCCGCTCCGATTGAGTGGTAAAAACTGGTAGCGGTGTTGGGGTTACAGCATTTCCGCAAATTCGTCCAACGTGTTGCTGTCGATGGCGTGTTCTAATAACGATTCCAACGCTATCGGGTCGGACATACCACGTATCGCATCTTCGATTCGCTTTGGAACCTTCTTAAACTTTTTCCGAAGGGCTTTTAGTACCATTTCGGCTTTGCCTAGAAGTGTCCTTATGTCGATAGAGATGTAATCAGTTCAATCAGCGGCATGAACAATGCAATGACGATGAATCCAACGATACCACCGAGAACCATCACGAGGAGTGGTTCCAACATTGCCATCAAACCGTCGGTGACCACCTCGACTTCCCGGTCGTAGGTATCCGCCACTTTATAGAGCATCGTGTCCAGTTCGCCCGTCTCTTCACCCACATCGACCATGTTGACGACCATATCATCCATCACGCGATCCCTTAACCGCAACATGTACCACAATGCTCCGACAATAACGCCGAAAAACATGAAGTAGAGCAAGGCACCGGCATGGAAGGCTGGTCGGGAATAAGCTTTCATCGGATTGGCAATCGTATCACCATCTCGGATCGCTTCGAGAATTTTCTGGAACATCAGTTCGAAGACGGCGTTACTGCTCGCTTCCTTGGTAATGTGAAGAGCCTCCAAAATCGGCACACCGGACGTAACCAGCGTTCCCAGCGTTCGAGTGGATCGGGCGATGGTCGTTTTTTCGACTAATTTTCCGAAGATCGGCAGTTTGAGCAGAAACAGGTGCCAACCGAAACGTCCGAAAGCAAAACTTGTCGTCAATTTGATGAGCAGCCAGAGTGACAGAGGAATAATCGGCAACAAATACCAGTAGAGAATAACGGCTTGGGAAGTGTTGATCAGCATTACGGTCAGCATAGGAAGTTCCGCATCAAAATCTTTAAAAATGGTTTCGAATTGCGGCACGATTTTCCACATAATGAACGTTAAAATCCCGACAGCGGCGAGAAGTACAAAAATCGGGTAGGTCATCGCGGATTTAATCCGCTGTTTGAGTTCTTCTGCCTTTTCGAGGAAGTCGGCGAGACGCTGCAAAATGGTTTCGAGCGCACCCCCCGCCTCACCGGCTTTGATCATGTTGATGTACAAGCGGCTATAGACTCTGGGGTTTTTAGCAAAGGCTTCGGAAAGTCCTGCCCCTCCTTCAATTTCATAGACGGTATCGATTAAACTGTTGCGAAGCGCACCGGGCGGGGCTTGATTTTTCAGAATGTTGAGACTCCGCAAAATGGGAAGCCCCGCATCTTGCAAAATGGAAAGTTGCCGCGTGAACGTGGACAGGTCTTTGGATTTGACGAAACCGAGAGAGATTGATTTTCCTGCCGCTCCTTTTTTGGCAGTTTTAGTCTTCCGCTCTTTGTGAAGGGCAATTTTCGTCAGATGGTATCCCATCAGACGAATGGTTGCCTGTGCATCTTCCTCGGTCGCGGCATCGACGATGTCTTTAATTTCCTGACCTTTTTGGTCAATCGCTTCAAATCGGTACTTCGGCATGGCTACTGACAGGATAGAAAACCACCAGTCTGCCCATTATACCAAAAATGAAAGGGAATATAAAGAGGGTATGTGCCGCCTCGCTCTTACTCTTGTATCCGCTTTGCAACGGACTATAATGACCCCAATGGAAACCAATACCTATGCAACGTTTCCCATGCAACGTCTTTGTATTTTTCTTTTCGTTTTCATGCTGACTCTTCCGCTCGGCGCGGTTGAAATAGGAGAGACCGTTTTCCAAACGTCGTTTGACGAGTCCAACGTTTTCGACCGCTGGACAAATTCTCATGCCGAACAGGTTGCACTGGTCGAAGGTGCCTTGCGTGTGTCGCTGCCCACAGGCGGCAATGAAAAGAATGTTGCCGTCACGCAAAAGTTGTCTCCCGAACCCCTACGCGGCACCCGATTGCGAATTTCGGGACGAATCAAATCGGAAAACGTCGAAACGCCGCCGCAACATTACAACGGGGTCAAAATGATGCTGATTCTCGACGGACCCGGCGGAACCCAATGGTTTCAACAAGACCGACTCTGGGGAACCTTCGATTGGAAAGACGTTGTCTTCACCGTTGCCGTCCCGAAAGATGTTACCGAAGTAACATTGTTCCTCGGCATCGAGAATACGACAGGCACCGTTTGGTTCGACGACATTACGATTGCCGTCACCGGAAAACGACCGACGAGACCGGCAGAAAAACCGACGGTTCCACCTTATAGGGGGCACGACCTTCCGCGACTGCGAGGAGCAATGATTCAACCAAACACGTTCACGACCGAAGACCTCAAAGTTCTTGCCGGTGACTGGAAGGCAAATCACGTCCGCTGGCAGTTGATCTGGGGAGGCTTTCCGAATGGTCCCGCCGATACGGCAACGGTCGAAGAGTTCGACGCTTGGATCGACAAACAATGTGAGCAACTCGACAGGATGTTGCCGGAACTCGAACGCTACGGTATCCGAGTCGCTCTGGATTTGCACACGCCGCCCGGCGGTCGATTACCCCAGCCTCAAGGGGCAAACATGCCGCTGTTCCTAGAGAAGAAATTTCAAGATGCCTTCGTGAAAACATGGCAAAAACTTGCACGAAAGTACAAAGATGTCAAGCAAATCTGGTGTTACGATCTTTTGAATGAAGCGGCAGAGCCGCCCATTCCCGAAGGAAAAGGACTCCTGAATTGGCACGAGTTGGCACTCAAAACGTCGAAAGAAATCCGCAAAATTGATCCTGACAAAGCAATCTCGATACAGCCTGCGCCGTGGGCTAACCCCGATGCGTTGGAATGGTGGGAACCCTTTGATCCGCAGGAAGTGCCGAATGTGGTGTACAGCGTTCACATGTATATGCCTCATTCTTTTACGCATCAGGGGGTTAGTGATTTCCCTTTCGGTTCGGTTTATCCGGGCAAGATGCGTGACGGCAAGTATTGGGACAAGGAGCAAATCCGCGAATCGCTTCGGGTGGTTCGTGAGTTTGTGGACGATTATGGAGTCGCCATGTACATCGGCGAGTTCGGTTCGATTCGTTGGGCACCGGAGAACAGTTCGTATCGGTACTTGAGAGACTGCATCGAAATCTTTGAAGAAGAGGGCTGGGACTGGGCGTACCATGCGTTCCGCGAGTGGGACGGTTGGAGCGTGGAACATAGTACCGACAGAAACAACCACCTGCGAGCGACGGAACCGACCGATAGAGGATTACTCCTACGGAGTTGGTTCGAAAAGAATGAACGGTAGCGGCGACGCAATGGGACACTCAGTGGACACACATCCGACGTTATTGTGTTCTTGTTCGCACTCTATGGTTCCGGCTCCGCCTGCCGAAAGTCGGGCATGTCCGCTTGCCGAGACGTACATGGAAGCCAAAAATGATAAAAATTTGCGAACTATGCCAAAATGTAATGGACGATGACGTACCCTATTCAATTCAACCTTTTAACACATTCGGAGTAAAAAATACAAAGCCGATTCGCTAACGAAGGAAAATTTGTAATGTTTTCATTTCCCTGCTTTCAGAATTTTTGAGAATTTTCTACAAAATTGAAAAATTCCAAAAATTTTCCCTTACATTCTATCCTTGTTTTCGTAGTGTTTTATGGGGATTCTTGCGCTCGTCTTAAAAATTCTTTTCGTTTTTTGGCATGATTGGCACAGTACGTGCTACTATACTCCTTTAGAGGGGCAATTTTTGTAAAACAAACTTGCATTACTTCCAAAAAATCACTATTATACGAAAGGAGTGTGGATTATGTTCCATATAGCCCATGAAACTACAGACCTAACAACAGGATGCCGATGGTCGGACTGGACTGATGAAGAACTTGTGGTGGAATACCGATGCACTGGTATTCGGGAAGCGTTCGAGACCCTTGTCCACCGCTATGAGCGGGAATTGTACAACTACCTGTACCGCTACCTCGGACATGCTGCCAATGCCGAAGATGTTCTCCAAAAAACATTTTTAGCAGTACTGAAAGAGTGCGGCAAGTTCGATGCCGACCGGGAATTTCGACCGTGGTTGTACAAAATTGCCACTAACAAGGCGATTGACTGTCAGCGGGCGGCAAAACGTTTTTCGGTGGTCAGCATGGACGCTCCGCTGGGAAGCGAATCCGATATTTATACATTGGCGGATAAAGTGGAGGGGCATGAGCCGGAGCCATTTGAAGCCCCGATGGATCGGGAAATCGCCAGCAAGGTTCGGGAAGCGGTGGCTGCTCTGCCGAAGCAGATGAGGCAGGCAGTTTATATGGTTTACTTTCAAGGCATGACCTACCGTGAAGCCGCCGATGCAGCCGGTGTTCACTGCGTAACCCTGTCGCAACGAGTAGGACGCGCTATCAATAAATTGAACTTTATGCTGAAAAACGTGGGATGAAACCAATATCGTCGACATTTTTCAACAAGAGCCGCAAGTGTAGCGGAGCGAAACTTGCGGATTCAACCGGCGGACATGGTCGGCATTGATGAAAGCCGGAAAATTGAAATTATCCGAAAAACAGGAAGAATTTGTTTGAATTATACCGATTGCAAGGGTACAATAGAATCGGAACTTACTTTAACTGCCACATTTTTGGCAAACAGAAACATGAAAACTTTAAGCAAATGGGGCGTTTTCGTCCTGACAACCTTCCTCCTTTTCTCGCAGACCAGTGCCGTCGGGCAAATATGGATCGACGACATGCCGCTAAGCAAAGATGACTACTACACCTATTACCGTACCACCGACGATAATTGGTACGGCTGGTACGATGCCGATTTCCGGGCATACACGAACTCTGACGGCATCACCACCGCAAGGGTAAGTGGAGAGCACATTGGTTTTACCGGCTCCAACAACTACAATTTCTACCTCCTCATCAACAATGGAAGCATTGCGGACAAGGTATGGGTCGATGGATTTATGCCTGATATAGGCATTGATCCTGGGTTTTTTGGTCACGGGTTGCTGTACAACGGCTATGACGGCGGTAACGGCTACGTCAAAACGGCAAACATCGCGGGAGAAGTGTTCAACGGTATCAACGGCGGCACCGGGTACATCGAAACGGCAAACGTCTATGCCAAGGTTTACGCGGACAGTGATTTTGGTTTCGTCGGGGGAGGGGTCGGATTTGTCAAGAACGGCTTCAATGGCGGAACTGGATACATCGGAACGGCAAACATCGAGATCGGAGAAATGCACAACGGCATCGACGGCGGCACTGGCTACATTGATACAGTAAACGTTTCCGGCGGCGTTGTTCATGGCTACATTGATGGCGAATATTCCAGCGAGTTTGGCGAGAGTTTTGCCTCAATGTTATTAGGTTACGACCACAATGGCATTCGCGGATATTTGTACAACGGCGTAGGCACAGCCCGCCGCGAGTACGACAACTGGGGTAACGAATATTTGGTTTACTCCGACGGTACTGGTCACATTGGCACGGCAAACGTTTTCGAAGGCGCAATGATAACCAATGGTTATCGCGGCGGTACGGGGAACATCGAAGATGTCAATGTCTATGCAGGCGGACGAGTGGACAATGGCAGTTGGTTCAGCGGGCAGGCGTACGATCACAACGCCGGTGTTGAAATGCCTCCTGACTCTTACTGGAGTAGCACTGGAAACATTGGAACGGCAAATATCTTTGACGGCGGAAAAGTGTTCAATGGTTTGAGTTTCGGCATCGGTTACATCGACACGGCAAACGTCTTCAATGGCGGAACGCTGTACAACGGCGAAGGCGAATCGTTCGACGACGGATATTGGAGCGGAGTAGTAAACTGGTTGGGCGGCAAAGGTTTCGTCGACACGGCAAACATCTATGACGGCGGAAGGATACTCAATGGCTACGTCGGCGGTACGGGAGTCATCGAAACGATCAACGTTCATGGCGGAGAAGTGTTCAACGGCATCCACAACGGATACTTCGCGTGGAGCGGCATAGAGGACTTCCGCATCGGCACAGGCACCATCACCACCGCAAACATCAGCGGCGGAGATGTGTACAACGGCTACCGCGGCGGAGCGGGAACAATCGAAACGGCAAACGTCCATAACGGAAAACTGTTCAACGGCTACGACGACGGCATCGGTTTCATCACAACGGCAAACGTCTACAACGGAGAGGTGTACAACGGCGGATGGGCAACTCATTCCATCGAAACGTTAAACATCCAGGGCGGAATAGTGTACAGCGGACACGGAGGCGGTGATGTATGGATCGGCACCGCAAACATCAGTGGCGGAACGGTGATCAGCGGCTGGTTGTACGGTGGTGGTATCATCGAAACGGCGAACATCGATGGCGGAATACTACATAACTCCTTCTGGGGTAGGATCGACTCGGTCGACGCGCGTGATAGCGGATTGGTAACGAATTGCGGCAGTGCCGAGATCGGTAAAGTAACCGTCTCTGATAGCGGACAACTATACAATGTTGATAGTGCTACCATTGATACAGTATTCCTCAATGGTGGTGCGGTCAACAACGTAAACAGAATCGACAATTTGACTTATGCGTCAGGTTCTTATGATTCGCAGTGGGGATACAATATGTCTTGGGATATTCGAGAAGGCACCGGCTCCATCGGCACGTTAACCCTTGCCAGTAATTCTGCCAACAACCCCGGCGATTGGGGCATAGTCGAAAACCTTGTTTTCGCCAGTGATGGTTCGGGAATCCTTACCCTAACCGCCGCCGCTCTGCAAATCGCTCCTGCAACGATGGGCTTCCAAATGGCAAGTGCTGATCTGTTACCGGGCTTTTCATTCATCAGTGATATTCAACCTACGAACAGCATCGATTTGACTTACGGAAACATTTTCATTGATTGGAACGGTGCGCTAAGCGAAGGAGTGGGATTTTCGCTCATGGACATCTTCGGTATTGAGGAAGTTTTTGGTACGCTTGCCTCTTTGACGATTGGTGAACAACAGTTTTCCCATGTCGGCACTAATTCAGTATTTACCTTTGCGAATGGTGTTTGGAGCGGTGGTGCCAATGAAGTTCCCGAACCGGCGACGCTGGCGGTTATTGGTTTGGGACTCGTCGGACTCGGTTTGGCACGAAGGCGGCGGAAGTAAGACATAAGACGGTCGTGTGCCCGCGGTAGCACCGTAGGCAGACTACCGTAACAAGTTTGCATCAATAGCCGTCATTCCCGCAAAGGCGGGAATCTAGACGGACGATGTGAACCCTGGTTCTCTAGCCCCCCGCCTTCGCGGGGGTGACGGGAAAATAAAACTTGTTAGCGGATTGCCGTAGACAAGGTGGACAATAACGAACGACATGGAAAGTCATTACAGTAGTATGGAAACTCAAGAATTAGACAAGGAACTGTTGGGCGAACTGTTACCGGGCGAAGGAGACCCGCCGACGGCATTGGCAAGTCGAACGTGCGCCAAAATCTGGGAAACGCTCGACAACGAAAAAAACAACTGCGCCCCTAATTCCAGTATTTTTACGGACTCCGCTTTTTTCTCGCCTGAATCTATCCTCCCACACGCTTTTTGGTTGCAAACGTCCGAACCCGATTCGTCTGAATCTGGTGAAGGAGAAAGAAAAATTCCAAAAGCGATAAAGAAAATTGAAAGCGAAGACGACGAAGAAGTCCCGCCTCGCTCTTCTCATTGGCTCGGACTGATCGCATCGATATCGGTAGGAATGGTCATTGCCGTTTTTTTGTTTCCGATGCTCGAATTTGCCAAGCGATCCACGCGGTCCTATGTGACGAAAAATTGGATGACGGAAATCAATCGGCGAGTCGACCAGTATGAACAGATTCATGGTAACACATCTCGCAGCGAGGAACTGCAACCGCTTAATCTGGCATTGAGCGGTTGGCAAGAATTGTCTTCGGACGTGTCTGCGCCTTCTCTTTTACCGCCGCTTGCTCCGTTCGGAAACGCACCCGACGGGGTGCAAATTGTGAATGAAACCTTTCGTGAACAGCAACCGCTTCCGTGGTCGGATTTGTCGGATTTGAGGGGCGTGAACGATCCGACTCTGTTGGAGACACCAGGTCTTTCGGAGCATTTATTGCTTTCAATGCCGAGGGGGTTGGAAGGCACCGCACGTTCGGCATACGGTCGAGACGTTTTAATCAAGGACGGTCGCGTCTTTTTCCGTGTTCTGCCGAGTCATGAATAGTAACTATCAGTATAGCATACCCTGTTTTTTACGGACAGAACGATTATAATATCCTGCGATAGAATAATCTGCGACCTCAAAATAATGAAATACGCCGTTGTCATGGCTGCGGGAAAAGGTACCCGAATGAAATCGGAACTGCCGAAAGTCTTGTATCCTGTGCTGGAACGTCCCATGATCGAATATGTTCTCGATGCATTGGATCGGGCTGGTGTGGACAAAATTCTCGTTGTTGTCGGTTATCGAAGCGACTTGGTTCGAGAAACGCTCGCCCACCGCCGGAACCTGGAATTTGTCGAACAGACCGAACAACTCGGAACAGGGCACGCCATTATGATGTGTCAGGAACAATTGAGACCGCACAAAGACTCCGTCATGGTAGTGGCAGGAGACTGTCCCATGATGCAGGTCAGTTCGATTCAAAAACTCTTCGAATCGTATCACAATGAATCCGTCGGTAAGCGTCCTTCATGTATTATCGGAACCGCTCTCAAAGAGAATCCCGCCGGACTGGGGCGTATCGTCCGAGACGCAAAGGGGGAGTTTCAGGGAATTATCGAGGAAAAGGATGCCACGCCGGAACAGAAAAAAATCACGGAAGTCAACATGAGTTTTTACGTATTCCACTCGCCGGACTTATTGGACGCATTGACTCACTTACGAACGGACAATGTTCAAAAGGAATACTACATTACGGACACGCCAGCAATCATGAAGTCGCTGGGCAAGCGGGTCATCGCTCTTCCTGTGTTGCAGCCCATCGAAGCACTCGGCATTAACACAGTCGAAGAAGCCAAAATTGTGGAAGAGGCAATGAAAAAGGGGATGTAAAAAAATTTGTGAGCGTTTTAATGTAGCCGCATTCCGGGCTTTGCACCTTCGTCCGGCGACAGAAGAAAAATCTCTGCCTCGCCCGGTCCTGCCGCAACGACCATTCCTTCGCTCAAACCGAACTTCATTTGACGCGGCTCCAAATTCGCCACACAAACGACCAAGCGTCCAACCAACGTTTCCGGCTTGTATGCTGATCTGATACCGGCAAAGACATTCCGCACGTCGTCGCCGCCCAGCGAAAGTTTGAGTTGCAACAACTTTTTCGCGCCTTTGACTTCCGAAGCCTCTACGATTCGAGCGATCCGCAAATCTATCTTTGTAAAATCGTCAATCGTAATCCTGTCGGCAACCAGTGGCTCTTCCATGAGCGGTTTGTTCGAGTCCTCCGAAGTCACTGGTAGTGCCTGTTCTTCCTTACTGTCCGCGATGATCTGGTCGATTGCCGACCGGTCAACTCGCGTCAATAAATGTTTGTACGCACTGACTTTCGTTCCAAGTAAATGTTCCGCCGACAGTTCCCAGCGGTCAATTTTACAATTCAGCAATTCTTCAACCTGCGATTTTAACTTCGGTAAGACTGGTGTCAAGTAGATCACTATTTGCCGAAACAAATTTAATCCAATCGTACAAACCTCGGCTTGCCGAACAGGATCATTTTTGAGCGTCCAAGGCGCAGATTCTTCCACAAACTTATTCGCTCTGTATCCGCATTCCATAATCAGGCGCATCGCTTTGCCGAAATCGCAATTTTCGTAAGCCTCGGCGATCTCGTCTCCTGCCGCCGCCGCTTGAGCGAACAATCCGCCGTCGTCAGGATAGATTTCGGCAAGTCCCGACTGTGCCGCAAACTTCGCCGTCCGAGAGGCTAAATTGATAACATTGCCCACCAAGTCGGCATTGACCTTCGCCTCAAATTCCTCAAAGTTCAAGTCAATGTCGTCAACCTTGCTGGAAAGTTTTGAAGCATAATAGTATCGAAGATAGGAAGGTTCAAGATGTTTCCGATACGTCGATGCCAAGATGAATGTCCCGCGACGCTTTGCCATCTTTTCGCCGTTCACTGTCAGAAAACCGTGAATGTGAACCTTCTTGGGGAGTGAAAAGCCGGCAATTTTTAACATAGCGGGCCAAAACAATGTATGGAAATACGCAATATCTTTGCCGATAAAATGGTGAATTTCCGCATCAGGATTTCTCCACCAATCGTCGAAGTTTTGACCTGTTTTATTGCACCATTCCCAAGTCGAACCCATGTAACCGGTCGGCGCATCGAACCAAACGTACCAATAGTGACCGGGATAGTCGGGGATCTCGAAACCGAAATAGGGGGCGGGACGCGAAACATCCCAAGAGAGCAACGGCTTGTTCAAAAATTGCCCTGTCAAATAGTGTTCGATTTCCGGTTGCAATGCGCCTGAGTGAGTCCACTGGTCGAGAAAACCGTGTTCCGCCTCTACGTTGATGAAAAGATGTTTTTCTTTGCGGAGTTCAGGAACAGTGCCGGTGAGCGTACTGACGGGATCAATGAGTTCGGTCGGTTCGTAATGGGCACCGCAAACTTCACAGTTGTCGCCGTATTGTTCCGGTTTGTTACACTTCGGACAGGTTCCTTTGACGAATCGGTCGGCAAGAAATGTTTTTGCTTCGGTATCAAACAGTTGTTCGACTTCTTTCTCTGCGATGAGGTTGGATTGTCGCATCGCAGCCCAAATTTCATTGCAAAGTGCCTGATTTTCGGACGAATTCGTAGTGCCGTAGTTCGTGAATTCAATGTCGAAGTTGGTGAAGTCGTTGAGGTGGGCGGTGTGCATCTTGGCGATGAGGGCTTCCTCTTTGATTCCTTCGGAACGAGCGCGAAGCATAATGGTCGTTCCATGGGTATCGTCGGCGCAGATGTAGATGCACTGATTACCTCGCAATTTTTGGAAGCGTACCCAGATGTCGGTCTGAATGTATTCGACGAGATGTCCAATATGGATATGTCCGTTGGCATAGGGAAGCGCAGCGGTAACTACAATTTTGCGTGCCAAAACAGGAATGTTTCCGCTGTGAGCGGGTAATAATCAGTTGTTGTGCTTTCTAGTGTAACCGTTTCTGAACGAATGTCAAGGGAATTGAATGTGAGCGCACCACTCCCCTGTTACGTATCCGCCCAGCGGCGGAGCAGGTCTCGAAACGCTTGAAAACTCGGCGAACGATTGGTATTTACGTCCATATATTGTCCGATGTTTTCCGCCCATCGGCACTTTTCTCGACCGATCAACGGATAGCCGATTTCCGTAAGCCGCTCCGCACCGCCATGAAACAGAGCGTCGGCAAGCACTTCCCACGTTCCGCAAGCCGATTCTTGTTCGTAACTCATGAGAATGTACTCTTTGACCAGCGGATAGGCACGGCGGACGGCAGGTAGGTCGCCTAAAATCCACGCTTCGATTTCTTCGACGGCAAGCCGAATGCCCCCCTCTATGTTTGGAGCGTTGGTGTCAAAGACATCTTCCAATTTTTTTCGAAAGAGTTCGGGCTGCCGGGCATCCAGATCGACCACGACTACGACGACTCCGTTTTTTCGAGGCAATCCTTTGGCATAGGCTCTTAATTGAATTGCCAGCGTTTGCGTCAGAATGGCATCCCAGGGGAGCGTTTGCGCTTCTTTTCGCGGCAGTGTTGCCATCACCCGGTACTTCAGTTCCTGAATGTTGACGATACGGTAGGGGTTCGGTTTGCCCTTCGGTCCCAAAATTTTGGGAACGATCTGCTCCAATAACATTTTTCCCGAAGCGTCTTCGACAAGAATTTCAAAATACACAGTCCGATTCTAAAAAGGCGACATTGGGACTCGTTATTATACTCGATTTTCTCCAAAATTTACCTTCTCCATCAAACACAAGAGTGGGGGGCTTTATCGCCCCTCCGAAAAAGGGTACAATGGTATTCCTGTATTGTATCCTGTTAGCCTGTCCAATCCTGTGAAGTGTTCCTATCGTCTCGCCTGTTGTGCTATTGTTTGCATTGTTCTCCTCCGAATCGGTATCGGCTGGCACTTTTTCTACGAAGGGGTGCACAAATTTGATCCTGCCGCCGGGTTTTCTTCCGAAGGGTTTCTCGGCATCGCCAAGGGACCCACCGCCGATCTCTACTACTGGATGCTTCCCGACCTCGAAGGCATCCAACGAATCGCCATCGCCAATATCGACGACGAAAACGGCAAAGAACGGAAAACGTTCACCGTGTACGAAGATGCATGGAAGGACTATTTCACGAACTATCTGACGACGTATTCCCCGCTTGTCCAAAACAGCGCGGACGCAGAAACTATTCTCAACGCAGGAACAACAAAATTTACCGAATGGACAAAGGAAAAGATTCCGACTCCCAATGAAGATGGAACGAAGTCCTACGAAGGAGTCGATGTCGTAGAAGCGAAAGCAATTTTCAACCGCTATCTTAATGCGTTGCGTGCCGAGGCGGACGATTTGGAGCCGGAAGTCAACGCCTTCCTGAAAAGCCGGGAACGGTTTCTGGAAACACGAAGAACCGTCCGAAACACGACATCCTTTGAACAAGAACGCCGATGGAACCTCATGATGCAATACCGTTTTGAAGCCTCGAATTGGACGCGGATGCTGACCGAGATGGGCAACGGCTTGCAGTCGGACCTGGGACGCTTGGTCGATCCTGAACTTGCCGGTCGAAGAGGAGAAATTGTTACCGCACCGGAAAAGAACCTGATTCCTCCGAATAGTTTTTCGGACTTCAACGTTTCGGTTCCCCAGATTGACATTACTGTTCCTCTGGAGAATCCGGTCGTGGACATAAAGGATTTGAATTTGTCCGTGAAGAGCCGAATGGACTTGATGGACATGGCGGTAATGCTTGGGCTTTCTGCGATTGGACTTTGTATGATGCTCGGCTTTTGTACCCGGTTGGCATGTCTCGGCGGGGCGGCATTTTTGGTGAACGTGATATTGACGACCTTTCCCGTGCCGGGCGTGTATCCTGAGATTCCGTCGATGATCGGTAATTTCATGTTCGTCAGTAAAGATGTGGTGGAATTACTCGCCCTATTGGTGCTTATGTCTATTCCATCGGGACGTTGGGGCGGACTCGATTACTTCCTTTGGAACTATGGTGGAAAGCAGATCGTAGAGGTGTTTTGTCCGCAACGTAAAGAGTGCGAGGCGTAATTGTATTTAGCCGGTACACCGGCGTTTGTCCGTCATTGCGCTGCGCTCCATTCCGGCTTTTGTTCCTTACTGTTCATTCCGATGCACGATCACGATGAAGTCCTTGTCGCACTTGTTGGACAGCCCAATTCCGGCAAGTCCACCGTGTTCAATTATCTGACGGGACTGCATCAGAGTGTTGCGAATTATCCCGGCGTTACCGTTGCGAAAAAGTCGGGACACTATCACGAAGGGAAACACCGCATCGAAGTCGTTGACCTGCCCGGCACGTACAGTCTGACCTCGTACTCGCAGGAAGAACGAGTAACCCGGAACTTTCTGCTGCTCGAACGTCCCGAAGTCGTTGTGTTGGTCATTGACGCTGCCAATTTACGTCGGCATCTTTATCTTGCCTTTCAACTTCGCGAAATGCAGGTGCCTCTTGTCGTTTGTCTCAACATGATGGACATCGCCCAGCGGCGAGGATTTCAGATTGACGTTGCCAAGTTGGAAAGCATTCTCGGTGTGCCTGTTGTGCCGACGGTGGCGCGGTGCAATCGGTTAGCCGCCGCACCTTGTGCGGCGTGCGCTCCGCAGAGCGGAGCGGCTAACTGTGCCGGTCTCGAAGGTTTACGCCAGCAAATCCTTGCCGTTTCCCAGCGGCACGACCACGAATTGCCGTCCGATTGGAAAATCGACTACGGCGAACTCGAACCGCTCATCGCCGAACTCGACGCAATTTTCGCAGAGAAAACGCCGATTGCCCAAGACTTTCCGACTCGGTGGCTCGCATTGAAACTACTCGAAAATGGCCGGGAAGCCCGGCGTATCATTCAACACCATCTTCACGAGCCGGGCTGGGAAGAATTACTCAATACCTGTCGGGAAAAGATAGAGCGGTATGTTCAAACCATCGACTCCCCTAAAAAAATCATCGCCTCCAAACGCAACGAGTACGCCGAACATATCGAACAGGAAGTGATATATCGCACTTCCCGACCGCGCCGCCGGTCCGATAGGACAGATCGTGTTTTGTGTCATCCCATTGCCGGTCTGGTTTGCGTTGCCACCATCCTCTTTTTGATGTTTTCGCTGGCATTCAACCTTGCCGACGGTTGGAGTTGGTTTCCTTGGATAAGTGTCACTGGCACGTTCGAATGGCAAACGCCGCTCGGAGCGATCCGTTCCATTTTTACACTATGGATTCCCCATTTGCTCGACTCATGGTTTGCCTTACCCGACGGCGATCTTCGGTCATTGATTTACGACGGCATCGTCGCCGGTGTCGGCGGAGTCGTCGTATTCATACCGATCATTTTTTTCATATTCTTTCTCGTTGCTACACTGGAACAGAGCGGCTACATGGCAAGGGTGGTCGTCGTATTGGATCGATTGATGCGGCTCTTCGGTTTACATGGAAACAGTATCGTGCCGATGATTTTGGCGGGCGGAATCGTCGGTGGCTGTGCGGTTCCGGCGGTGTTGGCAGCGCGAACGATGCGGGAACGGCGTGAGCGGCTTTTGACGATCTTGATTTTACCGCTGATGAACTGCGGTGGGAAGGTGCCTCTGTATGTGTTGCTCATTTCAGCGTTTTTCCTTTCGTACAAAGGTTTTATGTTAGCGACAATCATTTTGATTTCGTGGGCTTGTGCGCTCGTTGCTGCGTCGCTGCTCGGCAAATGGTTCGTCAAAGGTACGCCGTCGCCGTTGCTTATCGAATTGCCGACGTATCAAGTGCCAATGCTGCGTGATGTATTGTACACGGCGGGCTTGCAGTGTTGGGAATTCATCAAGCGAGCGGGAACGGTTATTTTGGTCGCTAATGTGATTCTTTGGGCGGCGATGTATTATCCGAAAGAAGGCGAGTCGTACGCAACGACAATGGGACGAGTGCTTGAGCCGGTGTCAAAATATGCCGGTTTCGATTGGCGGGATAATGTCGCCCTCATCGGTGGGCTTGCGGCAAAAGAAGTGATCGTCAGTTCGATGATTACGATGTATGAGACAGACGGCAGACGGCAGACGGCAGACGGCAGTGAAAGACAGCAGCAGATGCTTGCGGAGCGGCTACACGAAAACGGTTGGACACCGCTCAAAGCGTTTGTGATGCTCTTGTTTGTGATGTTGTACAGTCCTTGTGTGGCGACGTGTGCGGTGATTTGGCGTGAGTCGGGACACATCAAGTACATATTGGCGGCAATTCTTTACACGAATGCACTGGCATTTTTCTTGGCAGTGATAATTTATCAAGCGGGACGATTTTGGGGATAAGGTTGTCCCCATCCCCAGAGCCGCTTCCATCTTTCCCAAGTTCCGACAATAGGGTACAATGTTTGTCATGACATGTGTTTGCTCCGGTATCCTTTTTGCTGACATCGCCTGTTGGCCTATTAGTCATGTTCCGTCGGAAGGCGAATTGATTCCCACAGAAAAAATCGAATTGAACCTCGGCGGTTGCGCCGCAAACGTTGCTATGGACTTAGCGCGACTCGATGTCGATGTCATGCTGTCCGGGTGCGTCGGCGATGATGCACTCAGCGATTTCGTTGCGCGCGCCGTGTCTGTCCCGAAAATCGACATCGCCCAGATTCAACGCTCCGCAGGTCGATGCCCCGGTACCGCAATGCACATCAACGTTCAGGGACAAGACCGGCGATTCATCTGTACGACAGGTGCCAATGATGATTATCTCTTCAATGATGAACTGTTCCGACTGATTGAAGAAACAAAGTCGGGTCCAAAGGTTTTCTATCTCGGTGGTTTTTTTATGCTCCGTGCATTGGAAACCGAACGCACGGTACAGTTTCTCCAAACGGCACGCCAAAACGGTTGGACGACGGTACTGGATGTCGTACTTTACGGCAATCGACCGTATTGGGGTACTGTGAAACCGCTGTTGCCGCACACGGATATTTTTTTGCCGAATGAGCATGAAGGCGAAAAAATTACCGGCGAGCGAAATCCTTCCGAGCAGGCGAAAAAATTCCTCGACGCAGGAGCAGGTGCGGCAATCATTACGCAGGGAGAGTCGGGAACGCTGTATTGTAGTGCGGGGGAACAATTTCGGGCGGGAGTCTTTCCGACGAACTATGTGAGCGGAGCAGGATCAGGTGATGCGTTCGATGCTGGTCTCATTGCTGCATTGCTCGAAGGACACGATCACAAAACTGCTGTTCGTTGGGGGAGTGCTTTGGGAGCGAGTTGTGTCCGTGAAGTCAGTACGACCGGCGGAGTCTTTACCCGAGCGGAACTGCTTGAGTTTCTCGACAAACACGAATTGGAGTTTTCCACTTGATGAAAACAATGGTGCTGTAGAACTACTTTGCCCGCCCTTGCATTATCCAGCAAAGGTCAGCAACAGTGCTGCCGCCGCAATGCACGCCGTTTCGGTGCGAAGAATTCGTTTACCCAAATCGAGCGGTCGAAAACCGAGCCGAAGCGTTTCCTCGACTTCCTGATCCGTGAAACTTCCCTCCGGTCCTGCAAGAATGACCATTTTTGGAGGCAGAGTCTCCGCCAAAATCTGTCGGGGAGTTGTTTGTCCTACGCTTCCCAGTGCGACAGGATGCAGCAAAAACTTTGCAATGGGTTCCGTTGCAAAAAGATCGTTCAGTTTGTTAATAGGCACTTCGCCGGAAATTTCCATCAACACGTTTCGACCGCACTGCTTGGCGGCTTCGATGACGTAGCGGCGCAACCGTTGGATGGTAGATTCCTGTGCCTGCGCAACACTTCGTTCCGTCCGCACCGGCACGAATCGGGCAACGCCTAGTTCTGCCAATTTTTCGATTAAGAATCGCTGTCGATCTCCTTTGGGCAGTGCCGATGCAATGGTCAAGCAGAGCGGCGATTCAATGTCGTCCGAAAAAGTGTCTATAATACGAACTTGTACTCCTTCTTTTTTTATAGACTCGGCAATCCCATGAGCGTAGGTTCCGGTGCCGTCGAACAAAACGAGTGAATCGCCGACTTTCCCTCGCATGACTTTGCTGAAATGATGGACTTCATCACCGGACAGCAAAGCCTCATGGGCATCCCATCGAGAAACGGAACGATCTACAAAAAAACGGTTAGTCATGACAAAATCAAATTTTTCGGAAAACGTACAAGCCGGAAGTGCAACGAAACAAAGTAGCCGGATCCGTCGTTGTAAAAAATACATCTCTTTCGTACCACTTTTCTTGGCAAAAACACTTCGCACAAAACAGCGGTAACTTGTCGATGTAATTGTCCGACCGAAGATAAAAACCTCTGATGTTGTACCGTGTTGCCCGCAATAAAAATACATCTTGCGGCGAAATAGAAAATCCTTTCACAACGAGATACCCCAAGATATTGTTGTTCCAGTAGGATTTACCATCGCACTTCCGACCGGTCGTTTGAGAACCACTGTTTTCACAATACACTGACGTTTCGACATCGCCGGGAAATTCCCTTTTATCAAAAAGAATTGTGAACGGTTCGGATACCTTCTTGATGACAGCATCTTTGCTCATATCGACAAGTTTATTGTCTTCTATGTCAAGCGTTTTCAATGCGAATTCGATCAGCGTTTGTTTCCGGTTTGTCCAATCCCAGCGAATACAGGAAATTGTGGATGGTGTAGCGTGAAAATGTTTGCGGTTAAAAGCAAAGCCGCCTCTGAATTTTGCGTTGATGATACCAAGCGACTTGAAATATTTAACCGGTGAAAAGAGAATGAACGAATCCCCTTTTTGACGCAGGTAATACTTCATTCCAGACCAGATAAAGCGGTTGGACAGGTCTTTCACCGTCGAAACATTCGTGTTGTCAAAAGTCGATGACTCCTCCAACATCGCTTGATACACAAATGTGCTTTCCTCCATTTTCAGAGGATCGCCATTGCGTCGGTCATTACCTGCTATGTCATTGCGGAACGGCGGATTTTCAAACAGGATCACGGTGCATTTCGGATCATCAAAATACGGTTTCATCACAGGATGCACACCGTCTTGCCAATTCAGGGCATTGCTTCCCTTCACTTTGCCGATGGGTTCGTAATCGTCATCGGTAGTCGGCGGAATAATTTCGCGGACTTTATCGCCGAAGTGTTCCCGAAGCACCATGTACTCGTAATATTCGTAAGTATTGAGGATACAATGAGATAACTCTTCGTCAGTCATTGCCTCCTGCAAATTGCCGCTGCCGGCACATCGGTCGATAATGACGTAATCGTTTCCGGTGGGAACCTCTCGAATGGCACTACGGACTAATTCCAACGCCTTCTGTGCGTAAAGCGGAGGTGTGTAAAACGCGCCTAACTCCTTCTGGGAAAGTTTATCGTTTTGGAACATCGCCATGTCTTTAGCGGAAGACGGGCGGTTGCGTGATTCGGACATGTCCAGATTTTACCATAAATTTCAGAGCGAAACCCCATGTTGCTTTTTCTCATACGGAACGGTACAATGTAGTTATGAACATCACGGGAAGAATAACTGGTATAAAATACACTCCTCTGCTTGGAGAACCGTTGCCGGAACTAGACTTTGCCCAATTTGATGTCAACAATTCGCCGACTGCATGTGTTGTCCATGACGGAAAATACACGTTTGCTTTGTCAAAATGGATTTCTCCCAAGCGGTCACGGTCTTATCCGTTTGGAAGAGTTTATAACACGTTAGAACATTCCAAAAAAATTACGGTAATTCCAGTGGTAAAAGACGAAGGAATACGCGGAGACAGGGATTATATCCAGTGGGATACCGTTTCCTTGATGTCATTGTTAGATGTGTTCGTGATTTTTGCCTATTATGATGCCGCTGTAGTGAATCCACGCAACGACAAGAAAATTACTCGACAACAGTTTAATGCCCAATTCGTAAATGCAAAAATCAAAGAAATCGAGCAATACCACAGTTCGGCTTTGCATTGGAATCTGAACGAATTGAAAACAAACTTCCATAGTATCCTCGATAAAGCCGCCAA
>Ga0123353_10001468_pt1 | contig 28896 bp, 22 predicted proteins | sample TergutLab28metaG_3_FD_92763 | JGI IMG/M metagenome (GOLD analysis project Ga0123353, IMG submission 92763) | Labiotermes labralis P3 segment gut microbial communities from Petit-Saut dam, French Guiana - Lab288 P3 | ecosystem: Host-associated > Arthropoda: Insects > Digestive system > Gut ...
CCTGCCGGTTATCATGGAGAGCTAAGCCACCGCCCGCGTTTCCGCCCGCGACGCCGCCCGCGTTACCGCCCGCGACCGTTGCCTGCGACCACCACCCGCGTCCCCCGTAGGGCGCGGCATCCCTGACGCGCCGGGTAGGTTGCGTCACCTGTAGGGGCGGTATCCTGCCGCCCGCGTCACCGCCCGACGGGGGCATGGATCCTGCGACTGCGCGCAGGATGACGGAGGGGTTGCGTAACCCGTAGGGCGCGGCATCCCTGACGCGCCGGGTAGGTTACGCCGGTTCTTCCACGTGCATCGGCAGCGAATCGCCTTCTTCGCCTTCGTGGGACGGCAGCGCCAGATGTTGCGACAACGCCACGAGACGAATGTCTTGCGTACGCCGCGCCGGGGTGGGGGAATCGGGGATGGTTCCTTGCCCTTCGGAGGATGGCCTCTCGCCGGCCGGGGGGCTTGTTTTTGCGCCTGTCGCTGCAACCGAGCCCGCGACATGCGCTCCGACCGGCGCATTGCCTGTCGCTGCACCTGTCGCTTCGCCTGGCGTCGCAACCGGCGCCTCTACCGACACCTCAGCCGGTTGCCAGGCCTGCAAGTTGAACATGGCCATAGATGCGGCTTGTTTCTCCGACTGGTGGGCGATGTCGGCGACTATCCCGCCGGACACCCGCAAACCGTCCGCGATGTCGAGCAACGCGGTTTTGTTGGCCTTGATACGGTTGCGGAAGGCGCCGCTCTGTTGCTGGCCGGCGCGGGCGGCTTCCACGGCGGCGTTGAGGGCCAGGACGCCGGTCTGGAAGACAATGTCGGATATCCTTTTGATGGCCTTTTCGATGGCGAGGCCCGCCTCATGTATTTCGCAGAGCGCCTCGCGGAGTTGTTGCGCCAAATCGCGATCGGCATGGGCACGATCGGCGTGGGTGCGGTTGCATGATGTTTGCTCCAAGATGTTCACCTCATCTTAAATGTCCGCTATTATCCGCTATTATCCGTTATTATCCGTTATTGTCCGTTATTTATCCATTGTCAATGTCTTGAGGGAGGTAGCCAGCCCAGCCAAGCCCTGGATTTCCGAGGGGATGATGATCTTGGTGGCTCTTCCGTCGGCGGCTTTCGCAAAGGCTTCCAACGCCTTGATTTGGATAACCTGATCGCTGGCGGACGCCTTGTTGAGCAACTTGATGGAGTCAGCCAGCGCGGTCTGTACGCGCATGATGGCGAAAGCCTCGCCCTCGGCCTCCAGGATTTTCGCTTGCTTGACCGCATCGGCCCGCAGGATGGTCGACTGCTTTTCCCCTTCCGCCACAAGGATCTGCGACGCCTTTTCACCTTCGGCTTTCAAAATGGCTTGGCGCCGTTCGCGCTCGGCCTTCATCTGTTTTTCCATGGCGTCCTGGATCTCGCGGGGCGGGATGATGCTCTTGAGCTCCACGCGGTTGACCTTGATCCCCCATGGGTCTGTGGCTTCGTCCAATATGGAGCGCATCTTGGTGTTGATGACATCGCGGGAGGTCAGCGTCTGGTCGAGTTCCAGATCGCCGACGATATTGCGCAGCGTGGTAGCCGTGAGGTTCTCGATGGCCGTCATGGGGTGCTCGACGCCGTAGGTGTACAGCTTGGGATCCGTGATCTCGAAGTAGATGACCGTATCGATCTGCATCGTTACGTTGTCCTTCGTAATCACGGGCTGGGGCGGGAAGTCCACCACCTGTTCCTTGAGCGAGACGATGCGGGCTACGCGCTCAAACATCGGGATCTTGAAGTGCAGGCCGGTTTCCCACACGGTCTTAAAGGTACCCAATCGCTCCACGACAAAGGCTTTGGCCTGCTGTACCACGCGGACGTTGAAGCCCAGTACAATCAACGCCAATACGCCGACAACGACCAGCACGACAATGGCGGGGATATCGGGGCCGGGGCCGGCGGTCGCCACAGGCAGGAAGGGTATGAATGCGTTCACGTAAATCTCCTCCTTTATATTATGGATTATAGGTCGGGTGTCAATGGTTGGTTTTCGCCCGCCGGGTTCGCGCCCGCGCCTGGGACTGCGCCCGCGCCCGCGCCCGGGCCTGGATCTAGATTAAGATCCGTATCCGTATCCGTATCCGGAACCGTTTCGGCGATAACCGGCGTCACAATGAGCTTGACGCCCTCGATGAACAGCACGCGAACACTGGCGTCACACAAGATGGTCTCGCCGGTGTAGGCGCGCGCAGTCCAAACCTTGCCGCCCACCTTGACCGCCCCCGCGTTATGCAAATTATCGATGTCCTCGATAACCACGCCGATCTGGGAGATGACCCGATCGGCGTTCGTGGCTTCTTTTTTCAGAGATAAACCGCGGCGGGCCAAAGGGCGCAGGAGCAAAAGGCTCAAAGACGAAACCACCAAAAAAACAATGACCTGCACGATCCAAGCTTCCGGCTGGATACAGGAAAGTATCAGCGCGGCTAAGGAACCCAGCGCGAACCAAACGGTCACCAGATCCATGGTCGCGCCCTCGATCAGGACGCTTATCACAAGCAAACCCAGCCAAACATAGGGCATATAGGGCATATCGGATTGTCCCCCCTCTTGTCAGATGTTGGATCCATAAGCTTACTATATCATATAATCATGTAAAAAAAAAGTGCTCACCAAAAAAAGTGCCCAGAAAGTGTCCACCGAAAGCGACCACCAGCGACCACTAAAAAAGGGAACCCACATCCCCGGTGTCTTCCGGGCGGATCAGGGCGCCGGCTGCCGGCAGGGTCCGGACGCGGAAACGGGCTGGCTTTACCAAGGGATACTCCGCGGCCCAAACGGCTGACCGGAGTACCCAACGCCCCTTCAAGGCCATGACGCTGACGCCCTGCGTGGCGCGGGTCGTTTTGGGCATGAGCGACGCCGTGTGAAATAGCAATCCCCGGCCCTCGCTGGAGCGCAGCAATACTTCGGCGTCATGCGCGGCCAACAGGGCGCAGGCCAACGGGCTCTTGTCCGAATAGGCGCCCGTCAGCCGCTTTCGTCCTCTCGTCGTGGTGTAGGCGGACAATTCCACCCGGGCCGCCTTGCCGTTTTCGAAGAAGAACAGCAGACTGCCTTTATAGTCGCCAGGTAGGCAGGAGAATACCGGAGACTCCCCGTCGTCCATGCCCAACACGCCCGGTAGGAACGCGCCCAGGGAGGACGCCTTGCTGTCCTCGAACTCGTGTAGCCTGGTCTTGTAACACTGTTGTTTGTTGGTAAAGACCAGCAATTCATCGCGGTTTTTGCCCTCGAACTGCTGGAAAGCCTCGTCGTTCTCCTTGTACTTATGCTCCCCCGACATACGCAGGGATTGCGGCGTGACCTTTTTGAGGTACCCCCCCCGGGAGATAAACACCACGACGGGGTAGTCCTCGATATGCTCTTCCGGGACATAGGCGCCCACGTCGCTCTCATGCACCAGGACCGTTTTGCGCGGCGCGCCGTATTTCTTCTCGACGCGCCTGAGCTCGTCGGCGATAATATCCCGCAGGCGCGCCTTGGAGGCCAGCACATGCTCTATGGACGCGATCTCCCTCTCGAGGGAGGCGGTTTCCTCGACGCGCCTTACGATGTACTCTTTGTTGATATTGCGCAGTTTGATCTCGGCGATGAATTCCGCCTGGGCGTTGTCGATCATAAAACCGATCATCAAATTGGGTACTACCTCGATCTCCTCTTCGGTGCCCCGGATGATGGCAATGGCGCGGTCGATATCCAGCAGGATTTTTTTCAGGCCCAGCAACAGATGCAATTTGGCCCGGCGCCGGCCCAAGTCGAAGAGCAACCGCCGCCGGACGCATTCCAGCCGCCAAGCCGTCCACTCCTCCAGGATCTCCCCAATGCCCATGACGCGGGGAATCCCGCCGATGAGGATATTGAAATTACAGGAGAAACTGTCCATGAGCGGCGTGAGCGACATCAACTTCAGCATCAGTTTATCCGGGTCTACCCCGCGTTTGCAGTCGATGGTCAGTTTGAGCCCCGAAAGGTCGGTCTCGTCCCGCGCGTCGGTCACCTCGCGCAGTTTGCCGCCGCGCATGAGGCCGGCGATTTTATCCATCACAGCCTCCACGGTCGTCGTATAGGGGAGCTCATAGACCTCGATGAGGTTCTCTTTCGGGATATACCGCCATTTGGAGCGCACGCGGAAGGAACCCCGCCCCGTGCGGTAGATTTCCCGCATCGCGTCCGGATCCAAAATAAGTTCGCCGCCCGACGGGAAATCCGGGCCGGGCAGGGTGTCCATCAGATCGCAGTCCGCGTCCCTCAGGTACGCCACCGCGGTTTTGCAGACCTCGGACAGGTTGAACCCGCAGATCTGCGAGGCCATGCCCACCGCGATGCCAATATTGACCGACGTCAACACATGGGGGAAGGCGGCGGGCAACAGCAGCGGCTCGTCCATCGTGCCGTCGTAATTGGGCGCAAAATCCACCGTGTCGCGATCGATGTCGGAAAACAGCTCGGCGCAAATGGGCGCCAGCTTGGCCTCGGTGTAGCGGGAGGCGGCGCAAGCCATATCCCGCGAGTAGTTCTTGCCAAAATTCCCCTTGGAATCGATGAGCGGGTGAAGCAACGCCTCGTGGCCGCGCGTCAGGCGCGCCAGCGTGTCGTAGATGGCCTGTTCGCCGTGGGGGTTGAGGCGCATGGATTGGCCCACGATGTTGGCCGATTTGGTGCGCGGCCCCGTGAGCAGCCCCATCTTATACATCGTGTACAGCAGCTTGCGGTGGGACGGCTTGAAGCCGTCGATCTCCGGGATGGCCCGCGACACGATGACGCTCATCGCGTAGGGCATGTAGTTTTTTTCCAGCGTATCCGGGATCTTCTCGTGCGCGATCTCGGCGCGCAGCCCATAGACGTTGGGGTTTTGCTTGGGTTTTGCGCTTGATTTTGCTTTTGCTTTGCTTTTGTTTTGGCTTTTGGGTGATTCCTTGTTGGGTGTCCCTTTGCTCGGCATATTGTGTCCCCCTGTCGTCGAAAAAACCCCTGCGCCCACAGTGGCGCAAGGGTTTTCATGGGTTGTGGTGGGCTATAAGGGACAAACTCTCATACAAGAGACCGCCCCTGTATTTGCCTTATGCATTATAGCACGGTACCCCCGTAATTGTCAAATAAAATTCGAATCAACTGTTTCTACTGTTTCTACTGTTTCTACCCCTCAAAATACATGAAACAATACTATGATCTGCGGCAAACTCCGGTTCGGGGTTGCCATTTTTTTTCATCTCGCCACGGGCGATGGTGATACCCCTACCGAACCTTTGTACAATCCCATAGGTCTTCATTGTAGCGGCAAGGTTAGGGTTTCGGTAATCTACTACTCCGGGCTTTCCTAACTTGTCAAGCGTTACGTTACCGTACAATCCGCCGGGACTGATGATCTCGATACGGTCATCGTACCAATAGAGATGGACGGGAGCGTTGGTGTGCTCATAAGACCTGTGCATTACGGCATTATATACGATTTGTTGAATAGCCGATATGGGGTATGTTTCCGTTATCTTGTGGGTAGGACCGGAAGTGATGTCGAAGGCTCTCCGGTTATGGGCGGAGAGTACATGATCCACGCGGGTCATCATGTTCACAAGAGACCCACAAATCATCGCTTCGTCAATGACTTCATCCGCAAGCTGTGTTCCGTCTAGTCGTAAGAACTGGATGTAAGCACCCGGTAAATACTCCTGTGGGTTCTTACCTATGGCAAGCAGCCCGTGAACTGTCGGCGTGGTGTCATCGGGCGAAACGATCATCCTGCATGATGCCAAGCGTTCCTCATATGTTCGGTTATTTTCCTCCAGGATTTCGGGCGCGAAGGCCGCAGGTAAATACTCATCTTCAAACAAAGCCCGGGACAGATCAACGATAGTAGCGCTCGGAACGGGATAAAGGTCAAACGGCAGATTCTTGTGCCTGCGTCTTTCGTTCAGTATCCGCTCATCCTGTTCATTGGCAATGGCCCGGCGCGGCCCGGTGCGGATCCAGATGCGTCCGTTGTATTTCACGGGCGGCATATCCGAGGGCATGACAGTGACGACCGCCATCTCCGCGCCTTTTAGAACCCGTTTTTCCACAAACATGACGGGTAGCGGCAGTATTCTGCCGTCCGTTTTCATGTCCGCCAAGTTCCTCAAGAGTACATCTGTGATTGGCTCGTTGGATGGAGTTCCGTCATCGTTGACGCCGACAAACAGGATGCCCGGTTTGTTGTAACCGGGTAGGTCATTGGCAAAAGCACAAATGGCCTGCCTAGCCGTATCAGGTGTTTCACCCTTCATGGATCGTTTCCGTTCCGACGTATCCGATTCAATGTCATCCAGCATCGCTGTCAACTGACAGTTGGACAATCGTTCCATAGCAATCACCATCCTTGTGAGAGAGGTGTAATAACACCGTCAGTATACCATACCTTCATAAGGATTTTCATTAGATGTTGGCCGGAAGGCGGGGGAAAGCCCCCTCCTTGGAGAAAAAAGAAACGCTCAAAACCGTTGCCGTTCTAAGCGTTTCCTGTTTGGTGGGGGAGGACGGATTCGAACCATCGAAGTCGTTGACAACAGATTTACAGTCTGCCCCCTTTGGCCACTTGGGTACTCCCCCACGCCCGTGAGCGCGTCATAAGCCAGTAGTAGTACAAGGCTTTCCCTTTGGAGCTGGTGACCGGAATCGAACCAGCAACCTGCTGATTACAAATCAGCTGCTCTGCCGTTGAGCCACACCAGCACAAAACGCCAGCCCATACATCATAACAAGCGACGGGGCGATTGTCAAGTGAAAATTTTACTTGCCAGTGGCTTTCCTTAAAATGTAATCTTCATTTCACGCGCTCCTAGATCTTCATGTCACGCGCCCCTAACCGCCCTTAACCGATATCAAAATTTTGATCCTCTTTTATGTTTCGCGTAATATGCTTGAACGCTTCCTCCACATCATCCGTAATAATGAATAAATTCCTGTCGCTCTCGGAGATCATCCCATGTGCAAGCAACATATCTATGTTTAACACTTTATTGTAGAAGTCTTTGCCAAAAATAACGAATGGAACGGTTTGTTGCATTTTGTGTGTTTGTGCAAGTGTCAAAATTTCAAAAAGCTCGTCAAACGTGCCGAACCCGCCGGGGAATATGACAAAGGCTTTTGCCAAAACCGCAAAATAGAATTTCCTTATGAAGAAGTAATGGAACGTGAAAACCAAATCTTCGGGGATATAAGGATTTGCGACCTGTTCAAAGGGAAGCAGAATATTAAACCCGACCGTAGGCTCTCCGGCTTCGGACGCGCCCTTGTTGGTGGCTTCCATAATGCCGCCGCCCCCGCCGGAGCAGATATAAAACTTTTCTTCGGGCGGTTTGTTTTTGAATGCTTCCTTTGACCATAAGGCCAGTTTATTTGCCAGTTTGCAAGCCGCGTCATAATACCTTTTGTTGTGTTCGTTCGGGTCGTCGGGCTTTATTCTTGCTGATCCGAACATAACGATTGTATTTTTGATATTTGCTTTATCAAGTTTGTCTTTCGTTTTAACAAACTCCTCAAACATACGAAACCCGCGTTCGCTCGTAACAAATTCGTTGTCAAACAGGTTTTCACTTTGTTTCATTTTCGTTTCTCCTTCAAATATATCGCCACTATCAAACTGTTAGCGCCACGCAAGAATGGCCGGCAGACGACAGGGTTGCTTGACCGCGAATAGCCGTGTATAATGTCACTAACGCGGGCTTCGCCCGCAACCCAGTAATTTCACATGGGGCATCGCCCCATACCCCGTCGGGCTAGTGCGTCAAACGGGCGAAGCGACTTCGCCCTCTGCACTACGAAATCTTGACATTTCACCATATAAAACTTTGAGATCAGATTGGGAGGCATCAACTCATATCAGTTTTGACGTCGCCTGATTCTGTGTGAAGAATAACAGAATCAGAATAAAACTCAAATGCTGTCACAAGATCAGTATCAACTGATTTAAGAACTTCGCCATTCATATCGAATGTGACAAATCCAACTTCTGTTATGACAATAAGTTTTGAATCAACATGCTTTGCGAAAAAGAATGTCCCATACAATTCCTTCTCAAACAACAATTTATTTGTGCAGAAGTTAAAAAGCGCAATGTTTCTATTATATCCAATTGCGATTTTATCTTTATCAATTGATAGTAGCGATGGCATTTCGCCTGTTTCAGAAAATAACACTATGCAAAACACATCTTCTGTAATGTGATGACATATTCTAATTGCATAATAGCATTCCTGATAACAAGATGATTCACCTAACCTTAGACTACCTTTTAAGGATGATTGAGCAACTTTGTCCGCTTCCATCTTTGAAGGAAGCTTCCATGTTGTCAAACGATAATCGCCTAATAACAAAAACACTCTATTTGCCTCCAAACAGATTCATTGTTATTGGTTTTGTTCCTTCCTAAACTATACCAAATATCTTAGCAAAAGTCAACAAAAATGGCGTCCCTTAGTATAACCCTCCGCGCCGGTGACCGTCAAGGAATTTTGGTTGTCAAGTGAAAATTTTACTTGCAATCTTGCGAGAGTATGATAAACTGCTGTACAGTATTATATTTAAGGAGGTTGGCATATATGAAACGCATTGTGTGCAAAAACTACGAGGAAATGAGCCGCGCCGGCGCGCTCATCATGGCCGAGCAGATCTGGAGCAAGCCGGACTGCGTATTGGGTTTTTCCACCGGATCGACGCCTGTCGGTTTGTATGGGAACCTTGCGGCCATGCATGAAGATGGGGCGCTCGACTTCTCTCGCGTCACGACGTTCAACCTGGACGAGTATTACCCCATGCCCAAAGCCAATGCGCAGAGTTATTACACGTTTATGCATGAGACCCTGTTTTCCCGCTTGAATGTAGATCCTGCCCGCGTTCACTTGCCCGACGGAGGCGCCGCCGACGCCGGCGCGGCATGCGACGATTACGAGAGGGCGCTGGCGGCGGCAGGCGGCGTCGACCTGCAACTGCTGGGGATTGGCCATAATGGGCACATCGCCTTCAACGAGCCGGCCGACGAAATGCCGGTGCGCACAGCTCTCGTGTCCCTGACCGAGGAAACCATCGAGGCCAACGCCCGCTTCTTTAGCAACAGCGACGAGGTGCCGCGCCATGCGCTTTCCATGGGCATGGGTTCCATTTTATCCGCGCGCCGGCTGCTGATGATCATTTCGGGCAAAGACAAGGCGCCCGCGGTATCGCGGCTGTTTTCCGGCATCATCACGACACAGTTCCCCGCTTCCCTGATTGCGTTGCACCCCGATGTGCTGGTCTTGCTGGATGAGGGCGCCGCCGAGGGGCTGTGACGCGGCGTTTTTCACATTCGCGATCGCACTCGCGATGGCATTCGCGGCGTTGATTCGTAATTGGTTCGTATTCATTTGATCTATAGCCCCATATGTGGTATGATGGAAGAAGACTAATATAAAAAGTAAAAAGGAGATGATGAAATGGCTTATTCCATGGGACCCCTTTCCCGGAATTTCGTCGAGAGGGCGTGCGAGACTCACGCGCAGTACAACTATATCGATCCGTCGCATTATGGGAGCTACTCTGTCAAGCGGGGGCTTCGCAACGCGGACAACACGGGCGTGCTAGCCGGCTTCACCCGCATAGGTAGCGTGCAGGGCGCCGTCGTGCAGGATGGTGTCCGCCTGCCCGTGGAGGGCCGGTTGTTCTACCGCGGCATCGATGTGGTCGATCTCATCGGCGGCTTTAGCGCAGAGGATCGCTTTGGCTTTGAGGAGACCTGCTATTTGTTGCTGTTTGGCTATCTGCCCACGGCCTCCCAGCTGGAGGAGTTCAAGCAGGTGATCGAGGAGATGCGCGCGCTGCCCGACAATTTCTTTGAGGACATGATCCTAAAGGCGCCCAGCCCCGACGTGATGAACAAGCTGGCGCGCGGCATCCTGGCCCTATACTCCTACGACGAAACGCCCGACGCCATCGACCTGGGTAGCCTACTGCGGCAGTCCATCGGCCTCATCGCGCGGGTACCGGTGATTGTCGCCCACGCCTACTCTGTCAAACGGCATTACTACGACCACGAGAGTTTGGTATTGCACTACCCCGAAGCGGGCCTGTCCACCTCGGAGAATTTCCTCCGTTCCGTGCGCCCCAACAGGCAATACACCAAAGAAGAGGCGCAGCTGTTGGATATTTGCCTGGTGTTGCACGCCGAACACGGCGGCGGCAACAACTCGGCCTTTTCCTGCCGCGTCCTGACATCCTCGGGTACCGACACGTACGCCGCGCTGTCGGCGGCGGTGGGCAGTTTGAAGGGGCCCAAGCACGGCGGCGCCAACAACAAGGTCATGGCCATGTTCGGCGAGATTCGCGAACATGTGAAGGACTGGAAGGACGACGACGAGGTGTCGGCGTATCTGGCAAAGATCATCCGCAAGGAAGCCGGCGACGGCAGCGGGCTGATTTACGGCATGGGCCACGCGGTCTATACGTTGTCGGACCCCCGGGCCGTGCTGCTCAAAAAATATGCCAAGCAGTTGGCCCCCAAGCATGGTATGCTGGACGAGTTCCTGTTGATGGAATCTATCGAACGTTTGACGCCCAAAGTTTTTGCCGAAGTGAAGGGGAGCGTCAAAAGGATCTCCGCGAATGTGGATATGTATGTCGGCTTGGTCTATCAAATGCTGGACATCCCCAAGGACCTGTGTACGCCTATCTTTGCCATCGCCCGCACGTCGGGCTGGTGCGCCCACCGCATCGAGGAGGCGTTGACAGGCGGGCGCATTATCCGCCCGGCCTACCGCTCGGTGGCCGAAGAGCAACCCTTTGTACCGCTAAACGAGAGAGGATAGCCTATTATCATGCCCCCCCTTATCGAATGCGTCCCCAACATCAGCGAAGGCCGCGACCGGCGTGTCATCGATGACATTGTAGGCGCCGCGCAAAGAGCAGAGGGTTGCCGCGTGTTGCATGTCAGCCCGGATGAAGATCACAACCGCACGGTCATTACGATGGTGGGAAGCCCGGCGTCTGTCGGGGAGGCGGCGGTCGCGCTGGCGGCGCGGGCCGCCTCGCGCATCGATCTGACGCGGCACAGCGGCGAGCATCCCCGGATGGGCGCCGTGGACGTCGTCCCCTTTGTCCCGCTGCGGGAGGCCTCCTATGCCGAATGCGCGGCGCTCAGCCGCCGCGTGGGCGCCCGGATCTGGCGGGAGGCGCGTGTGCCGGTATTCCTGTACGCGCTGTCGGCCACCGGCGACCATCGAAAGAACTTGGCGGACATCCGGCGGGGCGGTTTCGAGGGGATGTTTGACAAAATTAAACAACCGCAGTGGCGCCCGGATTTCGGCGGCGCCATCCATCCCACAGCTGGCGCAGTGGCCTGCGGCGCGCGCAGGCCACTGGTAGCCTTCAACGTCAATCTGGATACTGACGATATCTCGGCCGCGCGGGAGATCGCGAAAGCCCTCCGTCAGTCTGACGGAGGGTTGCCGGGCGTCTTGGCGCTGGGGATGCTCATGCGCAGCCGCAACCGGCCAATGGCGCAAGTCTCGATGAATCTATGCGATACGGAAAAGACCCCGCTGTGGCGCGCCTTCGAGGCGGTCCGGGGCGAGGCGTTGGCGCGCGGGATATGCGTGGCCGGCAGCGAGATTGTCGGGATGATCTCCCGGCGCGCGCTGGATAGCTGCGCCGGGCATGATCTGCGCCTCACGGGGTTCGACGCGCGCGCGCAGGTGCTGGAGGATCACATCATCGATCTCTCATAGATCGCTCAGGTTGTACGGCGTCGATTGATAGACACAATAGTTGAGCCAGTTGGAATAAAGAAGGTAGGCATGGGATCGCCAAGTCTTTCGCGGCTTCCTGGCCGGATCGCCCCCGGGGAAATAGTTTTCCGGCGCCCGGGTGCCCAGGCCACGGTCCAGATCGCGAAAGTATTCCTGTGCCAGCGTACCGGCGTCATATTCCGAGTGGCCGGTTACGAATACCTGCCGCCCGTCGCGGCTAGCCGCCAGGTAGACGCCGGCCCGGGGCGAGGACGCGAGGATCTGTAGCCCGGGGACCTTGAGGATGTCGGCGGCGCGCACCTCCGTGTGGCGCGAGTGGGGGGCGCGGAACGAATCGTCGAACCCGCGCATGAGCGGCAGCTCCCGGATGAGGATCTCATGCTCGAAAACGCCGAAGAGTTTTTCGCGCAATTCGTATTTGGGGATCCCGTAGTGGTGATACAGCCCCGCCTGGGCGCCCCAGCAGATGTGGAAGGTGGAAAAGACATTCGTTTTTGACCAGTCCATAATGGCGCACAGCTCAGGCCAGTACTCCACCTGCGTAAACGGCAACATCTCAACCGGCGCCCCGGTGATGATCAGCCCGTCATAGCGAAGGTCTTTGATCTTGTCGAAGGTGGTATAGAAAGCGAACAAATGCTCACGGGACGTGTTCTTCGAGAGGTAGGAGGAAGTCTGCATCAGCTCCACCTCGATCTGCAAGGGCGTGTTGGACAGGCACCGTAAGATCTGCGTCTCGGTGGCCACCTTGGTGGGCATGAGATTGAGTATGACGAGTTTGAGCGGGCGTATGTCCTGGCGCGAGGCGCGATGTTCGGTCATGACGAAGATCCCCTCGCTCTCCAAGACCGCCCGCGCCGGCAGCGAATCTGATATCCTGATCGGCATAAAGCCCCCTCCTCGCATGATGTATAGTGCATAAGAGCATAAGAGCATAAGAGAAATTATACCAGAAGTGAAACAGCAAAGCAACAGCAAAACAACAAGAAAACAACAAGAAAGCAACGAGAAAGCAACGGGAAAGCAACGGGAAAGCAACGGGAAAGCGGCAGGCGAATCCCGCGATATAAATTATCGGCCATATTATATTGAATTTCTCCGCGAAATACAATATAATAGTATAAACAGGGATTTATTTATAGGTAAGGAGGCCCCGCGCGATGGAAAAGATACTGTTGGTCACCGACGCGGCCAATGACTTGACGCCCGAACTCGTCGCCGGCCGGCCCATAGCCATTGTGCCCGCCACCGTCATTTTCGACGGAAAGGAATACAAGGAGTTTTTCGATCTCAAAGCCGAGGAGTTTTGGGACGTATTGGAACGGCTGAATGAGATCCCCGTTACGCAACAGGCGTCGCCCACGGAATTTGTGGAATGCTACCGGAAGGCCATCGAGCAGGGCTACACCCATATCATCGTGAGCCCGGTTTCCGCGACAGCCAGCGGCGTGCTGACCGTGGCGACCCTTGCCCGCGACCTCCTGGCCGAGGAGCTCGGCGGGAAGCTTCCCCTCACCTTTGCGTTCATCGATTCCCGCGGCTATTCGATGATCTATGGGCGCGTCATCCTGGAGACGGCCGCGCTGATCGAAGCCGGCGCGTCCTTCGACGAGGCCGTCAGCGCCTTTCGCGATCGTGTCTCGCGTTCCGAGGCGTTGTTTATGGTCTATTCGCTCCGGCATATCCGCAAGAGCGGCCGCATCGGCGGCATGAGCGCCTTCGTGGGCGAAGCCATGGGGCTGCGGCCCATCCTGCGTTGCCTGGATGGATCGATCAATCCCATCGAAAAGGTCCGCGGGTCGAACAAACTCATCCCGCGCATGCTCACGCTGGTGGAGGGGTTCTGCGTGGATCCTGGCAGCCAGGAGTTCTACATTGTCTATACCAAGACGCCCGCCGAAGAGATAGACAGGGCGGAGGCCGAAATCCGCCGGGTATTCGCCCCGAAGGATGTACACCGCGTGCCCATTTGCCCGACGGTGTCGGTCAATACAGGCCCCCATTGCATGGGCGTAGTATATTATGGGGCAAAAAGGGGCTAATCTTTGGCAAGTAAAATAAGAATTTCATAATTCATGGGTTTTTTCTTGATTTTCTTCCGATATATATGTATAATGTCATTTGACAATGATTTGACAAAGAATGCGGACCCCAACCCGCTAGGAGGTATTGCGGTGCATTACAACAAAAAAACCATCGAAGACATGGAAATGACCGGGAAAAGAGTCCTTGTACGTTGCGATTTCAACGTCCCGCAGGATGAGACCGGCGCCATCACGGCAGACGGGCGCATTGTGAAGTCCTTGCCCACCATCCGGTATCTGATGGGCGTGGGCGCGCGCGTTATCTTATGTTCCCACCTGGGGCGCCCCAAAGGTACCGTCAACCCCAAATTCTCCTTGGGGCCGGTGGCTGTCCGGCTGTCCGAGCTATTGGGGCAACCGGTCACTATGGCGATGGATACGGTAGGGGAGGATGCCCGCGCCCAGGCGGCCGCGTTGCATGACGGCGAGGTCCTCCTGTTGGAAAACGTCCGGTTCGACGCGCGGGAAACCAAGAACGACCCGGCGTTTTCGGAGGCGCTCGCCTCCCTGGCCGAGATCTATGTGAATGACGCTTTCGGGACCGCCCACCGCGCCCACGCCTCGACGGCCGGCGTGGCAGCCTTCTTGCCCGCTGTGTGCGGCTACCTGATTGGGCGGGAAATCGACATCATGGGCAGCGCCTTGCAGGATCCAAAGCGTCCCTTTGTGGCCGTCCTGGGCGGCGTAAAGGTATCCGATAAAATCGGCGTGATCAACAACCTCTTGGAAAAGGTCGACACATTGATCATCGGCGGCGCCATGGCCTACACCTTCGATATGGCGAAGGGCGGGGCCGTCGGCGCCTCCCGGGTGGAGACGGACAAGCTTGCGTATGCCAGGGAGATGATGCAAAAAGCGGAGCAAATGGGCGTCAAGATCCTCCTCCCCATCGACAACATATGCGCCGATCGGTTTGCCGCCGACGCGATCCCCATGGTCTGCGGCGCGAAAGGCATTTCGGATAAGTTCATGGGGCTGGACATCGGCCCGCTCACCGTGAAGCTGTTCTCGCAAGCGATACAAAACGCCGGCACCGTCGTATGGAATGGGCCGATGGGCGTGTTTGAATTTGAAGCCTTTGCGGAGGGTACCCGGGCCATTGCCCGCGCCATCGCCCAAAGCGGCGCCGTCAGCATTATCGGGGGCGGCGACAGCGCGGCGGCCGTGGAGCAAATGGGGTTCGCGGACAAGATGACGCATATTTCCACCGGCGGCGGCGCCTCGCTGGAATTCTTGGAAGGGTTGGAGCTGCCGGGCATTGCCTGCCTGTTGGATAAATAGCATCAATATAGCATCGATATAGCATCGATACAGCATCAATATAGTATATAGTCATATCAAACAGTATTAATAGTAATAAAAGTGTCAGGCGACAGACACTTTCAGGAGAACCATTGGAAGGAACCAAGCACGTCCGTCGGGCAGCAGCCTGACACACAGAAAGGAAGGTTTTCTATGAACAGAAGGTACCGTAAGACCATCATCGCAGGCAACTGGAAAATGAACATGACTGCGACCGAAGCCCGCGGGCTGTTTGATGAACTGAAACCGATGATCAGCAAAGCGAAATGGTGCGAAGTCGTATTGTGCGTGCCCTTTGTAGACATTCCCCTCATGCGGCGGCTGCTCAAGGACTCCCGCGTTACGGTGGGCGCGCAGAATATGCACCACGAACCTTCCGGCGCCTATACCGGGGAGGTATCGGCCGCCATGCTCAAAGACTTGGGCGTCAAGTACGTCATCTTAGGCCATTCCGAACGCCGCGCCTACTGCGGGGAGACGGATTCGCTGGTCAATAAGAAGGTGTTGCTTGCACTGCAGACCGGCTTGCGGCCAATCGTTTGCGTTGGGGAGTCCCTGGAACAGCGCGAAAAAAACCTGACATTGGACTATGTCGCCCTACAGGTCAAATCCGCGCTGGCAGGCGTGCCGGTCGAGAAACTGCGCCAGATCGTCTTCGCCTATGAGCCTATCTGGGCGATTGGGACTGGCCGTACCGCCACCGCCGAGCAAGCCGCCGAGGTCAACACCGCCATCCGCACGATCATCCGCAAGATGTACGGCGCCCGCGCCGCCCGCTCGATCACGATTCAATACGGCGGTTCCATGAATGCGAAAAACGCGGAGGAGCTTCTGGCCCAGTTCGACGTGGACGGCGGGCTGATCGGCGGCGCCGCGCTCAAGGCCAGCGAGTTCGCGGCCATTATCCAAGCGGCGAATCAATAGGCACAAATCATTTTTTGGAGGATTGGCAATGAAAAAGATTATTGAGATCGTGGACATCATCGGGAGGGAAATCATCGATTCCCGGGGCAACCCCACTGTTGAGGTAGACGTATTCGTCGAGGACGAAAAAGGGACGAGCGTAGGGCGGGCAGCCGTACCTTCGGGCGCCTCCACGGGGATCTATGAGGCTTGCGAGCTGCGCGACGGCGACCGTGGCCGCTACTTGGGCAAGGGCGTGCTAAACGCCGTGGACAACATTAACAACGAGATTGCCGACGCGCTGATCGGTTTCAACGTCCTCGACCAAGTCGAGATCGACAACACCCTCATCGCCTTGGACGGCACGCCCAACAAGTCGCGCTTGGGCGCCAACGCCATCCTGGGCGTGTCATTGGCCTGCGCCAAGGCGGCTGCCGAGGCGGTGGGCGTATCGCTGTACAACTATATCGGCGGCGTCAACGCGCGCACCCTGCCGGTGCCCATGATGAACATCTTAAATGGGGGCGCCCATGCGTCCAACAACGTGGACATCCAAGAGTTCATGGTGATGCCGGTGGGCGCGACCAGCTGGAGCGAGGGCTTGCGTTGGTGCGCCGAGGTGTTCCACAACCTCAAGAAGCTTTTGGTGGCCCGCGGGCTGTCGGCCGCCGTGGGCGATGAGGGCGGCTTCGCGCCCAACTTGGAAAAAGACGAGGACGCGCTGGTGATCATCGTGGAGGCGATTGAGGCGGCCGGCTACAAACCGGGCGAGGACTTCATGATCGCCATGGATCCGGCTGTCAGCGAGTGGTTCCAGGAGGACGGCACGTACTTCCTGCCCAAGGCGAAAAAGACCATGACCCGGCAGCAAATGGTGGATATGTGGGAAGGGTTTGCCGCCAAGTATCCCATTATCTCCCTGGAGGACGGCATGGCCGAGGACGATTGGGAGGGCTGGAAGATGCTCACCGACGCGCTGGGCGGCAAGATCCAGTTGGTGGGCGACGATCTGTTCGTCACCAATGTGGAACGCCTGAAAAAGGGCATCGACATGGGCGTGACCAATTCCATCCTGATCAAGGTCAACCAGATCGGCACATTGACCGAAACGCTGGAAGCCATACAGGTGGCCAACCGCGCCGGCTACACCGCCGTGGTGTCCCATCGGTCGGGCGAGACCGAAGACGCCACCATCGCCGATATCGCGGTGGCGGTCAACGCCGGCCAGATCAAGACCGGCGCCCCTTCGCGCACGGACCGCGTGGCCAAATACAACCAATTGCTGCGTATCGAGGAGGAACTGGGGGACAGCGCCGTCTACCTCGGCCGCGACGCATGGTTCAATTTGAAAAAAGCGTAACGTAACGTAACGTAAACAGGAGTAAACCGTGAGCGAGCGTGACGCCCGGATGATGGAGAGGGCAATGGCCCTAGCCGAACAGGCGGCCGCCATGGGGGAGGTCCCGGTCGGCTGCGTGGTGGCGCAAGGGGACATCGTGGTGGGCAGCGGACACAACCGGAGGGAAATCGATCGACAGGCGACGGCCCATGCCGAAATTCTGGCCATAGGCGAAGCCTGTCGGTCGCTTCGCGGCTGGCGGCTGTGTGGGTGCGATCTGTTCGTGACGCTGGAACCATGCCCGATGTGCGCCGGCGCCATCCTGAACGCCCGTATCGATCGGGTTTTTTTTGCTGTCCGGGATCCCAAAGCGGGCGCGTTGCTCAGCCGGATCGATCTCTTCGCGTGGGGGTTTAACCATCGCCCGGAAATCGTCGGAGGCCTTATGGCGGAACGATCCTCCGCGTTGCTTACCCAGTTTTTCAGTAGCCGCCGGGCATCGCGTGGCCCGGAAAAGGACAATTTCTCAAATAATTTTACAACTTAATAGCCTATTAATATCTGCTCCTATTTTTCTTAATATAATCGTTCTATACTATAGTGGAAGGGCAATAAATAGTTAGATCGTGTGTTAAGTTACATTTTGTTTTCATCTTTTTCCCCTCCTATTATAATCAACGGAACAGGGAGTACCTGTTCCGTTGCTATATTTTCGCGCCTTCCGCGATGCGTCGTCGTGTAGGGGACGCGCCCCCGCGCGTCCCGCCGTCGTGCGCCCCCGCGGATCCCGCATCCTGCCGCCCGAAACCCCCGTAACGCACCGCGTGCACCGCATCCTGCCACACCGCATTCGTAGGGCGCGGCATCCCTGACGCGCCGAGTGGATCGCCGTCGGGGCGCCATCCGCAGAATACCGGCCTTACAGGGCGTCCAATACCTCGCCGATGACCCTGTTGGACAACAAGAACCCCTGCTCGGTCAGACGCCAGCGGTCGCCCTCGCGAATGGCGTTCCCGCGCGCCTGCTGCGCCTCCAGCCGGCGTTCGACGGCGTCGAACCCGACTTGGAAGGTACGCGCGTAATGATTGCCCGACACGCCCCTGGACGTGCGCAGCCCCAGCATCAGGTATTCCCCCGCCCGATCCCGCATGGGGAGCTCTTCCATGTAGTCCGCCAGCGTATCCCCGGTATTGACGCCGGTAATGTAGGCGTCCAGCGAACGGGGGTACGACCAGCGGCGGCCCCCAAAATCCGAGTGGGCCGCCGGCCCCAGCCCGATGTACGGCTCGAGGGTCCAGTACTTCATGTTGTGCCGGCATAGGTAGCCCGGGAGGGCGTAATTGGAAATCTCATAATGCAGATAGCCGGCGCCGCGCAAGGCCTCCGCCGTGTACAGGTACATGTCGGCCTGCGCGTCGTCGTCGGGGAAGTTGAACACGTCGCGCGCCTCGTACAGGGGCGTGCCTTTTTCCACGGTGAGGCCATAACAAGAGATATGTTCCGGCGCCAGCTCCAATCCGGCTTTCAGCGTTTTTTCCCAATGATCCGCCGTTTGGCCAGGCAACCCGAACAGCAAATCGATGCCCAGGTTGGAAAAGCCTGCCGTCCGCGCGGCGTTCACGGCGTTAATCGCCGTTTGCGCGTCATGTGCGCGGCCCAGCAACGCCAGCATGTCGTCGTCGAAAGACTGCGCGCCGATGGACAGACGGTTCACCCCGCAGCGGCGAAGTTTTTTGAGCATCGACACATCTTGTAAGCTTTCCGGGTTGCCCTCCAGCGTGATTTCCGCGTTCGACGATAGCTGGCACTGCTTCGCGACGGTTTCCAGCAACGCGCGAAGCCTCTTGGCGCCCATGAGGGACGGCGTGCCGCCGCCGATATAGACCGTGTCCACGACCTGCCGCACCAGGGAGCCGGCGGTCTCCTTGAAATGATGGCACATCGCCTTGAGGTAGACATCCCAGTTGGATTCCGTGCAGGTGTCAAGGGAATAAAAATCGCAATAGGCGCATTTTTTGCTACAAAAGGGAATGTGGATGTACAAGCCCACCGTCTGACTCATGCATAACCCTCCCGGAAAGATTTTGTAAACGCTGACCAGGCGCTGCCAGGCGTTGCCAAACGCTGCCAGGCGCAGGATCCATACACCATCATAACATTTCCAGGAGGGAAAAGCAATTCCCCCCGCCGAAAACCGGCGGGGAGAGGTTTACATAAAACCCCCTGTTACGGCAGGGGGTATTTCTTGTCCATGGGTTCCGCCGAAATCGGCACTTTCCCCATTCGCATCGAAGCGGTGCGCCTGGATGCTCCGATAAGAAAATGATAGAACCATTACCCCGCAAGCGTTATCTGTCTTTTTGCCTCGGCGGGCGGCTGGCGGCGCCTCCGGGGGCGGTCTACGGCGCGGACAAAAAGTTACAAAAACAAAACAAATAATGACAATGTTTACATAATTTTAATATTGTACGAAAAGGTATGCGAATTAAGAAAAAGCTTGACTTTTCAGGCGAAATAAGTTAAAATATTGGAGCATCAAGAAATCATAACATCTTTTGTGGAGGGTTTGCTGTGAGATACGCACTGCAACGGGGGTCCCGAAAGTTTCTGAGGACCCTGCGAAAACGGAGCGTGGCATTATCGCTGTTGGCGACCGCCGTCTTGTTAATCTTTTTCCAATTTATCAGCAGCATGAACATGTATGTCATCTTTGACGGCGATTCGCTTACGGTGCATGAGAGCTACGATTCCGACGCCGAAGCCGTGTTGGAGGAACTCGGCTTTCGCATCAAGCGCGATGATTTCGTCTTCTTGCCCAACGCCGTTCGAGGCGGTGTCGTGGAGATCCACATCGAACGATCCCAGACCGTTTCCCTCGATGTCTTCGGGGAGGTTCGGCATCTCACCACGCTGGGGACGACTGTCGGGGACGTGCTGACCCGCGCCGGCATGATACTGGGCGGGCAGGATGTGGTGGAGCCGGATCTGTCCGCCCCGGTGACAGACGGTATGACCATCTCCATCTGGCGGCGCGAGACCCGCGTGGAAATCGTCACCGAGGAGATCCCCTATGGGACCGAGAGAGTTCCCCTAGATTCCATGCTAGAGGGCAAAGAGGAAACGGCGCAGGAAGGCGCCGTGGGGGAAAAGGTCTATTACTATGAGATATCCCTGCGCAACGGCGTCGAAGTCGGATCGCGCCTCATCGACGAGTCGGTCACGAAGCAGGAGCAGGATACGATCATCCATTACGGCACGAAAAAACCGGAGCCGTCGCCGTCGCCGCCTCCGCCCTCGCCCACGCCCAAACCGTCGCCCAAGCCGCCGCCCGACCCCAAGCCGGATCCCAAACCGGATCCGAAACCAGACCCCACGCCCAAGCCCTCGTCCAAACCCAAGACCTATTACGTGCGGCCGGATGCCGGACAGGTGGGGGACGCCGGTGTGCTGGTGTCGTCGACGGGTGAGGAAATCAAATATACCAAAGTACTCAATGTCACCGCCACCGCCTATTCCTCCGAAGGGATAAAGAATAAGCTCACCGCCATAGGCAGTATCGCGCGGGTCGGCGCCATCGCCGTCGATCCCAAGGTCATCCCCCTGGGCACAAGGGTGTATATCGAGATTCCCGGCGGTAAGTGGTATTACGGTTTCGCCACATGCGAGGACGTCGGCGGCGCCATCAAAGGTTATATCATCGACTTATTCTTCAACACCCAAGCCGAATGCTACAAGTTTGGACGCCGCGACGCCATCGTATATATATTAGAATGAGATGGATGGAAGGCTTTATACTACCGCGACAGTGATCTGCGCCAGGTATTCCGTCGGATTCTTAATGCATGTTTCATCATGCAGGTATACGCAATATACAGGACCCACGCAGGTCAAGTCGTTTTCCTGGGAGAATACGGCCATGCGCGCGGGGACATCCCCAAATTCCCCGAAATAACCGCGGGCATGCGCAACCAGGTACTTCCCCGCCTTCTGGATCGTGTTCCCTGTGGGATCGATGGAGAAAAACCTATCCGGATTGCCCGGCGACTTTTGAAAGGAATTGATACTTTCGTGCCTGCCGCCGACGGGATAATTCAAGTTGATGCGCAACTCGTCGGCTTCTAGGCAGAAACGCAGCCATTGCCCGTAAAACTCCTCGTTGGGCTCAAAGAAGTTGGGCCGGCCAAGGATGATTTTCCTCTCTGGCATCTCTTGGACAGTGATATCGGAAAGGTTGACCTTCATGCCCTGCTTGATCAAATCGCGCCGGGCATGGATGACAGAGTAGGATTCGCGTAGCCTGCTCATCTCCATATCCAGAAGCTTTTCCTGCTGATCAATCAATTCCACGATGTTTTCCGGGTTGCGGACGCTCTTGATCCTTTTGATGGTTTTGAAGGGGATATTTAATTTGCTCAAAATGGTGATAAAGTTGACGGTAATAATCTGTTTTGGGGAATAATACCGATAATTATTGACAGGATCCCGCCTGTCCGGGGAAAATAGGCCTATCTTGTCCCAATTGCGCAGGGTTGAGCTGTTGACACCGGTGACCCGTGAGAATTCTTTGATCGTAAGTAGATCCTTCAAACCTTTCACATCTCCTTCACGTTGCACTTTGTCACTATGTCACTAGTATTATCGAACATTGTGACGTATGTGGCTAATCTTAATTTGCGGATTATTTGCGGATTTTGAACCACGCGCGTCGTGTTAAAGGAGGTTCCCCGGAAGAGGGTTGTTCCTCCGGGGAACACTCAGGGAAAAAAGAATGGGGATAGGGTGGTGCTGCTGTCAGAGGGGGCGCCGGAGCCTTGACGGCGTTCCTTCTCTGTACCTATAGTGTAAGCGTTACCATTGTGACAATGTCAAGTACTAATTTAAAAAAATATATTTAAAATCGGCAAAGAATAAAAGTATCGAGATAAGTTAAAAAAACAACCTATTATAGGTTGTTTTTTAGGTTTATGCGCAGGAATAGGAGGTAAACTTCTGTGCCGCCCATTCCCCGCCATGGGGAGGGAGGGCGAAAAACGCCGTAAAAAGCTTCCCATGGGATAAGGTTTGCCGATTGGCGCCGCGTCACGGATGCCGCGCCGCCGCCGCGTCGTAGGGGACGCGCCGCCGCCGCCGCCACCCGGCGACACCCCACCCCCGCCGCGTCGTAGGGGCGGCATTCTGCCGCCCGCGTATCCCCGTCACCACCGCCGCCGCCCGCCGCCGCCGCCGCCCGCCGCCGCCGCCACCCCCGCCGCGTCGTAGGGGACGCGCCCCCGCGCGTCCCGCCGCCACCGCCACCGCCATCCGGCGATTCGCCCAACAATCCACGGCGGCGCGTCACGGATGTCGCGCCCTACGGATTGAAAAATGTCATCCCGCCGCCACCGCCGTGTAGGGGACGCGCCCCCGCGCGTCCCGGCTCCCTTGTTGTAGGGGCGGCTCTGCCGCCCCTACAACAAGGGAGCCGTTGAAATTTTATTTCAACGGCTCCCTGTTCAACATGATTGACAGGCCAACGTGTGAGGTTATCTCGCGAGGCCAACATGCGAGGTCAACGCCCCGCGTCAGCCCACGTCCAGCGTCAGCGAACCGTCCCGGGCTGTGACCGTCACCGTGTCGCCCGGTTTGATGGCGCCGTCCAGCAGGCCTTCGGCCACCTTGTCCTCGATGCCCGACTGGATGGCGCGCCGCAGCGGGCGGGCGCCGTAGACCGGGTCATAACTGCTCTCGGCCAGAAGGTTAAGCGCCGCATCGTCCAGGGCGAGCGTCACGCCCAACGCGCGCACGCGCTGGGCAACCGCCGCCGCCATGCGTCCCGCCACCTGCTTGATGTCCTCCCGCGAGAGTTGGTCAAACACGATAATTTCGTCCACCCGGTTGAGGAACTCGGGTCGAAAAACCCGTTTGATCTCCGCCATGACCGACGAGCGGATCTCCTCCGGAGACATACCGCCTTTCTCTTCCGCCGCAAAGCCCATCTTCTTTTGCTCGGTGATCTTCAACGCGCCCGCGTTGGAGGTCATGACCACGATAGCGTTCTTGAAGTCGACGCGGCGGCCCTGGCTGTCGGTCAGCACCCCATCCTCTAAGATTTGCAACAAAATGTTGAAGACATCGGGGTGGGCCTTTTCGATCTCGTCGAGCAAGATCACGCTGTAGGGGCGGCGGCGCACCTTCTCGGTCAACTGCCCGCCCTCGTCATGCCCGACGTAACCGGGCGGCGATCCGATCATCTTGCTGACCGCGTGCCGTTCCATGTATTCCGACATGTCCACCCGGAGCATGGCGTTCTCGTCGCCGAACAACGCCTCGGCCAGCGCGCGGCACAGCTCGGTCTTGCCCACGCCGGTCGGCCCCAAAAAGAGGAAGGAACCGATGGGGCGTTTGGGGTCCTTCAGACCGGCGCGTCCCCGGCGGATGGCCCGGGACACCGCGCTCACCGCGTCGCCCTGGCCCACGACGCGCCGGTGCAGGGTCTCCTCCATGCGTAGCAATTGCCGGCCCTCGTCCTCGGAAAGCCGCTCCACCGGGATGCCGGTCCAGCCGGATACCACGGCCGCCACCTCATGTTCGCTTACGGTATTGCCGGCGCCGCGCCTGTTTTTCTCCCATTTTTCCCGATCGGCGGCAATGCCCGCCTCCAATTCCTTTTTCTCGTCGCGTAGGCGGGCGGCCCGCTCGAAAGCCTGCGCATTGACAGCCTCGCTTATCTCCTGCGTCAGCTTTTGCACTTTGTCTTCCGCTTCCCGGAGCGAAAGCGGCAGTGTCAGGCTCTCCAGGCGCAGGCGCGAGGAAGCCTCGTCGATGAGATCGATGGCCTTGTCGGGGAGCCGGCGGTCGGCGATGTAGCGCGCGGACATATCGACGGCCGCCCCTATGGCCTCATCGGAAATGCTCACTTTGTGATGCGCCTCGTATTTGTCGCGCAAGCCTTTGAGGATTTCCACCGTCTCCTCCTGGGAAGGCTCGCCCACCTGCACCGGCTGGAACCTGCGCTCGAAAGCCGCGTCCTTTTCAATGTATTTGCGGTACTCGTTGATCGTGGTGGCGCCCACAACCTGTATCTCCCCCCGGGAAAGCACCGGTTTCAAGATATTGGCCGCGTCTATCGCGCCTTCCGCCGCGCCGGCGCCGATAACCGTATGAATCTCGTCGATGAAAAGGATGACGTTACCGGCCTTGTGGATCTCGCTCATGGCGGTTTTCAACCGCTCCTCGAACTCACCGCGGTATTTGGAGCCGGCCACCATGCCTGACAGGTCAAGGGCCACCAGTCGTTTGTCCCGCAATGTCTCCGGCACGTCCCCGGAGGCAATTTTCAAGGCCAGGCCCTCCGCGACGGCGGTCTTGCCCACGCCCGGCTCCCCAATGAGCACCGGGTTATTCTTGGTGCGCCGCGACAAGATCTGGATGATGCGCATGATTTCCTTATCGCGGCCGATGACGGGATCCAATCGCCCCTCGCGGGCCGTGGCGGTCAGGTCGCGCCCGAACTGTTCCAGCGTGGGGGTGGGGGCGTAGCCGTGACCGTGGCCGTGAGCAAAGGGGTGGGCGTGAATCCAGCCGGCGCCAGGCGCCATCCCGGCTACCGCCGGCGGCCAGGCACCCGGCGGCCAGGCTCCCATCGACCCATTACCCGGCGACCCATTACCCGTCGCCCCATTACCCGGCGACCCGTCAGCCGGCGCCCCGGCACCCGGCGGCGGCGCGCCCTGCGCGGCGTTGAGCTCATGGTACAACCGGGGGATGTCCACGCCCATGCTGGCCAACAGCCGGCTTGCCACCGAATCGGCCTCGCGCAAAATACCGCTCAACAAGTGTTCCGTGCCTACATAGTTATGCCCCAAACGCCCCGCTTCGGCATAGGCCAGCTCGATCACGCGCTTGCCGCGGGGCGTCATCTCCCGCGCCGGGGCGTCGCTGGGATTCCCCTGCCCCACGGCGCTTATCACGAGGGGAAGGAAGTTCCCCAACGATACGCCGAAATGGCGCAGTGCCTGGGCGGCCACGCCTTCCCGCTCGCGCAACAGGCCGAGGAGCAAGTGCTCGCTACCCACTTGCCGGTGGCCCAGCTCCCCGGCGGCGGCGCGGGCCTCCTCAATGGCTTTATGCGCCCTTTTTGTCATACGGTCTTCAAACATCATAATCTCGCAACCTCCCTCAATGTAATCCTTGCAATCTTTCACGAACATAGTTCGCGCGCGCGATATCCCGCTCGGCGGCCCGAAGCGGCCGCATGGCGCCCAGCGTCAGCACACCGGGCTGTATCCCTTCCAGGAGCTCGTCGAGCAGGGAGAGCGGGAGATCCAGATCCCCCATGGACACGCCCCAACGCAGGTCGCTGAGTAGCCTCATACCCTCCTCGCCGGGCAGCCGCCGCGCATGCTTGAGGATCCCCATCGCGCGCCACACGCGGTCTTCGTATTCATAGGTTTGGCTCTTTTTGATCCGCGCACGCAGGGTACGCTCCCTGTCCACGACGCGCAACGCCACATTGCTCACGTGCCCGATAATTTCCTCTTCGTTTTGACCCAACGTAATTTGGTTCGACATTTGATACAACGCGCCATACGCCTCGCTGCCCTCGCCATACAGCCCCCGCGCGGCCAAGCCCATTTTGCCAACGGCGGCCACAATGTCGCGCATCAACCCGGCCTCGGTCAGGGCTGGCAGGTGCAGCATCACGCTGGCGCGCAAGCCGGTACCCAGATTGGTGGGGCAGGCGGTGAGGAAGCCCAGATGTTCGTCAAACGCATAGGCCACGGCGCCGCCGATGAGATCGTCTATGCGCAACGCTTCCCGCAGGCAGTTTTCCAGGCACAGCCCGGATCCGAAGCTCTGGATGCGGAGATGATCCTCCTCGCATAGCATGATGCTCAGGCGTTCGTCGACGGACAGCACCACGCCCCGCGTCCGCTGGCTGTTGGCCAGCTCAGGCGAGATCAGGTGCCGCTCGACCAGCGCGCGCGCCTCCAAATGGTTGCCCTGATCCAGCCGCATCAGCGTAAACCCGTCGCCTGCCGCCCGCAACAGGGGCGCCGACAAGCTGATGATGGCTTCTTCGGCCATCTCGCGGCTCATCCGGTTCGGGAAAAAGAGATTCTCGACATTGCGGGCCAGGCGCACCCGGGTGCTCAGCGCGATGTCGTGATGATATTGCGCCTCGGTACTCATGGCTTCGCCCCCCCTTCCTGCAACTTCGCGATTTCGTCTCGCAATACGGCGGCCCTTTCAAAAGCCTGCGACTTGATGCATTCCTGCAACTCGTGCCGGAGTTCCTCCAGGCGGCGTTGGCGCGCCAACTCGGGAGCCGCGCCGGCGGGTGCGCGGCCGGTGTGGCTCGCGTCGCCATGGATGCGCCGCACGTACGGCGCCAGTGCCGGCGCAAAGTGGCGGTAGCAAGCGACGCAACCTGTCCGCCCGTACTTGGACAGCTCTTCCAAGCGTAGCCCGCAGGCCGGGCATACCCCGCCGGGGCGGTGCGTCCGCAACCCCAGCATCTCGGACATCATGGCGGGCAGGTCGAAATCGAAGGGGGCCTTTGCGAATTCGGCGTCGAACCCAGAGGCGCCGCCAATGTTGCCGGCGGCTCCGGCGCCGCTAGAGCTACCCGCGCTACCCGCGCCACCGGCGCAGGCGGCGCATAGATAGGCGGAATGCGTCTCGCCGCTGGCAGAGGTGGATTGATAAAGGCGGTTGGCCTCGTTCAGGCCGCAAATTTGGCATAGCATGGTATCGCTCCTCCTATCTTGACAGTTTAGCCGCCACGTGATACCATTTGTAGAGGGGCGGCGCATGCAGTCAAATGAATATCGAATCATGGACAAGGCAACTCCATAGGGATACGTATGAAAAATGAATGAGGGAACTAAGGGCAAGGATACAATATGGCAAACGGACTCGTTGTTTGCCGAGGTCGAGGTGGCGAGGCCTGTCGGCGGCGCGTCCGGCTTTGGCGCACCCGGTGGCGCGACCAGCCTTGGCGTACCCGGCGGTGTGCCCGGTGGCGCGTCCGGCTTCGGCGTACCCGGCGGCGCACCCGGTGGCGCGTCCGGCTTTGGCGTACCCGGCGGTGTACCCGGTGGCGCGTCCGGCTTTGGCGCATCCGGTGGTGTACCCGGTGGCGCGTCCGGCTTTGGCGCACCCGGCGGCCTGTCGCGGCGGACCGGTTCCGGCGCGACGTTTACCCAGCCTATCCCCCGTAGGGAACACGATCCTGCCCGGGAGAAGTTTCAGGCGATGCGACTCTTGACGGTCCAGAACACCTTCGCCCATTATGGCGCCGGCCTTTTCCGCCGGCAGGCCGTGTTCATGGAGGATTTCGAGGACAATTATCGGGAGGACGCCCGCTTTTTCACGTATTACCCATGTTACCAGCAAATGGGGTACGAACAGTTGCGCACCTATTTCACGTGGCGCGCCGGCGTGCGGCGCGGCGACATCCGGCCGGTCTCCCAGTCCTATGCGTTCCTGCATGTCTACGAGCTTCTGCACGGCATTGGCGTGGCCGGCTCCGTCGAGGGCATAGAAAACCTATTGCACCTATGGAACGCCTGCCGGAAGTTCTGTCCCGCCTTGGACAACTACATGCCCACATGGATCCGCGATTACCATATCTACTATGGCCTACAGCAGGATTTTTGGGGGTTTATCCGGGGAAACGGCCTACAAAAGTACTATGGCAAACGGTTTCTCTTCGATACGGACAACCCGGATCCCCTCGCCCTCTGGAACAGCGAATCGAGCTATGTCGTCACGAAATCCTCATTTTGCAGGGAGGGAAACACCGCCTTGCTCGGCGACTGTTTCCGCGTCGTGCTCGATAGGCTGTGCGACTTGCTCGACAGATGCCATAGCAGCGGCGACGATCTCATCTATGCCTATCCCGGCGAGACCGCCGACTGGCGGCCTTTTCGGCAGGCGTTGTTTCACGATTGGTTGCGGCAACCAGACCGGCACGTGGATATGCCCGGCCAGGAGCATTATGAATGCCGCGGCAACCGATGGTCGGCGAAATGCCCCCTGGTATACGCCGATGCGGATAAATTTATCGGTTATGTACTCAAAAAGACCGAATCCTGCCTACGGCAGTCTGTGAATTACAAGTACAAAATCACGGCCGACGCCAGCGTCGCGCAGGTCTTCTTCCAGGATCGCAAAAGGACGGGGATCACGCCGGCCATGTGGGCCGACGCCATCGAGCGGGCAGTCGGGGATTTCCACAGGGACAAGAACCGCACCGTCGTCGCCGTCGATCGCGACGTTTTGAACCGCATCCGCATAGAGGCGCATGGCACGCGGGACTTGCTGACCGTGCCGGAGGAGGCCATCCCGCCGCCCGTGGCCGCCATGCCGCCCGTTGCCACCCCGCCGTCCGCCGCCGCCCCCCCGGAACCCGCCGACGCCTGGCGTTCCCTGCGGGACGCGCTGAGCCACACGGAGCGCGCGGCGTTGTCGATCCTCCTGCGCGACGGGCGGGAGATAGGGGGCTTTGCCG
>Ga0123353_10001469_pt1 | contig 28892 bp, 23 predicted proteins | sample TergutLab28metaG_3_FD_92763 | JGI IMG/M metagenome (GOLD analysis project Ga0123353, IMG submission 92763) | Labiotermes labralis P3 segment gut microbial communities from Petit-Saut dam, French Guiana - Lab288 P3 | ecosystem: Host-associated > Arthropoda: Insects > Digestive system > Gut ...
GACGAGCACGCCAAGGAGCTGCTGCGGCTGATGGGAATGCCGTTTAAGAGTTGAAGTAAGTAATTGCGGCGGAGGATAGAGGGTAGAGGATAGAGAGTTGGTCAATTTAATAATTAAAATTTGACATTAACTCCACTCTTCGCGTCTATTTGGATCATGTAATATGATGGAGGTTATTTAGATTCATGGCTAAAAAAGCGATGATAAACAAACAACAAAGACCGGCAAAGTTTTCCACGCGCGAGTATACCCGTTGCGCCATCTGCGGTCGTCCGCACGCGGTGCTTCGCAAGTATAAGATTTGCAGGATATGCTTTCGTGAAAAGGCTTATAACGGCGAGATACCCGGCGTAAGAAAGTCAAGCTGGTAACGTGAAAGAAAACTCATTGTCATAGACGAGCAACAGTTGACTTGCCGCCGAGGGCGCGTACCTTAAATGTACGTAACCGAGGCGACGAGGCAATCGTAGCCCGTTTATGCCGCGATTTTTCTCTCACGAACACGTATCAAGGAGGAACGACAATGGTAGTAACGGATCCCATCGCGGATTTGCTCACAAGAATAAGAAACGCACTTACGGCAAAGCACGACGCCGTAAGTATTCCCGCCTCCCGCATCAAGAAGGCGATCGCCGATATTTTGCTTGAGGAAGGCTATATCAAAAAGGCCGAGGTTATCGAGAGCGAAAACGGTCACAAAAACATACTGATAACCTTAAAATACGGTCAAAAATACGAAAAGGTCATCAACAACCTTAGGCGTATCAGCAAGCCGGGGTTAAGAGTGTATTGCGCTTCTGAGGATCTCCCCAAGGTTTTAGGCGGGCTTGGTATAGCTATTATATCTACGTCCAAGGGGCTTATGACCGACAAAACCGCCCGCGCGCAAGGGATTGGCGGAGAAGTTTTAGCTTACGTTTGGTAATTGAGAGTGGTGTGGAGAGTGGAGAGTGGGCTTAAAGTTGCGACTAATGCACAATGAAACAACGTTTTTGCGCAACAATGAAGGGTAATTTTTATTAAATTTATCCTTAACTCCATATTGATATGTAATTTGATTTAACGACTGAATAAGAGGAAACATCATTATGTCCAGAATAGGAAAAATGCCGATAGAAGTTCCCGCCGGAATCACGGTGGAGTTTGAGCGCGGAGTGGTAAGCGTCAAGGGTCCAAAAGGGGAATTGACACAGGAAATCGCCGACAGACACATTGAAATCGTGAAAGAGGGTGCGGCCCTTCATGTCAACAGAAATAGCGAAAATAAGGAAACAAGGGCGAAGCACGGGTTGTACCGCCAGCTTATTAGCAACATGGTAAAGGGCGTAACAAATCCGTTTGTCAAGACGCTTATCGTCCACGGCGTGGGCTGGAAGTGTTCGGTCACGGGCAACCGCCTTGTTATGAATATCGGTTTCAGCCATCAGGTGGAGATTTTTGCGCCCGATGGGATTACTATCGCCTGCACCGACCCCACCACCATCACGGTGACGGGTATCGACAGGCAACTTGTAGGTCAGGTCGCCGCGACAATTAAAAGCAAGCGGCCGGTAGAACCGTACCACGCATATGGCATTCGCTATAAGGATGAGGTTGTCATCCGTAAGGAAGGCAAGACCGGTAAGAAGTAGGAACCTGCTTATCATAGATTAGTAAAGGTCTAAAAAGCGTCTTTTTGCGCCTCTCCGCAATCTTTTATCCTAACGTAGCGTTGCTACGTGTCGTCAAAAATCTTGCGGAGAGACACAAAAATCCATCTTTTTATCCTCTTTACTAACTATGAACACAGGTTCTGCAGCACGAAATCGACCGCCGTTTATGGCGGCACGGAGAAAACATGATAACCAAGATTAACAAAAACGAAATCAGACAAAAAAGGCATATGCGCATAAGAGCGAACCTGTCCGGTACGGCAACCCGTCCCCGTTTGAACGTGTATCGCAGCAGCGGCAATATTTACGCCCAAATCATCGACGACGCGGCGGGACGGACGCTTGTAAGTTGCTCTACCATCGCGAAAGACATCGATGTTGTGGGCAAGAATAAAACCGAGGCGGCAAAAGAGGTCGGAAAGGCTGTGGCTTTAAAGGCGATAAACGCGGGGATAGGGGCAGTGGTCTTTGATCGCGGCGGATATCTTTATACCGGACGGGTGAAAGCACTTGCCGACGGCGCGCGCGGAGCCGGACTTAAATTTTAACGTGAAAAAAATTCATCGTCGGATACGGGCTACGCTTGCCTTACCGCCGGCCGAGCCGACAAATCGCTTGCGATTTGCTAGCCTTGCGACAGCAAAGTTTAGAGAGGCGAGGGGTCGTGTACACTTGGGTACACTCCTTTCGGCGGCATGGGGCTGTTGCCCGTCTAATGCGTGACTATATTTTCACGGGTCACATCGTTGAATACAGGCATAATGGAGGACAAAACAATGGAAAGAGAAAGGGAAAGAGACCCTAAAAGACCGGGTAGAAGAGACAGGGAACGCGAGGCGGAAAAGCCCGACGACGGCATTAAAACCAAGCTGGTGCAGGTCAATCGCGTCACCAAGGTCGTCAAGGGCGGCCGTAATATGCGCTTTTCCGCGCTTGTAGTCGCAGGCGACAAAAACGGTAGCGTGGGCATAGGTATGGGCAAGGCGGCCGAGGTCCCCGAGGCTATCAAAAAGGCCGAACAGGCGGCGCGCAGGGCTATGGTGAAAATAGCTTTGAGTGAAATCACCATCCCGCACGAGACGTATGGGAAGTTCCGCAAATCCTTGGTTATGCTTAAACCCGCCTCCGAGGGACGCGGCGTTATCGCGGGCGGAAGCGTTCGCGCCGTGGTCGAGCTTGCGGGAATTAGGAATATCACGACAAAGAGTTATGGCTCGCGCAACGCGATAAACACGGTAAAAGCAACGTTTGACGGGCTTAAGGGGCTGAGAAGTCCAGAAAAGGTGGCGGCGTTACGCGGGAAGACGGTGGAGGAGCTGTAAAAGAGTGTGGAGTTAAGGTTGTGAGAAGGAGTAGTTAAGGGTACGGGCAAACCGTAGGGGCGACCCTACGAAGCAAGACCACAAATGCTCCTTGACACGGTCTTATCGGTCGTCAGCGTCGGGGCTTAATGAAAAACCGTAGGGGCGAATAGTGTTCGCCCGCATAAAAAATTAAACCATACGAATTAACGGAGATACAAACATGGCAACTGAGAAAAAGCTGAAGGTCACCTTAGTCAAAAGCGGGAGCGGACGGCTGATAAAACAGCAAAAAACGCTTCAGGCGCTGGGACTTAGCAAGCTCAACCAAGAGGCGATACACGAGGATAACGCGGCAATACGCGGCATGGTTTTTGTGGTTAAACATCTTGTAAAGGTGGAAGAGATATGAAATTAGAGAATTTATCACCCGCACCGGGGTCAAGAACGGACAGACGGCGTTTGGGGCGCGGAATAGGTTCCGGTCTTGGCAAAACCAGCGGCAAGGGACACAAGGGACAGTGGGCGCGCAGCGGAGGCGGCGTAAGGCCGGGCTTCGAGGGCGGTCAAATGCCCCTTACCCGCCGTATGCCCAAGCAAGGCTTTGACAACGCCTTCAAAAAGGAGTACAGTATTGTCAACGTATTTCAGCTTGAAGTCTTTAACGACGGAGACATAGTTGACGCCGCAGCCCTTTTGGAGAGAGGAATTATCAGCAAGGTACAAAAATACGGAATCAAGATTTTGGGCGAGGGCGAACTCACCAAGAAATTGACGCTTAAGGTAAGCAAAATCACTGCCGCGGCGAAAGAGAAGGTCGAGAAAGCCGGCGGTGCTGTGGAAGTAAAGTAAAAAATGCTCAATGCTCAGTGCGCAATGCTCAATGAAGGACGGATTTTAAAAATGCTGAATGTTCAATGCGCAATGCTCGATTTTGTTGTAATGTTTATCAAAGTATAATGCACGAAGCGGAACGGCTTATAGCTCAAATTCAACCTTTATTGAGCATTGAGCATTGAGCATTGCGCATTAAAAGATCATAGGGTCTTAACAAGAGGTAACAAAAAGATGCTTCAAACGCTGAAAAATGCATTTAAGAATAAGGAAATCCGCACCAAGATACTGATCACGTTGGCGCTGTTGTTCGCGTACCGCTTGGGTTGCTGGATTCCGTTGCCGGGACTTAACACCGAGGTGGCGTGGCAGGGAATCTCGATGATCGGAGGACAGGACAACACGCTTTGGACACTGTTATCCGCCATAGGCGGGCAAGCGCTTCAACAGGGCGCGTTACTTGCCATCGGAATTTCTCCCTATATAAACGCATCCATCATAGTGCAGCTTTTGACCGTAGCGATACCTTACTTGGAAAAACAAAGCAAGCTTGGGGAGGATGGCAAAAGGAGGATAGCGAACATCACAAGGTTTGTTACCTTAGGGCTTGCTATAGCGCAGGCGGTGGGCATAGTAATATCTTGGTATAACGTGTTCGACACCGAAACAGGCATGTATGCCGTTAAAGCGATATTCGGCGGAGTAGATAGGGCTTGGACGGCGACCATAATGGGTGTGATTTTGGTGGCGGGCGCGATGTTCACCATGTGGCTGGGCGAGCTTATCACCGAGCTTGGCGTGGGCAACGGCATGAGCCTTCTTATATTCGTGGGTATAATCGCGTCGGCGGGCTTGGCATTGGTCGCACAAATACAGGCGATTGTGACTTCTACGGGCGATGATCAGTTGCGGCTTATTTGGGTGCTTATTATATTCTTTGTCGCGTTGCTATTTATATTCTTATTCATAATTTGGATAGATTTGGCGGAACGAAAAATCCCCGTAAGCTACGCGAAACAGGTAAAGGGTCGCAAGCAATACGGGGGACAAAGTACGCACATTCCGATTAAAGTGAATGCTAACGGCGTGCTTCCGATAATCTTTTCGACTGCGCTTCTTACTTTCCCGCAGGTTATATTCCAGCTTATTTTAGGAGGACGTCAGGAAGGAGGTTTTTTCGATTTTTATCAGGGCTGGATGAAGTGGGTGGGCACAAGTTCATGGATTTATTTTGTGCTGATGGGGTTGCTGATACTGTTTTTCAGTTATTTTTATAACCAAATCCAGTTTAAGCCCGACGAGGTGGCGCGCAATTTACAGCAATACGGAGGCACGCTGACGGGCATAAGACCGGGCAAGCCGACGGCGGATTATTTGGGGAGGGTGTCAAAAAGGCTGACGCTGTTCGGCGCGATATTCTTAGCGATAATCGCCATTGTGCCCTCGCTTATATTCCAGCAGGTGCCCTTGTTTAACAATCCGGCAGACCCTTTCAGTAAGAATTTGGTTAACGCCTTTACCGCGACCGGTATGTTGATTGCCGTTTCGGTGGCGCTGGAACTCCAAAAGCAGCTTGAAAGCCTGATTATGATGAAGCACTATAAGGGGTTCTTGAAATAATGCGCAATGTTCAATGTGCAATGCTCAATGAAGGTCTTGTTTGAGCATATCAATGCTAACATTTAAGGAACATTATTAAAATTTATCCTTCATTGCGCATTGAGCATTGCGCATTGAGCATTAATTTGTAATCTGGAGGAATGCTGTGCTGATAGTCCTCTTGGGACCGCCCGCCGCGGGAAAGGGAACGCAGGCGGAAAGGCTGAGCGAATACCTTGGTACACCGCACATCTCTGCGGGGGATATTCTTCGGCGGAGCATAAAGGACAAGACGCCGCTTGGGAATGCCGCGCTGCTTTACATCAATAAGGGCGAGTTTGTTCCCGACGAAATCATTACGGCGGCGATTAAAGAAAGATTAGCGCAAAAGGACTGTGTGGAAGGCGCGCTTTTGGATGGATTCCCGAGGACAATTCCGCAGGCGGAAGCACTAAGGTTGCCGGATAAGGTAATCGACATTGATGTGCCGCGAGGTGTTTTGCTGAAAAGGATAACGGGACGGAGAGTGTGTCAAAGCTGTAATAAGGTTTTCCATGTCGACAGCATGACGGGATACGGTTGCGATTGCGGCGGCAATCTTTATATCAGGGAGGACGATACGGAGGAGGTTTTCGCAGCGAGAGCAGACAACTATAATAGGCTGACACTGCCGCTTAAGGATTATTACGCTAAATTGGGCAGGCTGACGGTGGTTGACGGGACGGGAAGCAAAAACGAGGTTTTTGAGAGGATTTTGGAAGTGTTGGAGAACGAACATTGATAAGCGTTAAGAGCAAAACCGACATAGAGGCGATGCGGGCGGCAGGCAGAATCGCGGCAGAAGTGTTGGAAAGGATGCGCGACATGGCTAAGGCGGGGGTTTCCACCTTGGAGATGGACGCGGAGGCGGTGCGCATAATACACTCCTATGGGGCAAAAGCGTCATTTAAGGGGTACAAGGGCTTTCCCGCCGCCACATGTATGTCGATTGACGACGTAGTGGTACACGGGTTTCCGTCGGCGCGGGCTTTGAGGGAAGGCGAGATATTGAGCGTAGACGTGGGCGTGTTTTATGGCGGCTTTCACGCGGACGCGGCAAGGACATTTGCGATTGGAACGGTGAGCGCGGAAAAGCAAAAATTGATTGAAGTGACGGAACAGTGTTTTTTTGAGGGGATACGGTTTGCGAGAGCGGGACAGAGGTTGGGAGATATTTCGGCGGCGGTGCAAAAACACGCCGAAAAGTACGGCTTCTCAGTGGTGCGGGCAATGACGGGACACGGGATAGGGCGAAAGTTGCACGAAGACCCAAGCATTCCAAACTATGGCGAGGCGGGCACGGGGGTTTTTCTTAAAAGCGGTTACGCCCTCGCGATAGAGCCGATGATAAATTTGGGCGGGTCCACGGTAACGACGGATAAACGGGACGGCTGGACATGCAGGACAAGCGACGGTAAGGCGGCGGCGCATTATGAGAACACGGTTATTGTGACGGAGGCGGCGGCGGAGATACTCACGTTGTAAGTATCAGATACATGGTATAAGGTGTCAGGTAAGGTGGGGATTGCATGAGTTTGAATGCGTCAAAATTTAATAGAGGGGATATTGTGCAGAGTAAGGCGGGGCACGACACTGACAGGGTTTATGTTGTGGCGGACGCCGGCGAGGAGTTCTCGCTTGCGGTTGACGGGGAGTACAGAACGCTTAAGACCCCAAAAAAAAAGAGAAATAAGCATTTAAGATTTTTATCGGCGGGAGAATTGCCTGAGAAAGTAACCGACATAAAAATAAAAAAAATCATTAAGGATTGGAAAGCCAAATGCCCAGGGAAGACAATATAGAAGCGGAAGGAATGGTCATAGAGTGCCTACGGAACGCAATGTTCAGGGTCAAGCTTGACAGCGGGCATATGGTACTGTGTACTATTTCGGGCAAAATTCGTATGCACTATATTAAGATTTTAGAGGGCGACAGGGTAAAATTGGAGATTTCACCTTACGATATTACAAAAGGAAGAATTACTTACAGAAACAAGAATTAGATATCAGGTATTAGGTAAGCTTAGGTTTAATTACAGAGTTATAAAACATGCATGTCGGGCAATAATTTATAGGATAATCCTTTATTAAGGAGGAAAGAAAAATGAAAGTAAGAGCGTCGGTTAAGCCTATGTGCGACAACTGCAAGATAGTAAAACGCAAGGGGAAGGTTTTTATAATCTGCCCTAAATATCCCAGTCATAAGCAGAGGCAGGGGTAAGAATGCGCAATGCTTAATGCGCAATTACGTTATGAGAATTGTTATAATGTACAATGCGGGACAGCTTAAACTCAAATTTGGCATTCATTGAGCATTAAGCATTACGCATTGAGCATTAAAAACACAGATACATCATCAAGGAGATTGAAACAAATGGCGAGAATAGCGGGGATTGATTTACCGAAGGACAAACGGGTGGAAATCGGACTCACCTATATCTTCGGTATAGGCAGACCGAAGTCAAACGAAATTTTGGCGGCGACAAAGATAGATAAGAACATCCGCATAAAGGACCTTACCGAGACTCAGGTCAACGAACTTAGGGCTTACGTCGAAAAAAACGTGCGCGTCGAGGGTGATTTGCACCGCGAGGTCGCACTTAATATAAAGCGTCTTATGGAAATCGGCTGTTACCGCGGGGTGCGGCACCGTAAGGGTCTTCCTGTGCGCGGTCAAAGCACCAAGCAGAACGCCCGCACAAGGAAGGGTCCGAAGCGTACTGTGGGTCGCGCAAAGAAGAAGGCGACCAAATAGGGAGATTTGAAACTTTAAAGAACGTTCATTGGCATATAACGGCTACTGTTGCCCTTCTCTGCTACGATTGCTCTTTAAGGAAACCTCAAAGGAGAATATATATAACCATGGCAGTTAAGAAAGCGCCCGTTAAAAAACGGATAACAAAGAGTATAGACAGAGGGCAGGCGCATATCCAGGCCTCGTTTAACAATACCATCGTCACGTTTACCGATGAGAGGGGCAACGCCGTCACTGCGTCAAGCGCCGGTGCTTTGGGCTTTAAGGGCTCGCGCAAAAGCACCCCTTACGCCGCGCAACAAGCTTGCGAAAAGGCAGCTCACGCGGCGAAAGAACACGGAATCCGTAGTGTGGAAGTGTTTATTAAAGGACCGGGAAGCGGTCGCGAATCGTCCATAAGGGCATTAGAGGTGGCAGGTATTAACGTTCTATCTATTACCGACGTGTCGCCGATTCCGCACAATGGGTGCAAGCCACCCAAACGCAGACGCATATAAGGCTCGAAAGAATAGTAGCGGCACGGGTGGGCAGCAGCCCCATGCTGCCGAAGCGGAGTGTACCCCCTGATGTACCCCCCTCGCCTCTTTAAACTTTGCTGTCGCAAAGTTAGTAATCCGCTTTGCAGATTGTCGGTTCGGTCGGCGACAACGCAAGCGTAGCCCATGTATGCCGATGAATGTTCTTTCAAGGCACCGTTAGTTTAACTTAGCATAAGGAGTAAGAAAAATGGCAAGAGAAACTGCAAGCAGTTGCAAAAAATGCCGCAGAGACGGCCTTAAATTGTTTTTGAAGGGTGAACGTTGCACCACTAAAAAGTGCGCTTTCGAGCGCCGCCCCAAACCGCCCGGACAGCACGGGGCGGATGTGGGCCGCAAAAAAAACTCGGAATACGCTATCCAGCTGCGCGAAAAGCAGAAGGCTAAGCGCGCTTACGGACTTTTGGAAAAGCAGTTCCATCTCTATTATGAGGAAGCGGCGAAAAGCAAGGGCATCACGGGCGAAAATATGCTTATTCTTGTTGAGAGCCGCCTCGATAACGTGGTTTACCGCATGGGCATAGGGTCGTCGCGTGCGCAAAGCCGCCAGATAGTCAACCATGGGCATATCACCGTCAACGGCAAGCCCGTCAACATCCCCAGTTTTCAGGTAAAAGCGGGAGATGAAATCGCGATTAAGCAGAATAAATTGGACACGGAATTGGTCAAGGAACTTAAGGGCGCTAAAATTGTTATGCCCAAGTGGCTGACTTTCGACACAGAGAACTTGGTCGGCAAGATTTTAGAGCGTCCCAAGAGAGAGGACATCGACCTGACGATAAACGAACAGCTTATCGTGGAGCTTTATTCAAAGTAATGTGTTTAATGCTCAATGCTCAATGCTCAATGAAGGACAAATTTTTAGTATTGAGCCTTGAATGTAAGCATCATTTACTTTGAAAAAACGCGACCAACATTGCGCATTGATCATTGCGCATTGCGCATTAATATACACTCCACACTAATTTAGTAATAATGTAAATATCGGAGAAACGATTATTATGATGGAAATTGAAAAGCCCAAAGTGACTATGGAAGAGGGCGCCACTATAAGAAGCGGCAGGTTTGTCGTCGAGCCTTTAGAGAGGGGTTACGGCATTACGCTTGGCAACGCATTACGGCGCGTCCTGTTATCCGCTTTGCCGGGGGCAGCCGTAGTGGGTATCACCATAGAGGGAGTAGACCACGAATTCAGCACAATAAAGGGTGTGAGAGAGGACGTCAACGAGATTATCCTAAACATCAAGGAACTTAATCTTAAAGCCCTTTATACCGACAAGCATCTTAAAAAAACAATCAGGATCGAAAGGGGTACCCCCGGCATTGTGACGGCGGCGGACATCATGCCCGACCCCGAAGTGGATGTGTTAAACCCCGAATTATACCTTTGTACGCTGGACGAGGGCGCAAGATTATACATCGAGCTTGCCGTCGCCAAGGGCAGGGGATACGTCATCGCCGAGCACAACAAGGACGCCAGTAGGCCCATCGGGTTTATTCCCATAGACTCTCGCTTTACCCCCGTGCGCGCCGCGAGTTATAACGTCGAAACCACCCGCGTGGGGCAAAATATCGACTATGACAAGCTGACGATAGAGGTCAAAACGGACGGGTCGCTGTCCGCGAAAGAGGCGTTGTCGTTGGCGGCAAAGGCTATTGAAGATCACATCAAGCTGTTTGTGTCGCTGTCAGCAAACATTTCGGGTATGGATATTTTGGTCAGCCGCGAGGACAACGAGCACCAAAGGATTTTGGAAATGCCCATCGAGGACATGGATTTGTCGGTGCGCAGCTATAATTGCTTGAAGCGCGCCAACATTAACATTGTAGAGGATCTTACCCGCCGCAGCGAGGAGGATATGCTTAAGGTGCGCAATCTGGGGCGTAAATCACTGGACGAGGTTATCAGCAAGCTAAGGAGTTATGGGCTTGATTTGCGCGTAGGCGATTAACCGGTCGGCAAATAGCGACCTTGCTAAGAAGCACGGAGCGAAGCGGAGTATACGGGCTGCGTGCTTTTGCCCCCAAAAATACCTATATTTTTTGGGGACCCCGAATGGCGGCTCGGTTGCGTACACCAAAGTACGCGCCTCCGCCGCTTTCATGCCTGTTGCCCGTCTGAAGGTCACTCTTTGCCGACCTTACATGAGCAGTTGTCTTAAAAATATAAAGTAAACAGTTATTACAGAGGTTAAAACGTAAATGGAACAAAGAAAATTATCAAGAGCTACCGACCAAAGGGATGCGCTCCTAAGAAATCAGGTGACACAGTTGCTTTGGCACGGCAGGATAGAAACCACCTATGAGCGCGCCAAGGAAGTGTCGCGAATAGCGGAAAAGCTACTTAACAAGGCGGTCAATTCTTACTTAGACACCGAAAAAAAGGTGGTCGTGCGCAAGGACAAAAGGGGCAGGGACACAAAGTTGGAAATTGTCAACGACGGTTCCAAAAAACTTGCCGCCCGCCGCGCTATCATGCGCAAGGTGTATGACATTCCGGAACTGCGGAGAGAGGGCGAGGCCGCGCCTACCTTCCGCGCGAGGACGGCGCATATCAAGCACCCGCTTGTTGAAAAAATCTTTAACGAGTACGCCCCGCGTTACCACGACCGCGCCAAAAACATCGCGGGTGGGGCTTTGGGCGGCTATACCCGTGTTTTAAAGTTGGGTTTTCGCCGTGGCGACGCCGCGGAGATGGCGATTATCGAGTTGGTTTAGATAGGTTTTAGGCGGTAATACCGCATAGAATATATTTTCAACCCTGTGTTCATGGATTATTATGGGCACAGGGTTTTTGCGGCACATTTTATGTTCCCTGATTTGCTTGTAAAAAACGTATAAATATATTACAATATGTATATGTGTCAATTTGAGCGAAGTGAAATATTGTTAGGACAAGCGTCCACACGGAAACTACAAGAATCAGCGGTGGTGGTTTTTGGATTAGGCGGGGTGGGCGGTAGCTTAACCGAAGCCCTTGCCCGTGCGGGGGTGGGGAAGTTTTTACTTGTCGATTTTGACGTCGTCGCACCTTCTAATATAAACAGGCAGGCGATTGCTCTCCATAGCACCGTCGGCAGGTTTAAGGCAAATTGTATGCGCGAGAGGATTTCGGACATCAATCCCCACGCAACGGTTGAGACAAAAATAATGCGGATAAATGCCGAAAACATAAACGAAATTGATTTCGCACTTTACGATTATATCGCTGACGCGGTAGACGATGTAGACGCCAAAATTGCGATTATCAAAAAGGCAAAAGCGGAAAATAAAAGGGTAATAAGCTGTATGGGCGCGGGCAACCGGCTGACGGCACGGTTTTTGGTTGCGGACATTGGCAAAACCTATGGCTGTCCGCTGGCAAAGGCTGTAAGGAACAGGCTGAAGGATGAGGGAATAGAAGGCGTAAAGGCGGTTTTTTGCCCCGACCCGCCCGAAAAAAACGCCGATTTGCCTGCAAAAATGTTTAAAAACGCTACAAATACGAAAAAAGACGCTACCGGCGAAAAAACCTCTAAAACAATAGGCAGCGTGCCCTTTATCCCCCCCGCCGCCGGACTTTTTATGGCGGGAGAAATCATTTTAGAACTGATTTAAACCCTTTTGAAATCATATTAAACATACCAAAAATTACACATAATGAGGTTATCGGTTTGTTCGCCGTTTGACCGCAGGGACCCCTGAACACGCCTAATGCGTTTTTTTGGCGAGCGACCGCCGACATATCTTTGTCTTTTTAAAGGTAAGAGTTTAAGCGATTTGTGTTGTTTTATGATTACATTCTAAAACTTATTCCGACATTTGAAATATCGCTTGAACTTTGTATAGTATGTGTGGTACAATCAGGCAGGTGGAGTATACGGAGAACTATAAGCGGAGCAAAATACCGCTTTATCGGATACCGTTACACAAGGTCAATTAAGGAGGAATCCATGAAAGTATCAACCAAAAAGAGGGGCTTATCGACTGTTATTGTCATTATGCTTGTATGCGCAATGATGCTGCCGTCGGCGTTTTCTGGAATTTTATCGTCCGGTATCCGCAAAGACCCGGTCGCCTCGGAGCGTAGCGATTACATCACTAAGCACGAGACGGACAAGCACGATATGTCGCAGGTCAACGACGACCTTGTCGAAAAGATCGAATGTCCTATACAAGAGGACGATTGGGTAAATTATATAATTCAGGTCGACGATACCGTGACGCTCATCAACCTTTTTGACAAACGCGCCGATAAAAGCGTGACTTATCCAAGCTTTATGACCACGCGCACCGCAAGGGTTAACGCCGAGAATATTAAAAAGACGCACGCCGCCGTTTTTAAAAGGATAAGCCGCCAGATCGAAATGAAGTTTGTAGCTTCCTATACCGACCTGGTTAACGCGTTTGCCGTCAAAATCCGATATAAGGACAGGTATGAGCTTGAGCTTGTGGCAGATAAGGCGGGCGCGCTTTCGGTTTCGCTCTCTAATACATACGACCGTCCATTGTACGACCTTGTGGAAAACGAGGTGGACGTTTGGGAGACGGGTATTTTCAAAAGACCGGACGCCGCCCTCTATCCGGAGTTGAATTATAAGGGAGAGGGGATGTTCGTTGCGGTGTTAGATACCGGACTTGATTACACCCACGCCGCCTTTTCGGAGGATAATTTGCCTACTGACAAAAGCGTGCTTAGGTCAAAGGCAGAAATTGCCGCCCGTTTGCCATACCTTTCGGCATACGATTTAATTGAAAATCCTACCATTAACGATTTTTATATGAGTGCGAAGGTGCCCTTTGCCTTTGACTACGCCGATTTAGATAACGAGGTCAACACCGCCGAGGAAAATATGCACGGTACTCACGTTTCGGGTATTATAGTCGGCAAAAGTGAAGATCCGATAGGCAAGCTTGATCCGCTCGGCAGACAGGTCGTCGGCATAGAGGGCGTCGCGCCCTTGGCCCAAATTGCCGCCATGAAGGTCTTTAACGACCAGCAGGCCGGCACGGACGACACTGTGATACTCCCCGCTTTGCAGGACTGTGTTAAATTGGGCGTGGACGTCATCAATATGTCGCTGGGGCAGGGCTCCGGCCTTACCGACGACCGCAATCCGGTGATAACGCAGGCTTATGAGGAAATAGGCAGGCGGGGCATAAGCCTTGTCGTCGCAGCGGGTAACTCCGCCAGCTCGGGTGCGTATAACCACTACGGGCTCAATCTGCCGTCCAACCCCGATTCGGGTACGGTAAGTTCCCCCGCTACATACATGTCGGCTTTTTCGGTCGGCTCCATCGAGGGAGTAAAGGCGCCGTATTTTGTTGCGAGGGACAACAACAACACCGAACTTGGCATAGCGTACATCAGAGAGTCGTCCAACCCTGCCGCTTCTTACGGCTATGACAGCTATAATTTTGTCGACGGTCTTTTCGATATTATCACAAATCCCTTAAACGAACTATATTCTCCCGCATATGCAAGCTATTATAACGAAGCAACGGGCATTATGAGGATACCTTACGTCAGCATTCCGAGTATCGGAGATGCCGGCGACTATGCCAATCTTGGCAACATCGACGTCGGCGGAAAAATTGCCCTTATACGGCGCGGAAAGACGACGTTCATATCCAAGCTGTCCAACGCCCGCGACGCCGGCGCGATAGGCGGCGTGGTTTATAACAACGTCAGCGGTTTGATCGGTATGTCCATCGACGATACTGTAGGCATTCCCTCCTGCTCGATCACCATGTCCGCCGCCAGCAAATTCAGGGACGTTCCTGGCCGGCAGGGTATTTTGGAATTTAAGGTCGAGATAGTAAACGACGGTAACGTCATGGTAAAAAGCGCGTACGGCGCGGGTCCTTTTGTCAGTGAATTTTCGGCGTGGGGCGCGCTGTCCGACCTTACGCTTAAGCCCGAAATAACAGCCCACGGCGGAGAGATTTATTCCGCCGCCCCCGGCGAGGACAATTATGCGCGTATCAGCGGTACCTCTATGGCCGCTCCCAACGCAGCAGGCCTTGTCCTTCTTACCCGCCAGCACGTCAAAAAATTCGCCGACAAGTACGGCGTTAAAGACGACAAAGGAATAATCGACGACAACAAGCTGGAAAACAGGGTTTATCAGCTTATGATGTGTACCGCCACCTTGCCTAAAAACGAGGAAGGTAACCCCTATTCACCGCGTAAGGTGGGCGCGGGGTTAGCCGACATCACCGGAATGATGCGCACGGACGTCTTTTTGTATGTCCCCGATCCGGCGGGACTGGACGGCATGAAGGGTAGGACCAAGCTGGAGCTTTTTGACGACCCGGGCAGGACGGGTGTGTATGACATGGAATTTGTCGCCCGCAACCTTAGCAATACAGCCAAAAGCTATAAGCTTAGGGCGGTTACCATGACCGAGCGGCTGAGCATCGACTCGAAGACCGTAGCCGAGATGTCCCATATGCTGGACAATACGGCAAAACAGTGGTGGGTGAACGGGGTCGAAACGCCCGATGGGATAGTCACCGTGCCGGCTAACGGAGAGGCGAGGATAAACGTAAAGCTGACATTAACCCCCGATGACAAAAAATTTATCGAGGACAGGTTTGTAAACGGCATGTATGTCGAGGGCTTTATCCGCCTTGACGCTTATGACTTGGCAAAAGCTAAAACTTACGACGAATTACGCGTCACCCCCGGCGGGATTCCCGCCGATGAAGTGAAAAACATACCGCCCAACCTTGGCGTTCCATACCTTGCCTTTTTCGGCAACTGGCTGGACGCCCCCATGTTTGACGAGAGCGTTTATGTCACGGACAAGGACCTTTATGACTCCAACTTACTTGAAGACGACAAGACATACGCGCAGGGCAGGCCGCTACAGCTTTGGGCAAAGCTTATCGAAAATAACACCGAGTATGTAATACCCGTAGGTACTTTCCTTTTCTATGTGCCCGACGGGATGGAGGACCGCGTACCCTACGCCACCTCCGAAAGGACGGCGATTTCGCTGAATAAAAACGCAGCCAACGAGCTGTATTTTGTCACGGGCTTTTTAAGGGCAGCCAAAACGGTGGACTGGGAGATAAGGAGTAAGGTTACCGGTCAGCTTATGGCAGCCGACCAAGCGACCAACGCCCGAAAGGATTCAAGGTCTAACTTCGGCGGACCGAGGTTAGAGATAGACCCCGAAAGAATCGGCTGCGCAGTAAACGTAACCTACACTCTTTCGCTTGTCGCGCAACTGGATTTTCAGCGGGCAAGGGATGAAAAAAGGTTCGAACATTTTTCGATAGACTTTGTTATCGACGGCGACGCGCCCATAATCACCAACGCGGAGATAAGGGTGGAAAGGAATACCCAGAACGATTATCAAAGGTATCTTGACTTTTATATCCACGACGACAATTATTTACAGGCTATGGATTTTTCCCTGTACGAAAAGTTTACCGAGGAATATTATTCTATTTACGAACGCGGTATTTTGCCTATAAACGGCGATAAAAACGCCATTACAAGGATTACTTTTAACCTGACAAGCGCTTGGGAGTATATCAAGGACAACGAATACAAAATAGCCGTGAGGATTTACGACGGAACGTTCAATATGTCGTACTACGAAATAAATCTTGAAACCATGGTTTATACCGCGGCGAAAACCTTGGCGTTCGGCGATATAGGTATATACTCTACCTATACGAGCAAGACCGACCCGAACGACACAAGGACAATATTGACGAGTAACACAGAAAGTGTCGTTTTCGACGCTGACGGCAACTTCAAGCGAATGACCAACATAGAGATTCGTCCCTACCAGTCGGTTAAGCTGGAATTCGCGGTGGTCAGCACCCCCGCCAACGTTTGGGTAGAGGATCTTGAGTGGACCTCGAACAATACAGGCATAGTGAGTATCAATAAAAAAACCGGCGAAATATTCGCGGTTTCTCCGGGGTCTACTTTCATAACGGTGCGGTCGAAAGGGAATAACTCGGTGTCCGCAAGACTCAATATCACTGTCCTTTCGCCTGCAGAAATGGCGGAGTACGACAGGCTTAACCCTATAAACCCCAACGTGACAAACCTGTCCGGCGTAAAAATAACAACAGGCTATACCAGGGAGCTTAGGGCGGGCGAGCAGTACGCGGTCGAGGCGGAGCCTCTTCCTTGGTTTACCGATCCGGACAACGTCGAAGTGAAGTGGTCTTCTATGCGCCCCCGCGTCGCCACCGTAGTAGCCGATCCCCAAAACCCGTTTAAGGCGACGATAACCGCCGCAAAGGGCTACATCGACGAAAAAGGAAAGTATATCGAAAACAGCGATGGCATTGCCGAAATCACCGTCACTGTGCAAGCTAAGAATACGCTTAATCCTTACGTTTATTCGATATGGATAACAGTCCACAAGGAATACATAGTCGAGGCGGGGACGCTCACCAAGTATAACGGCTCCGACGCGGTAGTGAATATTCCCGAAAGTCTGAAGATTAAGACAATCGGAAGGAACGCATTCGCCAACCGCCACGACATAACAGAAGTGACTGTGCCCGAGGGGGTGGACAGGATAGAGTACGCTGCGTTCTACTTTATGAAGAACCTCAAAAAGATTAAGCTACCGTCTACCATAAAGTTTATAGACGAGTGGGCGTTTGCCGGTCACGCCACAGGCAGGGACGGCATTACCACCGCACTTAATGTTTTGGATACGACGGCGTTTGTCAACCCCGTACAGGTGGGGGCTCGCGCTTTTATAAACCAGTTGGTGCTGGGTACCGATGTTGCCGTGGTGAACTTTACAAACTATTATCCGTGGTATGCGGAGAGCGACATCAAGTTTTTTGGTACCTCGTATACCAAGTTTGACACAAAAATGTTCCGCTCGATCGGCGGGTTTGCGTTTTATAACTGCAACTGCCTTAGCGAAATCGATCTTACGGGCGCGCGGTATTTGGCGCCGATGGCTTTAGCCTATGTGGGGAACGACGCCGCGTATTTTAGCGGCGTCTATCCCGGCATTCCCACGTTAGGATATCTTAATCTTAAGTTTAGCGCGGATACTTCTCTTGGACCGCAGTCGGTTTATTACACGGGTATTAAGAATTTAACCCTGCCCATGAGCAGGATACCCATGTTGGCTTTCGCTGTTTCCCCTTTCTTACAAAATGTGACTTTTACAGGCGAAAATCTTGTTGTGGAAAGATATGCGTTCAGCGCCACCTTTATGGAAGCGGAATATATGAAAGGTCCGGGTAGCATAACCTTTAAGGGTACGGTGGATTATATAGGAGATTACGCGTTCTCCGATCAACAGAATCCGTGCGTGGAATTAAACAGCCTGACATTTGAAAAAACGGTAAGGCACATCGGCGAAGGGGCGTTTTACAGGGCGGGGTTGCCGGCGACACTGACGTTGCCTGGCGGACTGGAATATTTGGGAGAGGCCGCTTTCGGTAACAATACCAACCTTACTACTTTGAGAATACCCGCGAACCTTACGGCGCTGGTAAATATGGGACGGGCGTTCAGCGGTAATTCAAACTTCAGAACTATCCAGGTCTTGCCCGGCAATCCGAAGTATTCGGTGTCTGTTGTCAGCGAAAGCGATATACTTGTGTATGGAGAGGGCGGCGATTACGAAATGGTGCTTGTACCCAATGGAAAGTCGTTTACTTCGTTCGTTGTGCCCGCGGCAGTTACAGTTTTGGGCGAGAACGCGTTTGGCTTTAACCGCAACCTTACGACTGTCGATTTAAGCAACGTGAGAGAGATCAAGCCTTACGCCATGGCAAATATGCCCTCCCTCACAAGTGTAACGCTCCCCGCGGATTTCACCGATATCCCCGCTTACTTTTTGTACGGCAGCGGCGCGAGCGGCGGCTTGACGGTAACAAACACAAGCAACATACAAACGGTGGGAGAGTACGCCTTTGCCAACTCTTCGGTAAGGACGATAAGCCTTGCCGCTTGTACGGAAATGGGTAGCGGCGCGTTTAGCGGAAGCAGGCTTACGTCGTTTACTATACCTACGGGAATCACCAAGGTTCCTACCCGCGCCTTTAATTCCGCAGCCCAACTGACAAGCGTCACTTTCCACAGCGGTGTGACCGAAATAGGAGATTACGCCTTTTCGTCCAGCGGCCTGACCTCGGTGGTTGCCGGCGGCGTCACAAAAATAGGCAATAGCGCATTCTCCGGTTGCAACAGCTTGGCCGAGGCGCAGTTTTCTAACGCTACGGAGATCGGTTCCCGCGCGTTTTACGCAACGTCCGGTAGGGGATACCTCAGCACATTGAATATAGGCGCGGCGCGAACAATAGGTAATTCGGCGTTTGAAAACCAAAGCAGGCTGACCGGCACGTATACGTTGAATTATGTTACGAACATAGGCGCGTACGCGTTTGCCCGCACGGGGATTCCTTCGATCAGGATGGGCAACGTCGTCAGCATAGGCGAGGGCGCGTTTATGGGCTGTAGCAGTTTCCGTGATACCTCAAACACAAGCGGGCGTCTTACCATACCGACTACGACGACATATATCGGACCTCTCGCCTTTGCGCAAAGCGGCGTCCGCGAATTTGCTGTCGCCGCCGGAAACCCGCTTTATAAGACAATCGAAGGAGTGCTGTTTAAGACATACCAGGGAGGAGCGCAGGAACTTGTAGCGTACCCCGCCGCTTCGCAAAGACAAAACAGCTACGACGTACCCGAAGGCACCGTCCGTATCGCGGAATTCGCGTTTTACGGGGTGGGCAGCATAAGCTTTGTCACGCTGCCCTCTACGCTCACTAATATCGGGCATAAGGCTTTCTTTGATAGCCGTGTAAGCACTTACAAATTTATGTCGCTTAACGCTCCCATACTTGAAGCGGCGATTACGCGTATAGACGCGGATGACCAAACTGTCTATTATTGGGCCGTTTATGCTAACTTCTATTCGTATTTCAGCCCCTCGGAAAACCTTACCATGCGTAACGACGCCTACAGTTTCGACGACCTGTACAGGTATAATACCATAACTTCGAGCTTTTCCAACGATAATTGGCGGTCGGCCGACGCGCAAACCGGCGCAAACATCTCGGTCAACGGATCGGGCGATAAAAGGGCGTCGGCAGTGTATAACCTTAACATGATAAGGCCGGGCAACGGCGTAGGTTACACCGACTTTGTCTATGCTTATTATTTTGATAATGTCGATATATGGGGTGAAATACTTGAGGCAAACACCCAAAAAGTCATAAACCTTATCGCGGCACTGCCAAGTGCGCAAAGCGTCAACTCTTACACCTTAGCCGCGCGCTATAAGCCCGACGCAGAGGAAGCCCGCAGAGAGTACGAGCGTCTCACACCGGGGCAAAAAATGCTTGTAAACAACTATACCGCGCTTGGGACTCTTGAAAACAAGATTAACCAGTTGTTCAACTCGACGGACATCTACGACGTGGTATTTATGATTGACGGAAGATTATACGGCTCGGTGCAGAAGGTCGCTTCCGGACAAACGGCAAACGAACCTGTTGCCCCAGAAAGGGCGGACTATACGTTTGACGGCTGGTTTGCCGGAGACACCCGCTTTAATTTTGGCAGCACGAGCATATCGGCAAGCATTATACTGGAGGGCAGATTCAAGTCCGCATTCGTCACGGTGACCTTTGCCGGCGACGTTGACATGGAGCCCCTGATTATCCCTGTCGGGACACGCGCGGAAAAACCCGATGACCCCGTCCGCGACGGATATAGGTTTAACGGCTGGTATGCCGGAAACGTGGAGTATGACTTTGATTTGACCGTCGGCGAGGACATCACCCTTACCGCGCGTTGGACCAAGAAGGCCTGTTGCGGCGGCGGTACGATAAGCCTGTTTAACGGCGGCGGCGGATTGCTGTTAGGGCTTTTAACGCTTGCGACGTTGCTTGGATTAGCCTCGGTACTGCTTGTAAAAAGGCGGCGGGTAAAAACCGAAACAAAGTAAGAACCTAACATTAATCCGCGTCTAATTTTGCACATTTTCGGAATCTTTTCAAGATAAAAAGTGCAACGGAAATGAGATTCACTAAAAATTTCATTCATAACGTTAAATTCAAGCCAAGAAAGCGAGCGCAACGCAAACAAGTTTGCGTTGTCAACCGACGAAGGCTTTCACGAAGTATGAACTCAACCTTTTGCCCTTTTTCCCCTTGAAAAGCTCCTCGAAAAATTTATGCAAAATTAGGCGACTACCTAATACAACATTACAAACCCGCATACTGCCTAAAGCTATAAAAAAACGACGCAAATACCCACAAAATAAGGTTTTGGAGAAAACATGAAAAGAAAAAAACTTTTATTTCTGATGTTATGTATGGCTTGCTTGTTTACAGCCATTCTTTTGGGTTGCAGCGTTGACAGCAGGATTGTACAAGAAAAATGGTGGCTCCCCACCCCCTCCGCCCCCGCCGGCTATCAAAAGGTTTGCATTTATTATAACGGCGGGGAAAACCGAAACTTCACTTACATAGAGTATTTTGTAAAAAATTCTTTAAACGAAAAGGGTGAAACGGTATACTACAGGCTCCCGATTCCTTCAAGCTTGAGCAGCCCCGTGATTGAAATTCCGAACAAGACAGGCTATCGTTTTTACGGCTGGTATCAGGTAAACTTTGATGCGTTCGATACCAGAGAGGAAGAAATATGGACCGAATATATCACCGCGGATGGCGAAAAAAAGAGAGAGCCGGTGCTGAATGTTAATAAGGAGCCGGCTGTTCAGGAAGTGCCGTATCTTGTGAAAGGCGACGAGATTTACGATCCAAACAGGATGCTGACGCTTAGGGACTACGAAAACGAGACGGAAAGCGGTTATAGCGGCGAAAAGCTGTTTATCGGTCCGTGGAACTTTGACTTTGACAAAGTTGACAAGGATATTTGTCTGATAGCCCTTTGGGAGCCGGAAAGGTATTATGTGATTGTTCCGCCCGAAAACAAAAGCGATCTTTTTGACGACGAGAATTACAGAAAGCAGAAGGGTGCGTTGGAATTTGGCAATATCTTGGCAAACGGCGCGCTGCAAAGGCCGACGATAGGTCGTGTGATACCGGAAAAGGCGGGCTTTCAGATGGAGGATTTTTATCTTGACAGGGCATGTACGGTCAGGGTTCCGTTTGATTCGAAGGGCAATTATTATCCCAGGGCGGAGATGATAAAGTCCGCCGACGGCACCGAAAAGTTCAAAGTTTTCCCGATTTATACCAAGTGGATTGATAAAAACTTTAAAAAAATATCGCGCGCCTCCGAACTCAGCAATATATCGCAGACCGGTAAGTACTACATAATGGACGATTTGGACTTTGTAAACCGTACACTGAGTGTAGCTGACGTTTTTCGCGGCGAAATCCGCGGAAATAAACACGTATGGTCGAACTTAAATATTACGATAAACGAAAATCGACCCAGCGTAGGCATGAACACCTACGGCGGCATTTTTAAAGAATTGTCGGGCGCCAAAATCAGAGATATTACCTTTAAAAACCTTAACATAACCTTTGTTCGCCTTAATCCCACGGCTGTGGCTCCTTCCGCGTGGAATAACCCGGTATTGTTTAACGTGTTCGCCAAAAAAATTGAGAGCAGTATTGTGCAAAACATCAATGTAGGCGCGGATTCGTCTTTTTCGATAATAAGCTATGTAGTGTTTCAATTTCTCATGGGGCCTGTGATAGACGAGAACGGGCACCCTTACAGAGTGGGGCGGGTAGAAGGTACCGAGCGTACTTACGACGTAAAGGCGGATGCAAACGGCGATTATCCCGAGGAAGGCAGTATATACGGCGGCTTTGTGTTAAAATACGACAAGGACGATTATGGCAAGTACGTACTGAAAAGGGTTAGTCTTACCGACCCGGAGGACGGAAGAAGGCTGTACGGCAACGAGATAATAGACCCGCCGTCCTCTGCTCCCGAAATCGGCATAGGACAGACGGAGGACAACTTTGGCTTTGGCGTTGACAGTGACGTACTCGACTGCAGTAACAGTATTGTTCAAAAGAAAATGCCGTTGCTTTGGCGGGTGACATACAGCCCCGGGGATGATTCGTTGCGACCGCTGCCCGCGAGTGATTACGCTGATAAGGCGACCGCCGACGGGATGGAATGGGCGGGTTGGTACGAATTTGACGAAATCACCCACGGCTATAAGAGGTTTGATTTTACATTCGGAACAGATAAGCCCGTGGTGCTTACGGCAATGTGGAAGTTGCGGGCATAGAGCAAAGAGCCCAGTAATAAAATAAGGTCAATTAATTTTTGCTTGAATTAAAAATATTTAAAAATCTTTAGGAGGTCTTTATGAAAAAGTTTACAAAAATAATTTGCGTCGCGCTTTGCGTGATCCTGGTTTCGGGCTTTGCCACAATGTTTGTGGCATGCAAACCCAAACCCGTGACGGTCACATTTGAGTACAGCGCCGGCAACAGGGTCACCCGCGAGGTGAATTCGGGGCAGAGGATACCTGGCGACAAGATTCCGTCCGAGCCGAAGCCGACAAGCGAAAAGGTGTTCGATTTCTGGAGTGACGACGGAACTACCGACTACATCGCAAAGAAAAGCCCCGGCTCGGACGTTACGCTGAGGCCTGTTTTCAGAAACAGGCGGCAGAACGAGGTTGTCGTTTGGTTCGATTCCGACGGCGGCAGCTATGTCAAATCGCTGACGGTAATATCGCCGGGCACGGTGACCAAGCCGACGGATCCCACCTTGGCTAACGCAGAGTTTGACGGCTGGAAGCTGACCGGGGGCGAGGGCGGAGAGTTTGACTGGAGCGCCCCTATTACTCACGACACCTTTCTTAAGGCGCTATGGATCGAAGGTAAGGGAAAGATTTTAGTCCAAAGCAGCGGCGACTTTGACGGTGTGTTTTCGCCCTTCTTTTCTACGTCCGCTTATGACGCCGGCATTGTGGGCGAGACGCAAATAGGCATGCTTTCGTCAGACCGCCAGGGCTTGATATACGTCGGCGAGGACGTACCCTCCGTGGCTAAGGATTATAATTTTACCACATATCTTTACGGAGAAGAAAATCCCAGTTCCGACAAAATCAGCGACGCGATGGAACAAACCACTATTACCGGCAAGGATTTTTATACCGAATATAATTTTGTTATTAAAAACGGCATAAAATTCAGCGACGGCAGCGACCTTACGATAAAGGACGTACTATTTAATATGTACGCGTTTTTGGATCCCGTTTATACGGGCTCGAGCACCATGTATTCCACAAACATACTTGGATTACAGGCGTACAGGATGCAGAATGACCAAATAGGCGACCGGGGCGACGTGGATAACAACGCGGCGTTCAGCAACCTTGCCCGCAAAAGGAGAACCAACCTTACGGACTATTTTGAGCCCGAACAGAACAGAAGAAACGAAAACCGCAAAGATATAGCGGCGATGGAACCCTATAGCGACGGCAGAAGCGTAGAGCAGACCGTTATGGAAGACGCATACCGCCTGCGCGAGATGTTTTGGAGGGAGCTTAAGTCCGACGCTGTGTCTGCGTGGAGTTCCGTCGAGGGTGTAGCTAAGGATTATTGGGAGTACGGCTTTGAGGACGGCGAATACTGGAAGGTATTCCTTTTGATGGAAGGGCTGTTGGAGGTCAAGTATAAGAGCAACGGCGAGGTTGATAAATGGCCCAATCAGGGAGCCGACCCCGCCCTCACCGGAACGCCGGGCTATCCCAAGAAAATCGGCGATCCGTGGGTCGTATTCGACGAGGCTCATAAATATGAGTTCTGGGAGCAAGAAGACCTTATCAAAATAGTGTTCAACGGTAAGATGGGCATAATGGGCACCGACAACGGCAACTATAACAGCATTGACTGGAAAAACGGCGTTACTACCGAACGCCCCAAGGTTGATTTTACAGTTGACGCGGCCGGGAACATCACCGGTCTGCCGATTGGAAACGTCGCGACAGACAAAAACAGCACCAATACCTTTGTCGGCCGCGTAAACAACACCTCCACCTTTTCCCGTTTTTTGACTGCGGGGCTTAGGGAAGTCGCCCTTTACTGGGGATCGGGCGGCGAGCTGTTTTCGTACATGACGGCGGAAGAAAGGTCGATACACTATAAAAAAAGCTTACAGGACGGGCTGGCGGTTCCGACAATCAGCGGCATCACCGTGGACAAGGTAAGGAGCTTTAAGGACATAGACGGCGTAGTAAAGACGTATAATAACGACCATTACGTCCTAAAAATAAAAATTTTCGGAGTGGATCCCAAGGCGATTCTTAACTTCGCGTTTTCGGTGTCCCCCATGAGCTATTATTCCAATCCTGCCGGTAAGGGCCCTACGGGCTTTAACAGTTCGGACGGATATCTTGGCTTTAAGTATCCCGGTGTAGACGGCCATACCGACCCACAAACGGCGCACTTAGGGTTTAAGCAGCTTGATTTCGATTATTTTAATAAGATTTTCCGCCATACCGATATTCAGGGCGTACCCGTGGGCGCGGGGGCGTTCAGGGCGACCAACGCCGCCGGAAATAAAGTTGGCCCCGGAGTCACCGCCGTCGAATTTTACGCGGACAGTCAGGTCAACTTCAGGCGAAACGATTATTTTTATACCACCGGCGCCGATATGAACAACGTCAGGTTCGAGTATATGAAGGTCAAGGTTATTGACACAACCAAGGTCGTAGAGGCGCTGCGCCAGAGGGATATTCACGTCGGCGACCCCAACGCCAAGCAACAAAACGTTGACGAACTGAAAAAAATCCCGTACCTGGACAGTCAGCTTATCAGAAACAACGGCTATGGTTATGTCGGCATAAACGCGAGGTTTGTTCCGGACATCGAGATAAGGCAGGCAATTATGACTGCCCTTAATAAGGATCTTATCCGTAACTACTACAAAAACCCGGATCTTTGCGAACTAATCAACCGTGGTTTAAGTTTAGAGAGCTGGGCGTATCCCAAGGGGGCAAGCGACGCGTACCCTTATTTAAGCGAGCAGGAAGCCGAAATCGCAATCAGAACGCTGGTAAGTGCAGCCGGCTTTAAAGACGCCCCGCTGCGAAACGGCGCGTATACAAAAAATGCGGGCAATGACGGCACAAGGGATCTTAAATTTACCTTTACGATCGCCGGAGCCTCGACCGACCACCCCGCCTTCGATATGTTCTTGGACGCGGCTAAGCTACTCAACAAATGCGGCTTTAACATAACGGTTAAGCCCGACCCCTACGCGCTTGCCAAGCTTCCCTCCGGATTGTTGGAGGTCTGGGCGGCAGCGTGGGGCGCGGGCATCGACCCGGATATGTATCAGGTCTATCACAAAAAGTCGACCGCTACGTCTACCACCGCATGGGGCTACCGTTACCTTTTGGACGAGGGCAGGGGAACTGCGGATGAACTCAAGCTTATAGATGATCTTTCCAAGCTTATCGACGCCGCCCGCCAGACTACAGTACAGTTGGAAAGGACGAGAATATACGCGGAAGCACTCAGTTATGTCATGGATCTTGCGGTTGAATACCCTACCTATCAAAGAAGCAACCTTATAGCTTATAACAGAGATATAATTGACGTTACCACGTTAGCCCCGGGTGCGACGCCTTTTTACGGCCCGTTTGCCGAGGTTTGGAATATAAGGCTTAGATAACGGTCAGGGGTTGGGGGTTAGGGATTAATGGTCAATGACCGGTAATAGTTATTTTTTATTTTAAATTTGATTTTCCTTAATCCCCAACCCCTAATCCCTTAACTGACACTACTGACCATTGACCACCTGTCACCGGTCACTAACCATTCCGATTTAAAATGGAGAAAAAATGGTTAAATACGTAATAAAAAGACTGCTGTTGTGCGTGCTGATATTGTTCGGCGTATCCGTTTTGCTGTATATATTGATTCGGACGATGCCTCAAGATTATGTCGACTTAAAAATGCAGGCGCATTTGCAGAACGGTACGGTCAAGCAAGAAGACGTGGACAACATGAAACGTCTGTACGGCCTTAGCATCGACTATCCCGTCGACGCAGCAGGCAACATTTTGACTACGCACATTACGGCCTTCGAAAACTTTTTCGCGGTATTCAAAAGCTATATCAGCGGGTATTGGAACTGGCTGTACAGCGTTTTTCAAGGTGATTTGGGCTTGTCGTTCAAGTACGGGCGTCCCGTGGGCGAGGTTATATTCTCTTATATGGGAATATCTTTCGCCCTTTCAGGCATCGCGCTTATTTTTCAGTTTTTAATCGGTATCCCCTTGGGCATACTGTCCGCCACGCGACAGTATTCGGCGATGGACTATACCGTGACGGTTATAGTGTTGATGGGTATTTCACTGCCGAGTTTCTTTTTGGCTATGCTTTTATTAAGCGTATTTTCCAAAACATTGAATTGGTTTCCTTATCAGGGCTTGGTGTCGTCAGACAAGATGTACACAGGCTTTCGTTTATTTATAGACAAGGCATGGCACATGGTATTGCCGGTAACCACCTTGCTTCTTTTGAGTATAGGCGGTAATATGCGTTTTGTGCGGACCAATATGTTAGAGGTTTTAAACGCGGATTATATCAGGACGGCGCGCGCCAAGGGTTGTAGCGAAAAGCGCGTCGTCTATAAGCACGCATTCAGAAATACGTTAGTACCCATTGTCACAGGGCTCGCCGGAGTGCTGCCGGGTCTCTTTGGCGGCGCGATGATTACCGAGACTGTCTATGCCATACCCGGAATAGGAAAGATGGCGTTGGACGCAATGAATATGGGCGATATACCGTTTATAATGGGTTATAATATGTTTTTGGCGATACTCAGCGTGCTGGGTACGCTTTTGGCAGACCTTGCTTACGTTCTGGTTGACCCCAGAATCAAAATCACGAGATAGGGAGGAAAAATATGGATAAAGATAACGAAAAAATTTCTCCCGAAATCGACGTCGCCGAGGTGATTGTCAGCCAGTCGCAGGCGGAGCTTGCGGTGGAGGAAAACAAGACAAAAATTATCTCTCCCGGCCGCATGGTGCTGAAAAGGTTCTTTCGTTCAAAGCTGTCGGTTGTCGGCTTAGTGACGTTAGTTATTTTGTTTGCTTTCTCGATTTTCGGGCCGTTCATTTCTAAGTACGGCGAGCAGACTCCCGACGATAACCGGCCTTTGCCCAGCGCAATGGACTACGAAATGCCCAATATTGATACGATATCCGACCCCGATAGTGTGCTTTTTGTCGCGGAACAGTTCTTGGGGGGCAGGTTTATCGCTATTGAGCCGGGCGATACGTCTGTGGAAATAGCTAAAAAGGCAAATCAGAATAAATTAAGGATGCACGACACATTATCTAACCTCGTATTATATCCGGACAGGGTGGGCAGCTTTAAGCGGCCGGGCGAGGAAGAGCCGACTTATTTTACTACTGAAAAATCGCTTAACTCCGTTACCATTTACGAATTGGAAAGGACGGGAACCGAAGCAAACGGCGAGCCGGTTTATTCTAAAAGAATTACCTCTATAATCAGGAGAACGCAAAGCGCGAGGATAAAAAACATCGACGCGATGCCTTCGTGGGATCACTGGCTGGGCACGGACGAGTACGGTTTTGACGTTTTTACAAGGTTAATGTACGGCGGGCGGATTTCGCTTTCGCTCAGCTTTATCGTGATATTTATAGAGTTAATTTTGGGCATACTGTTCGGGGGGCTGGCAGGGTATTTTGGCAAGTGGGTAGATCAAATTATAATGAGAATCATAGATATCCTCAACTGTTTGCCCGGTATTCCCCTTATGCTTATCTTCAGCTCGATTTTGGACGGATTAGGGGTGGGAGAATCCGTGAGAATCTTTTTTCTTATGGGAATGCTTTCACTTTTGGGCTGGACGGGCATAGCGCGAACGGTGCGCGGGCAGATTCTTATGTTGCGAGAACAGGAGTTTATGGTGGCGGCGGAGGCCTTGGGGCTGTCCGTGCCAAGGCGGATTGTCAAGCATCTTGTGCCCAACGTGATGCCGCTTTTGATAGTGGGCATGACGCTGGGTTTAGGCGGGGTTATTTTAAGCGAGGCTACGCTAAGCTTTTTGGGTATGGGCATCAGAAAGCCTTTCGCCGCGTGGGGCACCATGATTAATTCGGCAAATGACCCCATAGTGTTGCAGTACTTTCCGAATCAATGGGTTCCTGCCGGTATCATGATTGTGCTGGTGGTGCTTGCATTCAACTTTGTGGGCGATGGTCTGC
>Ga0123353_10001470_pt1 | contig 28890 bp, 33 predicted proteins | sample TergutLab28metaG_3_FD_92763 | JGI IMG/M metagenome (GOLD analysis project Ga0123353, IMG submission 92763) | Labiotermes labralis P3 segment gut microbial communities from Petit-Saut dam, French Guiana - Lab288 P3 | ecosystem: Host-associated > Arthropoda: Insects > Digestive system > Gut ...
TCTGGCCTTCATTGCCGAAGACCCTAACCAACCACGGAAAAATTTCAATCAGGCAGAACTCAATGAACTTGCCGAAAGCATTAAAAGATTTGGCGTCATCAGCCCCATCAAGATTCGCCCCAACCCCGAAAAACCCGGTCACTACATCATCGTCTACGGAGCGCGCCGTTACCGCGCCTCAATCATTGCCGCAAAAGATTCAATTCCCTACATCTTAGGCGATACTGAAAACGCAAAGGTAAAGCTATACATCCAAATAGCCGAAAACCTACAACGTACTGATTTGAGTACCCTCGACCTTGCTGGCGCTATCTACTCCCTTCATGTCGATGAAGGCGAAAGCAAAGCCTCCATCGCCAAAGGGCTTGCAAAAGACGCCTCTTACGTCACGCATCATCTAGCCCTTTACGACGCGCCGCAATTCATCAAAGATATCTACTTGGCGGGACAATGCACTTCCGCCAAAACCCTGTACGGCCTCATCAAACTCAGCGAAAAATTCCCGGCTGAAGTCCTTGCTTGGTGCGTTAGCGCCGAAACCATCGACAGGGGAACGATAGCGGCTTTTGCCGAAACGCTAAGAAACCCGGTTCCCTCCTCAGAAAATTCAAACAATAAACCCGAGCCGGAACAGACCGTTACCCCGACTCCACCGCTTGCGCCGGTTCCGCCGCAGACGGTGACGGTAACAACCCACGGCAATGACGATGATAACGACGAACACAAACCAAAACCTCATGTTCAACGGGTTCCGTTTCACAACCTAGAAAACGAGGAAAAGCCGCCCACAACGTCGACCAGCCCGAAGCCGAATGCATCGGGGCAAATCAAAACACCATGTCTACTCGTCGAACACAACAACCGGCCTGCTGTCCTATTGCTGCACCAAAAACCAACCAAAGAAGCGACGGTTTTCATCCGGTACGAAGAAAACGGGCTGGATGCAGAGGTTTCCGCGCACTCTGTCAAAATCATGTACCTCATCGAAGCACGCAAAAAATAAGCGGGCTTAACGCCCGCCTAAAAAGCAAAGCCGCCCATAGAGGCGGCTTTGCTACGTCTGATTTTCCTCAAACTGTGCACCACACTCGCCACAGAACACATTCAGGCGCGGCTTGCCCCACACATTGATACCACAGCCGCAAGTGTACTTGCTTCGGTTGCTCTTTTTACCGACAGGAACCAACCCAGGCGGTAAGCCTTCACCCTCTTCGCCCTCTTCACCTTCTTCCCCGCTTCCCCCCTCCTCACCACCTTGGCCTATTACACCCGTCGGTACATATCGGTCATACCAAGCAATATTAGGCTGATGCACCAAAAACTTTCGGCAGACTTCCAGGAACCTACCGCCCTCAGTTGGGAAACCCGATACATGATCCCCGGTTTGTGCACCACCAGGCGCACCCGTCGAACTTGGGGTAAGCCCGACTTCGAGCATTTTTTTTGCCCATTCCCGGTTGTGGTAACGCCCCCTACCCGGTTTGCCAAAATGCTCTTGCCACAAGTGACACATTTCATGCACTAGGGTATTAAAGGTTTCCGTCAACGGGCGAACACCAAAATAAATCGGGTTCATGACGATCTCATCTGTCTTTACACCATCTTTGCGTTGAAACCGATCTGGCGAAAAGTACCCATACGCCCTTTTCTCTCGTTGTAGCGTAATAAGGCAATTCGACAACTTGCTGCCAAACAGTTCCCGGTTGAAAAAGTCATACGCTTTTTGAAGCTGATCGTAACTTTCGACTGTCGGTTTCATTTTGCCCGTTCCTGTATTGTGCAATACAATTATATAGTAATTGCATTGCACATTACAAATAGATGGATGCGCGTAGCGCCTTTTTCCCCGCCGCAAGGCGGGGCGATGTGATAGCGGTTTTGACTCAAACAGTATTTCATTTTGCCATCCCTGTATTGCACAATACAATTATACAGTAATTGTATTGTGCAATACAAATAAATGGATGCACAGTAAAACCGATCTCAGTTTCTTGGACACGTCCAAGAGTTTAAGGGGGTGAACATCTATTGCAGGATAGGCTAACGCCGGTGTAGTATGCGCCTATCGGCTTGGACGCGATGCGCGTAACCCTCTCTTGGACACGCCCAAGCCCTCTTAAATGACCACAGAAACCGACAATAACCCTCGGATGAACCTGTACCTTGGCGCGGCACTGAAAGGCCGCTGGACGGCTTATTGCGCCCGCGCAGGCAAGAAACCAGGGACGGCCTTACGGGAGGCCATCGAGGCACAGTTAGCGAAAGGGCAGGGCGGGGCAACCCAACCTTTGCCCAGGACAACCCCGAAACAACAAAAGCGTGAAGCCCCCGACAACGACAGAAAACGTCGGATCGAGTTGCGCCTCACCCCGAGCGAGCATGAAGCCGTTGCCCAGGCCGCCGAAGCGGGCGAATGCTCGCTTCAATTCTGGGTCATCAATGCGATACGGGAAGCCCTGACCCAACGCCCACAGTTTGACGGGCGCGAGTGGAAAGTCCTGGGGGCATCGAACTACGAACTTCTTGCCATTGGACGGAACCTGAACCAAATTGCCCGTCATCTGAACGAACAGGCGAAGGGGGGACGGCGGGCAGTCGTCAATGAACAAAAGCTTGCCGAAGCGATCACAACACTTAGGAAAACGATCTCCCGGCACACAGCAGCCGTTAATACCGTCATGCGCGCGAGTACCGAACGCTGGAGACTAACATGACCTATAATGCAGACGGCATTTTACTGGCTTGGGATGAAGAACGCTTCAACAAACGGCTGAGGGCACGCAAACCTCCCCGGAGCATCCAGGGTAAAAAAATTCACTTCACGCTTACATCGAGGGCAGGGTACAGGCCGAATGTCCGGCAACAGCTTGAACTCACCACCGGCAAAGCGCCGGAGGCTATGCTAAAAATCAGCGGAGGTGGTAAAAACATTGCACACATTACTAAGCATATTGCATATATTGCACGTATCTATAAACCTGACTATATTGAAAAATATGGTGAAGTCGAATTAGAGGATGAAACTGGCACGACCCTCTTGGGCAAAGAGGGAGTCAAAGAGGTACGTGATGCGTGGGAAAAGAGTTACTACGGAATTCCGAAGAAAGGCGAACAGAAAAGGGAGGCTTTTAATATCGTCTTGTCAATGCCCCCTGGAACCGACCGCGAAGCGGTCACAAGAGCAGCACGTCAGTTTGCTTTAGTAGAGTTCTATAACCATCAATATGTGCTTGCCCCGCATCTTGATGGAAAACACGCACACGTCCATTTATGTGTAAAAGCCGTTGACCGCGAAGGTGTAAGGCTAAATCCACGTAAGGGCGACCTACACCGCTGGAGGGAGCATTTTGCCGACAAACTCAGGGATGAAGGCATCGCGGCGAACGCGACTCAGCGCAGAGCGAGGGGTGTCGTGCGGAAAGGAGAAAAACAGGCAGTTACTTGGATTGACAAAGAACACCAGGAAGGCAAACGGGCTGCACCATCGAATGCGAAGCAAGGGCGGGCGGAAGCTGTCAAGCGCGAACTGAATGGTTTCCCACATATAAACCCGGCCAAAGACAAGATAGAACGGAACCGGAAAGAGGCCGTTCGTGCTTATGGTAAGGTTGCCCATGCGCTCGCGCGATCATCGTATGAAACAGATCAACATCTTGCCCTTAAAGTTTTAGCGTTCGTAAAAGACATGCCACCACTTAAAACAACACATCAACTTGAAGTGGAAGCAGCACGCAAGGCAGGCAAAGAGAAGGGATGGGAAGGAGTTGACTACCAGTTCATCCGATGAACGATTGTGTTCTAACCACAATCAAAAGATCGACGCCGAAAAACTCCCGCGACACTCAAAAAAATGGCGCTGTAAACAGCGCCGAACTGGTGGAAGCGTCGCCTTTCAACGCTCTAAATCTCTCTTTAATTCGTGTACATCTTTATCCCGTGAAAGCACGTTGGAACGAGGCGGGGCGCTCTTGTCGAAAATGGGAATTGCTGGAAGCAATCCTTTTTTTTGTCGGCGTGCGGCTTCCGCACTAATCTGTGCCAGGGCGGGGGTAGTCAATTTATGAGGGACTTCCCCCTTGCATTCTCTATAAGCTAGTTTAACGGCCTTTTCGAGAACTACAGCCGCAACAGCCTCTACCACCATCACGCGGGGGTTTTTAGGGATCATGATGGTTTTCTCCCGATCATTTCGATTTCCACACGCCGGTTCCGGGCGCGGCCTTCCGGTGTGCTGTTATCGTCGAGATAATCCCCGCCCGACTGATAATTAGCCGTAATCTTTTGCGGTTCAACACCGCCATCGGTCAAAAGAAGCCTTGCATTTTCCGCACGGCGGCGAGCCGTCAGCAAGTCATCGCCGCTGGACACTTTGGCATCGGTGCGCGCACGCACAATGACCTTTTCCGCCGAGCGCGCACGCTGGATAAGGGTGGCTTTTTCGCGGGCACTCAGGTCAAGGGTGTATCCACCGACCGGGAAGTAATACCGGAACACTTCCGGCATGGCGGCGCGGGGCGCTGGCGCTTGTGTTGTAGGCGCTCCCTGTTTGAACATCCTGATGGTTTCGGCGCTGTTGATTGGCTGACGGTTCGAGCCGTTGAGTGTAGGGGCGACCGGGGCGGCACAGGCGGCCAGGGTGAGGCACGCAATAAGGGGGAGGGCGGTTTTCATGGCAGAACCTCATTTATCATCAAAGTGTAGCAAACGGAAATCATATTATATACATCTACAATCAAAATGCCAAAAAAAGGCACGGATACAACCCGTGCCTTTTGCTTTGGATAGTTCAGACCGCTACCAACTCCGGCGTGCACGCAGCACGGCGGATCACCGCTTGCGCTTTGAGGTCGGCCAAAACCTCTTTGATATCGCATTTATGGTACTCCCCGCCGTCAAATGCCCATTGCGCGAGCAACGTTTTGTCGTGGTCATCTAACCCGGCAAGGCAAAGGCGCTGAATAAAAAACGAGAACCGGGCAAATTCGTCCGGCTTCTGTAGCCTGACCTGCCAACGGATTGCCCAGTAATGTTCCTTTGATGGCGCTTCATTTAGACTGTCATGTGTCATAGTGGAACCCCTCTTGTATTGCTTTAATGTATTAGCGTGCCAATTCCTCGTCGCGCTGGTGGTGTTGTTGTTGTTTGTCTTTCAAGGGATTCAGCCGCATAGCCGGGGATTGATGGTCAAACACCCCAATGCCTTTCAGGCGTTGGGAATCTTCTCGGCGCTGCAAACCTGTTTTGATCCTTGCCAGCGCGGTTGCGTATGCCTTCGGGTCTTTGACCTGACATAGCATCTTTGCGGCAACCGCTTCGGCGACCTGCCGACGTGGTGAAACCTGCGCGGTTGGGAGCTTTTCGATGCTGTTCCGCATTTGGCGGTTTTGCCGTGCCTCAAGGGCTACCTTGTCCTGTTCAGTCGGGTTATAGCCTTTTACGACGATGCCCTTGAGGGCGCATTCCATCCACACCTTTTGACGAAAGTCTGGATGCCCGTTCACCTTGATTTGTGTCCAGCCCCGCGCCTCGGCCATGTTTGCCATCCCGAACGCAACACGCTCGTCATTGCACGCGCTGACGAGCTTGTTGCCCCCATCCTTGAACGCGAGCTTTTCAGTTGAGTCCCGAAAATAGAAGTTCGACCCGGCTGCCCGGAAATCGGCATACACCCGTTCCATCGCTTCGGCCTGTTGCCCAATCTCGCGCTCGGTGTACGTCACCGGCGCAAGATTAGGCCGGTCGCCGGACGGTGCAGCCTTGAGGGCAATATCTTCTTGCAGGTCGGCACGATGCCCCAGGCTCTCAATCTTCTGACCTTGTTCTTCGATGTGGTGGCCAAGCCGCTCGATTTCTTCCGGGTTGGTTTCGCGCGCAGCACGCTCCTGGGCGCGTACAGCCGCCGCACGGGAAACCACATCTTCCTGTATCAAGTAAATGCTGTCACATTCGATGAAGTTTTCGCCGTACTGTTGTTGCGTGGTGAGTGCGTCGAAATCATGCGCCCGGGTCTTCTCGGGGCTGATCCCTTCATGCACATGGAGCGACTTGCCGCGCAGGACGCCAGCCATGCCCTTGCGGGTTTCGATTTCGGCTATGTTTATTTCACCTACGGCGGCTTCCATCACGTCCGGGAAAAGATGCTTGTATTCCTGTGTCGTGCCATCGGCCAGGATGAAACGGGCATCATAGGCATACGTGCCTTTGGTCAATTCGCTGTCCGCTGTTGCATGGTCATGTTCAGTGAATTGGTATTTATGAAACTCGATACGAGAAACCTCTTGGCCGTCCAGCGTGAGTTTGGCCGGATGTGAACGGCGCTCACCCTCGGCCACGAATGCCGCCTGCAAAGCGGTATCGCGGGCATCCACCGATTTTGTAAACTCATGGTAAACCTTGCCGGCATCCCCTATGACGGACGAAGCAAAGGTTTTGGCAGGGTGCGAAACCCGGTCAAAGGGCTTGCCCTGAGCATCCAGGCCATGCTCAATGCGGGTAATGCGCGGCAAATCCGAACCAGGCAAGTCATGGAACCTGCGGGCGGCTTCTTCTGGGTTGGTGGTGGAAAACTGATAATTTTCCTGATTGGTTTGCAGGACGTATTGGATGTTTTCCATGATTATGCCCCCGGAATGTTGGGGGGGGGGGGTCACTGACGTATTATCTTTCATGGCGATCACCGTTCCATTTCGGTGGCAGGGGCTTCCTTGGCCTTCCCTTTGGCCGGGGCGGGCTTGGAAGCAGTTTTTTCCGGCGCAGGGGCGGGCTTCGACAAACCGACTTGACGGGAAACCTCGCCCAAATGCTGCTGGAAAGCCTCTCGGCTTTTTACGTTCTTGATTTGGCTTAAGTATTCCAAGGCGGCCTGCATAAAATCACGGGCACTCGGTTCCCTGGCCGGGGCGGGCTTGGCGGCATCCTTCGACTGGGTGGCGTCCTTGCTGTGCCCATTCCGATCCCAGGGGTAGGCTTTGGCTTTGTCCCCGTCATAGTGAACCTGAATGTCACAGGTGTTCATCCGCTTGTTGTTGTTGAGCCACTTGAGTTTGTCGGAAACAAAATCAATACAGTCCTTCTTGTGAATGACAACGGTTGTCCCTTTGTGCCCGACCGCTTGCGCGAGCCATTCGTCGGAGTTCAAAACAACTGCGCCCAGGTACGATCCGTTTTCCCTGGCGGTAACGATGGACACCTTGATTGGGTTGCCGTCTTTGTCTAATTGCGGCCTGCCATTGTGGCTGCCGACTTTGGTGCGGATAGTCGTTAAGACCTCATGTGGAACCTTGTCGTTGGGGATGATATAACTGCCGGGTTCCTTCGTCTTTTCGGCGGGGGCGGTATTCATAGGAAGCTCCTTACTCAGTATAAACAAGCCGTTCTGGAAAACGGCACTAGGCTGCGCCTCGCGTCTTGCATGTTTCCTGTATATGCTTCCGTCGCATGTAAGACAGATATGCTCCGAGGCTTAATAGTGACATAAATCACATTCATGTCAACTGAAAAAATAAAAAATTCATGACAAAAAACTTATGTCATGACATTAAAACTGTAAAGCGGACTCTGGCTCAAGTCGGCTCAAATCGATCAAGCCGCTTTGAGGAATTGGCTTGGCAAAATCCTCATCATCGGACGGCCATTCATTCAATCCAGCCAGCTCAATACTGTTGAAATCAGACGTGAAAGCAGAAGCATCGAGGGCAGCCAACTCTTCGGGCGAGGGCGGGGGACTCGTCCCATCCTCGGCACAATCGGCGGCATCGATCATGTCAAAAAAGCTGTCGACCAACGCCTGAATATTTTCCGGGGAGGCTTCCACGCCTTCGGGCGGGAACTTCAACATCGACATGTCCAGGGCGAGCTTGCTCAAATCAATGCCCGCTTCAAGGTCGGCAAGGGTGGTTTCCCTGATGCGATGCTGCACGCGGGCGCGATGTGTATCCATATCAAGCAAGGGGATGGCCGGGGCGGGCAGCAGCCGCGCCATAAAAACGGGATCGTCGAAGTAGCGTACCTTGTCGCAGAAAATGGGCTTGATGCCCTTGGTCACAACGATCTGGCGGTGATCGCCGATTTCCTTGATTTCCTGCGGCAAGAGCAGGGCGCGGCGCTGATCGGATTCGTTCTCGTTTCGGCCACCCCCGCCTTTCGCCCCGCCGAACTGGCGGCCTTTCGATATGCCCTTGACCGTTTCATACCCGAGCACTTCCGAAAAATCGTTTGCGTCCTTTTGCTCGTTCGGCTCGTAAAGGATTTTCAGGGCGCAGTTGGAGGTAATTGTCAACGCCCCTTCCGCGCCATAACAGGTTTCGGCGCGAAGCTGGGCATTGGACTGGATGATAAAGGCGGGGAACAGCCCGTAGCCAGCCATGTAACTGACGGCCTTCACCATGATTGGAATCTTGCCGATGGCCGTAAACTCATCCAGCAGCATGAAACACTTGTATTTCAACGCGGGGTTGTTTTCCGGCAGTTCCTTGGTGTTGAGGTTCACCAGTTGGGAGAAAAGCAGCCCAACCAGCCTACCGGCTTCGGCTAGGTGATCGGGCGTGATGCCAATATAAACGGACATCCGGCGCTTACGCACTTCGCGCAGGTCAAAATCGTTGGCCGAAGTGGCCGCGTCGACAATCGGGTTCGTCCAGATCGTAAGCGGTGCATTGAACGAAGCAAGGATAGAAGAACGGGTATTGTCGGAGGTCGACAAAAACCGGTTGATCGAGTCGACACACTCACCGGACAGGGGAGGCAAACCGGCATCGCCTTCGCACCATTCGCGCTCACCGACAACATTGCCCTCACTACCAAGAATGAAATTGCGCGCATTGATAATGCCTTGCAGGTAGTTCTTGATCGGTTGACCCTTGCCCGAAGATTGGCGCAACATTTCCCCAATCGTGCGGGGCAGGAACGGAGTTTCACAAAGATACAGCCCCAGGCCGACAAAGAGGTTGCGCGCCTGATCGTCAAAGAAAGCATCTTTCCCGCCAGAGGGATAAAAGACTTCCCCAATGGCGATCAAGTCACCGACGCGGAAATCCCCGTCCCGGACATATCCGAGCGGGTTATAACGCGACGTATGCAAATCCTCCGCGAATGGGTTGAACAAAAAGACATCCTGGCCGTGCTTTGCCCGGAATCCCGCCGTGATCTTGAAAAGCTCGTTCTTGATGTCGAGAACGACCATGCTGTCCTGCCAGTTGAGTGCATTTGGCACAGCAAACCCCGTGCCTTTGCCCGAGCGCGTTGGGGCTGCCAGCAGGACAAACCGCTCATTGCACATCATGTATCGGTCGCCGACTTTCCCAACAATGACGCCGTTATCGGCAAACAACCCGGCCTTGCGGATTTCTTCCGAACGGGCAAACCGGGCGCTGCCATGCAGGGAACGCCTGTTTTTGGCCGACGTTGCCGCCATCACAAGGAAAAAAGGGATGCCGAATGCCACTACGACCGCACCAAGTGCTGACAGGCGCAAGGGCTTCGCGTAGGCTGGAACTTCATGGAAGTGATACCAGTATTGGTAATACGTCGAAAACCCGAGTTCAGCAACCGGGGCTTTGCCCCATACCAGCATGAACAAGCCCGCGAGGTAGGCCGCTCCGATCCCCAAGCCAACGAGCAAGACCACAATAAAAAAGACTTTGGGGAGAAGAGATTTTTTCGTTTCGCTCATGTCAGTTCCTTGCGGGGTTCGTTTCCTTGGACATGTCCAAGGAAAAAGCAAAAATCATTCTTCCCGCTTCTTGCGCGGGTCATACCAGAGTTCCGTGACGTGACGGCCAAGGCCACCGTCAATGTCGTTCGTGACGTGGACGACAATGTCAACCGTCATGTACAGCAGCTTGCGGATCACGTCGTAGGGCAGGCAACGGCCTTGCTCGTTTTGCAGAATCATCAATGCCAGCCGCGCAAACGTCAGGGCGGCACTCCCGGCATGGCAGCTTGTGATACTCCCGTCATGGCCGGAGGAACAAACGTTGATGAAATCGAACGTCTCCGCGCCGCGCAACTCTGCCAGCAGGATGCGGGTTGGCTTCATCCGCAAGCAGCTTCTCAGGAGCGAGGCGCTAGTCACCGGCACACCGCTCCCGGCTTTTACCTCAGACGGGTAGAACAGATGAACATGGTTTAGGTGGTTCGGCAAAAACAGTTCTGGGACGTCTTCGATGGTAATTAGCCGTTCATCGAAGGGAATCGCCTGCATCAACGCTTTCATGAAGGTTGTCTTGCCCGAGCCGGTTTCACCGGCCACAACAATGACCTTTTTCAACCGCACCGCACGGCGCATAAACGCGACGTAATCGCCTTGAGCGGCCAGCGCCAATAGTTCTTTTTCACCGGAGTTCAGATCGTCCGTGAGCGGGCTGACAACCGGCTTGACCGCTTTGAAAAAGCCTTGTTCCGCATATTCTTCAAGGGTGCGGATGGCAAAAGAGGGCTTGCGGATGGTGATGGAGACCGTCCGATGCTCACAGGCCGAGGGCATCACAAACTGTACGCGCTCGCCATCCGGCAACACGGCGGACAGGATCGGTTGCGATTCGGAAAAATCGTTGTCCGAAAATGACGCGACCGCTGTACCAAGGGAAATCAAGACGTCGTAATCAAGGGCGGGAACTTCGTGGCGTTCCCATTTGCTTTGACGCTCGACGAACACTTCGCCAGGGCGGTTTACGCAAATTTCCGTGATTTGCGGGTCATCGAACCACGGGCGGAGCGGGGCAATCAAATGATTGATCGACGTACCGCGATCAACAGCCGAGCGAAGATAACCATTGATGGAGGGCATCATTCCTCCTCATCGCTTTCCGTTGTGAGTTCGTACACGTCAGAGAAATCCAGATCACGGGCAACAAAAATCGTGATTTCCGTACCCTGATTGACGTACAGCGTGGGCGGGATGTTGATTGTGTTTTCGATTGCGCGGCCAGCCACGTCACCCGCCGCTTGGGCGCTATTGCCAAAGTTGATGTTCTGGCCGTTCTGGCTGTTGTAGGTCGAATTGGCGGCAGCCGCGCCAAAATCATCAATCAAGGTCAACATGATTGCGCCGCCAAACCGTTGCCAGAAATGGTCATCCACCCATCCCGGCACGCCAGAAGCGCCCAGGGCATCCGCGCCTGGGGAATCCAAGGGTACGCGGATGCCTTTCTTGCCAATCTGAATGTCAATCTGCGTGTGCAGGACACCTATACGCGCCGCCCCACGCTGGACGTTGGAACGGTACTCGCTGGCTACACGCGAACCACGCGGGATTAACACCGTAGTGCCATTATCCGAAAATACGTCACGAGACACCGTACAGGCGCTCATGCCCGGAACTGTGCTGTTAATCCGGGTACGCAGGGCGCACTTGAAGGTTGTTCCCTTGGCGAGCAGGTAATCCCGGTCGGGCATCATATAGGCGCGGCTTGATGGGGTTTTAGACGACGCTAACATGCCATCGAGCGCGCCGGAAACCCCACTCGACATACCGCCGTTGGCGGCAAGCTGGGCGGGCGGCCTATCGTCCTTGCCGGTTGCCTTCGTCGTGAGTTGTGCGGCGGACTTATCCACAAAGCCGGGGGCTTCTTCCGGGGTTGCTGCTTGTACTTGCGCGGCAGGTTTACCCGCCTCAGTCGGGGGCAAGGCATCCAGGTTGGACGTTGCTGCCGTTTCAGGGCGGCGCGGCGCGACAGCCGGAAAGCTGAAACTCTTCTTCGTCGGTTCCTGGGGCATATTCAGTGCCCTTTCTTCTTTCTTTTTTGTTTGCGAGGCATAAACGAATTTGAACCACGCCCCGCCTCCAATTACGGAACCAAACAGAACCACCAGCAACGTGAACATGGCCGCGCGTTGGCCGCGCTTAACCGGCTGACGGACATTGACGCCCGGTATGCCGCGTTCGCCGTCGAGTTCGGCGAGCGTGTCAGGGTTTTCGGTTGTCATGGCATGTCTCCGAGGGGGTTGGCCTCTACCTTGATAGGCGCTTGAAAGGGTTGCTGGACGGCGGAGGCCGGGAAAAACAACGAATCCGCATCGTGGGCACGGGAAACGTCACCCTTAATGCGCCGTTGCACGCCGGGTACGGTTGTGCCGTTTTGCGGGGGCAGGCCGTGCGAGTCGTAAGACTCGTTGTAGATGCCCACAACCTGCTTGGCGAGGCGCAAATAAAACTGTTTGCCAACACGGTGAACCACCAGCACATCGGACATCTGTGGATCAACGTGCGTGTTAATCATCGACTCGCTTCCATCTTCAGACACCGAAAAGATGGAAGGGAAATCCCGGTTGCCCGGAAAACGCAGATAGGTATGCCGCCCGTCGTCGTAAGCCATGTTCGGCGCAATTTCGGACGAATCTGCGCCGACCTGCATGGTGTAATTCCAGTTGCGCGGGGCTGCCCGTACATCGAGCTTCGCCTGAGTCGATCTCTTTTCTGTTTTGGCTTTTGCTTCGGCGGCATAAGTTTCCGGATACTCAAACACCAGCCGGAACGCCATTTCCGGTCGGGGTGTTTCATGCAATTTGAGCATGAACGAATACGACCGCCTGTTTGTAACAAGTGAAAGGTTTGTGTTCCAGATCGCGGCAGTCGGCTGGGTTATAACACCCTTGGTGTCCTTAACCGACTTCGGTTTTAAGTAAAAATTATTTGCTCGGTCGGCAAACTCATACCCGTCCGAAAAACCAGAGTTGATGTCCACGACCTGTTCCCCCGGTTCAAGCAGGATGTGAGTCGCGTAGCCCGTGCCCACGTCCAACTGGACAACATCCTCGGCGTGGTAGGCAATCCGCTGGATACGCGGGTCACGCGGGGAACGCTTCGGGACATCAAGCGCCATCGCCGGGAAGGCGATGGAAAAAATGAGCGCAGCCAGTATCAGCCGGAGTGCCAGCATCGTCCGCTTCATGGCTGTTCTCCTTCGTCGGCAGGCACATACACTGGCGTGTTGCGCACGGCAAATTCTTCGTCGGCGCGGTAGCTCACGACCTGGAAGCCAATCGGGTTCTGCTGGCGGTCATTTACGTTGAGTTTTGAGGGGTTTGCATATTCGTAGGCGACCGTCGCTATATATGTCGCCACGGTTTTATGGTCGGGGCTGTCGATGCGCGCGGTCGCCTTATTGAACCGCACCAACGCTGTGCCGCTGCCGTTGGGCTGCACCGAAATCACATCCACGGTCACACGGATGCTCTGGCCGAGCTTTTTATCCAGGGCGTTTTCGCCTGAGAAGAGCGCGGCATAGGGCTTAAACACAAACGGATGTGAGAGTGCCCGCGTTCTGTCATAGTCGTCCTGCACGGTATACCAATCGTATGTTTCCCGCGCCCGGACAAATTTAGCCAGCCAATATTTGTCCATCGCATCCTCGTATGTGATGCGCGTATCCTTGAGGACGGTGATGACCTCGACTTGCCCGGTCGTTTGGTTTACCCGCACGATCATCGGCTGTGCGTCTTCCTTGAGATACGCGACTAAGACCGCCGAGAGCACGGCCAGGACTGCGATGACGGCCAAGAGGCGCACCATTGACCATGCGCGATGCTCCGATGCTTCGTACATGGCCGTGCGTTGCGCGTCAAAATCCGCCGCTTCCCGGAAGGTGCTGGCGTTATCATTATTCACAGACACCAGGGGAGGGGGGGGAGTCTCACGGGCGGGCGTGCGGGATTTGCGTTTTAACTGAGGGAACATGGTGGCCTCACTCTCACTACATCAAATGATGTGCATTGATAATCGGATACTCTTTAATGATAACTCAGATTATAAAAATATTGTGCAAAAGTTGATATTTTGATTGTGTCTGATAGAGGCGATGCTCTCGAAACCGGGCGGTAGTTCTTCAATGTTGTTTTCCCGGAAGTGGGAAACAACACGCTGGCCACGGATCTGAAATTTTCAGAAGTGGGAAAATCCCCCCTGATTGCTGGCCAACAATGAGCTGACAAATGCGTCCAAAGTGGGAAACCCATTCACCAGCAATCAGAGCCGGGAACCCCGTCGGTTTGACCACAGCCCGAACGGGCGCTTAGTAGTAGTCATCGCGCCCTTACTCCCGCTTCGCGCTCGCCCATCCGGGCGGGCTATGGATAAACCTGGCACTTGCGCGCTACGCGCCTTTTTCCCCGCCGAACGGCGGGGCAGGGTGATAGAACCACCCCGGCCAGGGCTGATTTTTCTTGGACGTGTCCAAGAACATTGCAGGCAAAAAAATGTCCGGCTCGCAGGCCGGACAAGAGCTTGAGGGCGGTGGCTTCAAGCTGGTGTGACTTTGCCCCCGCTTGTGTTTGGGGGGGAAACCCAGTTTTGCGCGGCAGTTTGCGCGGCACTGCGGACGTTGCTGCCCGCACGCCGGAGCGCGGCAGCACAATAGCGGGGGTTTGCAAGGGTACGGCCTGCCATGATGTGACCCACGCACGAACTGCTAACCCCATGCCCGCCAAGTTGTTGTTTGCCGTTTTCGTCGGTGACAATGTTTTGACGCTCATCGCCCTTACCACCGTTGTCGCCTTGTTTGTTGCCCGATAAGAGTCTCTTGGCGGCAAGTGCGCCACCAATCGCGCCCGCGACCACCGCACCGGCTGACAGGGCGGAGGATGCCATGCCACCCGCCAGGGACGAAGCGAGGGAGGCAGTCTGCTTGGTAATGGCAATTAGGATTGCCGTTATCAAGGCAATTTCTGCTGCTACCTGAATTGGACTTTTGACAGCCACATTTGTAATGTCCGCCGTTTTTGTTTGATTTTCAAAAATGAGCAACGCAAGTGCAACGACAGCGCCCGTCATCACAATCGTCAGGACATAGGTCATGGCCTGGGCAAACCATCGATCAAAAAATTGCTTCGTGACGGGGAACATCATTAACATGATGAACAGAGGGCCTATTGCCAACACCAGCGTCAGCAAGAATTTTGCGATAAGGATGGTAATGCCGCCAGCCAGGACCAACGCACAAATACAGAGGGCAATGACAATCCCAACACACCACCACAAAACAATCTCACCGAGGTCATACCAACTGCGTTTACTGGCTTCACCGATAGCATCACTCGAAATTTTCATCCCTTTGGCAAAACTGCAATCAAGTGTTTGGTAAATATTACTGGAGGGGCAGGTAGCGGCGGGTGATGACATCGACGCGAAGCCCGAAGTCATCTTGGCTTCCAGGTCATTGATAGAACCAGCAACATGGGTTGTGTAGAAAGGCGCACTCAGGGCAAAAACAGCAATCAGGTTGATCTTGACCGCCTTTAGTAAAAAATCGTTCATCGGGGCTTCAACTCGTCCCGCCATGATGAGCAACCCCATCAAGGTGAAATAAATCACCACGCCCAAGCCCGCAATCGTTGTAGCAAAGTCAACAAAATTACTGATGGTTGATGTCAGGAACGCATCGAGGGCATTCTGAATTGAACCCCCAATCATTTCGAAAATTCCGGGCGCGGCCATGATGAAATCCTCGTTGTAGTCGCCTTAAATTCTCAGTTGAGCGTCATTTCCAAGTTTTAAGGCTTTTACTTAACGCTTCCTTCCTGTTTTGCGAATGCGCGGCGGCAGCGTTGATACAGTTAGGCGTCATCGCCAACTGACCGGGGTTGCTGTCGCACTGCTTGATTGTTGCGTCCATTTCCGCTGGGTTTTCCTTGTACCAATCGGTTGTCCGCACAGTGTCGACGGCAGTGTTGCCATCCCCACACCCTGCCAGCAGCAGGGTGAAGGAAGCAATCAGGAGCGTGTGTTTCATGTCAGGTTCCTTTAGTTGAAGGTCATAATTTCAAGGTCTAGCCCATTCCCGGATTTCAGCGACTGTGAAATCTGTTCGCGGGCGCGTTGAGAGTTGATCTCCGCCTCGGCCTCCGAAATCTGCTTTTGCAGGTTGACCATGATAGCTTGATTTTGCAGCAGGGCGGTTTCCGCTTGGATACGCGCCTGGATTTCGGCAATCTCCTTGGAATCTTGCGTTAAACCCGCCCGCTTCATCAAGTCTTCGATTTGCTTGATCCGGTTTTTGGAGGTTGCAAAAGACTTCTCCCACATTGCTTTGTTCTGGGAGCCGCGCATTGCGCGGGCGTAGCAGTTCGCTTTGCTCACCGCGTTTGTAATGTTGCCGCAGTTGTCGAACACCTTGTATTTGTCATAGATCGTCTTGGCTTCGGACGTAAGGCCGTTGTACCCCTTGCTAATATCGTCGAAGCTCTGTTTGTACTCGTCGCCAACGTATTCCCGTAGTGCGGGGTTATTCAGCACGTCACCCAGGTTCCGTATGCCCGTAATGGCGTTGTACTGTTGCTGTAGCTTTTTGTACTGATCGGTCATCTGCTGGACTTGTTGCGCCCAACGCGCCGTGTTCTGGCCGAATTCTGCCATCGTCATAGGCGAGTCGGTAACTTGCGTGGTAACGGTGACGGGAATCTGTGCCGAGGCGGGCAGGGCAAAAACAAAAGCGGCAAGGGCGACTAGGATTTTTGTCGGTTTCATTGCAATTCTCCGGGTGAAGAGGTTTGGAGGTTTTCAGGGACAGGCGCGGGTTCTTTGGGTTCGTTCTAGCAGGCATCCACGGCGGCCTTGAAATGTGCATTTTCCAAGGTGTGCGGAGGGTCTATTTCTAGGCGAATTTGATCAATACAAGAGAATATTTTAATGAAATGTTCCCCGTACCATGAACCACCAACAACCGGCAACTGTGCAGAGGCGGAAAGGGCAAAGACAGAAGCGGCAAGGGAGGCAAGGATTGTCGACGGTTTCATTGCAGTTCTCCGGGTGGAGCGGGTTGATTTGACAAATTTTTCTTATGAAGTTTTGCGAAACGTTTGATCACAACGATCACAAATATGACAAACCAAACCAGAAGAAAAAATGCAACTTCAATCAACGAAAATGGCCGCATTACGTCAGAAATGGGAAGCTGGACTGCTTTCACAGAAAGCGGAACCATCAGGACAAGAAGGAGAGCGAGTCGTAGCATGACGTTCCCCTCATGCGATGGCGACGCGCTTGTTGGCATCGAGTGTGTCGGAAAGGCTATCAATAACTGGCTGGACATCTGACGGGGCTGGATAAGGGAGGGGTTTTCCCCTAAATACCCGCCGCAGGTACTCCGGTATCCAGTCCTTTGGCTCATCCCGGCCAGTTGCCAAGACCTCATAGAGCATGTCGGTCATGGCTTCACGGGTCAGTTCCGGCTTGATGCGGCAGTAAGCGCGCTCGACAAACACCGGTATCCACTGCTTGGGTTCTGCCCCGTATTCGGTCAAGGTGCGCTTGTACATGTCGATGTATTTTGATGCCAGCGTTTGGCTAAATAAGATCGGCAGCCATACCGCAGGCTCTTCTCCGACATCGTCCATGATCTGATGCAGCAGTTCAACGGAGTTGGTCGACCCTGACAGCACAATCAACAGATCGTCGAGGCCGTCCAAATCCAGCTTGCCAATAGCCGAACGGTGGCCTTGCTTAACTAAGAACATCCGGGAGTCCTCGGCAAAATGCTGGACAATATTGAATTCGGCATCGGACAACCCAAAGCCCCTGTGCCCGCCTTTGCCCGTCGTGTATTCGGCGTAGTCGGCTGACGGGTTGGGAAGATAGATTTCCGTGGCAACCTGCTGCGTCAATTCTGCGGCAGCTTTGGATTCAAGCAGGCTGGACGGCATTTGCGTGGCAAACACATTAAACCCGTCCTGCTTACGGATCGTCAGTTGCGTGTCGGCAATGTAGTCGGCTATGTAGTCGTTTGCCACCCACTTCCAAACTTCGTCCCACCAGTTAATGAACCGGCGACCGTCAACATTTTGTTTTTGGCGGTAAAGCAGGTACATGGTGATTGGCGTGCAAACCTGTTTGTTGTCGAGAAATTGCGTGCCGTCGAACCCGTAATTTGCGTGTGTGGTGAAATCAAGGGTATCCACAGGATTGTCGAATACCCAGGCAAGCGCACCGTCATTGACCCATCGGGCGAGCCGTTTTTTGACACTGTTTTCGCGGCTGGCGGCATCCAGTGGTTCGGTCATATTTTGCGGAACTAGGGCAAGCCGCCGGATGTTGCGATCCATTTTCATTACTGACCTGATCGCCTTGTTGATGCGCTCGATGTCAGTAACGGACAGCTTGTTTGCAGGTTCGCCGCCCGTGGCAAGCCACTGCACCAAGTCGTTCAAAAATGTGATGTTGGCTTCGTTTCCTTCAAGCTGAAAAGGGTTCCATCCAGTCGGAACCCCATTTTTGACGGCATTATATTTGCCACCGATTGCGCGGATCATGATTTCCCCGCCGCAGTCTTTGTCAAAAAAGACATTGGTAAATTCGGAGGTCATCCCGTACTTTTGCGCCTGGCAAAACAGGAACCCCATTAAAGTCGTTTTGCCAGTGCCGGCCTTGCCGATCATGCGCGTGTTGGCAAGCACCTTTTTATTCTGTGAGTCTTCTTCATTTTTACTCGCATGAAAATTGAAGTAAAGTGGCTGGTTGGACTGCGTTTTCAGGATCGTGACACATTGCCCCCAGGGGTTGCGGTCACGCTTCCCCGTGAGGAAGTTGTGAAAGCTCGACAGCCCCGCGAAGTTCAAACTTGTCAGCAAGGCCACACGCGGGCGATAACGCCAGTTGCCCGGTAACTGCGCAAAAAATGCCGCATCGGTTGCGATATTGACCAGGGCGGAGATAAACCCCATTTCGCCGACCACGGCCATGATAGCGGCCATGTTGTTGCGCACGGCTTTCACCGTGTCGCCGAATACCATCAAGCTGTAATGATATTCGCCCATACTGAATACGCCCGCTTGCAGGTCGTTCAGGGCAATGCCCATTGCACCAATCTGGCTTTGCGCGGCGTCGCCCGTGGTCGACAACTGGTTAGCTTGGCGCTCAAGCCGTGTCAGCCCCTCGCGTTTCGAGAGGCAGGAAAACGATTGAGTGATGACAAATTCAATAGGTTCGTATAGTAGGTCATTGATTAGTCCTGGCTCGGTTTGTATCGGGTAATCCTTGAAATCCAGGCATTGCGCGAACCGGGTTTTGGTCGGGGTACGGATTTCAATGACTTCCGTCCCGACATGGATATAGGCATTGTTCAGGTAGTCATAGAGCGGGGTGCGGGGGATGCGAACCTGCTTCCACTCGCCTGTTAACAGGAATTCGATGAATTCCAGCGCGCGTGAACACTGAAAGGTGCTCAAGCTGCCAAGGCGGTCATAACGGCGGGCTTCATAGGTCTCCAGGCGTTCCGTGTCATAAGGGCGCAATGCCTTTTCGACTTGTAGGGTGATCGAATCAAACTTGTAAAGGTGATCGGCGCGGTCGGCCTTGATTTCTTCGGCGGAGCGGGGTGCGGACTTGGCAAACACCCGCCCAACCTTCGAGGGGGCAGTACGGTAGACAAGCGCCAAATAAAGCTCGTTGACCATCATCCGATCCCCGACAAACGTATCGAAATAATGGTCATTGAGCCGCTGGCAAAACGCACTCGGGAAATCGGCTTCCAGCCGGTCGCTTGTCTGGCGGCGGACAAGGTGCGTCCATAGCGCCAATTGATCGGACGAAATAGCACGGATCAGGGTATTGAGGTTGTCCATGCGGACTTGGATGTCCGCGCTGTCCGTTGTTTCGTGCGTGATGCCCTCAACCTTGAGGATGCGGACGTAATCACCATTCTTTGTGATGATTGTGTCGGGGGTTATCATCCCAACATAAGGAATAAATGGCGAGGCGCTACGCTCACGTTTCATCTGATGTGCATAAGCGGGGGCATTCATCCGTTATCTCCTTTTGTACGTCCAGGGGGCGTAGGTTTGCGTCCCCCCCCAAAACCGGCGCGTGCCGCCGTTGGCGAGCCTGAATAGTGCTTTCAGGCCGAGCAGCCGGAATTGCTGATCGTCTTTTGCCGTGATGGCGCGGCAGACCAGCAAAAGCGGCACGGCCAGCAGGCCGAGCAACATCCAGATGGGGGAAAAAATAACCGTCGCGTATAGCCCTAACAAGACAGGGACGGCTATCGAAAACATAAAAGGGAATAGCGGCACGCCCCATTTCATGGCCGGCCGCGTTGCCCCTTTGAACAATGTATCATGACGGATCATGACAATGCCTTGTTTTACCCTAGCACCAAAGATGCGATGGTGGCCGAGCAGCCAACAAAAAGCGCACCCCCAAAAACGCGGGAAACCTCGGTGAAAGGGATATTTTGATACATCATTTTGAATCCCAACCAAATAAAGGCGAGGGTACAAACGACGACGCCAATCCCGAGCAGCCAGCCCTTGATGGTTTCGAGGGTGTTGTCGACGCCAGACAGCCCGCCTGCGGCAAAAGCCGGCTGGGCGATGACGACGCCGAGCAGCAACAGCAGGGAAAGGGTTTTACAGGTGTTCAGGGACTTCATGGTTTTTCTCCTTTGCTTGGGTATGTGGCATGACCACCACGGGGATGTGTCCAAACTGAAATTGGACAAACTTGAGTGCGGCACTGGCGGTTTTCCAGTGCCGGGGGATGTGGGGCTTTTTGGCTTGTCCAACCTGAAAAATGCCGTGCAGGCGGGCGTAAACCCGCACCTCGTACCCCGCCTCACACGGGATGACCTGCGCATGCGACAAGTGCCGGCCTTCATAGTTTGACCGCACGGCACTGACGGGCAACGTCGCAATTTCCATTTGCGACGTTCTTAGTTTGAGGACGGTGGGCATGTCAAAAAACGACCTTTGGGTTGCGCTTGGTGAAATCGTCATCTTTGGCGACATCCGGCGCAGGGTTTGGGGGGGGGGCGCGCACGGCGCGAAGCGGGACAGGCGCGGGTTCGCTGGACGAAGGTTTCGGCGGAGCATCATCCGCTTGCCCGCCCGTAGGACGGGCGGGGGCGGACAGCGCAGGAACAACCGGGGTGAGGCCGGCGGCAGCCAGCACCTTTTCAACATAAGATTTTTGGCCGGGGGCGTCCGGCACGAAGCCGCGCAGAAAGTTGCCGCTGTAGTAGCAACTCAGGCTCGCCCGCAATGCGGTTTGGGTGTCATCAAACCGGAGGGCAGCCCGCTCATAGCATTCCTGGAGTATGGCCGCACCGGCTGACAGGTTGGCACATGGCTCAAAGGCCGAGCGGTACGTCAGGTTGTGGCGGGCAAGGTTATGGCGGTTGACCTGGGCAATGCCCAGGGAAAAATTCTTGCCGGCAGCTTCCAGGGCTTCGGCGGTGCGTACCGCGTCATCCAAGTTCCTGGGTTGACGGACAGCCCCGCCGACAACCCCTATTGCATAGGGGTTATAGGCGCTTTCGACCTGCACCAAAGCCGCCATCGTCTGTGGGGCGACTGTTGGGGCGCACTCTTGCGCCAAAGCAAAGAACTCGAACATGGGGCATCCGTTTAGAGGTAACGGATGCCAGATTACATAATACGAAAATCAAATGCAAGACTTTTGCACGGTAGTTTGTTGTTTTGATATATCGTGTTGTCTAATTTGATGTTTCCGGGCGTTCGGGCAGGAAAAAACAGGTGTAGTGCGTGATGCCGGGGAACAACTCAATCAGGCGCGCATGCAGCCGGTCAAGGATTTTGAAGGTTTTCGCTTCCTTGCGGTTACGCTGTGAGCATATATACAGGTCAAAGTCCCGAGCGGCCAGCTTGATCGTGCAATAAAACTTGATTTCACCCTCAACCACGGTTTCTATGACATGTATCTGTTCAATCTCCTTGCGCCGCCAAGCAATCTCCGCGTCATGCTCCAGGATGGACAGAGTTGGGTCAAAGTTGAATTTTTGCATTTCAGACTCGTGGTTTTTGTGATCGTTACATCAAATCTTACATGTAAACCCTTCACTTTGAAGGGCGAAGTACACATTTACGAATGCCCGGCACATCCCAAAGGGGAAAAACACCACAGGGTAAACCCTATAAACATACATATCGAAAATCAAATTTATAGTTTTGTTTGACAAAACACATGTTTTGATGAATACTTCCCTTTATCGCTACGTGTAACAAGTAATGAGGTTTTTATGATACAGACATCACTAGCGGGCGGGAAGGGGAAGCATCGTGAACGGTGAAGATAACCGTCACATGAAAGTGACGCTCAACCAACTGCCTAGTATGAGCAACATCATTTCAGGTTTGCGGCTCGTCGAAGAGGGGGACGCATACAGGCTGTATGCAGACCTAAAACACGATGAATGCCCTGCCATCGTGGTACGTACCCGCGATATGCAGCCACGTACCTATACCGACCTGAGACGCGCACACCGGGCACTTCAAAAACTCGGTTACAACCGGGTGATGCTGGACATCCCGGAATGCCCACTGGAAGAGGGGGTATAACCATGTTGCAATGGTGGTTTTTACCCGGCCAAATGTGTAGGAGATAAATCATGAAACAAACTGGAACGAGGAAACAGTACGTCATTTTCCAAGACACGACCTCTTCGTCCGAACGGATTGACGGCATCCCGGATATTAAATGGAATGTTTTCGAGGCAAGTGCTATTGATGTAAAGGGGGCGATCTGTGATGGCCCGGACTTTGTATGTACGTCATGGGAATTTGACTCAAAAACAGACCTCATTACATACCTGGAAGACCAAGGGCATACCGTTCTTTCAAAAGAAGAAGCCAAAGCCCTTGCGTGGGACAAAAACAACCCATTTCCTCCTGATAGCACAGCAGCCGGCAAGGAAGAACCCAAGACAAAGGACACTGCTGAAATCATGCGGGGAAACCCACCGCCCCCGCCCCCGCAGTACCGGAAAAGCCTTGAAAAAACTGCATCAAAGTGGATGCCCGAAGAAGCCGCCCTTGAAGCTAAGAATGATGTGGCCTACAGCCGGAAAAAAGCCGCTGCCGGTGAAAAGGTGGATATGGCCTTGATTACGATCAAGGCTGGTGCAAGCGTTTACTATTTGAAAGCGATACAGAGAGAAGCGCCGGAACTTGCTCAGGAGGCTGTCAAAGCAAGCCATTCCTTGAGCGCCAACGAAACAATGGCGCGCTTCCTGGATAAGCATGGCGACGATGCGGCCAAATGCCTCAAACAATACCCCGGCCTGAAAAACGCCCTGGATAACATCAGCATGATGGATAGCGCCTGTACACGGCTTGGGTTCAATGCCGACAAGCGCAACCAGGTCATGAGCCGCGTTCGGAAGTTTGTCGTCGAACGGGTTGGGCAAGGGTTCCAGTTCAGCCCCCAAGGGAGGGAGCCGAAGCCCGCCGCACGGGCGGCCAGCAAGGCACAAACGCCCGCCCAGGAGCCTGCACTAGAAAGATGAACCTTGGAGACTGACATGACCACTGACATCACGCTCACCCCTTACCAAACAGAATTGGCAAGGCTCTTGGCAAAAAGCACCTTGACGCCGGCAACCTATCAGCCAACCGAGGAAATCAAAACCGCCCATCACGCGGCGGTGTTTGTGGACGGGCAGCCCGTCATTCTGTGCGGACTCAGTGACGACAAGGAATCTGTCGACATGGCGAAAGCCCTGGCTGGAAACCCGGACATGAAACGGGCGTTTCGCGCCTGCGGGTACGCGGCCAAAGAAGTTGGCCACGGTTCCTGCGCCGGAAAACTCATTCAATGGAAAGGAACCGAGGCAGCCATTTCAAGCAAGCCTAGCGGGCAGGTTGAACATGGCGGGAGCACGGGCGACCTTCACGCCATCGTGCTGGATCATCCGCGTGGTTTGCTCGATAGCCGCGCCAAGGCGAGCAAAACGGAAGCCATGACCGTTTTCATGTGCATCAATACAAGCGTTGCCCGTTGCCTCGACAAAAACGCCCCGGAACTGGACAACGGGGAGCGGCTGGCGATTCTCTCAAGGCAACCGTCCGAAAAGATCGTAGGCAGGGAAAACCTGTCCGCGATGGATTTCGTAAAGGCCGCCCGCACTTATGCGGCCTCAATTCCCATTCCCGAAAGCCGCAATTCCTTTTTCCAGCACCTCGACGTGGTTTGCCGCCAGTTTGGCATCACGACCAAAGAGAAGGTTCTCCCGGCTGAAATGGAGAGGTAATCACCATGCCAACTAAAGCAGTCGATGGACTCTCGTTCAAAGGGCGTTACAAGCAAACGGAAGGCCAGACCATTTTGCTGTGCACGGGCGAAGAACTAGAGACGGTTCGCAAAACCACCGTCGACACCTTGCTCCAGGAAACCCATGCCTGGGGCGTGACCGGGCGGCGGCAACCAGGTGCGCAAGGCGAATGCATGATCGTCCTTGACCGGGATAAATGCGTTGCCCTGTCCCTGACGCCCCAGGGCAGCACTTTCGCCGAGCCAAGATGTGACCTACAGGGAACCACGATCCTCACGCCGGGAGCGGCACAGGCGCAATGCGGCTTGCTCGACAAAAGCGCGCCGAACTACGCGCCATTTGTCATGCGGGACTTTCGGGAATATGCGCGGGAGCGCATTGATGTGTTGGTGGCACGCCTGCACCGAATTCATGAACCCGTTTATTCGTTTCCCGCGCCCGATACCGATATTTACGTGCTGCCACAATCTAAAACCTTCAACCTCATGCAGCACTTGCGGGACGAAGGCTTAACCCCCTCTGGCATTCTCAAGCGGATCGAAATCGAATACCCCGTGGTGAAGCTGGGCAACTGGCAGGTTGTTGGCAAGCTCGAAGCCGTCGCGGGCGGGAACCTCTCCTTTTCAGTGACACAAGATGCGGCAGACGTGGCCGCCTTGAACGAGCGCAGGGCGCACCCCATTACTTGCGAACATTGCAAAAAAAACCGCCAGCGTTACGACGGGTATCTGTTGCGTGATAGCGAAAACGGCGGCTATAAGCAGGTCGGTAGCTCCTGTCTGAACGATTTCACAGGCCATGACCCGGCAAAAGCCCTTTTCCTGGCGCGCTTGGCAACCTTTATCCGGGAAGCCGGTGACAACTTTGAAGAATTTTCCCGGTCGCCGAGATCGAACGCCATTCCTACGCGGGCATTTCTTGCCGATGTGAGTTTCCTGACCGAAAACGTAGGCTTTGTTTCGGCGCGCAAGGAGCGTGAGTCTGGAACGTGTGCAACCTATTCGGCAGTATGGGATATGCCGGAAACGCTGAAAAGCGACCGCAATCTAAGCAGGCTGTACTTTGCCCAGATTGCGCGGCATGAGGCTATGGCAGACACAATCCGGGCATGGGTTGCTGCCAAGCCCGTGGAGTCTGATTTTGACTATAACGTAAAGCTGTTACTTCAATCCGAGGCAATCCTGAAAGACCGCAAACATCTTGCCTTTGCGGCGGCCAGTGTGCCGATGTACCACCGCGCACATGAACCGAAACGCGAAAAGCTGCCACCAAGCCAGCACGTCGGCGAAATCGGCCAAAAAATGACCGCCAACCTGACGGTTGACCGGGTTATCGGTTTCAACACACATTTTGGTCATTCCGAAATCATCGTCATGCATGATGAACGGGGCAACAATATATGTTGGAAAACAAGCGCCTGCCCGAACGAGATCGACGCTGGCCGGGTCATGGAAGCCACGTTCACGGTCAAAGAGCACGGCGACTACCAGGGTAAGCCGCAAACCAACGTGATACGGCTAAAAGCTGTCCGTTTTCTCGATCAAGACCAGCACAAATCACAACAGGCTTGCGCCGATATGGAGCGTTGAAATGACCCTTGCACCTACAAAAAACCCGACCGAAAGGTTTGCCATTACAAAAGACCGTCAACTCGTCGATAAAGCAACCGGGAAACCCGCCCGGTTCCAAGCCGCACGGGTTCCCGGCAAAGGCTGGTCAGTAGCATTGGTCATTGGGAGCCTTCGCACCGGCAGGACAATAGAAAGAGCGCAAGGGTTTGAAAGCGCCAATCACTACACCATGCACCAAGCCCAACTTGCCGCCGAGAATGCCGGTAGGGATACCTATATGGCAGTAAGCGCACTACAAAAACCTTTTGCAACGCACAGTCAGGAAAAACAGCCTGAACTCGAAATGGAGAGATAGAGCAATGTACACCGAACAAGCCGACAAAACCGGGATAAATTACAGCCGAACGGTACAACAAGCCGTTATTGAAATGGTTGGGTTGCCCGAGGAAAACGATCATTGGGAAAAGGCCGCATTTTCAATTTTTACGGGCATGATGGAATATACCGGGCGGCGGATTACTGAAATGACCGAGGAAACCCCATCATTGGAACAAATATGCAAAGCACTGTCTGACCCTGCCAGCGCATTGTTTGAAGAAGGCAAAACCTTCTTAAAACAGAGCTTGAGCCAATACGAATATAAAACAAGCACGTCAATCCTCGCTTTATTGATGCGCTACCTATCCAAAGCAAAAGAGGGTTGTGCGGCAGCACAGGCCGGGGAGGCAGGCGGCTTTGCTTCCGAGGCCGAACGCTTCGGCGCGTTCGTTGAAGATGCCCTGTCGGAAGAGGATGCCGCCGATAGCGGCAAAGGATTAGTCGACGGCACGGTTCCGGCTGGCGAAGAAGGAGAACCGTAATGTTTCAGGCCACACCATTATTCCAACCAAAAAACTGCACCGAATTCTTGACCTTGCAGATTCGCCTCAATGGTTATCGGCCAGGAAACCGGGATCGGCCATGACCCGGAACGCCACGCGGCATACGTTGGCTCATGGGTCAAATCCTTGAAAGATGACCCGCTTGAAATTTTTCGGGCAGCCGCCGCCGCAGAAAAGATCAAGGAATACATCCTTGCCTTCGAGAAGGAACAAGTTATGGAACAGAACTCGGATCAACAACGGTTTCCTGAAACCTTTACGCTTGTCAGTTACCGCGACATCAACATGGGCAGGCTGCATTGCCCCAAGGGCGATCCAACCAGGGTTGAGTTCGCTTCCGCACGGGAAGCCGGGGCGGCATTTTTTAATGAACCCTCAGATAACGAGCCAACCGTCATCCATGCGCAGGAAAACCCCGGTGCGCCCGGAGGGCGGTTTTCGCGCGTACTGGCTTGGCCGAGGCCGGAGCTATACGGTGACAGGAAGGTTTTTGAAAAAATGCTGCCCGATGTTTCGGACAAGGTTTATGGGGGCGTTAATGCAGAGTTTTTTGACGGATACCTGGAAGCCAAAAAAAAGGTGCTAGGCGATTACCCCGGCCAAGAACCTAAGCATGCGCCGTCATTTGAACAGCGGCTCTATGACGATCTGAAAAAGCCTGCGCCTTTCACAATTAATGATGAGCCCTTGCTGCACTTCCTGACAGCAAGGGAGGCGGTTGCCGCTGCCGAGGCCAAGGGGCTTACGCGCATCCAATACCACATTACGAACGAGGTGCATGAAGACTTTTTCTCACGGGGCATTTCCGGCAAAGACTGGCGGGGAGCGGACGGCACACCGCTTATGGCAATCCAGGAAATGGCCGACCAACATCAGTTTTCAGAAATCGCGGCGCGCTCCGAGGCGCGCAGTGCTAACAAAGTTTCAGGACGGACAGTTGACATGAAGTGCGCGAAAGCCGACTTCCGCTCCATGATGCAAATCCAGAATCAAAATGAACGAGCCGCCGCTAACGCGCTTATCACCCGTTCGATGCAAGCCTCTTCGGACTATAAAGACGGCATCCATGAGGCTCTTATCCAGCATGCGGATTCAAGGAAGGCCGTGCATAGCAGGCTCAATGTTTCCCCGGCGCGGCAAGCCGCTTTACGGGAGGCAACCGGCGCAAGCCTTGGACGTGTCCAAGGCTTGCGGCCGCCAGTCAAATCAAATCACTGCGAACCCGAACTATCGCGGTGATTTATCCAGCAGCACCACCAAAGGAGAACCCCCATGTTGAAACATGCCCTATTTGCCGTTGCCGCCGCCCTGATCCCGTGGGCGGCACACGCGGATTCCACCGGCGATGAAAAGCTCGCTTGCGAAGCCATCCTTTGCCTGTCGACCGGCAAGCCGCCCCACCAGTGCCAGCCACCTTTAAAGCGGTACTACGACATCCAAAAGAAAAAATGGTCGGACACCACAAAAGCCCGACGCAATTTTCTCAACAAGTGCCCGACCGCAAACGAAGACAACGACATGAAGGCGTTGGTTTCGGCCATCTCACAGGGCGCGGGCAAGTGCGATGTTTCCAGCCTGAACAACAACCGCCTTTATATTTATAATGACTCTTACATGCCCGCCGTATCCAATGTTTTGCCGAGCACCTGCAAAACGCTCTTTGCCCACAAGAACACCGATTTCGTTACGACGCAGGCCGTCTACGTCGGCGTACCGGAACGGGGCGGTTTTTGGGTAGAACCCGAAAATTACGCGAGCGCCTTGGCTAAGTACAAGGCGCGGATTGAAGAGGAAGACAAGATGAGCATGTACGGTAGCGGCGGTAACTGATTCTTACACTCGTTTTTTCAGCCCAAAAAGGAGACTGCCACAATGGACGAACACAGAACCAAAATGCATCAAATCATTGCCGAAATAGTCGGTTTGCCAGCAGATGATGACTTTTTTGCTCAAGCCGGGTTTTCCATACTGACTGGCGTTTTCGACCATATTAGTGGTTACTTGGCTTCAATGACAGGGAATAACCCATCTGTGGAAGAAATGTGTGTGACACTAGCCGATCCTTCCAGCGGGTTATTGGAAGACCGAACAGCTTTGCCTAAAAATCGTCCACATCGGGATTTTCGCGTCCGCGAAAATCCCGGTGTTTCAACAACCACCAAAGGTGAAACGGTATGTTCAAATCTACTCAGCAACTTAAACGGGTTGCCAATTACGCTTGTTTCACATGGCTGGTGCAACAGGGTTATGAGCTTGCACTATGGGACTACGATGCGGGACAACCTCAAATCTCTTTCACAACAGACGTTCAGACCCTTGATAAGGCCCAGTGACCACATAGAAGAAAAAACGGCCATCTATTGAATCAAAATTCAACTTTGACCATTTGATAGATTTTTGGCTTTATTCCTGGCCAAGATGCGATAGACGGTAGCATCGCCCAGA